>SAMEA3663053__coassemble_566_pt1 | contig 11604 bp, 13 predicted proteins | sample SAMEA3663053__metabat2_low_PE_016 | metagenome-assembled genome bin SAMEA3663053 (sample SAMEA3663053) | pig gut metagenome | biome: pig gut; feature: pig-associated habitat; material: faeces | place: France | collected 2012 | reverse complement strand
GATAGAGAACGGGCACGCTTATGTCGATGAGCAGACGTCTGAGCAGATTGCCCAGCAGAAGGGAACGCCTACGGAGCCTGGCACACCGAGTCCCTATCGCGACCGCCCTGTTGAGGAAAACCTGCGGCTGTTCCGCCAGATGAATACGGCTGAGGCTGTTGAGGGCAGCATGGTGCTGCGTGCTAAGCTCGATATGGCTAATCCGAACATGCATTTCCGCGATCCGATTATCTACCGTATTATTCAGACTCCACACCATCGTACTGGAACGAAATGGCACTGTTATCCGATGTACGATTTTGCCCATGGTCAGAGCGACTACTTCGAGGGTGTGACGCATTCCATCTGTACGTTGGAGTTTGTTCCGCACCGTCCGTTGTACAACAAGTTCATTGATTATCTGAAGGAAATGGACGGTACGGCGAAAGACGGCCTTGATGACAATCGCCCAAGGCAGATAGAGTTCAATCGCCTTAACCTCACTTATACGGTGATGTCGAAGCGAAAATTGCATACACTCGTTGACGAGCACCTGGTGAGTGGATGGGATGATCCACGAATGCCTACACTATGTGGTATGCGTCGCCGTGGCTATTCTCCTGAGAGCATCCGCAATTTCATCCGCTCTATCGGATATACGAAGTTTGATGCTCTGAATGATGTGGCTCTGCTGGAGGCGGCTGTTCGTGACGACCTTAACAAAAAGGCTACACGCGTCAGTGCCGTCCTCGACCCGGTGAAGTTGGTTATCACCAACTATCCTGATGGCAAGAGAGAAGAGATGACGGCAATCAATAACCCTGAGGACGAGACAGCTGGTGAGCACAAGATAACGTTCACTAAGAATCTGTGGATTGAGCGTGCCGACTTCATGGAGGACGCGCCGAAGAAATTTTTCCGCATGACACCTGGCAAGGAGGTGCGGCTAAAGAACGCATATATCGTTAAGTGCACAGGATGCACGAAGGACGCAGAGGGCAACATAGTTGAGATTCAAGCTGAGTATGATCCCGAAAGCCGCAGCGGACTGCCCGGTGCCAACCGCCGCGTCAAGGGTACGCTCCATTGGGTATCGGCAGACGACTGCCTGAAGGCAGAGGTGCGCGAGTACGACCGCTTGTTCAATGTTGAGAATCCTTCAGCTGACGACCGCGACTTCCGCGAGCTCCTCAATCCTGACAGTCTGAAGATACATGAGAACTGCTACGTAGAGGACTACCTGAAAGACAAGAAGCCCGGAGAGTATCTCCAGTTCCAACGTATTGGCTACTTTATGGTGGATCCTGATTCCACGCCCTCGCACTTGGTTTTCAACAAGACAGTAGGGCTTAAGGACAGTTGGGCAAAGAAACATTGAGAAAACGATGTGGAAAAATGATTGACACGGCAGTCCTTTCATAATTGGCGTTATGAATAATTGATTATGAATTAACTGGATGGATAGCTATTATAAATCGAAAAAATTCAAGGAGGTCCTCAAGAGATATGAGGACTTCCTTGAAAACGACGACCTTGGAATGCTTACCACAGAGGACTTTGCCGATGTGGCACAGTATTATCATGAACAACACGATGACCCTAAGGCTCTTGAAGCCGTTGACAAATCCCTCGAGGTCTTTCCGGGAAGTGTGGCGCCACTGGCTTTCAAGTCGCGTTATGCACTGCTGGAGGAACAGGATGCCGCGAAGGCTGACAGTATAGCTGAATTGATTGACGACAAAAACGATCCGGACTATTACCTGCTCAAGGCGGAAATAATGATTGTCGATGGCAGGGTAGAAGAGGCGGATGATTATCTCGAGAATGCCTACCATGACTTCTACGACGACGATTATTATGACGATATGCCGCTTGACGTGGCTTCGCTCTTCATTGACTACGAGGCTACTGACTATGCCGACAAGTGGTTGCAGCGTTCCGACGAGACCGATGAGGACGACTATCTTGATGTGAAGGCACGAATACTCATTGCCAACAATAAATTAGAGGAGGGTAAGAAAATAGTAGATGAGCTCTTGAACCGCGACCCTTATTCAACGGAGTACTGGAATCTGCTTGCCGCCTCGAACCTCTTTGGAGAAAATTTTTCTGACGCCATTACTGCGTCGGACTATGCCCTTGCCATAGACCCACTAAATGGTGATGCCATCTTGAACAAGGCGAACGGAATGCTTGGTTTGGAGAATGCCGACCAGGCGACATCCCTTTTCAAGCGTTACATTCAGTTGAAGCCTCATGCTGACACGGGATACTTGATGGTTGGGCTTACGTTGCTTGGTCTGGATCGCTATCAGGAAGCCAAGACGTGGCTTGAGAAGGCATTGAAGGTAAATACTTCGTCGAAAAGGCCTCAATGGCAAAACAGAACTGAGATATTGTTCCAGTTGGCTTTTATAGAGAATTACCTCTGCCATTATGCCAAGGCGCATGAGTATCTTGACGGCTTGGCTGATGTCTATAAGGATAAATTCTCCTCAGACCTCAATGAGATGGGACAGAAACTTGCCGATGTTGACTGCGCTCAAGGACATATCTGTCTTGAGGAGGAGGATTTGGAAAAGGCTGCCGACTGGTTCGAGCAGGCTGTTTCAGATTCTAACAACAGTCCAAAGATCTTCATCCGCATTGCCGTCTCGGCTTTTGAGTTCGGATATGTTCAATACTCCTACGAAATCCTTCATCAGGTGGTCTATCAGGAGAATTTTGACGATGAAAAGGGATTGCAGTGCCTTTCGTCATGTTGTAAGATATTAAAGAAAGATGATGAGAGGCGTTGGGCTGAGGACAAGCTGGACAAGATTTTCAGTTCCAAGGATAATTGACAAAAACTTACATTTATAGAATAGTAGAAAGATTACTAGAAGGTAAAACAGAATATCATGCTGACATCATTGCTCAATAATCTCACTTACGGTGCCATCTTCATCCTTATGCTGCTGGAGAGTACTGTTATACCGGTTCCTTCGGAATTGGTTATCGCGCCTGCCGCTTATCATGCTGCATCGGGAGACCTGCATGTTTGGCTGGTAATCCTCTTAGGAACACTCGGTGCCGATGTTGGTGCTACCATCAACTATCTTGGCGGCTATTATCTTGGCCGTCCTATTATTTATAGGTTTGCCAATAGCCGTCTTGGGCATATGTGCCTGTTAAACCAGGAGAAGGTGGAGAAGAGTGAGAAGTATTTTGACGACCATGGTATGGTAGCCACAATCACTGGCAGGCTCATTCCGGGCATCAGGCACCTCATCTCTATTCCTGCCGGACTTGCGAAGATGAAGTATTGGCAGTTTATTCTCTACACTACATTGGGTGCCGGCGTGTGGAACTGCATCCTTGCATCGCTTGGATGGTATCTGCATACGTTCGTTCCGGAGAATCAGCTTAACGACAAAATCATGGAATATGGTGAATACATTAAATTCACTATTATGGTATTAGTCGCTTTAGCGTTTTTGTTCTTCTTAGGTAAGTGGTTCATAAAGAGAAAACGCAGAATTCGCCAGGGACAGGACCCTGACGCTGAATAAATCATTGATTAGGGCTCGTGCCTTCCGGCATGAGCCCTAATTATTATATCATCAGTTCTTTGAGAATGGTTCCCGAGGAATTGTTGTCGTCTGGCAGGGAGAGTACAGTGATCTTTCCCTTTTCATATTTCGCTATGGTAGGTTCGTTGCCGCCTTTCGGAAACGTGATGCTTCCTGTATTGCAGATGGTTGTATTCCCGTTGTCCTCCAGTTCCCATAAGTGTGTGTGTCCAAAAAATACGGCATCGAATTTCCCTGGTGGAAGATTGGTAGGATTGAAGATGTGGCCGTGTGTGAGGAAGAGCCTCTTGCCTTCGTCAACAATCAATGCATAGTCCGCCATTATAGGGAAATGCAGGAGCATCTGGTCAACTTCTGCGTCGCAGTTCCCTCTGACGGCTATAATCTTATCTGCCAAGGGGTTCAGTCTGGCGACAATGCCCTTGGCATCTATACCTTCTGGTATGCTGTTGCGCGGTCCATAGTTAAGGATGTCGCCGAGTATAAGGAGCATGTCGAAATGTTCCTGCTCGAAGAACTTTAAGGCGCGTTCCAATCTTGGCAGACTCCCATGTATATCGCTAATGATTAGATATTTCATATCAGTTGTTTGTTGAATTTCTTAAAATTAATGCTATGAGAATAAGTCCTTGCCTCCATATTATTGTAGATAAAAGCAAAAACAGAAGAATTTATTTTGTTTTATCTTTCTTTTGCCGTACCTTTGCAAGTCGATAACGCTATAACATTATTTATATTATGACACCATTAATAGCATTTGTTGTGTTTGTTGCAGTTGCCCTTCTTGGATGGGGCTTCATAGAACTTCGTAACCGTAGTTTCCATTTCACTCATTCCAAGGAAGAGCAGCACGGATGGGACGAGATCAACGAGGCCTACGAGGAGAACGGAAAGAAGGAGCTCAATCTCCATGACCTCCTGCAGCGTAACAGCACCAAGGGCTACAAGGCTATCTAAAGAATTCCTGTGGCTTATGGAAACGAATATGGTCTTATGAATGAATAAGACATAAAGGATTATGCCCCTGCATATTAGTTGGTATTGTTGCCGGCTAAAGTGTAGGGGCATAATTTTTATTTCAGTTTCTTCCTAAGCTTGCGGATGGCTTTGTTCCTTATCTGTCTGACGCGTTCACGCTTCAGACCCATCGTCTCGCCAATCTCTGCCATGGTGAAGGACGTGGAGCCAAGTCCGAAGTAACGTGTAATGACTTCTTTCTCACGCTCGTCAAGAACATCCAGTGAATGCCTGAGCTTGTCGGCGGTCTCCACATCTTCTATTGTGCGGTCAGCCTGCTTTACGTTTCCATTTACAAGGACACTGAGGAGGTTGAAGCCCGTATTTGCCCCCAATGGTATCGGCTCGTCCACCGATACCGGCATCTTCCGTTTCTTGGTCTCGCGGTTTGACTCCGAACGCGGAACACGGTAGAGACCAGCCTGCTGCTCAATAGCTTGCTCCATAGCGTGACGGATGAATGGCGCGGCATAACTTACGAAGCGCTTGCCCTTCGACGGGTCATACTTCCTGGAGGCGTCAATCATAGCCATATTGCCCTCACTGATGAGGTCGTCCATGGCAACACCTCTTCCGGCATATTGCTTTGCCATGGTGACCACATAACCAATGTTGTCGGTAACTAATTTGTCTGTGTTCATATTCTTACGTGTCGATTAAGGACGGTTCCTTATTTGAAATAATACAGGAACGTGGCAATGCCCTTTAGCGCGAACTTCTTCTCGTTCTCAATCATAAGCTGGAACTTTATCTGTGCCTTGCAGATGCCGCGAAGGTCTTCCACGTCGTAGAGGTCGGCAACAAGCCTGACACGGCTGCCCGACAGTACCGGCTGCCCGAACTTCATCTTGTCCATTCCATAATTGACGAGCATCTCCACATTGTTTACTTGTATAAGCTGCTGCCAAAGGTAGGGTAGGAGTGAGAGTTGAAGGTAGCCATGCGCGATGGTCTGGTGGTAAGGACTTTCCTTACTACACCGTTCAGGGTCTGTGTGTATCCACTGGTGGTCTAAAGTAGCATCAGCAAACTTGTCTATCATGTCCTGGCTGACCGTTACCCAGTCAGATTCTCCTATGCGTTCCCCCTTGTGGGCGGCGAACTCCTCAAATGAATTAACAACTAATTTTGCCATATTGGTGATTACGTTTGTTCTTTGATAATTTCTTGGCAAAGTTATTACAAACATTTGAGACCACAAAGAAAAGTGATTAAATCTTTTGAACTTAAAGACGGCATGATGTCTGATATGGAAAAAATGAAATAAAAGGCGAGAAAATTTTGATTATTAGAACAATTTCATTAAATTTGCCGATGTTTATACAGATATCAACTCAACTAACTAATAACTAAAATACGTTTCTATGACATTATTAATGGTCGTTGAGCTCTTGGTCGTCCTCATCGCACTGTGGATAGGAGCTCGTTACGGGTCGTTGGCTCTCGGTGCCATTTCCGGCATTGGACTTGCCATCCTTGTGTTCGGCTTCCACCTGAAGCCGGGCAATCCCCCAACCGATGTTATCTACATTATCATTGCAGCAGTAACCTGCGCCGGTATATTGCAGGCTTCAGGCGGTATGGACTGGATGATTCAGATTGCGGAGAAGATGCTGAGAAAGCACCCCAACCGTATCACCCTCCTGGCGCCTCTGACCACCTTCCTGCTTACGGTGCTGGTTGGTACCGGACATGTCGTATACACCCTGATGCCGATTATCTGCGACATTGCCCTGCAGAAAGGAATCCGCCCCGAACGACCATGTGCCATCGCGTCTATCTCGGCACAGATAGGCATCACTTGCTCGCCCATAGCTGCCGCTGTCGTGGCTTTCTCCGCAATATCGGCCGACAACGGCTTCCCGGTGAGCAATGTCCAGATAATAATGGTGACGATCCCGGCATGTCTCATAGGAATATTGGCAGCTGTGGCATACAGTTGGAACCGAGGCCTTGACCTTGACAAGGATCCAAAGTTCCAGGCAAAGCTCAAAGATCCGCAGCAGTACGCGTATATCTATGGCTCTAACGCCACTACTCTTGACAAGAAGATACCACAGCACTCGAAGAATGCCGTATATATCTTCTTGGCAACTCTTGTGGTTATCGTCATCATTTCTATTTGTCAGATGTTCAGCATCAATCTGCTGCCGTCCTACAAGAATATCGAGGTGGCAGACCATGTCAACTCTGCAACACTATCAGAGCAGACCATAGATACTGTGCAGGTGAGGACGTTCGCAATGCAGGGGAAGGATACTCTATGGATACCAACGGAACACGAGATGGCTAAAGCCCAAAGCAAGGGCCTGGTTATTGAGCATGTCTCCGACACCGTTACCGTCGCGGCTTCCGCCATTGCCGGCGGAGGCAATGATGGGGCTTCGTTCAAGGTTGATGCAAAGAAACTTGCCAAGGGCGGCATCACTGTAGACGGGATAACGAAGACTTCCAGCAAGCCATTGTCAATGAACCTTGTCATACAGATCCTCATGCTTACAGCTTGTGCCCTTATGATTGTCTTCTGCAAGGCTAAGCCTAAGACGGCTGTCTCTGGGCCGGTGTGGCAGAATGGAATGGTCGCAGTAGTAGCCATCTATGGCATTGCCTGGATGAGCAACACATACTTTGACAACTATCAGGCGGAGATGCAGACATTGCTCGGTGGCATCGTGAAGGACTACCCATGGTCAATAGCGTTTGCATTCTTTGCTGTCTCGGTGCTCATCAACTCGCAGGGAGCCGTGGTCGTTTCCATGCTTCCTTTGGCTTATTCGCTTGGCATTCCGGGATGGATACTTCTTGGAGTTATGCCGTCGGTATATGGCTACTTCTTCATACCTAACTATCCGTCAGATATCGCGACTGTCAACTTCGACCGCTCCGGCACGACGGTCATAGGAAAATACCTGCTGAACCATTCCTTTATGGCACCTGGATTGATACATGTCTTCTGTGCCACAATAGCCGGACTGGGCATCAGCTATGCTTATCATTTCTGGTTCGGGCTCTACTAACTATCCGAAAGCAGGATTAAGAAGGGACAGTCTTACAAACCATTATATAACGGAAAGGGCGGGGAGACCATCACGGTTTCCTCGCCCTTTCTTGAAATTTATTTTTATACCAATAATTTTCTAAAGAAAAAAGGCAGAGCCTACTTGCCCAGCTCGATGTGGTTGTTTACATGAACTGCATTTGCAACTACTGCAACGACTACTGCCAAAACGATAACTGTTGTCATCATAATTCTATTTTCCTTTCTCTAATTTTTTCGAGCCTTTCCATATACGGCTCAGTTAAACATTAATTTTGATACCCGGGCGTACTAGTCAGCCCTTTCTAAGGATTTCTTGCGGTTTGCATTTTGACCTTTTCTTAAAGTCCGTCATGCTTTCCCGCTAAGCTCTTTCGAGCCCCTTGCTCCTTAATTGCACTGCAAAGGTACGAATTGTGTGCGGACACAGCAAATGTTCCGTCTATATATTCACGTTTTATACCCTTTTCTTGAAGTAGGTCAACCGACTTGACGGCGGTCAATTGTGTTTCGGAATGCTTTACATTTTTGCACTTTATCGGTGAATGCTTTTATATTTTTAAATTTTAATTCCGTTTTTCTTTGGGGAATGCCGGAAAATTGTTAACTTTGGGGTGTTTAAATGTTCAAAACTTAATACACGGAGGACACGACCTATGATTACACCTGATAACTTTGAAACTCTTTATTCCGACCCGATAGAGAAGCAGCAGATAAGCAAATTTGTCTGCGATGAGATATGCCGTCAGATACACAGGTACATAAAAGGAATGTCAGGCTCCCACAAGACCATGTTAAAGTTTGAGGAAAGCCTTCGCAACATGTCTATACCTGAGAAGGAACGTGCCATAGCCGCTTATATCGACCTTAACAGGCATGCCCTTGACGGACTGGACATGAAGATGGTGCTTGTCAGGGCGATGGCAAACTACTGCGACACGTTCGCATATATGATGGAAATGGTGAACGACAGGCGCAAGTGGGCATTGTACTTGAAGTCGATCCGCGACACTTACTTCCGGTACCATACAGTCTTTGAGGAGAACGGACTATATGGTCTCAAGGACTTCGACGGGAAGGTGATAGTCTCTCCAAGTTACGAATTCATCAGAACACCATACGTCTATGTCGATGACATCAGGCAGACTCCTGTCATTGTTCAGAAGAATGGCAAGATGGGGCTCATCCTTGCCGACGGTCATGACACTGTAGTGGCACCAATAAAATACGACGATATCTCTCTCCGTGATGAGGAGCCATACTTCGTCGCCCGGCTTGGTGACAGTACCGTCTTGCTTGACACTGCTCCCAGGGGCATGGGCAGGGCTGGTGAGTGACGGGCTTGCTCTGTCTCTGTCATGGAGATAGAACGGGTGAGGAAAAAGAAAATGCCTAATCCTTCGAATAAGGAGGATTAGGCATTTGTTTTGATGAGATAGTCTTGTATAAGGCAATTCCTCATTATCTATACAGCAGGATTACTCCTCGCTGAACTGGTCCTTGCCAACACCGCAGACCGGGCATACCCAATCGTCAGGAAGATCCTCAAATGCTGTTCCCGGCTCTATGCCATTGTCTGGGTCGCCAACTTCTGGGTCATACACGTATCCACATACATCGCAAACATACTTCTTCATAATGCTTTCGTTATTTAAAAGTTATACATAAAGTTTACGGGTGTAAAGGTAGTTTAATTTTCTCATTCCTACAAGTCTGTGCCTAAAAAATATTCGATTTTTTTTGTCCGTCAAACAAAATATTCATAACTTTGTGGAGTCTGGAAAATTAAGGATAATAAATTTATTAATAAGGTAGAAAGATTTTAAAGATGATAAAGATTTATGGAATGCCTACTTGCCCGTACTGTGCCTTTGTTGACGAGCAGGTAAAAGGCGACAACCGTTTCAAGGTAATAGACATTGGCAGTGATGTTCACAAGATGAGTGAGTTCATGCACCTTCGCGACACACGTCGTGAGTTCGACCATTCAAAAGCTATTGGCGACATCGGCATCCCCTGCTTCCTGCTTGAGGATGGAACCGTAACATTGAAACCGGAGGATGTAGGATTGGTGGAATACCAGCCCAATGGTGGTCCGGCGTGCTCTATTGACGGCAAGGGATGTTGAGCATTGGCAGCTGTTGATGCAATACATTATTATTGTTGAAACATTACATTATTATATATATCGATTAGTCAATATTCGGATTTATTGATTAAGGAAATGAGCGAAGCGTTATCAGAGACCGGTCAGGGACCACTATCAGTCGAGGAGGCGGAACGTCAATGGCGCATCCATGGCAACGAGGTTCTTGACAGTGACGATGAATACCAGAAGGCCGAGCGCGAACAACGCCACGTAGGGAAGATAGTAGCATGGGCCTATGCCATACTTGTCGGCGGCCTGCTGGCTTTCATGATAGGGTTCTATCTATGGCGGTTCCGTTTCTTCTGGGCTATAGTAATATACGTTGCCCTTCTGTCGATATGCGCCATTGCCGGAAGGACAATTTCTGTCCATGCTGTCCGGAATGACCATCTCGGCGAATTAGTCAAGGCGGCGCACGACCGTTATATAGCCCGGGCTACAGGGAAACGCGGTTAGTCTTTTAATGCTCTTTTATACAAATCAAATGGATTCTATACGTAATATCTACAGGATAGGAAAGGGACCGTCGAGCAGTCACACCATGGGCCCCCAACATGCAGCAACCATCTTTGCGCAGAGACATCCTGATGCTGACCATTTCAAGATTACACTTTACGGGAGCCTTGCGGCTACTGGCAAGGGACACATGACCGACATAGCTATAAAGGAGGTGTTGGAGAAGATTGCCCCTGTCAATATCGACTGGGAACCGGAGGTGTTCCTGCCCTTCCATCCCAATGGAATGAAATTCGTATCCGTTGACAGCAAGGGTCTGACGACCGACGAGTGGACCGTCTACAGCATTGGCGGCGGCGCATTGTCGGAGGGCAAGGGCAAGGATGATTTCTTCTATGAGAAATCTATCTATCCTCTGACCACGCTCACCGATATAGAGCACTGGTGCGAGAAGACCGGCAGGGGCTTTTGGGAGTATGTGGAACAATATGAGGACGAAGGTATCTGGGACCATCTGAGACTCGTCTGGCAGACCATGACGAGGGCTGTTGCCCGTGGCATCAACCATGAGGGAGCCCTTCCTGGTCCTTTGAACCTTGCCCGCAAGGCCCCGACCTATTATATCAAGGCTCGCGCTTACCGTGCTGACCTTTGCAACAAGGCAATGGTCTATGCCTATGCCCTTGCTGTCAGTGAGGAGAATGCCGCCGGCGGTACCATCGTCACGGCACCGACGTGTGGAGCCAGCGGAGTCCTTCCGGGTGTACTCGTCCATCTTGCCGAGGCTCACAACTTCAATGAGGAACGCATCCTTCATGCCCTTGCCACAGCAGGACTCATAGGAAACCTCATAAAGGAGAATGCCTCCATATCAGGTGCCGAGGTAGGATGTCAGGGCGAGGTGGGGGCTGCCTGCGCAATGGCTTCGGCTGCTGCGTGCCAGATATTCGGTGGCACTCCCTCACAGATAGAGTATGCTGCCGAGATGGGACTTGAACACCATCTGGGAATGACCTGCGACCCCGTCTGCGGATTGGTGCAGATACCGTGCATCGAGCGTAACGCCTTTGCGGCATGCCGTGCTCTCGACTCTCAGTTGTACGCCATCATCAGCGATGGCAAGCACCGTGTCTCCTTCGACAGGGTCGTCAGCGTAATGAAGCAAACGGGCCATGACCTTCCGTCGCTATACAAGGAGACCAGCGAGGGAGGACTGGCAAAAGGCTTCAGCACTGCCGACTGATAATTATATACTTTCAAGTTTCGCAAGTTACTGACGCTTCGAAGGGGCCGGTCTTGCGCCGGCCCTCATATAATGTCCCAACCTCTTAAAAAAATATGTCGAACATTTTTTGTGTGCCGGCACAAGACCGGCCCCTGCGTTCGGCAGACTT
>SAMEA3663053__coassemble_552_pt1 | contig 11728 bp, 7 predicted proteins | sample SAMEA3663053__metabat2_low_PE_016 | metagenome-assembled genome bin SAMEA3663053 (sample SAMEA3663053) | pig gut metagenome | biome: pig gut; feature: pig-associated habitat; material: faeces | place: France | collected 2012 | reverse complement strand
CCTTTATCGCGTCCTTCAGATGATGGAACATGTTGATGCATTTGATGTTGGCACCACCGTGGAGCGGGCCTTTCAGTGACCCGATGCCGGCTGCTATTGACGAGTAGGTGTCGGTGCGTGTGGACGACGTTACTCTGACGGTGAACGTGGAGTTGTTACCTCCGCCGTGCTCAGCCTGGACAATCATCAGCAGGTCGAGCATGCGGGCGTCGAGCTCGGTATAGTCGTCGTGCTTTATCATGTAAAGGAAGTTCTCGGCAATGCTGAGATTGTCTTTCGGGTGGCGGATATGCAGGCTTCTGCCCTGCACGCTGTGACGATAGATATTGTAAGCGTAGGCAATGATGGTAGGGAACTTGGCTATCAACTCTATTGACTGCCGCATGAGGTTGTCGCGGCTTATGTCGTCAGGATTAGGGTCGAAGGTATACATCTCCAGCACGCACCGCGCCAGTATGTTCATGATGTTTGAGCCTTCGAGGTCGATGATGTGAACTATCGTGCGGTGGTCAAGGGGCATGTTCTCGTTGAGCAGTTCCTTGAACGCCTCAAGCTCTTCCTTGTCCGGCAGCTGTCCCGACAGGAGCAGGTAGGCGATCTCCTCGAAGCCGAAGCGCTTTTCCTTCAACAGCGGCATTACAAGGTCGTTGAGCTCGTATCCGCGATAATAAAGCTTGCCCTCGCAGGGACGTGGCACTCCGTCATCGCCTCGCTCGTATCCGACTACGTTACCTATGTTGGTCAGTCCTACAAGCACGCCGGAGCCGTCCTCGTTGCGCAAGCCTCTCTTTACACCGTATTTGGTGAAGTCCTCCTTTGGTATTTTGCAGGAGTTCTTTACCTCGTCCGACAGCTTGTATATCAAATAATCCTTGTTCATAACATGTTATCCTTTCTTTTTTGCGAAGTTTAATGCTTTTTTGCGAAGTTCAGTGCTGAGCCTGCCTTAAACCATTCTATCTGTGTGGCGTTGTATGTGTGGTTGGCCTTGAACTGGTAGGTGGTGCCGTCAGAATGCTTCAGTGTAACTGTAAGCTGTTTCCCAGGGACAAAGTCCTTAAGTCCCTCCACGCTTATGCGGTCGTCCTCTCTCACCTTGTTATAGTCATCCTTGTCGTCGAAGGTCAGTGCGAGCATACCTTGCTTCTTAAGGTTGGTCTCATGGATGCGCGCAAAACTCTTTGCAAGGACTACCTTGACGTTGAGGTATCTCGGCTCCATGGCTGCGTGCTCCCTGCTGGACCCCTCGCCATAGTTGTCCTCTGCCACGACGATGGAGTTGATGCCATGAGCCTTATAGTCCTTCGCGGCCGAGCTCACTTCCTTGTACGTCCCGTCTATCTGGTCCTTTACCTTGTTTGACTCTCCGTTGAAGGCATTGACGGCACCCATCAGGAGATTGTCGGAAATGTTCTGGAGATGTCCGCGGTATTTAAGCCAGGGACCGGCCATTGATATATGGTCGGTGGTGCATTTCCCCTGTGTCTTTATCAGCAGCGGCATGTCGGTGTAGTCCTTGCCGTCCCATGACGGGAACGGCTCCAGCTTTTGCAGTCTGTTGCTTGTGGGCGAGATTATTACGTCAATGTCCTTATTGTCGTCGGATGGTGGCAGGAATCCCTTGTTGTCGACATCGAAGCCCTTTGGTGGGAATACATTGCCTTTTGGCTCGTCGAGTTTCACATCTTCTCCGTCCTCGTTGACCAGTGTGTCAGTGACCGGATTGAAGTCCAGACGACCGGCAATGGCTAATGCGACGGTGAGCTCCGGTGAGCCTATGAATGCGAACGTGTTGGGGTTCCCGTCTGCGCGGCGCCGGAAATTGCGGTTGAAGGAGGTGACAATGGCGTTCTTCCTGTTGTTGTCATCAGTATGGCGCTTCCACTGTCCTATGCAGGGACCGCAGGCGTTGGTCATGATAACGCCTCCGACAGCTGTCAGCTCGTCTATTATCCCATCACGCTTGGCGGTGTAGTAAATTTGCTCCGAACCGGGGTTTATTATCAGTTGAGCTTTCACCTTCAGCTTCTTCTCCCTTGCTTGGCGGGCTACTGACGCAGCACGCGAGAGATCCTCGTAGCTGGAGTTGGTGCATGAGCCTATCAGCCCCACCTCTACGGTCATTGGATAGTCATTCTGGGGGCCCTTCTCCTTCATCTCGCTGAGCGGTGTTGCCGCATCAGGGGTGAAAGGCCCGTTAAGATGTGGCTCTATCTTGCCCAGGTCGATGTCGAGAACCTGGTCGTAGAATTTTTCCGGAGAAGAATATACATCCTTGTCGGTGCACAGCTCAGTGGCGTTCTCTGCTGCCATGTCTGCAACATCATTGCGTCCGGTCTGACGGAGATATTCCTCTGTGTTTCCGTCAAAGGGGAAGATGGAGCATGTGGCTCCCAGTTCTGCTCCCATGTTGCAGATCGTAGCGCGTCCTGTGGCTGACAACGTGCCAACGCCGTCGCCAAAGTATTCAAGTATTGCGTTGGTGCCGCCCTTTACTGTCAGCTGTCCGAGGATGTAAAGGATGACATCCTTTGGCGACGCCCAGCCGTTGAGCTTGCCGGTAAGATGGACTCCTATGAGCCGCGGCATTTTCAGCTCCCACGGCTGCCCTGTAAGGACATCTACGGCGTCAGCACCACCGACACCGATGGCTATCATGCCCAGTCCGCCGGCGTTGGGCGTGTGGGAATCGGTTCCAACCATCATGCCACCGGGGAACGCGTAGTTCTCCAGCACTACTTGATGGATGATGCCGGCTCCCGGCTCCCAGAAGCCTATGTGGTACTTCTGACTTACGCTGCGGAGGAAATCGTAAACTTCCTTGTTTGTCTTTTTCGCTTCGGGAAGGTCTCTCTCTGCACCCACGTCAGCCCTTATGAGGTGGTCGCAATGTACTGTTGCCGGAACAGCCACCTTGTCCTTGCCAGCATTCATGAACTGTAGCAGTGCCATCTGGGCTGTGGCATCCTGCATTGCCACGCGGTTAGGGCGAAAGTCGACATAGTCTTCCAATCTCTTGAAAGCCCTGACGCTGGCCTTGTCGTAAAGGTGTGAGTAAAGCACCTTTTCAGCGTATGTCATGGGGCGTCCGAGAACTTTTCTTGCCTTTGACACCTCCTCGGAGTAAGAGGCGTAGAATTTCTTTAGCATATCAATGTCAAGTACCATAAGCTGTCCTTATCTTGAACTCTAAATAAAACAATCTTTAATTTACGTGCAAAGATAGTATAATTTTTCTAATTTGAAGCAAAAAGGCGTGATATTTTTGCAAAATGTAAGTTAGTTGAATAAAAATGTAAACGGGGAATAAGAAAATCCTTATTCCCCGTTTGCGTTATCAGTTGGCTTTGGGACTGGAAAAGTCGGAGCCGTTCCTGCTCCTCCAGCCTATTTTTAGTATTTATCTTATGAGCCGTCCTTTACCAGTCGTCGTCAGCGTTTCCGCCGGTGCTATATTTGCTCTTGCTGTCTTCTGCCGTCACAGGCTCTGCCTTTGAAATGGTCATGGTGTATTTCTTGAGGTCGGAGCGTCTGCTGCTGGTACCGATGTAGAATTCGTAATCGCCGGGGATGAACCTCATGGTGTTTGTAGAGTCGTCCCATAGCTGCAAGTGCTCTGTGTCGCCAACGACTCCCATGTCTACCGTCTTGGTGGCGCCGGGCTGTAGCTCGACTCTCTTGAATGCCCTAAGTGTTTTTATAGGACCGTTGGCATCCTGAGGACGGCGGATGTACATCTGTACGACTTCTGTGCCGGGACGGGAGCCGGTGTTGGTGACGCTGACCAACAGATGACCGTTCTTGAACTCCTGAGGCTTGACATCGAACGTGGTGTAGCTTATTCCGTAACCGAAGGGGAACAGTGCGTCGCCCTTGAAGTAACGGTAGGTGCGGTTGCTCATGCTGTAGTCTTCATAGTCGGGCAGGTCGCTGTCATGACGATAGAATGTTATTGGCAGCTTGCCGGAGGGATTGTAGTCGCCATAGAGGACGTCGGCAACAGCTCTTCCACCCATCTCTCCCGGATACCACGCCTGAAGGATGGCATCAGCATTGTCCGCCTCTGGTTCCAGTCCTACGGCAGACCCGGAGCAGTTGACATAGATAATCGTCTTGCCGGCATCATGGAGCATCTTGATGATGTCGCGCTGAGCTTGCGGAAGCTCTATTGATGTTCTGTCGCCGCCTTTGAATCCCGGTTCCGAAACCTTCATCTCCTCGCCTTCAAGCATTGGGGATATTCCACCGACGAAGATGACTTTCTTGGCACTTCCTATCTGTGCGAGCAGCTCCTCATTGGTTGGCTTGTACTTGTGGACGATGTCAAAGTTTATCATGCCGGCATCGGTCTTCTGGAAATAGTCCACCTGAACGTTGTACTTCTTTCCTGCAACGACATCCATCTCTTGATTGATATACTGAATCTTATTGCGAGATTTCCAGATGTCGCTGACGGTATCGCCGTTGATGATCAGTCTGGCACCGTCGTCGAAGCTTACTTTGAAGACTACTTTCTCGCTTCGGGTAGGCGTGAAGCAACCGGTGAAGCGAGCACTCATGCTGTCAAGATTCACTCCGGGAGCAAATACTGTCGCGCCGCCATTGCTGAGGTGGACACCGGATGATAGCTGTGCCGTATTCGCCGGAGTACCCTTGAGCTCCATGTTGTTCCAGTACTGTGCCGTAATGCCCTTGCCGCCCTTTGATGTTATCTCGTTGAAGCGGCTCTCGCTAACCTCGTTCCTCGTGAGTCCGCAGCCCTCTACATATTTAATATTGGGATTCTTCTCCCTTATCCCTTGCAGGATTGTTATCGTGCGAGTAGGATAGCCGTTGTAGTTTCCCCACTGCATTACAGAGTCGTTGGCGTTCGGACCCATGACTACGACATCGTTGTCGGTCTTGGATAGTGGAAGAACGTCGTTCCAGTTTTGCAGAAGAACCATTGACTCTCGTGCCATCTTCAGTGCGAGGTTCTTATGTTTGGCACTTGCCACTACAGTCATGGGAATTTTCCTGTAGGGGTTCATGCGGTCGTCATCGAAATCGCCAAGGTCGAACCGTGCCTTCAGAAGCCTTACGACGCTCTCGTCGATTTGCTTTTCTGTAATCTTTCCAGCCTTTATAGCTTCGGGAAGATTTTTGTAGTTGCTTCCGCATTCAACATCTGTTCCCGATACAACGGCTTTGGCAGATGCTTCAGCAGCATTGGCGCTGACACCGTGCCGTCCCTTTATCCAGAAGTCGCTGATGGCGGAACAGTCGGAAACGACCATTCCGTCGAAACCCCATTCATTGCGGAGTATCTGCTGTAAGTAATGTGAGTTGCCGCAACATGGCTCTCCGTCTATGCTCTGGTAGGCGCACATCACCTCTGCTACGTGTCCTTTCTGCACCAGACTTTGGAATGCAGGAAGATAGGTCTCCCACAAATCGCGCTGCGAGAGGTTCTCAAGGTTGAAGGAGTGCCGGTTCCACTCCGGTCCGCTATGGACGGCAAAGTGTTTGGCGCAGGCAAGAAGCTTCTTGTACTTCTGTCCCTCGTCACCCTGTAGTCCACTTACGACGGCAAGTCCCATCTGAGTCGTCAGATAAGGATCCTCGCCGTAGGTCTCCTGGCCTCGTCCCCAGCGCGGGTCGCGGAAAATATTTATGTTTGGAGTCCAGAAAGAGAGACCCTGATAGCGGTCTATATGTCCTGAACGACGCGCCTCGTTGTTCTTGGCACGCGCTTCGTCGCTGACAGCGGTGAAGACCTTATAGACGAGATTGTCATCGAACGACGCCGCCATGCCAATCGTTATGGGGAAGACTGTGGCGTAGCCGTTTCTGGCAACACCGTGTAGTGCCTCGTTCCACCACTGGAATTCAGGAACATTCAGCCTGTCTATTGCCGGTGAGCGGTCCATCATGAGCTTTACCTTCTCGTCAAGCGTCAGCCTGTGGCACAAGTCGCGGGCACGTTCCAAGTTTGGGAGGTACGTTACCTGATAGGGATAGCGTTGTGCAAAGGCATCATTGGCTGCTAATATCATAAGCAGCAATAGTGCAACAATTTTGATTCGTTTCATTTATTATTACGTTGTAGTTAGTTTGATATTTGATTGCAAATTTATATATTTTTCTCCGAATAATAGGATGGTTTGGAAAAAATAATAGATTTTCATACTGCTTGCACCCTGCAAAGGCCGTAATACAAATATCTTATACAAATTTGTACGTCACCAGATTCGGTATAACCGCCATAACTGAAAACTCAAACTGGTCGATGAATCTGTTGCATTTCCAGACTGCCAAACATCAAGCTTAGTGGTCTTAATCTAGGGATTCTACTTTTCAAGAGTAATTGTTAAATATGAAAAAACGCTTGTAGATTTAGAGGAAATAGATTAAATTTGCAAAAAGGAATAATATGGATGTAACATTAGATAAAACGGAGAATATCCTTCTTACTCTTCCAAAGAGTGAGATCGGCTTTTTAAGGAGTCTTGCCAAAAAGATGGGCTGGACTGCAAGAAAGCAGAAGGAAAGCAGTATTGACAAAAGTCTGAAAGAGGCTAATTGTCACATGGTATATTCAGTAAAGGACCCTGAGAATAAAGACATTGTAAGTCAGATACTTAACAGCGATGTATAAGATAGTATACACCAAGCAATTCAAGAAATCATTGAAGTTATGTTTACGCAGAGGCTTAGATGCAGGATTGCTTAATGATGTTCTTAACATTCTATCTGAAAGTGGTAAGCTTCCTGTGAAATATAGACCTCATAAGTTAAAGGGAAAGTATAGTGAATGTTGGGAGTGCCATATTCAACCAGATTGGCTTTTAGTGTGGCAACAAAATGATAAGGAGTTAAATCTTTTATTGATTGACACTGGCAGTCATTAAGATATTTTCTAATAATACTAATAACCTTCAAGATTAATAAAAACGGTTTAAAATGAAATCTATTGAGTCCGATAACAAAGAAGTATATTAAAGAACTGAAGCACAAATTAAGATGTTGCCTGTGTGGAGAGAGTGATGACTGTTGTCTTGAGTTTCATCATGTGAATCAAGATACTAAGTGCTTTAGTATAGGTAAGCATCTGTTGAACACCTTTGTTTATTAGCATCCTGTTATTTGAACTTTTCAGAACTCTTTTGTTTATAAGTTTTTGAACAAGTGGGAAACTTAAGAATATAGATTTATTCGAGGGGTAAAAAAGAAGTCCACCCTCCAAACTAAATATTGAGACTTAGTTTTGGGGGTGGACCACTTATACTGTATGTCCTTCGACTATATGTCCTCAATCATGAAGAACGGATTATCCGCCGCAGAAGAACAGCACTATGAGTTGTGCCGTGAAGATTCTTAGGAACATGCTCAACGGATATACTGTTGAATATCCGATAGCAGACGATTCTCCTGCACAGACAGAGTTGGCGTATGCCAGTGCAGGTGGATCCGTGTATGTACCGGCTATCATACCCATGATAGTGAAATAGTTGAACTTGTATTTCTTCTTTGAGAGCAGTGCCACGATGAATATTGGGATTATTGTTATCAGGAATCCGGTACCTACATATTTAAGTCCGTCTCCTGAGACAACGGTCTCCCAGAACCCGTCTCCAGCCTTAATGCCTACCGAAGCGAGGAACAGGACCAGTCCGAACTCTCGCAGCATCATGTTGGCAGATGTCGTCATGTATGTGTTCAGACCCATCCGGTAACCGAACCGTCCAATGATTATTGCGATGATAAGTGGGCCTCCGGCAAGTCCGAGCTTCAGTGGAACTGGCATTCCCGGTATTGTTATTGGCAGGCTTCCGAAGAGGATACCTACAATGATGCCGATGAAGACAGTAGCAATATTTGGAACAATAAGCTTGCGCTCTGAGTTACCCATCAGCTCAGCTATGCGATCGACATTCTCTTCGGGACCTACTACCGTGATACGGTCGCCGACATGGAAGTGGTGGCTACGGCTTGCAAACAAGTCCATGCCCTGACGCGTTATACGTGTAACGTTAACTCCGTATAAGCTTGCGAAGTGCATCTTGCCCAGGCTCTTGCCGTTCATGGCAGTGTTGGTGATGAGAATCTTGCGACTTACCAATGGCTGCGATTTCTCGTCTTCCTCCCAGTTGATCTCTATAGATGGTCCTATGAAGGCCTGTATAGCCTCAGCATCGCTTTCAGCGCATGCGACAAGAACCTCGTCGCCCATCTCAAATTTCGTATCGCGTTTTGGAACCGACAAAATTCCCTCGTGCAGGATACGTGTGCAGACGATGTCCCGGTTAAGGAATTCTGAGATTTGTTGCAGGGTACGTCCTGCGATATATGTATTTGACACTTTCAAGCACATCGTATGAGGCTTCTCGTGCGGGTTAGCCTCTTCTTCCCTGGCCTTGAGCTCAGCGTTCTCTTTGTTGAAATCAACGTGGCAAATAAATTTCACGGCGAGTGAAGCCCCTATTATTCCGAGCACTCCAAGAGGATATGCGCAGGCGTAAGCCGATGCCAGGTTGAAGTTCACGCCGTTGGGGAAGACGCTCTGCAACGCTTCCTGTGCCGCTCCCAGTCCTGGTGTATTGGTGACAGCACCATAGAGCGTGCCAACCATCATCGGAAGGTTCTTTGGGTCGGAAGTGTCGAAGAAGATGAAGTAGCATGCGAACATTACCCCTATGTTCAGCAGTACCGCCAGACATGACATCAGGTTAAGCTTTATTCCGCCCTTTCCGAAGCTCTCGAAGAAGCCCGGACCAACCTGCAGTCCTATCATGAATACGAAGAGAATAAGTCCGAAGTCCTGAAGGAAGTTCATAACCTGGACAGGAGCCGTAAAACCGATGTGTCCAGCCAGGATGCCGACGAAGAGCACGAAGGTAACTCCGAGCGAGATGCCTCCAATCTTTATCTTTCCCAGCATGACTCCGAATGCAATAACCAGAGAGTAGAGCAGGGCTATATGAGCCACTGAGCTCTGGTTAGTAAATAAGTCAATTAGCCAATTCATTATAATAGTGTTATTTCTCTGCAAAGTTACGAATTTTGGCTTTAATGCACAAGAATTGTAATTAAAAATGTTGCTATGGGTCTATATTTGTTAGTTTTTGTTCTTATTTCACTATATAATATTAATAATGTATAGGATGAAGTAGCCTAAGGACAAAGAAAAATATTCTTTTTGTTTTGCAATGTCTTTTGTTTGCTGTATCTTTGCAGTCTAAAAGAAAACTAAGGCAGAATGAAATATAGCGTAAAATGCAACAGCTGCGGCAAGACGTTCGTTGCCGAAACCGAGAAATACGGACGGTTCAAGTATCGTTGCCCATATTGTGGGCATGTCCTTACATGCCAGTTTAACAAGCCTGAGAACCTTACTGTTGAGGCCAGCAGCGTTCTGCCTGTCAGCGATGATCAGCTGTCGTTGCCTTATTATGTCTCTATGCCTGTTGTCGAGGCAAAGGTTATCCATGCCTCCGTCGAGGCACTAAAGAGCGCCGGACGGACTGTTGGCAAGGTGGGACAGCAGTCGAAGACGACAATCACTAAAATTCTGGACCATATCGAAGTGTTCTTCGGCTGGTCGGGAACGCGCATCTCACGGTTCCGCAGGGAATACGCCGATGCCGACCTGTGGCTGTTCTTCGGCTTCAGCATACTTTTCATCATTATGGTCTTCCTGGGACTGTATATCCTTGCCGGATTTACAAAGATTCTCGCCGCAAGCCACAGCGTGGCTTTCAAGTACTGGCTTGAGTTCCGTAATTTCATGAACAATATTTTTTAGCAATTAATCAGAATTTTGGTGCACCAATAGATGGATATCGTTCAGAAGATACTTGACTTATTACAATACAACCCCAAAGAGCCGCTTCTCTTTACGACCGGCCTTTTCCTATTTCTTTTCCTATTCGTGTCATTGGGCTACTTCGCCCTGCGTAAGAAACTTACGGCACGTCTTGTCTTTGTCACGCTGTTCTCCTATTATTTTTATTATAAGAGCTCGGGAGTATACTTCGGACTTTTGGCACTTGTAACGGTCTCCGACTGGCTGATTGGGAAACGGCTTTCAGAGTCTTCGCGCAAGCGTCCGTTGCTCTTTCTAAGCCTTGTCATCGATCTCGGGTTGCTGGCATATTTCAAGTATACCAATTTCTTCGCTGGGATGATAGCTAGTGCCATCGGCGGCAACTTTCAACCCTGGGACATATTCCTCCCGGCTGGAATATCATTCTTTACCTTCAAGAGCATATCCTATACTGTCGACGTTTACAGAGGAAAGATGCAGCCGGTGCAGAGCCTTCTCGACTATGCTTTCTACGTAAGTTTCTTTCCGGTCCTTCTTGCCGGACCTATTGTCCGTGCTACTGACTTTATCCCCCAAATCCATAAGCCACTGCAAGTGTCGAAGCGGATGTTCGCCTTCGGCGTATACCTTATTATAATTGGCGTGTTCAAGAAGATGGTCATCAGCGACTATATCAGCGTAAACTTTGTCAGTCGTGTCTTCGACAATCCCACGCTTTTCTCTGGTGGGGAGATACTGATGGCTCTCTATGGCTATAGCATCCAACTTTATTGTGACTTCTCCGGATACTCCGATATGGCGATAGGAATATCGGCACTGTTGGGCTTCGAGATACCAGCCAACTTCAATGCTCCTTATAAAGCAGACTCGCTGAGCGACTTTTGGCGCCGGTGGCATATCTCACTTTCCAGTTGGATTCGCGACTACATCTATATATCTCTTGGCGGCAACCGCAAGGGCAAGGTGCGGATGTACCTTAACCAGATGATAGCCATGACGCTCTGCGGACTATGGCATGGTGCCTCACTCAACTTTGTGCTCTGGGGCATGCTGCATGGCTTGGGAGTTTGCATACACAAGTTCTTCTCCCAGACTGTTCTCCATCACGACCGCTATTACCATCCGACAGGACTACGACGCTTTGTTGCCGTTATCCTGACATTCCATCTCGTCACTTTCCTATGGATATTCTTCCGTACGCCCGACTTCCAGGCAGCGTCACTCCTCATAACCCAACTCTTTACTAAATTCGATGTGTCGCTCATCCCTGCAATTTTTGCGGCTTACAAGTACGTCTTTGCTCTTATAGGGCTCGCTCTTGTTACGCATTGGATTCCCGATTCATGGCAAGACAAGATTGTCGTTGGACTGCAAAAGGGTGGGGTGGTAGTATGCGCTTTGGCATTGACTGTCGTCGTATTCCTTGCTATGCAGGTTAAAAGTAGTGATATTCAGCCGTTTATCTATCTCCAGTTCTAGGATTTTGCTTCAAATAAATAGTTCTGGGTTCTTAGAAAATTATTTACACAAAATAAGTGTGCTGTACTTGCGTCCCAACTGTATAGCTTTTAGCCCCTAAAAGGTGTACAGTTGGGACGCAAATGTATAGCTTTTGCACCGCAACTGTATACCTTTTACAAGTTCTTGAATATCATCTGGTTATAGAGGGAAATTCGTTCGGTAAGTTGTGAAGGTATTTATGAATAATATTTACATTATACATTTTCGTCAAAATAGAAAAAACATGTATCATATTGTTAAGGAACGTTAAGTTGGAAACATTTATTGCGAAACTATTTTTGTATTCCGCCGAATTGTATTACCTTTGCAACCGCATTTAGAGAAATGCACTTGTGAACAACAAGTTGATGCGGCAATAGCTCAGTTGGTAGAGCGCGACCTTGCCAAGGTCGAGGTCGCGGG
>SAMEA3663053__coassemble_550_pt1 | contig 11754 bp, 11 predicted proteins | sample SAMEA3663053__metabat2_low_PE_016 | metagenome-assembled genome bin SAMEA3663053 (sample SAMEA3663053) | pig gut metagenome | biome: pig gut; feature: pig-associated habitat; material: faeces | place: France | collected 2012 | reverse complement strand
GGATGAGCACTACTATATTTATGCTCAGACGATGAATGGCAAGACACAGTACGGAATTGTGCTGGGAGCATACGTTCCTGATTATCGCAACGGCGTCATCAAGCGTCATGAACTGACCAGACGCGACAAGGAAGACGACCGTATGAAGCATGTCTTCGCTACAAACGCAAACATGGAGCCTGTGTTCTTCGCTTATCCCGACAACAGCGTGCTCAACGAACTCCTCAACAGATATGCAAAGACGGAGCCTGTGTACGACTTCATAGCACCTATCGATGGTTTCCGCCATCAGTTCTGGATTGTCAGCGATAAGGATGATATCAACACCATCACCGAGCAATTCGCGAAGATGCCGAGCCTTTACATTGCTGACGGCCATCATCGCTCAGCTGCGGCTTACCGCGTAGGTGAGGAAAAGGCTGCCGAGGCAAAAAAGAACGGGACATATACCGGCAAGGAGGAGTTCAACTTCTTTATGGCTGTATGCTTCCAGGAGTCTCAGCTTACCATCCTTGACTACAACCGTGTGGTTAAGGATCTAAATGGCATGACTGCGGGAGAGTTCCTTGAGAAGCTTGGAGAAGACTTTACAGTAGAGAAAAAGGGCGAGGATGAATATCGTCCGAAGGAGCTCCATGAGTTCTCGCTTTATCTTGATGGTGAATGGTATAGCCTGAAGGCTAAGCCTGGAACATATAACGATGCTGATCCAATAGGTGTCCTTGATGTTGATATTTCCAGCCGCCTTATCCTGGATAAACTCATGGGCATTAAGGACCTGCGCTCTGACAAGCGTATCGACTTCGTTGGCGGACTTCGTGGGCTTAAGGAGCTGAAGCGTCGCGTCGACAGCGGAGAGATGCGTTGGGCTCTGGCTCTGTATCCTGTTACAATGAAGCAGATTATGAACATTGCCGACAGTGGAAAGATCATGCCGCCAAAGGCTACTTGGTTTGAGCCGAAACTTCGTTCGGGACTTATCGTCCACAAACTCGATTAATATTGAAGGTGCTCTTCTCCGGCATCCGGATGGATTATCTCGGAATGTATGTTTCTGATTGTATTATCTGAAAAAGAAACAAACAAGAATAATCCTTATGATAGTGCCGGAGAAGGGCAAGCATGATTAAATGGACAACTATAAGACTATAGCAAATAAAATTAGCGAGGGCTACTATACTGAAAAGCGAAGTAAGTTCCTCGCCTTTGCACATCATGTGGAATCTGCTGCCGAAGCCATGGAAGTCGTCAAGGGCTATAGGAAGAAATACTATGATGCAAGACACTGTTGCTATGCTTATATGATTGGTCCGGAAAGACAGGAATTCCGCGCTAACGATGATGGGGAACCGTCATCAACAGCCGGAAAACCTATACTTGGGCAGATTAACAGCAACGAACTGACAAATATTTTAATTGTCGTCGTTCGTTACTATGGTGGTGTCAACCTCGGTACTGGGGGGCTTATCGTTGCCTATCGGACTGCTGCTGCCGATGCCATAAGTAATTCTGAAATCGTCGAGCGGCTTGTCGAGGAACAGATAACTTACGATTTCACTTACCCAATGATGAACGCTGTGATGAGAGTCGTCAAGGAGATGCCGGTAAGAATAGTCTCTCAGCATTTCGACAACTCTTGCACCATCACCCTAGCAATAAAGAAGAGTATGGCGGAGCAACTGCGCGAACGTCTGAAGAAACTTGACTTTGAAGGATAAAAGCTTTATATATGTTGTAACCTCATAACTCCTTAAGTGAGACGTCTCTGTCTTTTCATATTGTCATTTGTGTCATTCCTCACTATAGCAAAAGCGCAAAGGAATGAGATATTCAACGACCGCATACAGTCGCTGACGGTTATTGCTGACAATGATTGGAAGGCACTGCCGGTCATGGAACTTGGAAGCAGCATCAGCATAGGCTTCGATGATATGACGCATGAGTATCACAGATATGCCTACAGGATAGAGCCTTGCAATGCCGACTGGACACCCAATAACCAACTCTTTGAAAGCGACTTTATCAATGGATTTACGGCGGACAATATTATAGAGGATGTGGAGGAGTCGGTACTGACTACCAAAAACTACACTCATTATAAATTTACGATAAGCGGCATAAAGTTGTCAGGGAACTATAAGGTTACTGTCTATGACAACAATGCCAACGATAAACCTCTTATTTGCGCATATTTTATGGTTGTTGAGCCGAAAGAGACTTCAATGGGAGTAAGTATGTCGGTAACGACAAGTACCGACGCCTCTATAAACCAGCGGCATCAGCAATTGGGCATGGAGGTCAACTATTCCGGATATAATGTTACCCGTCCTATGGAGCAGATACATACTGTCGTCCTGCAGAATGGACAATGGCATGATGCTAGAACGGATGTAAAGCCACAATATATAATGTCGGATGGATTGCGTTGGGAGCATAATAGAAGCCTTATATTCGATGCCGGGAACGAGTACCATAAATTTGAAATCTTGCAGACTGATGCGGCGTCCATGGGTGTTGATCACATATATTGGGATTCTATTCAGTATCATGCCTTTCCATTTATCAATGTGCCAAGGACCAATTATGTTTATGACGAGGATGCTGACGGAGCATTTCTCTTAAGGAATTCCGACGATGACAATTCGGAAACGGAAAGCGACTACATGTTAGTGCATTTCCAGATGCAATGTCCGGAGGTTGAGAATGCTGATGTCTACGTAAACGGATGGTTTACAAACGACAGGTTCCTGCCGCGGTATAAGATGACATACAACCATGAAAACGGGCGATATGAGGCTGTTATACTTTTGAAATTCGGATATTACAACTATCAATATCTGATGATTCCGCACGATGGGAATATTATCAGATTGCCGTATGAGGGTAGTTTCTATCAAACGGAGAACAGCTATCAGGCTCTCGTCTACTTCCGCGAGCCTGGAGGACGGTATGACCGGCTTGTGGGATACAATGAACTTGTATTCCGGCCACAGTGAGGGCATATAATAAAAAAATATGGCATAACGTTTCATGATTTCCGAAATAATGATTACCTTTGCACTCGCAATAGAAAAAGAGCGGTCATAACAATGCTCATTTGGAAGGTTGGCAGAGTGACCGAATGCGCTAGACTCGAAATCTGGTATACCCATTACGTGGTATCGGGGGTTTGAATCCCTCACCTTCCGCAGAAGACTAAAAAGGAAGTCCTAACAGGGCTTCCTTTTTTCGTGTTTGACTAGCATGTATATCGGCTAATGGGTGTAAGTCCCTAACAGACCCTAGTAGTGGGAACTGTCCAGCTAGAGAGACAAGGGCTTCTGTTAACTTGTATCTTGCTGATTTTTTAGGATAATATAGGGGATAGCCTTAGTAAAACATGAATGTCCTATCATGACAAATCATGTACTATCATGGCTGGCATTTGCATTACGAATGCATTACCTCTAAAAAAAGTGCAATATCAAATTTATTGAAGACGGGTTAGAAGAAGATTTTTATTGGAATACTTTTGTGTTCTAGAATAATTGACTTACCTATGCAGTCTGTAGCGTAGTAATGATAACTGCGGTCTATGCCGGAAACCATGATATGTGTTATAAAATGTTTTTTGACTTTATCCAGACCACTAAGTGTAACTTCTTCCAATAAAATATTATGACAATGGCAATTTTTTTTTCTGTTTTCTTTACATGATATTCTAAACAAATTGCTAACTTTGCAGCATAACTAACACCAAAATCCTATGCCGCAGGAAAACATCTGGAATAGAATCAAGACCAAATGGCAGGCGTTCCTTGCCATGATGAGCTATGGACAGAAGATTTCAATTGTTACCATTTGCGGTGTTATTGTCGGACTCGGGGTCCTGTTCCTATATCTCTTAAGAATGCATACTTATATCGTCGGCGACGATCCGGCGGCATGTGTCAATTGTCATATCATGTCTCCTTACTATGCCACATGGAGCCATTCCTCACATGCACGTGATGTAACTTGCAACGACTGTCATGTGCCCAACGGAAATATCGTGGCTCACTATGGATTCAAAGGACTGGACGGCATGAAGCATGTGGCTTATTTCGTTACAAGAAGCGAGCATCAGGCTATCCAGGCTGAGGACATGTCGGCAGAGGTTATTATGGACAACTGCATACGTTGCCACAAACAACTCAACCAGGAATTTGTCAAGACAGGACGCATCGACTATATGATGGCAAAGAGAGGAGAGGGAAAGGCATGTTGGGACTGCCACCGCAATGTTCCGCACATGGGCAAGAACTCCCTTTCATCAACACCAAATGCAGAATATGTGGAACCTATTCCGCCGTCGCCAGTACCGGGCTGGCTGCAGCGTGCTCTTGGACATGACCCCGGACCTTACGCTGATAAATAACTAAAACGATATGGCAAAGAAATTTAAAAAATGGCAGGGCTGGTTGCTTTTTGGGGGAGCAATGGTCATTGTTTTCGTTCTTGGACTCGTCTGCTCTTCGCTTCTTGAGCGCAGGGCCGAGGTTGCCAGTGTCTTCAATAATAGAAGGACACCGATGAACGACTCCATAGTGGCTCAAAATGAGAAATTTGCAGAGGACTTCCCACGTGAGTTCGAGTCGTGGTCTATGACAGAGGACACCACTTTCAAGAGCAAGTACAATAGTTCACAGGAGGCTGATGTCCTTGAGGAGAATCCGGCTATTGTTATTAACTGGGCAGGATATGCCTTCTCACGTGAGTATAATACGCCTCGTGGACATCGCCATTGCATAGAGGATCTAAGGAAAATATTACGCACCGGCTCACCGGGCGTGGACGGACAGCAGGATATGCAGCCAGGTACATGCTGGACTTGCAAAGGGCCAGACGTACCACGTCTGATGCGTGAGAAGGGTATCAACGCTTTCTATGCAGCAAAGTGGAGCGATTGGGGCGACGAAGTTGTGAATACTATAGGTTGTTCTGATTGTCATGATGCACGCACCATGGACCTCAGACCAGCTCGACCGGCACTTTATGAGGCATGGGCACGTGTAGGAAAGGATGTACGGAAGGCAAGCCATCAAGAGATGCGTTCATTGGTCTGCGCTCAGTGCCACACGGAATATTACTTCGAGAAGGAGAATGGCAATTACCTGCATTTCCCACAGGAGAAGGGCTTGACCTGCGAGGCTGCTGAGGAATACTATGACAGTATTGGATTCTATGATTATATTCATCCATTGTCGAAAGCGAAAATTCTCAAGGCACAGCATCCAGGCTATGAGATGTCATTGCAAGGCATCCACGGACAGCGAGGAGTCTCTTGTGCCGATTGCCATATGCCTTACATCTCGGAAGGTGGAATAAAGTATACAGACCACCACATCATGAGTCCGTTGGCACATATTGACCGCACATGTCAGACTTGCCATCGTCAGGATGCTGAGACATTACGGAAGAATGTCTATGAGCGACAGGAGAAGGTGTTCTCATTCGCCAAGCTTGTTGACGTACAATTGGCTGACGCTCATCTGATGGCTGAATTTGCTTGGAAACATGGAGCTACTGATAAGGAAATGGAGAAAGCGCTTAGCGATATCCGCAAGAGCCAATGGCGTTGGGATTACTCGATGGCCTCGCACGGCGCCGCATTCCATGCTCCGCAAGAGTGCATGAGATTGCTTGCCGACGCGATGATGTATGCCAAGGATGCACAATTGGAGTGCCAGAAGGTGGCAGGACTCCATGGATGGAAGGGTAATATTCCTCTGCCTGACATATCGACGCGGGAGAAGGCCGCTAAGTATATCGGACTTGACATGCCGAAACTAAGGCAGCAGAAGAAGGAATTCCTCGATACAGTTGTGCCAAAATGGGTGGAAACGGCAAGAAAGAATAAGCGTTTCCTCACCAAGGAACTCTAAGTGTGCTTTGATTGACATATGTGGAAAGAACCATATAGTTATAAAGAAGGCTTCGCGATATCGGGAGGCCTTGTAGTGACCGGACTCATGCTCCAACTGAGCGTGGGTCCGCTCAATTGGGATATATTCATGTGGCCGGCGAATATCATTGCGCTGGCCGTTTTCATTGTCTTACTTGCTCTCATTTGGCTGTTGCGGTCCAAGAGTTATTTTTTTAGGTTCATAACTACAGCTAAGGCGGCCGTGCCCGCTATTTCTACTGCTGTAGTAATGACAGTAATAATGGGACTGACAAAACAGACCGGCGAGAAGAACGAACCTGCTGACTTACTTGGCTTCACAAAAATGCTGGAGTGTTGGTCGTTTATCTTCATTTACATATGGATGACGGTTATAGTCGGAGAGGAGACCATTAAGCAGATTGCTACGTTCAGACTGAGGGGCCTTCCTTCGTTGCTGAGCCACGCCGGACTTTTCGTGGTACTGACGTGTGGTACTTTAGGCAGTGCCGATATGCAGAGGCTTCGCATGTATTGTGAGCAAGGGAAGCCGGAATGGCGTGGACTTGATGCATGGAATAACGTTCATGAGCTTCCTGTGGCTATAGAGTTGGAGAAGTTCACCATCGACGAATATCCTCCAAAGCTGATGGTTATAGATAATGAAGGAAAACCATTGCCAATTGACAAACCTGACATACTGGAAGTGGAAGGGAGTAATGCAAGTGGCATACTTGCTGGATTCGACATTAGTGTATTGCGTCGTATTGACAATGCCATGCCTGCGGCATTGGCAAGGATGGCAGAAGGAATGCCGGCGCAAATGTTGTCCCAAATCCGAATGGACTCTCTTGGACAGGCATTGAACAAGGACGGTTATGTGTTCAGCTCTGCTCCTGGCTCTGAGTGTGCACTGTTAGTAAAGGCGCAGCCGCATGGAACGAAACCCCTTTCGGGATGGGTTACGTGTGGTAGTTACCAATTCAGATATCAGGGATTATCATTAGACAGCCTGCACACTCTGGTCATGGCAACGAGAGAACCGAAGCAGTATTCGTCATTAGTTGATGTGTACACAAAAAAAGGTGAGAGCTTACGGGCAAGAATAGAGGTCAACAGGCCCTTAAAAGTTGATGGATGGAATATCTATCAACTAAGTTACGACCAGCAGATGGGCAAGTGGAGCACATTGAGCGTGTTCGAATTGGTCAGCGATCCTTGGCTTCCAGTTGTCTATATTGGAATTTTCCTGCTTGCAATCGGGGCTGTCGGAATGTTTTTCATAAAACGTCCAACAACATAAATTCGTCTGCCGCCTACTTTTTACTTTTTATAATATTAAAATGATTTGGAGTAACTTTATATATTTCGGCATTGTGGCACTGCTTTTTTGGATAGCTGGTGCCTATCTCTCATGGAAGGACAGAAGGAAGATGGCTATGGCTCTGACAGGTGTTGGGCTCTTGGTATTCCTTACATACATTATATTGCTTTGGAATGAATTGCAGAGGCCACCGATGCGCACAATGGGTGAGACACGTTTGTGGTATAGTTTCTTCCTTCCATTGGCAGGAATCATTGTCTATAGTCGATGGAAATACAAGTGGATCCTTAGCTTCTCTACAATACTTGCCGCTGTGTTTATTATTATAAACATCCTGAAACCGGATATTCACAGTAAGACCATGATGCCGGCACTGCAAAGCCCTTGGTTCGCACCACACGTCTCAGTCTATATGTTTGCTTATGCAATGTTAGGTGCAGCATTCGTTTTGTCAGTCTATTTGCTGTTTATCAAAAAAGACGCGCATACGACAGGCAAGTCGAAAGAACTGTTAATATGCGATAACCTCGTCTCTGTGAGTTATGTCTTTCTAACCCTTGGAATGCTTATGGGGGCATTATGGGCTAAGGAGTCATGGGGCCATTATTGGAGTTGGGATCCAAAGGAGACATGGGCTGCCATTACTTGGATGTCTTATCTTGTCTATATCCACTACCGCCATACGGGACGAGAAAATGCAAAGCCCGCACTTTGTATGATAATTGTAATTTTCTGCTTGCTGCAAATGTGCTGGTGGGGTGTTAATTATCTGCCGTCGGCAATAGGCTCCAGCGTTCATACTTACAGCGTTAATTAAGTAATGTACATTATTGCTTGGATAATGCTGTTTGGAAATGTGGCGTGATAATTCTTTTGAATGTTTTTATCAGACCAATGTATCTTTCTTTGGGCACTATACTTATTGCGATGGTATCTCAATGCTGAAAAATTCTTTTTATTACTTCAAAATGATTAAATTATCACATTCCAAAGAGCAAGATAAGGTTTTTGAATAAAAAGATTTGCTGAAATCGGGGAAAGTTTGTAAATTTGCAAAGCACTTTGTTTTCGGTATTCCTAATGGTTTTGCCAAAAGGAGCCAATGACCGAGACAATGTGCGGAAACCTATAAACTACCGATAGAATGAGACAGCTTAAAATAACCAAATCTATAACGAATCGCGAGAGTGCCTCTCTTGAGAAGTATCTACAGGAGATAGGGCATGAGAGGATGATTTCCACTGATGAGGAAGTGGCTCTTGCCCAACGCATTCGTAATGGAGACAGCAAGGCGCTTGAAGAACTGACACGTGCCAACCTCCGCTTCGTAGTATCGGTGGCAAAACAGTATCAGAATCAAGGCTTGAGCCTTCCTGATCTCATTAATGAGGGCAATATGGGACTGATAAAGGCGGCTCAGAAATTCGATGAGACGCGTGGATTCAAGTTCATCTCCTATGCGGTATGGTGGATTCGGCAAAGTATCCTTCAGGCTATAGCAGAGCAGAGTAGGATAGTACGTCTGCCGCTTAACCAAGTCGGATCCGTGAATAGGGTTAACCGTGCTGCAAACAAGTTCGAGCAGAAAAACGAACGCAAGCCTAGTGCCGAAGAACTTGCCAGTGATGTCAATCTCACGGAAGAAAAAATTAAGGCGGCGTTGAAATCGCATTCAAAGCACGTGTCTGTAGACGCGCCTTTCGTTGATGGCGAGGACAACTCCTTGCTCGATGTTCTGCCGAACAAGAATGCTCCAAGTGCAGACAATGAACTTATGCATGAAAGCCTGCGAGAAGAAATAAGCCGGGCTTTACAGTTGTTGCCAGCAAGAGAGAGGGAGGTGGTAGAGGCTTTCTTCGGAATTGGACAGCAGGAGATGACCTTAGAGGAAATAGGTTCTAAGTACGGACTGACAAGGGAACGCGTCCGTCAAATAAAGGAAAAGGCTATACGACGGTTACGCAACACTGCAAAGAACAAACTTTTGAAGTCGTTTTTAGGATAGAGTGGCGGACAAAAGATATAATAATAATTTTAATATATAATATTTATATGCGATTTGTCAGATATGCAATGACTTTCTGTCTTTTCTTTACAGCTTTGGCTGTAATGGCAAAGGGCAGTACAAAGCAAAAAGTGTATATGTTCGGGTTCTCGGCATCGTTTAACGACTCCATAGTATACTTCACGCCTGTACAGCAGGTGGAAGCATACATTGCGAACGACCGTACGCATTTCCTTGTCGACAGAGACCAGTATTCGAACCAATTACGCACGTTCTTCGATAACCGTGGGCAACTGAACCGTACATGCGTAACCATTTTCTCTACCGACAAGGCAAAGGCAGAGAAAAAGTACGAAAAGATGAAAGAAAAGTACACCGGAAAGATGAAAAATCGTTTCGATATTACCTATCTTACGGATGATGACTTTAAGTTTACTACTGTTGACCCAAGCGAGGGCGTCGAATATGTAGACAGCCGAAAGGCGGAGATGGAAGCTGCTAAATCGGCACCTAAAGAAGATAGGAGAAAGGATCATGAGGGCACTCCTGGCATGAAGCCTGTGGGGAGACCTTGACAAACAGCGTTTATGCAAAGCACAAATAATTTCATAATAGCTGAGCACAATGTGCGGATTGTGTTTGAGGATTCCGCTTATAACAGTTTGGCGCTGATAGACTCTTTCCTGCCTTTTAAGTCCAGTGGTATTGATGGCGACCTTCTGTTCCAACTGACTATTGATGATAGCCTGCAACCAGTTCCAAAGGAAAGACGCCATCGTATCCGTGCTTTTGACAGCGGCAATGGCGATACCATAGTAGACCGTTTGGACGACGGAGGCTATCAATACATTATCAAAGATATTTGTGGACGAAGTTGTTGCTTGCTTATCACCGACAAGGAGTTCTATGATTGCCGGTGTGCGCTCAATGGCAGTTTTACTATGCGCGACTATGGGCTGAATAGCGCATTAATGCTCATTATGGCTTTTGCTGGTGCAAGGAAGCAAACACTTCTCATACATGCTTCGTTAGTGAGGTGCGATGGCTTTGGCTATGCATTCATAGCCAAGAGCGGAACAGGAAAGAGTACCCAGGTGAGCATGTGGTTAAGATATATCCCAGGATGCGACCTTATGAACGATGATAACCCTATAATAAGGTTTCTGGATGGGAAGCCATATATATATGGAAGCCCCTGGAGTGGCAAGACACCTTGCTATAGGAATGTAAAGGCTCCACTTGGAGCCGTCACCCGCATTGATAGGGCGAAGGTGAATTCTATAGACAGGCTTGAGCCTGTGGAGGCTTTTGCAAGCCTTCTGCCAAGCTGCTCTGCAATGAAATGGGATATTGATATTTACAATGCAATTTGCGACACTGTTGCGAAGGTAGTGGAGACTACTGGGATATACACTCTCCATTGTCTTCCGAATAAAGAATCCGCTGAAATATGCCACAACTCCATAGCTCGATAATCATTCTGTCTGTACTGTTCATCGTTTTGTTGGTGGTGATTATAAGAAAGTCGCATCATCAGCATGGAAGTACCATACATGATGGAAATGAAATCCAACTCGACAATGCTTTGTTCCTGCCACAAGTAGTATTGCTACTTAACGAAGGACATACCGTAACCATTAATCTCAAGGGTTACTCCATGCGTCCTTTTCTGGAAAACGGCAGAGACAAGGCGTTGCTGACGAAGCCTGTCAATCCCGTTGTTGGCGACCCCGTACTGGCGGAAGTTAGTCCGGGACGCTTTGTCTTGCATAGGATAGTAAGGATAGATGGCGACAAGGTTACTCTTCGTGGCGATGGCAATATAGGTGTTGAGCATTGCCATAGAAAGGATATCTGTGGTGCAGTGATAGGATTCTACCGAAAAGGCAGGAAAAAAATAGATAGGACGGATGGCAGAAAATGGCGAGCATACTCTTGGATATGGATGCGGCTTTTCCCAGTGCGCGGTTACCTGCTTGCTGTCTATAGACGACTGTGGATACCGCTTTTCGGACCTGTCTAACCGAATGGTAAATTAAGGATTGATAAAACTAATGAACTGATAAAATACTACTTCGAAAATGAAAGCAAAACCAGGATTCAATATAAGAAATGTGTGTGGTCAGGACCTTATCGTTGCTGAAGGTGAAGAGAATATCGATTTCAGCAATATCATTAGCATGAATGAGACATCCTCCTACTTGTGGAAGAAGGTGCAGAAGATGGACAGTTTCACGGCTGATGTTATGGCAGACCTCCTCACGCAGGAATACGATGTAGACAAGCCTACCGCATTGGCTGATTGTGAGAAGTTGGCTGCGCAATGGGCTAAGGCTGGCATCATTGAAGGTGATGATATACCTGATATTGACATTCAGCCAATGGACGAAGGTGTTAAGGAACCGGGTGATCTAATGGACAATGTACAGGTAGGTGAGCCTTTGGAAAAACATTTACCTCAGAAAAAAGGTTTCTTCAACCGTCTGTTGCACAAGAAACATTAAATTCTCAAAGACCTAAAAT
>SAMEA3663053__coassemble_514_pt1 | contig 12327 bp, 9 predicted proteins | sample SAMEA3663053__metabat2_low_PE_016 | metagenome-assembled genome bin SAMEA3663053 (sample SAMEA3663053) | pig gut metagenome | biome: pig gut; feature: pig-associated habitat; material: faeces | place: France | collected 2012 | reverse complement strand
GTGCGTCTGGCTTTACATAGCCGGTGAAAACCCCGAGCTCTTTGTCATCAACTTCAAAGGCTTCAGAAAGGTCATAATGGAGGAAACCGGCACGTGTCGTCAGCTCGCCGTCCACAAAAAGGCTCCGCGCTTCGTCAATGGTTAACGACGCGTCAACCACTGTAGGCTTCTCAGGAACATAATCCATGCCTCTTGTGCGACGTATTACCATCACAACGATTATAGAGGCAAGGATAATCAGAATTACTACTGCTATAGTCATCAATCAATGATTTTTATTTACGAACGGACAAAAAACAGATGTCCCATCATACTACATTATAACCTCAACCGTATGCTTTCCTGAGGATGCCGGTACAAGATTGCCGTCTATCTGATTGCCGTCCACCGTAATAGACTTCACACCCTTTTGTGAGCCATTAGGATTAGATACGTGAATGACATACTCTCCTCCACGGAACTTGCGCCTCACAGTGTACTCCTTAGCAGAAGCAGGCAGACAAGGGTCAATGCGTAAGCCACGATAATCCGGCTTTATTCCAAGAATAAACTCAGAAATCGTATACCACATCCAAGCCGCTGTTCCTGTAAGCCAGGAATTCTTGCCCTCGCCAGGACGAGCGGAATCCTTGCCCGCCACCATCTGACAATTGACATACGGTTCAACCTTGTGCAGGGTCTGATACTTCTCCTCTACATAGCTTGGAAGTATCTTCTTGTAATGTTCCCAAGCATCATTGCCCCGACCGGCGACAGTCTCACCGATTATTACCCACGGATTGTTATGGCAGAATATTCCGGCATTTTCCTTATATCCTTCAGGATAGCTTGAGATCTCTCCGTACTCCACATAATAATGTGTGTAGGCGGGGTTCTGAAGAACTATGCCAAATGGAGTGTCCATACGCTCCTTCACAGAGTCAAGGGCTTTGTCGCAAAGTCCATCGTCCAGCCCTATGCCAGCCATGGTGCACCATCCCTGGCTTTCGATGAATATCTTGCCTTCCTTGTTCTCATCAGAGCCAATCTTATTGCCATAATAATCGTAAGCCCTGAGGAACCACTCTCCATCCCAGCCTGCTGTCTTGACGGCTTCGGTCATATCGTCGACAGCATGCTTCATGCGCTCTGCTTCCGCGTTGAAGTCATAGCCTTTCAAGGCATCACTTTTAAAGTTCGGCTTATCATCAGCCAGTTCATTACACAACTTCACATAGTCCTTGCCCGTGCAAACGAACAGTCCGGCTATCATCAGGCTTTCAGCCTTAGAACCGTCGGTCTTGTTCTCTGTCGTCTGGAAGCTCTCATTAGGATCCCACGAGAAACAGTTCAAGTTCATGCAGTCGTTCCAGTCAGCCCTACCGATAAGGGGCAGTTTATGTGGACCGAGATTATTTATCACGTGATTCATGGATATAGTGAGATGCTCGAAGAGTGTCTTCTCACTTCCCGGCTTATTGTCGAACGGAACCTGCTCGTCCAATATAGAGAAATCACCGGTCTCCTTGATATATGCCACCGTTCCAAAGATAAGCCAGCAAGGGTCATCATTGAAGCCGCCACCTATGTCATTATTACCTCGTTTCGTAAGAGGCTGGTATTGATGATAGCAACCACCGTCAGGGAACTGTGTAGAGGCTATATCGATAATTCTCTGTCGTGCCCGGGCAGGGATTTGATGTACGAATCCCACAAGGTCCTGGTTGGAATCGCGGAAACCCATTCCCCTGCCTATGCCGCTCTCAAAGAAGCTGGCAGAACGGCTCATACAGAACGTTATCATGCATTGGTACTGGTTCCAGATATTCACCATACGGTCTACCTTATCATTGCCGGTCTGTACATTATATATATTAAGCAGCTCATCCCAATACATGCCGAGTTCTCTGAAAGCCTTATCGACCTTCTCCGTAGTATCGAACTCGTCAATCAATGCATGCGCCTTGGCCTTATTTATCGTTGACGTAAGAGAATCATGGTCGGAAAGGCATCCTTTCTCGTCAACCCACTTCTCTTCCTGTTTATTCTCCACGTATCCGAGGATGAAAATAATGTCCTTGCTCTCACCAGGCTTCAAGTCCACCTCCAGGCAATGGCTTGCTATTGGGCTCCATCCATGTGCGAAACTATTACGGGGCTTACCCTCACGTACTGCATCAGGCATGCTCTTCTCCGAATAGAGTCCTACGAAAGTCTCCCTATCGGTATCGTAACCCACTACAGGCTGGTTGACGTGATAGAAGGCATAGTGGTTACGGCGCTCACGATACTCCGTCTTATGGTAAATGGTAGAGCCCTCCACCTCCACCTCACCGGTAGAGAAGTTGCGCTGGAAGTTCTCCATGTCGGTAGCAGCATTCCACAGGCACCACTCCTCAAAAGAGAACACCTTTAGATGCTTCTCCTCATTGGAATCGTTAGAGATTGTCATCTTCTGCACCTCGCACCATTTATGCAATGGCACAAAGAAAAGTACACTGGCTGTTACATCGTTCTTTCTGCCAGTAATACGCGTGTAGTTCATTCCATGACGGCACTCATAGAAGTCAAGCGGTGTACGGCAAGGCTTATATCCTGGGTTCCAGACGGTGGAGCCATCCTTTATGTAAAAGTAACGGCCATCATTATCCATCGGGACATTATTATAGCGATAGCGTGTTATCCGGCGGAACTTGGCATCCTTATAGAAGCTATATCCACCAGCAGTATTACTAATTAATGAGAAAAAATCCTCATTGCCCAGATAGTTTATCCAAGGCCATGGCGTCTCAGGATTTGTGACGACATACTCTCTGTGTTCATCATCAAAATGACCGTACCGTTTATTATCCATAATTCATCGTTTTTAGAACCTCTACACGCCATTAGCTATAAGCGTGTCATTAGTTACATTCTTGGTTGAAAAAGGCTGTTGTTATTTATAGTTGTGCAAATTTAGCACAAAAGCATGGAATATCAAAATGAAATGAGCCATTTTTTAGATTATTCATGTTATGTATTTTGCGAACGCCCTGCACTTGCCGGTCTCTTGCCGGGCACAGAATAATGCCTCAGCCCCCTGAAAATATATCGAACATTTTGTGTGGGACAGCTCCAAGACCTGCCACTGCATTCAGCAAACTTGACAAGAAAGTAATTATTAGCTTGTGGAACTTGAATTACATTACTTGCTAAAACAATACCCATGGCGTGCCTGGACGGAAAGTAACATTTTTGAAAAATTAATAGTTCCGATATAATATATACGGAAATATAACGTTAAGAGTATAAACAGCCATAATAATGGCTATGCAAGAATTTTTAAACATTTAATCATGCCTATGGATCATTCTACACATGAGGACGTCAGTCCGTCAGAGAAGACGTTGAACTTCATTCGGCAGATTGCCTATACGTACCGCACAGTGCGGATAAACGGCAGAGTTGAATCATATTGTTTGAATTGATGAAAGAAGTACTTATCTCTCCTTCATTGCTTGGCGGTAATCCGCTGAACATTGAAAAGGACATTGAAATGATTAACAACAGTGATGCCGACTGGCTTCACGTGGATATCATGGATGGTGTGTTTGTTCCAAACATATCCATTGGCTTTCCCGTCCTGCAACGCCTGGCGAAGGTATGCCAAAAGCCGTTAGACGTACATCTCATGATTGTACATCCGGAAAAGTGGGTTCATCTTGTCGCCGATTCAGGAGCTATGATGATGAACGTCCATTATGAGGCATGCACACACCTGAACCGTGTCATCCAGGAAATACACAACAATGGCATGAAGGCCGCCGTAACATTAAATCCATCCACACCGGTCGCCATGCTTGAAGATATCATCTGCGATGTCGATATGGTACTTCTAATGAGCGTAAACCCTGGCTTTGGAGGGCAGAAGTTCATAGAGGGTACTTATAAGAAAGTTGACAGACTTCGCAAGCTCATTGCTGACAGTGGCAGCAATGCACTCATAGAGATTGACGGTGGCGTAAATGGCGACACAGCCCCTAAGCTTGTCGCCCATGGAGCCGATGTCCTTGTTTCTGGCTCTTACGTATTCAAAGCCGAGGATCCATTGCGGAAAATCATCGAGCTAAAAAGCATAAAGGCATAACAATTCCGCCTATGCCAACTGAAGCTGCACACCATTCTCCTTCGCCATACGGCGGAGGTTCAGGATGGCGTAGCGCATGCGACCGAGACTGGTGTTTATGCTCACGCCAGTTGTCTCCGCTATCTCCTTGAATGACATGCCCTGATAGAAGCGCATGAAGACAACCTCCCGTTGTGATGCTGGCAAGAGCTTCATCATCCGTCTGACATCAGCAAGCACTTGCGTGTTGACATACTGGCTCTCAATGCTGTTCAACGTTACGTCCATGCCGCCGATATTCGACAAGTCGTTGTCCTCGGAAGCCTCCACGATACGTCCACTACGCTGGTTCCGGTACCAGTCCATTATTTCATTATGCGCTATACGCATCACCCAGGCGCTGAACTTTCCGTTAGGCACATAGCGTCTCTGCTGCAATTGCGTGATTACCTTGACAAAGGTGTCCTGAAAGACATCATTGGCAACATCGCGATTGCGCACGACAAACAGAATGTATGTAAAAACCTTTCGCTGATTATTGCTTAACAGCATGTCGAAAGCTCTGTTGTCTCCATTAATATATGAAATGGCCAACTCCTCGTCAGTCATCTCCTCGAGATTCTTCATTCCTTAAAATTTATTTATCAATTTAAGTAATGTTGCTTCGATAGGCAAAATTTGTTTGATGGTTGTAATTAATGTTAAGCGATTGCAAAAATAAGAACTTTTCTAATTTCATGCAAGTTTTTTAACAGAAAAAGTTAGTATTTAGTCCCTACGAACGGGATTTTTGCGTACCTTTGCACGCATGATTGTTTGTATTGCAGAGAAACCAAGCGTTGGAAGGGACATTGCACGAATACTCGGAGCAACCACTGATCACCGTACTTATATGGAGGGCAACGGCTATCAGGTGACGTGGACTTTCGGACATCTATGCGAGCTTAAAGAGCCCGGAGACTATTGCGAGAACTGGAAACACTGGTCGCTTGCCGCCTTGCCAATGATACCCCAACGGTTTGGTATCAGACTCATTAATGACAAGGGCATCAAGGAACAATTCTCAACAATAAAGAAACTCTATGACAATGCTGAGGAGATCATCAACTGTGGCGATGCTGGGCAGGAGGGAGAGCTCATCCAGCGCTGGGTCATGCAGAAGGCAAAGGTGAAGTGTCCCGTCAAGCGTCTTTGGATTTCATCTATGACAGACGAGGCAATACGAGAAGGTTTCGCACATCTGAAGGAGCAGAAGGATTACGAGAGCCTCTACCTTGCCGGTGTTAGCCGCGCTATCGGCGACTGGCTTCTTGGCATGAATGCCACACGCCTTTACACCCTCAAGTATGGCCGCAATCACCAAGTACTGTCCATAGGGCGAGTACAAACCCCTACCCTTGCGCTCATCGTCCAAAGACAGAAAGAGATCGACAATTTCAAGCCAGAGCCCTATTGGGTTCTCTCTACCATTTACCGCAACACTCTCTTCACAGCGTCAAAGGGCCGGTTCACAAGCAAGGACGAGGGAGAAAAGGCTTTCGGACTCATTGAAGGCAAGCCTTTCACCATTACCAGCGTAACAAAGAAGAATGGTACGGAACAGCCCAAACAGCTCTATGACCTCACCTCCCTGCAGGTCGACTGCAACCGCAAGTTCAGCTATTCCGCCGACCTCACGCTCCAGACAGTACAAAGTCTTTACGAAAAGAAAGTTACTACTTATCCACGTGTCGACACACAATACCTCAGTGATGACATCTACCCCAAGTGCCCTGGCATTATGAACGGGCTCTTTCAGACATCATTTGGGAACAGCCGTCCCTATGCCGCTCTTATCAAGCCTCTCGGTGGTAAAGCACTGAAGAAGTCAAAGCGTGTCTTCGACACGTCAAAGGTTACCGACCACCATGCCATAATTCCTACCGGCGTGCCTCCACGCGGTCTTACTGATATAGAGGCAAACGTATTCAATCTCATAGCACTGAGATTTATATCAGTCTTCTATCCTGATTGCAAATTTGCGACGACAACCGTTCTCGGACAGGTTCAGCCCGACGATGGAAAGCCCATAGAGTTCAAGGCAACAGGCAAAGAGATACTTGAAGACGGATGGCATGTCGTCTATGGAAAAGGAAGTTCCGATGACAATTATGTAGAGGGAAAAGCGACAGAGAGTGCCGTTCCTGCATCAGGCGGAATACTGCCCCACTTCGAGAAAGGAGAGTCGGGACCGCACAATCCCACACTAACAGAGAAACAGACCGTACCGCCAAAGCATTACACTGAGGCTTCCCTTCTCCGTGCAATGGAAACGGCTGGAAAATTCGTTGACAATGAGGAACTTCGTGCCGCACTTAAGGAGAATGGCATTGGACGTCCTTCGTCGCGCGCAGGAATAATAGAGACACTGTTCAAACGCCACTATATCCGACGCAACCGCAAGAACCTGGAGGCCACGCCAACGGGCATTGCCCTCATCGACACCATTCACGAGAAGCTGCTTACCTCGGCAGAGCTGACCGGCATATGGGAGAAGAAGCTTCGTGACATTGAGCATCACAAGTACAATCCAGCCGACTTTATCAATGGATTGAAGGAACAGATTTCAAACATCGTGGCCGATGTGCTGAATGACAGCTCGAACAGGTTCATTGGCTAACGGGTACCTGCTGTCAATGACATGCCTTACGAAAATGACGGATTGATTGAACTATGGAATGTTACCGACTACTTGCACAATAACCGACATGAAAATCCGTTATCCAAGTATATGAAGACTAAGACATCAATACATTTTACTATACGTACTATAGGGCGCGTCATCTGTTGCGTTCTGTTTCTCTTGTCATCCATATTCTTATCTTCTTGTGGTGCCGACCGCAACATCAAGAAAGGTGATAAGTTTATGTCGCTCGGAGAGTATTACGATGCCGCAGAGCAGTATAAGCAGGCATACCGCAGTACACCACCTAAAGACAGGGACCTACGAGGCGAGATAAGCCGGAAGATAGCACTTGCCAACGACCACATTAATGCATCCGCAAAGGCTATTGCCGCCTACCGAAACGTCATACGCTACCACAAGGATGACATTGATACGCATGTCAAACTCGCAGACAATCTCATGAAGCAAGGACAGTATCGGGAAGCAGCAAAGGAATATCGTCTCGCATTGGATTCCGCCTCCGGCAACAAGGAGGCGATGATGGGACTGGAAGCCGCGACAGAGGCACCGGAATTGAAACGGACAGGTTCCAGGTACAAGGTAAAGAAAATGGAAATCTTCAACTCTCGCCGTTCCGACTACTCTCCAATGCTCTTCGGCGACGAGTACGACCAGCTCTATTTCACATCTACACGCAATGAGGCACAAGGCGATGAGCTCAGCGGTATCACAGGACAGAAACCCGGCGATATATTTTTCTCGGAGAAAGACGACAAAGGCAATTGGTCGCGTCCACAGACGATTGAGTCCGGTCTGAACACCGAATACGATGAGGGCACTCCCGCTTTCTCACCTGATGGCAGGGAGATGTATATCACGCAATGCACCACAGATCCCTCCTATCCGCGCTATGCACAGATAGCCGTCAGCAACCGCTCTGATGCCGCATGGGGAAAGGCGACAACCCTGGAGATTAGCCGGGACACCCTTTCCAGCTTTGCACATCCGGCTATCAGCCCTGATGGCAACTGGCTATACTTCGTTAGCGATATGCCAGGTGGAAAGGGCGGGCTCGACATTTGGCGGGTAAGGCTCATCGGAGGCACTACCGGTGGTGTGGAGAACCTTGGCGAGCCAATAAACACCCCGGGCGACGAGATGTTTCCGACATTCCGGCCTAACGGCGACCTTTATTTCTCAAGCAATGGACATGGAGGAATGGGCGGACTCGACATATTCATTGCCAAGGTGGGCGCTGACCACAAGTATCACCTGGAACATCCCGGATACCCTCTTAACTCGCAAGGCGACGACTTCGGCTGTACGTTCGAGGGCCCCCACAACCGCGGATTCTTTTCCAGCAACCGCAATGACGCACGGGGATGGGACCACATATACAGTTTTGAGCTCCCTGAGGTCATTCAGACCGTCAAAGGATGGGTCTACGAAATGGAGGGCTATGAGCTTCCGGCAGCACAGGTCTACATGGTAGGAGACGATGGCACAAACCTCAAGCTCAGTGTAAAAGGCGACGGAAGTTTCGAGCAGGTTATCAAGCCCGGTGTAGACTATATCATGATGGCGACATGCAAGGGATTTCTCAATCACAAAGAAGAGCTCAAGGTCGATTCTGTATCCGAGAGTAAGGAGTATACCCTGCAATTTCCACTGGCAAGCATCCGTGTGCCGGTAATGATAGACAACATCTTCTATGATTTCGACAAGGCGACCCTGCGCCCAGAATCAAAGAAAGCCCTTGACGAGTTGGTGAAGTTGCTTCAGGAGAATCCCAATGTTACCATCGAACTCAGCGCCCATTGCGACTATAAAGGCTCGGCTGAGTATAACAAGCGACTGTCGCAAGAACGCGCCAACAGTGTGGTCAGCTATCTCATCGGACACGGAATAGCCAAAGACCGCCTTACTCCTGTAGGCTATGGAAAGGAGAAGCCGAAGACAATACGCAAGAAGCTCACAGAGAAATACCCATGGTTGAAGGAAGGCGACGCGCTTACAGAGGACTTTATCAAAAAGCTCGACAAGGACAAGCAGGAGATATGCAACCAATTGAACCGCCGCACTGAGTTCATAGTGCTTAGGACAACATACGGAATGTTCGATGACAAGGGGAACCTCAAGAATCCACCGAAGCCGAAGCCGAAGGAAGAAGGTACCAATGATGACAACAGTTTCGATATAACGATTGAATAAATAACAGAAACTCACATGCAACTGCCAAAGGAATTTGAGGAATATACATCAAATCTGATGGGCGACAACCTTTTTGCCGCCCTTAAGGACTCTCTCGACTGTCCATCACCGGTCAGCATCCGCCTTAATCCATTCAAGACGGGCACCATCTCGCCATCTGACATTGCAGAGGCTCTTGGAACAGAGGGCATAGAGCCTGTGCCATGGTGCAATGGCGGGTTCTATCTTCCACAGCGGCCTTCATTCACGTTCGACCCTCTGTTTCACGCAGGAGCCTACTACGTGCAGGAGGCATCGTCAATGTTTCTCGATTTCGTACTACGTCAACTGGTAAGCGAACCAGTAACCATGCTCGACCTTTGCGCTGCACCTGGCGGAAAGAGCACATGCGCACTGGCGGCATTGCCCAAGGGATCGGTGCTCTATTCCAACGAGCCGGTAAAGAACAGGGCAAGCATACTCACGGAGAACGTCATAAAGTTCGGACACCCCGACATCACGGTCACCAACAACTATGCTCAGGACTATCTCAAGGCAAAGATCACGTTCGACGTTATCCTAACCGACGTGCCGTGCTCTGGTGAAGGCATGTTCCGGAAAGACCCCAACGCCGTCAATGAATGGAGTATGCAGAACGTAGAGTCATGTTGGAAATTGCAGAGGTCCATAGTTGGTGACATATGGCAATGTCTTCGTCCTGGCGGAATACTCATATACTCCACGTGTACTTTCAATGCCAAGGAAGACGAGGACAACGTCAGTTGGATTGTTGACGAGCTGGGAGCCGAGCCCGTCATGCTGGAAGGCGTCAGAAAGGAATGGAACATTACCGGAGCATTAAAAGGCTCATTACCCGTTTACCGTTTCATCCCAGGAAAGACACGTGGCGAGGGTCTCTTCCTGGCGGTTCTCAGGAAGAGGGACGATGGCAGCTGCATTAGTGGCAAGGCAAACCTCACCCCCCTGCACATACTCTCACATGGTATAAATCCCCCCATGAAAAAGGGAAAGAAGATCATCCCCGATATATCCCTGGCCTTGTCCGCAAAGCAAGAGGAAAATAAATATCCAAAGATAGATGTCGACTATCCAACGGCAATAAACTATCTTCGGAGAGAGGCCATTACCCTACCCGATGATGCACCACGAGGCATTGTGACAGTATGCTTCAACGGCTTCAGCCTCGGCTTCGCCAATAACCTTGGCAACCGCGCCAACAATCTCTATCCACAAGAATGGAGAATAAAGACGACACACGTCAGAACGTCTGCTAACGGATATGGTGGATAAAGAGCATGACAATTCTATAACAACAAAAATACAAATATAACATGAAACAATATTTACAGCTTCTTGACCGTATCCTCACCGAGGGCGTAAAGAAGGAAGACAGGACAGGAACGGGCACTCTGAGCGTCTTCGGCAATCAGATGCGCTTCAACCTCCAAGACGGTTTTCCCCTTCTCACGACAAAGAAACTACACCTCAAATCCATAATATATGAGCTGTTGTGGTTCCTTAAAGGCGACACAAACATAAAATACCTCAAGGAACATGGCGTCAGTATCTGGGACGAATGGGCCGACGAAAACGGCAGTCTCGGACCTATCTATGGAAAGCAATGGCGTGCATGGAAAGACTATCAGGGCGGCACCATCGACCAAATACAAAATGCTGTGGACCTCATAAAGAACCATCCGGAGTCCAGGCGCATAGTCGTCAATGCATGGAACGTCGCCGACCTTCCGGAAATGGCACTCTCACCGTGCCATTGTCTTTTCCAGTTCTATGTTGCTGACGGGAAGCTGTCATTGCAACTCTACCAACGCTCAGCAGACACCTTCCTTGGCGTTCCGTTCAACATTGCCGAATATGCCCTGCTGACAATGATGATGGCACAGGTCACCGGGCTGAAACCAGGAGAATTCATTCACACAACCGGCGACACACACCTCTATCTCAACCATCTTGAGCAAGCTCGTCTCCAGCTAAGCCGTAAGCCACGCCCCCTGCCTAAGATGCACATTAATCCAGAGGTGAAGAATATCTTCGACTTCAAATATGAAGACTTCGAACTCACAGATTACCATCCTTGGCCGCATATAGCCGGTGCCGTGAGTGTATAGCCCTATCTTCCATGAACTGAATTACAGCATAGAACAAAATCTTATGACACTGAACATTATAGCTGCTGTTGCAGAAAACAACGCCATTGGCTTTCAAAACAAGTTGCTCTATCATATAAAAGACGACATGCGGCGTTTCCGGCAACTTACCACGGGACACACCGTTATTATGGGTCGGAAGACCTTCGAATCATTGCCTTCTGGAGCATTGCCGGACAGGCGGAACATTGTGCTAAGCCGAAACAGAAGAGAGTTCCCGGGATGCGAGGCCTTCGGATCCCTACAGGAAGCACTGAACCATTGCGCCCCCGATGAGGATGTATTCGTAATTGGCGGTGAGAGCCTCTATCGTCAGGCCCTTCCACTTGCCGACCGCCTATATATGACAGAGATTGAATCTACTCCCGACAATGCCGACGCTTTCTTCCCGGACTATTCCATTGGTTGGATAGCCAAGCACTCAAAGGAGCACGAGACCCTGAAAACGCACAGAAAATTCAAATTTGTTGACTATATACGTAAATCGTAATTCTCAAGCCACAAAGATTAAACTTCTAAAAAATACAAAATGTTCTTTGTGGCATCTCAATTCTTTTTGAGAGCAGTTCATCTGCGGATTGTTTGAACAGACTTACCATCATGCCGGGCAAGGTAGAATCACTGCCTATCACGATGGTAAGTCTAACACATATGCCTATAGTCTCAGCACAGAAGCAAACGAGCCTTCGAATGTCTTCTTAATATCCTGCGGCTGTTCCTTGAAGAGCCCGTAAATGGCAGAGCCACTACCGCTCATCTGCGCATAGACCGCTCCAAGGTCATACAACTGTTCCTTAATAGCTTCCAGCTCAGGATGCTCCTTGAAGACTGGGGCTTCGAAGTCGTTCCGGAGCTCCTCACGCCATGTCTCTATCGGTTGTCTGACAACCATCCTACAGTTTTTCTCCGGTTTCCTCGGAACAATATTCTTGTAAGCCTCAGCAGTAGAGACCGCTATATCCGGACGGACAATGGCAATCCAATAACTATGCAGATTACCATACTCATCATCGGCAGGCTCAAGAACATCTCCGATACCTGTAGCATACGCCGTTTCTGCACTTATGAAAAACGGACAGTCAGCACCCAGCTTTGCCGCATAGCGTTCCATCTCGGCATTGCCCATATTAAGGCGGAAACGCTCGTCGAGCAAGCGAATCATGTAAGCGCCATCAGCAGAACCGCCACCCAGTCCTGACTGT
>SAMEA3663053__coassemble_452_pt1 | contig 13474 bp, 12 predicted proteins | sample SAMEA3663053__metabat2_low_PE_016 | metagenome-assembled genome bin SAMEA3663053 (sample SAMEA3663053) | pig gut metagenome | biome: pig gut; feature: pig-associated habitat; material: faeces | place: France | collected 2012 | reverse complement strand
GCCACGGGAGTCGACGGCGCGTCCTCCGGTGGTAAAGCGGCCCCAGCCTTCGGCACCAGGAAAGGCTATAAGGTTCTCCTTGTAGTTCTCCAGTCTGCCAAAGAGCGCATAGACGGTCATGTCCTTGTCTAACGTGATGATATATTCATCCGATGATGACAGCTTGTTGCCATTGCCATCAACCCAGCCGTCGAAGGTAGAGCCGCGTCCGGCGGTTGCCTTCAGGGTAACGGTGGTCCCACTGTTGAACTTCATTCGTCCGTCAGACTCTTTCTCTCCATTGCCGGTAACGGTTATCGTTCCTTTTCCTGTAGAGGATGCAGCAGTACCGTAAGTGAGGTGGCAGGAGGGTAGGGTGGTGAAGCGTGCTTCGGCGGTGAAATCGCTTGTGATGTTCTTAAAGGTGTATGAGGCAGCATTGCTCTGAAGTACATTGCTGACATACCATCCTTCGAAGGCATATCCGACTGCCGGGGTGGCAGTAAACGTTATCTGCTCGCCATCGACAACGGTACCGCCAGCAGGACTGACGGTTCCGGCATTCGCAGGAGTAACAAGAGTGGAGACGTTATGTGTCTTTATAGCCTGGCCGCCTTGAAGTGTTCCCTCAACGGTTATATTGCCTAAGGCAAGGTTGCGTCCGTTGGCGTATCCCGACGACACCTTTACTATAAGCCTCCATGTGTTTGGTGATGCAGACACATCGGAAGGTACATTGAAAGTGACGGTCGAGTATTGGGCGTTCTTTGCTTGCGAGTCATCGGAAGTGCCCAACTGATACTCGCCGGAGACGGTTCCGTCGTCTGCAATCTTCTGTAAGACGAAGCAGAACTGCTTGCCTGCTTTCTCATACCACAGAGCTACCGAGGCGGTAACCTTTGTTGGAAGGAATGTAGAACCCTCGTCGGTGGACTTTAAATCAAAGGAAACGCCAAAGTCGCTGCTGCCGTCAGCAGTGCCGGCGGTCTTGAAGCGGTTGATGACGAGTCCGTCCACAGTTCCGGTAGCTGCACTGGCAGGTGTAATAGGCCCTTGGTAGTTAAGCTTTCCACCTACTGTTACCGAGGTGGTGAACTTGGACCGTAGGTCGGTGCCATTGCTGGTAACCTCTGCCGCTGTGGCATTGTCCCATGCGCTGGTGCCTTTCACCAGACCCTTGATATTGCTGCTGAACGGCCAATGTACGGTGACTGCCGTTTGTGCGCTGGCAACGATGCTGCCAATGGCAATAAACAATAGAAGTAAAATTTGTCTCATCGTAATATTTTAGTAGTTTAGTTTTTGTTTGTATGATATTTCTTGCATGCAAAGTTAGTGAATAAAAAGCAGAAATATTCGAATGAAGCTGTTTCTTTGCTTATATTCTTACATTTTGAGGATGATACATTTACGTTTCCTTTGATTTCCTTTGATTTCCTTTTATGCAAGTAGTAGTATAGGTACCTTTAATGCCACAGCGCTTGCTAATGAATGACTACTTCGTCGTTGATGTTCCTGTGGTATTGCCGTAACGATCCTTATATGTCGTCGTGGAGCCATTGTACGACTGCTTGGTCGTACTGGTGCCTGTGATGTGTCCGTAGGAATCTTTATAAGTGGTAGTGGAGCCGTTGTAGGACGGGCGCGTCGTGCTGGTGCCAGTAATATGCCCGTATGGGTCCTTGTAAGTGGTTGTGGCCTGGCCGTTGTAGCCTTGCCGGGTCTCACTCTTTCCCGTGATGTGTCCGTAGCGGTCCTTGTAGACTGTTGTTTTGTTGCCACGGCTGTCGGTGGTCGTTGTCGCCGTGCCGGTAACATGTCCGTAGCGGTCCTTCTGTGTCTCTACGGTTTTGTTGCTCTGTGCCATCGTACCGGTAGCAACCAGAATAAAGCAGATAATGACGATAATCTTTTTCATAAGCGTTTCGGTTTTCTATTATTTTGCAAAAATAATGTTTAATGGTAAGGCCTCTAAAGATCTGGCAAGAAGGACTCCCCTCTTGAAAAAAACATTATTTGCTGAACCGGATCCAGTCAATGTCGAAGAAGGGAGAGTCGTTCTTTACTCCAGGGCGCATGCAGAAGAATCCAAGCTTGGCGCCTATCCATTGCCCCTCCTTAACCTCGAAAGGCGTTCCAAAATCCGTGAACTTCTTGCCATCCATACTGTAGGAGAACTGGGCATAAGCCTTGATGCTGTTGCCGACACCATCGCTGTGAACCTTTGCTCGGACATATATCCACGGCGTAGACTCACGTGGTTGAGGAATATCATCAACGGCATATCTTTGGGTGTAGGGCTTCTCCATCGCCGAGAGCTTTATATTCTTTTCGCTTGCAGTAGTTTCAGCAGAGCCCTTATATGCATTTCTACAGGTTACAAAGCGCATGACACATCCTTCGCTTGTAGAGACAAACTTTATGCCGGCATAATCCTGACCCATAATGATGAATCCTCCCTCTTCACCTTTTGGCTTGAAGCTTGGATTGGGAATGAACCTTACACGGGCTGTGGCTGTGAAATTCTCCGTCGGGAACTTCTGAAGCAGTGCGTTTTGTAGATCTGAAAGGTTCTTGAAACCATCGGGAACTTGTGGACCATACAGCCGTAGCATGCTTTTCTTGGCATTACAGAAGTACCAGTAATGGCTGTAAGGTCCCTCGAACTGCCATTGTGGGCCGAGTTCCGTAGAGTTGAAATCATCGTTCTCGGCAGGTTGTACATTCTTACTTTCGGGTAGATTGGGCTTTTTCCATGTTGCTACTGGGTCTCCACATCCGTCCTTGTCGGCGTCATTGCCTATGACTAGCCAGTCGTTGACCCATTTGGCAGGCTGCAAGTGTACGACACGTCCGTATGCATGTTTGTCCTGAAAGTGAATGAACCAGTCTTCTCCATTCTGGGTGTCTATCCATGCGCCCTGATGAGGACCGTTCACCTTCGATTTCCCCTGTGCAAGCCCGACATATTCATCATACGGTCCAAACGGGTTCTTTGAGCGCAGCTCCACCTGCCATCCATATTTAACGCCACCGGCTGGAGACATTATATAATAATAGCCATTCCGTTTGTAAAATTTGGTGCCTTCGATTGTCGGTTGGTCTTCATGGCCGTCATAGACAATTCGTGATGGCCCTGTTACATGTGTCCCGTCAGCTGACATGGGAGCTACGAAGAGTACCGACTTTACGCCTGCGCGAGAGCCGGCGCATCCATGCGAAATGTATGCTTTCCCATCCTCGTCCCATAGTGGGCAGCAGTCTATCATCCCCTTGCCCTCCTTGACCAGCACCGGCTTCTCCCACGTCCCGGCAGGGTCTTGGGTCTTGGTCATGAACAGGCCCTGGTCAGGGTCCCCCCAAAAGATGTAGAACCAACCGTCGTGAAAGCGAATGGACGGTGCCCAAACATAATTGCCGTGCTCTATGCGATTATGGAAGTCAAGGCTGGTGCCTCTGTACTGTGGCAGCACCGGGTAGTCGTCTTTAAGCGCGGAGCCTATTATCTCCCAGTTTACAAGGTCTTTGGAGTGCAGTATCTGCAAGCCTGGGAAACAGGCGAACGATGATGCTGTCATATAGTAGTCATTGCCAACGCGGCACACGTCAGGGTCGCTATAGTCGGCATCGATTATGGGGTTACGGTACCTTCCGTTAGGAAGATTTGGATTCCAGGTGGCGGACGGTGCCTGTGCATAACAAGCCGTGCCGGCCATTGCAGCCAGTAGGGCTAGAACTGTCCGTCTTCTTAGTTTCATTTGTTTTAGTAGATGTAGTTTGTTTGTAAGTATTTCGGTTTATTTCACTCTCATGGTAATCTTGCCGTCCCTCTGCACACGCGTCTCTATAACATAGGATGACGTGGCATCAGGAATTCCAAGCGTAGCGTCAAGGTAGACGTTGGAGGCATCGGCTCGGTCAAACTCTATATCGCGCAGCATGGATTTGGCGATGAGGTCTTTAGGAAGATATCTCTCGAACTCGCCTTTGATGAAGTCGTGCTGGTATACGATGACACCGTCGAAGAGAATGACGACGTGTGCCGAGTTGTCAAGATAGAGGTTGTCGACTTCCAATCCCACATCGTTATAGTCGGTTTTGGTAACTTTTTCCGATGTCGGGGCAACGCTTATCTTCACCTGCCAGCGGCTGCCGTCGGCATGCAGGAGTGTATCCGTGCTGAATGTGCGGAATATGTTCATAGCGTAAGGACGATAGACGTTGAACTGATCTCTAAGGGTCATGCCGTCGTCCTTCGTCAACTTCACCTCGTCGCCCATCTCGTTTATGAACTTAAAGAGGTGATCCGCCTGCTTGGTGATCTTGTAATGGCTTATTTCGCTGTTCTGAAGATACAAGCTGTCGTCGCGAATCCAGAACTTCGCAGGCTGGCTCGAAGAGTCGGGATAGAATATGCTGTCGCCCTTTGCCCAGAAGACAGCATTCTCGTTCTCGTCGTCCATCCATATCCCTTGCAGCATTTTTTTTGCGCTGAGGTCTTCATCTGCCGACGGGTCATTGTTGTTCCGGCAACCACCCAATGTGAAAGCCAGAACAACCAAGAGGAAAAAGCATGTGGCGTTTCTCATAATTATTCAAACACTTCTGCGCCAGCCAGCGATACCCCACGCTTCATGTCCTTCTCAGAACGGACTACATCCTTGGGGTCTATTGGCCATTCGATGCCTATGGTAGGGTCGTCCCAACGGATGCTAGCCTCACTCTGTGGGGCATAGACGTTGTCGACCTTGTACGTGAAGATTGCCTCCTGACTGAGAACCAGGAACCCATGGGCAAAGCCACGCGGAATGAAGAACTGGCGCTTGTTCTCGCCAGAGAGCTCCACCATGACGTATTTGCCAAAAGTAGGACTTGACTTGCGTATGTCAACGGCGACGTCTACTACCTTTCCGCTGATTACTCTTACGAGCTTTGCCTGTGAGAACTCTCCCATCTGGTAGTGTAAGCCGCGGAGTACACCGTAAGAACTCTTCGACTCGTTGTCCTGAATAAACTCAACATGCCGGCCGATATGCTCGTCGAAATCGCTCTGGCGGAACGACTCGAAGAAATAACCACGGTTGTCGTTGAACACTTTGGGCTCTAGGACCCACACTCCTTCAATATCAGTCTTCTTATAATCCATTTTTAAACAAAAGATATATTTGTTGCAAAGGTAATATTTTTAATTCACGGCACAAAGCGATAGAATGATTAAAAAATTAATTTTCTTAAAAATCGACCCTTTTGTTGTGATTCTCGGAATATTGTGCTAATTTTGCAAATTGAAATAAAATCGAAAAATCTTAAAGTGATACGACTTGCAAGACATATAGAGATATTGCTGTTAGGCAATGAGTGCGTTCAGGTGCCCAATCTGGGAGGGTTCGTAGCTCATAAAATAGAAGCTCGCTATGACGAGCAGGAGCAGTTGTTCCTGCCGCCATTGCGTACCTTGGGCTTTAATTCCCATTTGAGAATGAACGACTCTCTGTTGGTGCAGTCGTATATGGAGGCCTATGACCTCAGCTACCCTGAGGCCATGGACACCATAGAGGATGAGGTGCGTGAACTCCTTCGCATTATGGCGGATACCGGAACTTACGAACTCAATAGCCTTGGTAGATTGTATTACGACAATGAAGGCCGAATGAATTTTGAGCCTTGTGAATCGGGAATACTTACCCCGGAATTCTATGCTCTTAGTTCCTTCGAGATGCCGATGGTAGCAAGTGAGTCCAATGAAGAACCTGTAGACGATGCCTCACAGCAGGCTGTGCCGGCTGTTGGCAAACGGCGCCCAAGGATTGTCTATATAGGAAGCGAGTGGGGACAGAAGACGCTAAATATCAGCTTGAAGGCAATTCGTAATCTATCTGTGGCAGCGGCAGTTGTGGCTACAGTTTGCCTTATTACTTTCCCTATTTCTAAGAACGTTAAGGCATTAGGTACGGGCAACATAGAGAGTGGATTCTATGAGATGTTTATGCCCAATAATGACAAACAACCTTCGAAGTCGATTATACCTCTAGCAAATCGTAAGCCATCAACAGATAAACGGGCTGTTAAGGTTAGCCCCAATAACTCGGAAGTCATAAAACCAACTGACAAGAATAGGGTGGGGGCATTGGACGATAAGACTCCTGCCGACCAAGATAAGATGGAAGCTTGTTGGAGCATAGTAATCTGCTCTCACGTTTCCAAGGCCAATGCTAATGCCTTGACGGAGAAGCTCCATAAAGAAGGTCTTTCCGACGCTTATATAAGTACAAACGGTGCAACGAAGGTCCTTTACGGTCATTTTGCAACAAAAGAGGAAGCTCATGCCAAACTCAATGCTCTAAACAATAACGAGGTATTCAAGGATTCCTGGATTCTGGAGGTTAAGCGATGAAAAGATTAAAGTGTCCGCAATGTGGAAACCAAATAATGTTCAATCCTGCTGATTTCGTTGCAGGACAGAAAGTTATGTTCGTTTGTGAAAGTTGTGGACGAAAGTTTGGCATTCGTTTTGGACTGTCTAAATTAAAGGATAATCCTACTGATGCGGAGGAAGAGACACGCGCCGGCAATGCGCCTTATGGCAAGATTGTAGCCATAGAGGGGAAGTTCTCTTTCAGGCAAGAGATACCGTTGCAACTTGGCGATAATGTTATTGGAAGGAAGATGCGGGGAAACAATATCAATTGTCCGATAGATTCTGGGGATCTCACTATGGACTTGAGTCATTGTGTTATTAATGTGAGCAAGTCAAAGAACGGCAGTTTAAAATATGTCCTGCGTGACGGACCCAGTAACAATGGAACTTTCCTTGCCGGTGAGCGCATTGACCCTAAGGAACAACGCAATATAGAGTCTGGTGCATTGCTGAATATCGGTGCTACGACTATCATGCTTGAAACTTAAGGCATAAATACTATTCAGCAACAAACGGTAATCTATTCAGGACAACAACAAATAAACACATTATGAAGACTCTTTTCCTTTTTTTACTTTTATCACTACCGATGATGTCCTTCGCTCAGAAAAAGGGTCTTATAGTGAATATGACCGATGGCGTTCCTGTTCGGGATGTGAAAATTTACACCAATACAAACACTGTTACAACTACAAACTGGAAAGGTGAATTTTCCATTGAGAAATATTTTACGAGCATTACGATAACCCATCCGGATTATCTCAGCCTTACGCTTAATCTTTATGAGATGACGGATACCATAGAATTGATTCCAAAGTATCATACGCTTGATGAGGTTGTCGTCTATGGAAAGCGTCCGATGACTTTTGATGTTAAGAAGGCTACGCGTGATGCCCGAGACTATTATACGCCTAATGTTGGCGGATTTACGTTCGACTTTTTCAGTCTGTTCAAGTCCAAAGGCCTGAACAGTAAGGAGCGCGAGAAGCACGATCAAATCATCAAGACGTACTGATTCTCTATAGGGACTATAGTTAACTATAGAAACTATAGTTACTATAGAAACTATAGCCACTATAGGAACTATAGGAACTATAGCTACTATAGAAACTATAGCCACTATAGAAACTATAGCCACTATAGAAACTATAGCTCTAATGACGATTATGATAAATAAAAGAGGCTTATAAATAATTAACGGCTCATCTGGCCCGTAAAAAGATCAGACCTCAGTAACAACAGTATTTGGGACTTCGTGTTCTTTCAGCAAATGGTCGATGGACTTGTAGGTATAAGCCGCTTTGTCCTTAACGTAAGTAGTCTTGAAGCGGACACGGAGGTCCATCAATTTCTGTACGGCCTCGCCATAAGTGTCGGCAGTGATGCGTGAGGCCAATTTCTGGGCGTTTGCTGCTGTAAAGGCAAAATAATTAATGAGCATTTGCTCAAATTGCTTTTTCTGAGCCTCAGTAGCTTCCTTCAGCTGAGTGTTCAGCTGATCATCTGCCTTGTAAATATTGAAAACAAGTTCGTCAGGCTCGCCACCGCGCTGCCCGTTATCATATTTCTTCTCGTAGTCGAAGTAACAGTCACAATATCCCTCATTGGCAAGCTCCTTAAGTTCAGCCTTTGCCGGTTCAAGAACCCTTCTGCAGAAATCTGAAAACTTCTTGTAGTTGTTTTCCAGTCTGAGCATTTTACGGAATTCCAATGTCTTGATGACCGTCCTGCCCTGTTGGAGCCACGATTCTATATACATATAGATGCGCTGTGTATATCGGTTCTTGCAGGCGAAGACTATCTGCTTCCCAAGCTTATGGTAACCCAGTGTGTCGACAGAGACCAACCGTTCTGCAACTCCACGGTCCAATTTCAATATTGCGTACTTATTATATGTATGGTCGTTAGGGATATAGACATCACAAAGGTTAGTAGCCTTTGTATACTTCCTCCCCTCTGCTGTTTTGTAAGGAATCTCTATAGGGATTGAAGCGAGCATTTTCAGCGAATTTCTCAGCTGAGGATAATGGTTCGGATCAACCCCGAGCTCCTTGAAAGGCAACTTCACCGGCAGCCTTCCGTCCTCATCCAGTTCTGTCGTCGTGAAAAGACTCAGCTCTTGGCTGCGCTTGTTGTTAAGGATACCGTGCAGGATGCTTTGCAGATTCTCCACGACGCTGACAAGAATTCTAATCTGTATTAGAGAATAGTCATGTCTCATCATGGTAACAGCTATTGGCTGTACAAGCCATGTCTCGTCCTCGATAGGTATGAGATCGGTCGACAGACCGCGCTTCACCGGCTTCTTCTGTGCTTTAGCACCACGCTTCTTCGGCTTCTGCGTTGCCGTCTTCTTTGTCTCTGTCTTGTTTGTTGCCATTGTTATCTTTTCGGTTGATCCTTATTTTTGACGGCAAAGGTAGCAATAAATTATCTGAACTCAAAATAAATGCGACAAAAAAATCTCAGTTTGTCGCACGGTTTTTTGGCATGATTTTTGTACCTTTGCAATTTATAATAGATTGTATTTGAATATAAACAAAGACAAAATGGAAAATAAAGTGAAGGAAATTCCCGTTCTTCTTCTCACGGGCTATCTGGGAAGTGGCAAGACGACCCTTGTGAATCGTATTCTTCGTAATGAGCGCGGCATTAAGTTTGCCGTTATAGTTAACGATATTGGCGAAGTGAATATTGACGAGAGCCTCATTGCCGAAGGCGGTATTGTTGGCAAGGGCGACGACAGTCTCGTCCCGCTCTCCAACGGCTGCATTTGCTGCACTTTGAAGATGGACCTTGTCCAGCAGCTCAGCGATATAGCCCAGTCGGAGAAGTTCGATTATATCGTTATAGAGGCTAGCGGCATCTGTGAGCCTGCCCCAATAGCACAGACCATATCCGCATATCCTCAGATTTATCCCCAGCTTGCCAAGACAGCAAAGGCTAAGCTTGACAATATCGTTACTGTCGTCGACGCACTGAGAATGCGCGATGAGTTCAATAAGGGCAACGACCTTATGAAAGAGAATATTGGCGAGGACGATTTGGAAAGCCTTGTCATCCAGCAGGTAGAATTCTGCAATACCATTCTTCTTAACAAGGCATCAGAGGTCAGCAAGGAGGATTTGGAGAAGGTTAAGGACATCCTTAAGCACCTTCAGCCAGAAGCCGAAATTATCGAGTGCGATTATGGTGATGTCGACTTGGGATTGCTGCTCAATACTGGAAAGTTTGACTTCGACAAGGTCGCCACCTCGGCAGCCTGGATAGAGGCAATGGAGGATGACGATGATGAGGGCTTGGAGAACGAGGAGTCCGGGGAGGCTCTGGAGTATGGCATAGAGACCTTTGTTTGGAAGGACCGCCGTCCCCTGGACCTGTCAAAGTTCGATGAATGGGTAGCCGAGAAGTGGCCTAAGAGCGTTATCCGCTGCAAGGGCATTTGCTATTTTGAGGATGAGCGTCAGACATGCTACGTCTTCGAGCAGGCAGGCCGCCAGATTGGACTTCGCAATGCAGGACAGTGGTATGCCACCATGCCTGAATGGCAGCTGAAGGACTTTCTGGAGAAGAATCCCGGTGTTAAGCGTGACTGGGACGATAAGTATGGCGACAGGATGCAGAAGCTTGTCTTCATAGGCCAGCATATGGATCGCAAGGCTATCACTTCCGAACTTGAAAAGTGCATATACGAAGAATAGGCGGAAAGTAAGATAAGGTGAGTTAATTGGTTAACATTCCATAATTTTATAAATTGTGTTTGTATTACCAATTATTATTACTATCTTTGCGCCCGAAGTATAACATTTATGTATGTTTATTAAAAACAAGGTAAGAAAATGAAGAAATTATTACTTATAGCATTGATGATTGTCAGCAGTGTGACCATGGCTTCTGCTCAGGCGGAAATAAAGTTCGACAAGGTTACCGTTAATTTCGGCACTTTCTCGGAGACTAATCCCGTCCAGCATACAACATTTACTTTCACTAATGTTGGCAATCAGCCGCTTCTCCTGAAGCAGGTTGTCGCAGCTTGCGGATGCACTGTCCCCAAGTATGACAAACGCCCTATCGCTCCCGGCCAGAGGGGAAGCATCGAAGTGACCTACAACGGAAAGAACAAGATTCCAAGTCACTTCAAGAAAGCCATCACCGTCTATAGCAACGGAAAGGTCGAGATGACCCGTCTGTATATAGAGGGAGATATGACAGCGAAATAATCTTCCGCAGGATTTGTTCCGCGTGCCATTTTGTTGGTGTGCAACAACAATTCTGAACTGATAAGCCCTTGGAAAGGACAATGGGAATGTGCTTAAATCCCATACTCCCTTCCAAGGGCTTTTTCGTTATAGCATCTTAGTCCATTCTCGAGCGGTAGTCCTCGTAGGTGTACTTCCTAAGTATCTCAAGGTCGCCATTCTCGTGAAGAAGGGCTATCGACGGATGATGGATGCCATTGAACATATTGGTCTTTACAGTAGTGTAATGGAGCATGTCCTCAAAGATAATGTTCTCCCCTACCCTAAGCTCATGGTCAAACGCCCATGAATCCATAAAGTCTCCGGAAAGGCAAGAACACCCCCCTAATCGATAGACATGTCCCCCGTTTGCTTGCTGCTGGCTACCAATATTCTTATTGTCCGGATCTATGGTTTTCGCACCACGCACCGCAGGCATATACGGCATCTCAAGACAGTCCGGCATATGGCATGTGAAGCTCACGTTGAGGATAGCCGTGCGTATTCCGTGGTCTTCAACAATATCTACAACCTGCGACACTAAAGGTCCTGTCTGCCAACCAAATGCGCTTCCTGGTTCTAGTATTACATGCAGCCACGGATAACGCTTATGAAAGTCCTTCATTATCGAAATCAGCAGTTTCGTATCATAGTCTTTACGGGTCATAAGATGTCCGCCCCCGAAGTTTATCCATTTAATCTGCGGGAACCACCGTGAGAACTTCTCCTCTATATGCTCCAGCGTACGCTTAAAGACGTCGGCTCCACTCTCACAATGGCAGTGGCAGTGTAATCCCGTGATATCCTCCGGCAGCTTGTCCGGCAGCTTGTCGGCTGTGATACCGAAGCGGGTGCCTGGTGCGCAAGGGTTATACAGGGCCGTTCCCACCTCACTATATTCAGGATTGACACGAAAGCCGAGGAGAAGGCTCTGGTTGGCATCCTTCGCCCTGGTGTGCAGTCGCTCGTACTGTGAGAGGGAGTTGAAGGAGATGTGTGAGGAGAATCGAGCTATATCGTCGATTTCTTCGTCAGTTATGGCCGGTGAAAACGTATGCACCGGTGATCCGAACTCCTCAAATCCCAGTCTTGCCTCGTAGAGGCTGCTGGCAGTTGTCGAGCTTATATACTCGCGGAAAATAGGGAAGGTCTTCCAAAGCGCGTAAGCCTTGAACGCAAGGATAATCTCAATATCAGCATCGTGAGCCACATTATTTATTAGCCAGAGGTTGCGCCGAAGCTTATCTTCCTCCAGGATGTACATTGACTCATGAATGTTAGCGAAAGTCTTGTTGTCTGTTTTCATGCTGCAAACTTACACATTTCCCCCGTTTCATGCAAATGACTTTCCCATTATTTTAATGTTTGCACAAAACAAATGGTTGAAAAGTTGCGATTTTATTGCTAGTGTTACTTAATTTTATTACTTTTGCAACGACAAATACAGTTATGACATGAAGCTCGTAATCATGACTAAGTCCACATTCTTTGTGGAAGAAGACAAGATACTTGAAGCACTCTTCGATGAGGGCATGGACAATCTGCACCTGTACAAGCCCGGAAGCAGCCCGATGTATGCCGAGAGGCTGCTGTCGTTGCTGCCGGAGGAGGACTACCGTAAGATTACTGTCCATGACCATTACTATCTGAAGAACGAGTACAACCTTGCGGGCATACATATCGACGACCCGAAGGCACCGGTTCCGGAGGGCTACAAGGGCAAGTACAGCCGCACCTGCACTGACCTCAACGACCTTAGGGAGATGAAGAAGAAGTCGCGCTATGTCTTCTTGAAGAACATCTTTGACTGTTTGGAGTTCCCGGAAGAGAAGTCGACGTTCACGCTTGCTGACCTTGTCAAGGCTCATGACAGCGGGCTTATCGACCGCAAGGTCTACGCCCTCGGAGGAATGGGCTTGGACAATATCCGTGTGGCAAAGGACCTGGGCTTTGGCGGCGTGGTCATCTGCGGTGACCTTTGGAACCACTTCGACATCCACAGCAATGTCGACTACAAGGCGGTAATAGAGCATTTTGAGAAAATCAGAAAGGCTATCGACTGATTGTTTAGAAACAACACCAATAGTGGCAAGAACCACAAAAAGCATAAATAACAATGAGTGACAACAACTCTTATCAGGTATTCTCTGGAACAAAGACGAGATACCTTGCAGAGAAAATCTGCGCCAGTCTTGGCCGTCCTTTGGGCAACCTTAACATTACTCACTTCTCTGATGGTGAGTTCGCTGTATCCTATGAGGAGTCAATCCGCGGTAAGGACGTGTTCTTAGTGCAGAGCACATTCCCTAATTCCGACAACCTTATGGAACTGCTCCTGATGATTGATGCCGCGAAACGTGCCTCGGCACGCCACATTATCGCCGTCATTCCCTACTTCGGTTGGGCGCGTCAGGACAGGAAGGACAAGCCACGTGTAAGTATCGGTGCAAAGCTGGTTGCCGACATGCTTTCGGCAGCAGGCATCGACCGTCTGATTACCATGGACCTTCATGCCGACCAGATACAGGGTTTCTTCGACGTTCCCGTCGACCACCTGTATGCCAGCGGTGTCATCCTCCCTTACCTCCAAAGCCTTCACATCAAGGACCTGGTCATTGCCTCACCTGACGTAGGCGGTGCAAAGCGTGCCGGCACTTATGCCAAGTACCTGAACTGCCCGTTGGTATTATGCAACAAGAAACGCGCCCGCGCCAATGTTGTTGAAAGCATGCAGATTATAGGTGACGTGAAGGACAAGAACGTTGTCATCGTCGACGATATGGTCGACACGGCAGGTACCATCACCAAGGCCGCCGACATTATGAAGGCCGCCGGTGCC
>SAMEA3663053__coassemble_449_pt1 | contig 13566 bp, 10 predicted proteins | sample SAMEA3663053__metabat2_low_PE_016 | metagenome-assembled genome bin SAMEA3663053 (sample SAMEA3663053) | pig gut metagenome | biome: pig gut; feature: pig-associated habitat; material: faeces | place: France | collected 2012 | reverse complement strand
GTATGAGGCATCGTTGGTGACGAACGACGCGTAAGCCTCATCGACGAGGATAACGGTCTCGGCAGGCACGATGTCGCACAGATGCTCCAGTTCGGCAGGGGTAAGGCCGTTGCCGGTAGGGTTGTTAGGTGTAGCGACGAGCAAAATCTTCGGCCGGACCTCGTTGAACTGACGCTCCAGGGCCTCGAAATCGTATTTGAAAGTGTCGTCGGTCTCAATGACATTGTACTGGATGGTCTGACCTTCAACCTCGTCGGCGATATTCGAATAGTACCACCAAGAGAATTTTGGAATCATCATGATGCCGTTGCTGCCTTTCTTGGTGAGAAAGTAGTGAACAGCCTTTTTCAGCAGGTCCTCAGCACCATATCCCACCAGCACCTGCTGCTCGTCGATATGGAACTGCTCGGACAGGTAAACGGAGAAGATGCTCTTCTTTCCCTGGTCGTAGATACGTGTGTAGAAAGCAAATTTACGAATGTCGAAATTCTTTATCGTGTCAACAACGAGCTGCGACGGCTCAAAGTTGAACTCATTTCTGTCGAGGTAATTCATCTCTTTTATGTTGTTTATTAATTTTTCTCGGTTTTCTATTTCTCTGGTTTCGTGACTGTTAAATCACTTGTCGGAACGGACTATCCGCAGATGTTGGGACTGCGGTTTTATCTTTCAGTTTGGTTGACAGGGTACGCTGTCAGTACGCCATTGACGATAGGGCCGTGGTCTGACGGTGGTATCAGGCGTTCGTCAGAACGGCATTGGCACGACAAGCGGGGCCTGTCAGCAGATGTTCCTGCCCTCTAACGAATGAACGAACAGTTGACAACCCAGGCTCGTTCAAACAGATTTATATTATCCGACGCCGATTTTAATGTTTCATTAAAGTTGCAAAGGTAATACTTTTCAGCTAATTATGACAATGAACTAACAGAAAACTGCTATTTTTCAGCTAATTATCTACGCAAGGCTTTCATTCAACCGCATTACGGGGACAATGTGAAGGAATGGCTGTCGTCAGCAGGTGGCAAACGACAGGGGCTTAGTGGATGTGGACAAGGGACTCTATAGAAACAAATGGGGGGCATCCGACATTTCGAGTGATACGACAATCATGAAGTGCATATAGTTTCAAGCTCTTCATCTGCGGTGATGACCGTTTCCCATACGCAGCCAAGCTCCGCCAGATTATAGAAGAGAAAGGAGAAGGACGTGTCGTCCTTGCCGGCACCATCACAAACGAGGAGAAGAAGTGGCTCTACAAGCACTGCCAGGCTTACTTCTTCCCCAGCACGCTGGAAGGCTTCGGCATCCCGGGCATAGAGGCATTGCAGATGGGGGCTCAGGTCTTCGCATCGCGACTTGGCAGTCTGCCCGAAATTCTCAGCGACCAGGCTTTCTATTTTGATTCCTTCGAGCCGGAACAGATGGCTGGAACGGTCAAAGACGGATTACGGAATCCCAAGGACAAAGGGGCCATGAAGAAATATGCCGACAAGTTCTCCTACGACCGGTACACCGACAAATATATATCTCTCTACCATAAGCTGCTGGGGATGGAATAATAGGGCATTCATGCTGCTGTCCGCTGCAGTGTTACCGCTGGTCCCGGAATGTTTATGGCATCCCCCAGAGATGGCTCCCGTAAACGTTTGCGTTGCTTTTTCGGTTTTGCAACGTACAATTAAAAGCATTATGAGATATATTTGCAGCGATAACTAAAAAATAAACCGATGAGAAAACTATTTTACCTGATTGCCGCATTGGCGGTAAGCATTGCGATGAATGCCCAAAGCGCGACTGAGAAAGTCGACAAGGCATGGACGTTTACCACGCTGCCATCTTCAGATGTCAGCAATATCAATGCCGACAAAAATTGGATAAATGATTCCAAAAACCGCTATTGTTATACCATAGCCATTGATAACGCACCGCTGATGGCTAACGGTGTGGAACTGACTGTGACAAAGGGGCTTCTCTTCACAGCAATAGCCAACACCAACGGAAATATCCGACTGGCGGGAAAGACCGGCTCATTGTGGCTAGGAGCCAACTGCAAGCTCACCATTCCGGACAGAAAGAAAGGGGAGGTGGTTACTATCTCTTATATGACATCCAGCAAGTCGGCAAAGCGTAATCTAGGATTGGAGAACATTGCCGGCGACTTCCCGATGACGACAGGGACTACCAAGCAGACCGGACATGGCAAAGTGAGTGCCGACGGCGACGTGTCGTTCACCATCGAGGGCGGCATGTACATCTATACGCTTGCACTACAGGACAGTGCAACAGCGGAAGACAACCCGAGCGGAGGGGACACCGGTACGGGAAATCCTAATAAACCTAACGACCAAAGGCGCATACTGGACTACTCTTCAGCAACCATCAGTACACCGGCACCTGTCGATTCGGCAGTGATATGGTGTGCTGCCGACGGAGATGACACCACCGCCGACGGCTCAGAGGCAAAACCGTTCTTTGATGTTCAGAAAGCTATCGACAAGGCACTGCCGGGTACTACCATTAAAATGAAGGCTGGCACATACCTCTATGACAAGAGAATAAACATCAACGACCGCAATGGTACGTCGGAGAAGTATATAACCGTGATGTGTCCTGACGGACGTGCGGTACTCGATTTCTCAAAGATGCCGTACCACGCTCATAGCGACAATCCACAGCAGGGCATCCGTCTCACATCGTCTTACTGGCACTTCTATAAAATTGATGTCTGCAATGCCAGCGACAATGGTCTGCTCATAGAGCGCTCGAAACCTGTCGGCGGCTCGGCACAGGATGTCATAAACAGAACGCAGGATGCCCATGACAACATCATAGAGTTCTGTAACTTCTACAGGAATGGAGATACGGGCGTTCAGATGAAGAATCTGGCATCGTTCAACTATATTCTAAATTGCGACGCATATGAGAATAGGGACGAGGGGGACGGAGATGCCGACGGATTCGCACCGAAGATATCGGTCGGCGACGGCAACTACTTCTACGGTTGCCGTGCATACAACAACTCGGACGATGGATATGATGTGTTCTTTAAGAAGGATGGAGGATTCACAGACAACAAGACTATCGTAATGGAGAACTGCCTCGCCTATGAGAATGGATTCATAAACGGTGTGAAGACCAAGGGAAATATGAACGGATTCAAGATGGGCTCCAATCAGGGACGAATGAATGTGGTGCTCAACCGCTGCATTGCTGTTAACAACGGTTCCAAGGGCTTCGACCAGAACCACAACTCCGGCGATATCATTCTCAACAACTGCACTGGCTACTCACTGCTGAAATTCAGCGGACAGAAGAACAGTTATTCCTATCGTATATATGAGGCTCTGGCTTCCGGGAGCGTTTGTGAGCTCACGAACTGCATCGCCATAAATGATTATTCCACGAAGACACCTACTGACAAGGGTGAATATGGCAGCAAGAACGAAACGACCTACGGACGTGTCAACGTCTCCGTAGCTTCCAAGAGCCTGACCAACGACTGGATTTGCGCACCATCCAATTTCCAGTCCGTTGACGATTATGATGCTCTTATCGGTCCTAGAAAGGAAGACGGAAGCCTCAATTGGGACAATATAACATGGGGACATCCTAAAAATGACAATGCTGTTGTAGTTGACAAGGGAACCATCGTAGGTGCCAATACGCGTTATGCCGGTGCCGGAGTTGTGATCCCAGCCATAAGGTACGAGGGTACTGCACCGGATCTCGGGGCTTTCGAGCAGGGATTGCTGGCAAAGGAAGTCGCTTTCGGCGGAAAGAATGCCACTGGAATCGGGACTGTCCGCTCGGTGACAGCTAGTGGACCAAGGGTATCCGTTGCACATGCTTTCAACGGAATGGTCATCATAAGCGTAAAGGGGGCTGCTGCAAGGGATCGTTTCACCGTCAATGCCTACACTTCCGACGGCGCTTTCATTGGAAGTCATCAGTTCAATGGCACCAATACAGCCATCTGCCTTCCGGCAATACACGGCGTTCTTGTCCTGAAGATTGCAGGAAATGGTGTAAGCGAAACCGTCAAGGCTGTGATGAAGTAAATCTGTCTGCTTTGATATGAATAATAAAGGAAGAGTGCCGTTGAGGGTGTTCTTCCTTTTTTTGTGGGGTCCTTGCCACCGGAAGATGACGTATAGTGAATTGTAAGGACTGTTTTTTCTTGTGTATTATGCGGCAGTTCTCGAAAAGACTTTGTAAATTTGCACTTGATAGTTTAATCAGGCAATTTTTGTAATAGTGCATCTGCTATTGAAATATTGCATCTCAGACAATGAATTTCCGGCAAATCATATTCCAATAACTTATCTTTATGGCATCAAATGTTCAACTCGACAATCTCGCAATAGGCTACAGGCACGGCAGAACAGTAGTGTCGTCAATCAACGCAGTGTTCCGTGGCGGTGAACTTTCATGCCTTATAGGTTCTAACGGAACAGGTAAGTCGACGCTGCTGAAGACTGTCAGCGGTTATCTTAAGCCTAAGTCGGGATGTGTGTGGCTGGTCGGTGAGAGCGGAAAGACCTCCATAAGCAGCATGTCAATCCACGACTTGTCCCGCTCCATCGGCATAGTGCTGGCCAAGACACCTGATATCAGTAACTTCACAGTAGAGGAGATGGTCGGCATGGGCCGCTCCCCATATACCGGCTTTTGGGGTCGTCTGTCCGCAAATGACATGGATGTGGTCGGCAGGAGCATTGAAGCCGTTGGCATTTCACGGCTTGCCGGCAGGATGATGCAGACTCTTTCCGACGGCGAGCGTCAGAAAGTTATGATAGCGCGTGTGCTTGCCCAAGAGACACCGGTCATTCTTCTTGACGAGCCTACAGCCTTTCTAGACTATTCGTCGAAAGTCGAGCTGATGGAACTTTTGCGGGATCTTGCCCATAAGGAAAAGAAAACGGTCATACTCTCGACCCATGATTTGGAGCTGGCTATACGCCTTGCCGACCGCCTTTTCCAGATTTCCGACGGCAGGCTGCGCCCTGTTGGCAAGGAGGAAGTGAAGGCATCAATGGATAGTCTGCTGAAGGATGGGAACAAATAATGATGTCTTCCCAATTATGAATAGCGATGGCACAAAGTGACAATAATATTAAAAATTTGGAACTGTTCCATAGTCTTGATGCGGGATTGCCCGATGACAGAAGAATGAACAATCCGTTCTGCTATGAACCGGATGCTCTGACCATGATGGCGGTAAGAGAATTGTGCAGCCATCTGCCTGAGCATCCCGCAGAAGGTAAGATGTGGGGCGTGCTGGTAGTGGAAAAAAACGGCAAGGTGGGATTCATCAATGCTTACTCCGGTCAGCTTTCCGAAACCGATGAGGCCCTTATCTCACCAGAGTGGAGGGGTTGTCCGCCAGTATTCGACTACCTCCAGCCCGATGGTTATTTCAAGGAGCATGAGAGGGAGATAACATCTATAAACCATGACATAAACCTGTTGTCAGCCAATCCGGAATATATTGCTCTGAAACAGAAGAGAATACAGCTGCAGAATACCGCCGATCGCACCATTGCCGAGAAACAGAAAGCCATGAGAGAGGCAAAGGAGGCAAGACAGAAACGCCGCGAGAGCGGTTCCCTTTCAGCCGAGGAACAGGCAGAAATGACTCGTGAGAGCCAGTTCCTGAAGGCAGAAGTGCATCGTGCCAAGGTGTATTTTCGTGGGCAGTTGTCTTCTGTCGCAAGTGACATTGCCGTCTATGAGCAGAAAGCAGAGACGTTGAAGCAGCGCCGCAGCATGCTTTCTGACCGTCTCCAGTCCTGGCTTTTCTCACAGTTTGTGCTTATCAATGCTCGTGGTGAGCGTAAGTCCATGCCGGATGTGTTCCGCGATTATTACACCGCCACTGATGCAATGAGGCCATCCGCCGTCTTGTCGGCGTCTTCCGCCCATGCCCTTTCCTTCCAGAGCATGGAATACAGCCGTTCTATGCCTTCCGGCTCCGGTGAATGCTGTGAGCCGAAGATGCTTCAGTATGCCTTTCTTCACGGCATGAAGCCGTTGCGCATAGCATCTTTCTGGTGGGGTCCGGTCCTGGGCAACGAGGTCCGGCGTCAGGGATGTTTCTATCCCGCATGTTCAGGACGCTGCAAGCCCATACTGGCTTGGATGCTTCAAGGGCTTGATGTCCTGGCTAATCCATTGGAGGAGGAAGTCCATCAGAAACTGAAAATTATATATGAGGACGGCAACCTCGCAGTAGTGGGCAAGCCGTCGGGTATGCTCTCCGTACCTGGTAAGAGCCGCCGGGAGAGCGTTATCAGCATTCTTGCCGGCAGATGGGAAGGTCGTTGCGTTCCACTGACTGTTCATCGTCTGGACATGTCTACCAGCGGTCTTATGGTAGTTGCCAAGGACCGTCGTACACAGCGTCTTCTCCGCCATCAGTTCGAGGTCCGTGAGACAGCGAAGGAGTATGAGGCGATTGTCGAAGGCGTTGTCAGTCCGCAGGATATAAAAGAGCAGTCAGGAAAGCATATTCCTTTTCAGTCTTGTTTACACGCAGATGTTGAAAAAGGCGATGCTTGGGACGGCATCGTCAGTTTGCCTTTAAGTCCCGATATCCTCGACCGTCCCCGTCAGAAAGTCGACTTCCCAAACGGCAAGGAAGCCATAACGCTATATAGAATTTTGGAAACCGGCAATGGAGAAACCCGTCTCCGGTTGAAGCCATTGACGGGACGCACCCATCAGCTGAGGGTTCATTGCGCTTCACCTTTGGGACTAAACGCGCCAATAAAAGGCGATATGCTTTATGGAAAGCCATCGCGGAGGCTTTTCCTTCATGCATGCCGCCTGTCGTTTGTTCATCCAGTCATTGGTAAGAGAATGACTTTCACCCTTCCTGCTGAGTTCTGAAAAAATGCTCAGACGAAGAACATGACCAGTATCTGTGCTATGATGACCCTCACGAACATTCCCAGCGGGTAGACGGTAGCATAGCTTATGCTGGCCTGGTCTCCCTTTATGGAATCATTGGCATAGCTCAGAGCCATAGGATTTGCCATTGAGCCGCACAATATTCCGCATATAGTTCCAAAATCGAACTTCTTCGTCTTTAGTGCTATCAGGCCTATTATAGCTACCGGAAGTACTGTAAGAATGAATCCGGCACCTATCCACAGCAATCCCTCCGGTCGGATGACGGTGTCCAGGAATCCCTTTCCGGCATCTAGTCCCAGACATGCCAGGTAGAGAGCCAGTCCCAGTTTTCGGAGCATGAGCGATGCCGAGCGTGTGGTATATGATATGAAGTGCAATTTAGGTCCCAATGCTCCGACGATTATACCCATGATAATTGGTCCTCCGGCGATGCCCAGGTGTATAGGACTTTCCATTCCCGGCAGTGATATGGGAATGGAGCCCAAGGCCAGTCCGAGTACCATTCCCAGGAATATGCTGCCAATGTTCGGCTCATTGAGAGTCTTGACGGAGTTGCCCAGGAAGTTTTCCGCGTTGTTGATGGCATCCGGCTTTCCCACCAGTGTCAGGCGGTCGCCATACTGTAGTACCAAGTCGTCGGTGGCGAGGAGTTTTATGTCTCCACGGATAACCCTGCTGACATTCACCCCATAAGTGTCGCGAAGGCGCAGACTGCCCAGCCGCTTTCCGTTAAGTCCTGTCTTTGTGAGCACTATGACGCGGCTTTCAACGTTGGAGTCGATGTGGTTCCAGTCTATCTTTTCCTTGTTCCAGTCTTTGTCCATTTCTTTTCCAAAGAGCATGAGCATGGAACCTTCCTCGTCCTTGTTGGTTACGACGAGTATGCTGTCATTGATGTGCAGCACGGTGTTTGCCATGGGTAGTATCACCTCGTGCGCTCTCCATATCCGGCTTATTATGAACTTTGCCCTTGTGTTGTGTGCTATTTCCGCAATGGTCTTTCCCTCCAGTGCCGGATTGACAATCAGATACTGTGCTATGAATGTGTGGTCTGGGTTCTCAGTATGCTTCGGCTTCAGGTCTGCTGGTTTTACGAAGCCTTTCCTTATGAACAGCATGGCCAGAATTACTCCCAAAACACCCAGTGGATATGTTACTGCCGTTGCCAGGGCAGCTCTTCCGCCGCCGACTCCTATATGTTCGAGTGCCGACTGTGCTGCACCCAGAGCCGGAGTGTTGGTTGTAGCTCCGCAGAGTACGCCAATCATATCCGGCATGTTTATTCCCGTGAACAGCGTCATGACTACAGCCATGACTGTGCCGAGGATTATTACAGCCAGCGACCACAAATTAAGCGTCATTCCCTCTTGCCGGAAAGAGCCGAAGAAGTTCGGTCCTACATGCAGTCCGAGGGTATATACAAAGATGACGAGTCCGAAGTCCTCGCAGTACATGAGCATATTGTGGTCGATGTCTACGCCGGTGCTTCCCAGCATGATTCCGAAGAAGAACACAAATGCCACTCCCAGTGAGATTCCGAAGAATTTCACCTTTCCCAGTGCCAGGCCGATGGCGCAGATTATCGAAACTACTACCACTGCCTGTACTGCTGATGGCACGTTTATTAGTGAATTAACCCATTCCATAAAGCTTCCCAGCCCTTCCAGCTTGTCGAGGTCGTACGTTCCTGGATTCTGAAAGTACTGCCCTTTGTCGGACTTTAAGGTCCAATTTGCTTTAAATTATGATTTTTATTTTTTAATCTTTAAGTATTGCTTGTACTGTTATTTCTTAAATGCATTGGCCATAAGACATGGTCCGTCATTAATGCTGTGTTTACAGTACGTTAAGGAATTTTTCCAGCGGAATGCCGCGGTTCTTGTCCTTGTTGTCCTTGTTCAGGTCTATGAGGCGGTAAACCCCGTCCATAGCCTTTCGTGTGCTGTCGACCAGTGTGTCGCCATTCATGATATGTCCAATCAGAATAGCCGAGAATATGTCGCCTGTCCCCGGGAAGTGTACCGGTATTTCTGTGAACGGCAGGAAGAAGTACTCCCCGCTCTTATTGTTGAATCCGGCTACCGACGGCTGTCCGTCGATGTCTATTGACGTTATAAGCACAGACTTGGCCCCAATGCCGTGTATTTTGTCGAGCAGTCCTTTCGCCTCTTCCCTTGAGACCCCATTCTCCTTGTATTCATCTCCGGTGAGATAGCAAGCCTCAGTGTAGTTCGGATAGCACAGGTCTGCAACGGAAATCATCTCCCTCATAGCCCCGACGAGTTCCTCAGCTGCCATGCCCTTGTAGAGCTGTCCCTCGTCGCCCATGATAGGGTCCACGAAAATAGTTGTTCCTATTCTCGCCTGTTCCTTGCAATAATTTGAAATGAGGTCAGCCTGCTGCCGTGATGGTATGAACCCGGTAGCGACGGCTTCGAATCCGAAGCCCAGTTTCTTCCACTTGTTGAATGAATCTTTCAGAAATCCCGTGGTTTCCATGATGCTGTATTCGCCATAGTCGAACGTATTGGAAACCAGTGATGTGGGCAGAATGCCCGTGGGCACTCCGAGGTACGACAGTATTGGCAGCATGGCTGTTGTCGACACTTTGCCGTAACTGCACAAGTCGTTTATGATAAGTATCTGTTTTGTCGTCATTATGGGTTGAGCCTAAACGTCGGCAAAGGTACTACAAACCGCACACACTACAAAACAAAAGCGGTAAGTTTTTACCGAAACGGCCATACGCTTTTCATTAAAACGAGAAAATTTTCGTGTTTTATTTTGATATTCGGGCAAATTGAATTATTTTTGCAGAATTACAATAACAAAACATTATTCATCAAGATGTCATTCACAGAACATTGCAATGAGATTTTCAACCAGGCCATCCGCGACTATCATGTAAAGAACGATGTCGACACGCCTATCAGCAACCCCTACGAACGCAACTCTATTGAGAACCGGCTTTATCTGAAGTGCTGGATCGACACCGTGCAGTGGCACTACGAGGACCTCATCCGCGACCCGCACATTGATCCTGTGGAGGGAATGAACCTTAAGCACCGCATAGACCGCAGCAACCAGGACCGTACGGACCTTGTGGAGCAGATCGACTCTTATTTCCGTCAGCTCTTTTCCGATGTCACTCCTCTGCCGGATGCCACCATCAACACAGAGAGTCCCGCCTGGGCCATAGACCGTCTGAGCATTCTGGCTCTGAAGATTTACCATATGCGTGAGCAGACGGAGCGTACCGATGCCACTGCTGAGCATATCCAGCGCTGCAGCGACAAGCTGTCAGTGCTTCTGGAACAGCAGAAGGACCTCTCGACCGCCATCGACCAGTTGCTCGACGACATCAAGGCAGGCCGCAAGTATATGAAGGTCTACCGCCAAATGAAGATGTACAACGACCCTTCTACAAATCCAGTGTTGTATAAGAAGGCATCCGCCAATCGCTCTAAGAATGACTAGCAGATGTCTGAGAACCATTTGCATAAGTAAAATCACTCTCTTCCCTCCTTTGGAGGGGACGAGGGAAATTTCCAATGACCCAGCACGTTCTTATTATTCGCTTATCGGCCATCGGTGATGTGGCAATGACTGTTCCGGTGGTCTTCTCGGCTGCAAGACAGTACCCTGATGTTCATTTCACGGTACTGAGCAAGCCGTTCGCACGTCCGTTCTTCGACGGACTGTTACCGAACGTGTCGTTCATGGGCGCCGACGTGAAGGGCGAGTACCATGGCATCCATGGATTGAACAGGCTCTACCGTCGCCTGATGGCAAAGAATTTCACTGCCATTGCCGACCTTCACGATGTTCTCCGTTCCAAATATTTACGCACAAGGTTTAACTTCAGCTTTACCGACTCTTGCCGCGTGGCGCATATCAACAAGCACCGCGCAGACAAGCGCCGTCTTTGTGCATTTAATGATAAGGTAAAGCAGCAACTTCCTACATCTTTCCAGAATTACAGTGCCGTACTCGCTGAGCTCGGATACCCCATTACACTTGACTTCAAAAGCATCTTCCCCGATGGTGGCGGCGACCTGTCGTTGCTCCCGGAGTCTGTCGGGAAGTCGAAGCCCGAAGGCCAGGAGTGGATTGGCATAGCCCCGTTTGCAGCCCACGAGTGGAAGGTTTATCCTCTGGAGCAAATGGAGGAGGTAATCCGTATTCTTACCGATGCCCACCCATCGTGCCGTATCTTCTTCTTTGGCGGAGGCCAGCAGGAGATGGACCAGTTCGACGAGTGGTGCAGAAAGTTCCCGCGATGCACGAACGCATCTGCCATTCTCGGCGGACTGTCCAGGGAGCTGATGCTGTCCATGGACAGTGGCAATATGCACATGGCTGCCATAACCGGCATTCCTGTGGTCAGCGTGTGGGGAGCGACCCATCCCTATGCTGGATTTGCTCCGTGGGGGCAGCCAGCCGGCAACATGGTTCAGGTGGACCTCCCCTGCCGTCCGTGCTCTGTTTATGGCAACAAGCCATGCTGGCGCGGCGATTTCGCCTGCATGAGGAATATAAGTCCGGAAACTATTGTAAAGGTTCTGGAACGCAACATAAACTCAAAGTTAATAGATTAAGACACAACCCCATGGTTACATAGCGGGCTTTCCAATCGTTGACCCCCGCACGGTAACCGGCTTCCTCCGCGACAGGAGGCAAAGAGACAGACATTCAGTATGGAGACAAAGAAAATCAACAAAGTCGAAATGCGCAACCTCCGTATGGAGGACTATGACCAGCTCGCGAAGTCCTTTCGCCGAATCTATGGCGACAGCGATGTCTTCTGGACACATGCTCAGATAAAGAAACTTATCACCATATTCCCCGAAGGGCAGGTGGTAATCATAGCCGATGACAAGATAGTGGGCTGTGCGCTGAGCATCATCGTTGATTATGCCCTGGTCCAGGGCGACCATACCTATGCGCAGGTTACAGGCAACGAGACCTTCAACACCCACAATCCTAATGGCAACATCCTTTACGGCATAGAGGTCTTCATACATCCCGACTACAGAGGGTTGCGCCTGGGCCGGAGAATGTATGTCTACCGCAAGGAACTCTGTGAGAAACTGAACCTGAAGGCTATCATGTTCGGCGGGCGCATACCCAACTACCACAAGTATGCCGACAAGATGCGGCCCAAGGAGTATATAGAGAAGGTGCGCTCGCGTGAAATCTATGACCCGGTGCTCAACTTCCAACTGTCCAATGACTTTCATGTGCGGCGTGTCATACGCAACTATCTGCCCAACGACGAGGAGTCCTGCCACTGCGCCTGCCTCCTGCAGTGGGACAATATCTATTATGAGCCGCCGAAGGAACAGAGCAAGGTGGAACGCCGTCCTACCGTCCGCATAGGACTTGTGCAATGGCAGATGCGTCCTTACAAGGATATCGACGATCTGATAGAGCAGGCAAAGTTCTTCGTCGACTCTGTGTCAAGCTATAAGTCCGACTTCATCCTCTTCCCGGAATACTTCAACGCGCCGCTCATGGCACCGTTCAACAAGATGGGCGAGGCACAGTCAATCCGTGCCCTTGCCGGATTTACTGAGACTATCCGCGACCGTTTCCGCGAGCTTGCCATCACCTACAATATTAATATCATCACCGGTTCGATGCCTTACATCAAGGAGGACGGCGGGCTGTACAATGTAGGCTTTCTCTGCCGACGCGACGGTTCTGTAGAAATGTATGAGAAGATTCATGTCACCCCCGACGAACAGAAGTTCTGGGGCTTGTCCAGAGGAAAGCACGTGCGGACGTTCGATACCGACTGCGGGCGCATAGGCGTTGTCATCTGCTACGATGTGGAGTTCCCGGAACTCTCCCGTCTGCTTGCCGACGAAGGCATGCAGATTCTCTTCGTGCCTTTCATGACCGACACGCAGAACGCCTACAACCGTGTGCGCATCTGTGCTCAGGCAAGGGCTATAGAAAATGAGTGCTATGTGGCCATAGCCGGAAGCGTGGGAAACCTTCCCAGAGTCAGGAATATGGACATACAGTACGCGCAGTCGGCTGTCTTCACGCCCTGCGACTTCCAGTTCCCTTATGATGGACGGCGTGCTGAGGCTACACCAAACACTGAGATGATACTTGTCGCCGATGTAGACCTGAGCCAGTTGTCGGAACTCCACACCTATGGCAGTGTGAGAAACCTTCGCGACCGCCGTAAGGACCTCTATGAGACACGATTCAAAGGTTAGGGACTGCTATTGCAGGAGAACCGGAAGCACATAATTTTTTGCATGCATTATCCTTCTGATATTTCGGGCTGTGTGACGGATTTGAGCCGATAAAAACGGTAAAAAATCACAACATAAATATAACACCTATACAGTTGCGTTGCAAAAGGTGTCCTTTTGGGTCGCAAAAGGATACCTTTTACCTCCCAAAAGGATAGGAGTTGCAACGCAAGTGTAGTACATTTGTAAACTATTGACAATCAGTTTGTTACAAAGGCAAAATTTAAAAAGTAAATTTTGAAAAATAGTTACAAAAATCACGGGCTTCACTCCCGCCGGTAACCACATTTTCTGCACTTTATGGCGTTGACTTCAGACAGAATGCTCACCGAAAAGAAAGGCCTGACCCTCGCACTGCTGCCACAATGTGCCGGCAGTGCGA
>SAMEA3663053__coassemble_418_pt1 | contig 14249 bp, 15 predicted proteins | sample SAMEA3663053__metabat2_low_PE_016 | metagenome-assembled genome bin SAMEA3663053 (sample SAMEA3663053) | pig gut metagenome | biome: pig gut; feature: pig-associated habitat; material: faeces | place: France | collected 2012 | reverse complement strand
ACTACTACCACTCAAAAATGGCAAATTAATTTTTCAGTGAACACTAATTATAAATGTATATTGTAAAATGGCCTTTCGTAGGCAATGAATATTTTTCTACATGTTTATAATGACTTCATTGTCATTCCAGTCATTGACATCTACTTTGAAACCGGAAGGAATATCGTCATAGAGATCATGGCTTGTGTATAGTTCTAAGACTATATCCTGTTTGTTGGCTTGACGCTTTATTTGTTCAGTTACATCGAAGTTCATTATAATCTTGAAGCCGGGGCCTTCTATCAAAGCGTTGACATGATGGATATCGCCTCCAGTTCCAAAGACATTCATATTGCCATAGAAAAGACTATGCTCAGAGAAGTCTCTAGACCCTTTTACAATCATTGTGCAAAGGGAGTCGGATGGTTCGTGATAGCCAACTCTATAAGCGATAGGCAGATTATCCAAGGTAAAACGTATCTTCTCTGCCTTTTCCGGATGCTTTATGCCATACAGATGGATTCTTACTTGGCGTGTTATCTCTTGCGGATGAAGGAATATATCGTTCAACGACCAGTCCGGGCGCAAATCGTCCTTAACGACATTTATTCCAGTGCTGTCAAACGTGCAAATCCTATCGGGATAGTCGTAAACATTCTTCAACGTGTCAGGCAGTCCTTCTGTATTGGCATGAATGGCTGAGATAGATGCGGAATAAGGACTGTAACCATCAAAACTGTAAGTCTCATGTGTTCCTTCATTTGAGAAAGCCAAGACTCTGTATTCTCCTTCCGGAACACTTACAATAGTAGTGTCATGGACATCAACCTGGTAAGGATAATCCATTTCGGCAGTCAAAGGAAACAACACCGTTCTCATATTAGTATACTGATGGTCGTAGCCTAAGAGAGAGTAGTCGGCAATGATTCTTGTCTTATACTTTGGAGCAAACTCGTCGAACTCCTTATAATGGCATGATGTCAGAATGGCTGTCATCGCTGCCACTACCATGGTATATTTTGTTATTCTGTACAAACTTTTATTCATGTCTTTTGAGAGTTTAATGTTTCACTATTTATGGAGAAACTATTTTAAGAAATAGTTCAACGACACTCCTATCTTTGTCGGGCCAAATATATTCTTGCACTGTCTGTGGTCGAGATAATAATGACGATTGTGCTCCGGATAATAGACATTGTATTTGGTATGAAGATACCCCACTCCAATACTAAAGTCGAGTGCCCAACGTTGCTTCTTCCCTAGAGGTTTATTATATCCGATCTCACCACCTACAGCAAATGTCCAAAAGAAGACTCTGGACTGATATCCTTTGTTGCCATTCTCCCAATCCCATGTTATAGCCTGCCCATAAGGACCGAAATGCCAGCCGGAAAGCTGACGCTTTGCGTGTTGCTTACCCCACCAGTATCGTGCATCGACATCAAGGACATAGGTTTGGTAGAACTTATCTTTGTCTTTGTCTCTAAGCCACTGCAGATAGAAGTCGGCCCCAAGAGACCAATTCTTACCAACAGTAATTTCACCACCAATATTTGGAACAAATAAAGCATCGCCTATTAGGTTGGTTCTTACAATTCCATAAACATTCCAAGGTTTATGTACTTTTACTCCATTGACAATAGTGTTAGGAATAATTACATTATCGGGGTTCTTGCTAAATAAAGGCATTGATTCTTTTGCTCCATAAGCATCACAAGACTCTTTGGAAGAGAAATCAACGTATTCATTTGCTCTTTCTTTTTTCTCTTCCTTTACTTTATTGTGCTTTGCCTGTTGACTATTGTCTTTAGCATTTTCTGTATTGTCATCCCTTTCCGGAACAATAAGAAACCATTTTCCTGTGCCAGCATCATAATGCCATAGCTCATTCACATTCTGAGCATTGGCACTCAGGCAAAGGAATATTGAGATAATAAGCAATAAATTCTTCATATTTTTTCTTGTTTTGATTGTCTTAACAGGAACGACTAATGTCTGTTCATAGGCGGAATGCTCCAACCATAATCTTGTAGATTCTTTTGGAAGACATAATCTTCGATTATTTTCTTTCGGTAAGCTTGATTTCCATTTTCAAACTTTGCTTGATGAAGTTTCTGATGGAAAACTTGCATTACTTGTGCATAGGACTCTGAACATTGCTTCTGCTCATGGTCGATCTGCATAATGTAGTATTCAACTTCCATCGGGTGGAAATATTCGTCCAACAAAGCTTTTATAAGGGTACGACATGTCGGAACGCCCATTGCCATCCAGTCTGTAATACCATATTGTGATTTCTTTGAAGTACTTCTTCTAAAAGTTTTTAAAGCTGTTTGCGTATTCTTTTTGCTTTGAGTATTTGCGGTCAAAGTCTTCTCTTCGGTTTCTGAAGCAAAAGGATTCAATGAAATGTCGCCTTCAGCAAACGGTCTGTCTTCTTCTTCAATGGTCGATTTGGGATGCTCATAGGTATAGAAGAAGAAAAATATTTTCTTTGGTGATCCACCATTTCGTCCTCTACCTTCACGCTCGCCGGGAAGATAGTCAAACCATATATTGCTTTCGTGATTCTTGTAAAGGGTATAAAGTTCTGTTTGAGCCTTCTTAATTACTTTTATTCGGGCTTGCTCAAAACGTGTGTAAATCTCTTTGTGGATAAGTTTGTGTGTCTTTGGCATACGCAGTTCCGACAATCCAAAGACAGAACGAAATGCGTCCATGGACATTTCTATAACTCGATTCTTCAATTGGCGATGTGGAGCTTCCTGTTCAAAGAACTGATTATCATTGTCGCACATGCTGCCAATCTCATAGAATTTCTGTGTATACTTTGACTTAAGACGTATAGCTACATACAAATCCAAAGACGTATACTTCTCTGTTATGTCAATGACGTAATCATAAAGTTCCGGTGATACTCTGATAACATAGTCCTTTGTTGTTTCGTTATACTCGAAACTGCTTATCCAGTGATAGCCACCGAAAACAAGTTGACCTTGCTCGTTCTCGCCATACTGGACAATCGTCCTATCGGTAAGTCCAAGTATAGAATCGAAAGTCTTCTTGTAGTTCTTCTGACCTCCGATGATAGCAAGGTCTTTATTACTGAATCGGAAAATAAGATTTTTCCAACTGTCTCTGTCTGATAAGGAATTAGTTTGGAAACGTTTCTTTATTTCCTCAGAAAGCTTATAGAGAACACGACGTTCAAGCATAGTATAGTCTATGGGAGAACGCATCAGCGTGTTCTTGTAGCGGAACTGCTGATTAACGGCTTTCTGACTTTTTTTGAGAATGTTTATTCGGCTTACCATTGACAACTCTTTAATAATAATCGATTACAGGGCAGAATCCTTCTGCTCAGTTATCGTTGGAAATTATTATATTAAAGAGTGCCGGGAAGACAACTGTCATCCATTGGTCGGCCTATTATGAGAGAATCGTTCCAAACGACGCTGCAAATATAGACATGATTTTTTAGTTCTGCAAAATTTATTCTCAAATTTTTGCTGATGCAGCTAATAATTTACCAATTGCAAGCAATTTGTGTTAAACGACTTATCAGAAGCTGAATGATTATTAAACTAAAAGGAATATTATGATGCAAGTAGAACAAACAAAGAATTTTAAAGTCAGTAAACTGGCTGTTTATAGGCTTCCGGCATCGTAGTAAAAAAGTTACATACGGTAGTAAAAAGGTTACTTAATGTAGTAAAAAAGTTACATATAAATAGCTTTATATGTTGATTTTCAACGAGTTAAATGCTCTTATAAATATATTCTATAAATAAAATATAAATAAAAAGCGCGTGCGTACATTATTTAAAAGAAATTTTTCGACTCGAATTCATGGATAAAACTTTTAGGGAAAAGAAGGCTCAAAACGATAATTGGCATCAGACAAGAATCGGTCGAGCCTGGCAAAAAAATAAAAATTGAACCTAAAAGTCAGCAGACAAAAATATCCAGCCACTTTCAAAGAAAGACTCCGACTAACTGAAACTTCTAGGGAAATAAATTATAAAAGCATGGCTTTTGCACGCAGATGCTATCCTTTTGCACGCTAAAAACTATCCTTCTATTTTCATCATCAAATTTGTCATCACAAAAAATCATCTTCCCTCAAAGTTCTTAACCTAACGAATTTTATTTACAATTATGTTTTTATGGTTATAATAATATCATAAGAACATAAAATAATAAGAACATAATATCATAAAATATGGTTATCATAAAACAATAAATCAATTAAAAGCATATTATCATAAAGACATAAAATATGGTTATCATAATGTATGAATTTATGTTTATCATTATTTATGTTACGTTTTTACTACACTTTTTTATAAGCAACTTTATTTCCTTCAATTTCACTCTAGCAAGACAACATAATTTCCGCCACATTCGCACCACCGCCACGCTTCCTTTTCTCCAAAAACGGATTCATTTCCCTTACGGTCTACGCAATTAAAATTGTGGAGCAAGTTGTACTTTTGTGTACACAATTTTCGACGGCGAAAATTGCGTTGCAAAAGTAACTTGCCCACTATCGTGGGAGGAAATACCGTCGCAACTCCGGTATTTTTTCACATAATCATGTTGATTTACTAATGGTAAACGAATCGTTATCCCTTAAAGTTTAGCCAGTCTCTTAATGATTAAATTCTGTTGATTGAAGATGTCCATCCACAATTTTTGTATCGCATCCACTTCCGGTTTAAGAACTTCATTAAAGTAAGCTTCATTGAGTTCGCCCATCAGAAACAACTCATTAGCACGCTTAACAGCTTGGTTCAAGTTACCACCTTGATGTGAAATTTCTTTATAAACTTTTGACCAAAGGGAAGACAATTCGTTAAGCGCATCTATCTTTCCAAGCGTTGCAATATCATTAAATTGGGCAACGGCATCACAGACCATGGCCGACATACGTTTATAGTTCTTGGCTTTTTCATTGAACATTTCAAGCTCACTTTCGGATAAACGAATGTGAAATTGATATTTTTTCTTATCCTGTTTCATATCCCTATGCATTTAATTTTGACCAAAGATAGCAAGAAAATCCATTCATACTGACTGGAATTCAGTTTATTTTGCTATCTTTGCCCTATATCTTTCATCGTCCGATATGGATGACAGTTGTCTTCCCGGCAATCTCTACCCGGTTCCCCTCAAAGTTTTATTCTATCCAAACTATGATAGCTACAATATTAAAATCGAGTGCCCATTTCAGTGCTGTTGACTATAATGAACGTAAAGTAGCCAAGGGCACAGCCCAGCTTATAGAAGTTCAGAACTTCGGCTTCCTCCAAGGTTCGCCAAACTTCAATGCTGATAATATTAAGGAATTCTTAATAGACTATTCTAAGAGGAATCAAAATATCAAGAATACACAGATGCATCTTGCCATATCCTGTAAAGGACATAAATATACAGAGGAACAGCTTCTTGACATTGCTCACAAGTGGCTTAAGAAAATGGGATATGGAGAAGAGGGGCAGCCTTTGTTGATTTATGCACATAGAGATACAGGTAATACTCATATACACATCGTAACAAGCAGAGTTGCACCGGATGGGCATAAAATTGACCATAACCATGAGCGTGTGCGTTCCCAGGCTGTCCTTAATGAGATTATGGGTATTGACAACAAAAAGGAAGTTAAGAACTTCATTTCGGAAGCTATTAAATATCGTTTTTCAACCATCGGACAGTATAGGGCTGTAATTGAAAGTTCCGGATATGAGACATATACGGAAGGCAATGAGTTGAATATAAAAAAGGATGGTATAGTATTAGACCATATTTCACTGGATGAAATCAAACGACACTTCTCAAAGGAAGAAGATGATGAAAAACAACAGGAAGAAATAAAAAAGAGAAAGAAACAACTATGGGCAATTCTCTCAAAATACAGGGATTTGTCTGCAGACAAAGAAGAACTGACCGCACAACTAAAAAAGTCCTTTGGCATAAGCCTTGTTTTCATGGGCTCAAAAGACTCCCCTTATGGTTATACACTAGTAGACCATAAGAATAAAGTAGTGTATAAAGGCAGTGAGATCATGAATATAAAAAAATTGTTGAACTTCGATGTTGCTAAACGAGACCCGGAAGATGTAAAGAACTTCATCAATGAACAATTGAAGGCTAATCCTAATATAGACTCACAGAAATTGAACAAACTACTTTGGCATAAATATCATGCAAGTATATCTAAGTCTTCTGACTTGAAGATTGGAACAAAGCATTATACCCTAGACGAAGATGTATCAAAGTTGCTAAAAGCAAACAACAAGGTCGTTTATGTTCAATCCTTCCATCCGACAAATGCAATGGAAAGGGATCTGCTGTGCGACTTCTTCCATGTAGAAAAGGATAGAGTGAAGATAGAGAAAGACTATAAGCGAAGTCCTTTGGAGGATGTTTCTTATAAGAATAGCGTCGATAATATCAAGCGCATTCTTGGTTCGTCTGTGCCAGGAAGTGCCGGAGAAAGTCTGCATGACAACGGCATTGGCATCATTAGAGACGGAGAGAAGTTCTATGGTGTGGACATGAAAAACCATCACTTTGTCAATATGGCATCTGAAGGTATCGATACAAGTCCTCTTATTGCTAATAAGCATGTTGGAAGAGGTGTTCACTACTCACAAGGAAATGGAACGAATATAGGAAACAAGGCTAGTCAATTATTACGGAACAATGACACTGGTCATAATGCAAATCGTGAATGGGAAGTTGGAAGCAACAACGACCTTGATGATATTGACGACGAGAGACGGTTGAAAAGATAACGAATTATCTTGCTGATATTCAACGTTTTGTAATAACCATAATTTATGGTTTTATGGTATTATGATTTTATGGTATTATTATTATCATAAAACATGGTATTATGTAAATCATAATTTATGGTTTTATGGTATTCATAATCAAAACAAAGAAGGACTTTGTATTGCCCCGGCTACTCGCTTGACGGCAATATCATAATACTTCTTATTCTTTTCAATCCCAATATAATGGCGATGCTCCTTGACTGCTGCTACACATGTCGAACCGCTACCCATAGTATTGTCCAGTACCAAATTACCTTTGTTCGTATATGTGATAATAAGATACTGCAGTAGTTCTGTTGGCTTTATCGTTGGATGATAATCATTTTGCATGTCTGCACCTTTGGAGAATTTGATGATTGAAGTAGGGTAGTATTCATTGGTAATAACATGATGGGATTGCATGTCATAATCACCATAGCAATTGTTCTTAAGATTGCCATGTTGCCGTGAATGAATGATACCAGTTTTCATTTGAGGATTATAGACAGGCAGACTGCGGTAAAAGACGCATATATCTTCATGCTGTCTCAGTGGCATACGGTTGGCATTAAGGAAGCCTGTTGTCGTGCATTTATCCCATACAAGATTATAACGCCACAAGTCTGGCTGAGACATCATAAGCTTCGCCGTGAACATTCCGGAAGAGAACAAGACTATAGCCGCATTCTCTTTGCAAACACGAAGATATTGTTTCCATAATGGCTCAAAAGGAATGATGACATCCCATTTAGCACCTTCGTTGTTTTGATTCAAGACTCCATAAGGTAAGTCGCACAGAACCATGTCAACACTGCCATCCGGGATGTCATTCATCACTTCAAGACAATCACCAAGATATAATTTATCTATCATTATCTTTCCTCACAGTTTTATCCTATAGGACGTATTCTGTCTCTTCTATGATGACGTTCTCTGACCATCCTTGATAAAAGAATGGCAATGATAATACACAGTAAGATTAGGTAAACGCCTATCATTACTATTTCAAAAAGACTTTCTTTCATAGTTGTTTTCTTTAAACCCTGTTATCGTAAGCATGATGGGCAACAGAAGTCAATAGCATTTCTTTTTCCTTACCATTACCAAGACTGGAATAATATGTTCCTACATTGCTAGGGATGACAACAGGAGTTAAAACGTTGTCGCCAGTAGTAGCTTGGACATAATAATAACCATCAGTGGACTTGCAGATAGAGATATTCTTCAATGGAAGATCATCCCTTCCCTTGAAGTTCAGTATGCTTGGAGTAAAGCCGAAATCGTACAATTCTCGCTTTATGTCTTGCGACATTACACGTGATTCTAACTCACCATCTTCTACAAGATTCTGAAATTGGTAATTGTCTATATATGCTACTGTATGATCTCGACTACTTATCATCCTACAATGATAAAGAGGAAGATGGAAATATTTAGCTAACAATAGGGCATCATCATCGAAAGTTATGAAGAAAGCCTTCTCGCTTACTAATACAATGACATTATGGTGTCCATGTGATTTGCCTCGCAAGAAGATATTGTAGGTGTCAGCATTCCTCATACGTTGTGCCTTTAGAGTATTGGCATTATCAAGGATTAGGGAAAAAATCATTCCTTTCTGTTGCTCAATAATCTCATTGACACGCAGTAGAATGCTGATAGTCTCAGCATCAAATTTATAGCCCTTTTCATCGTACAACAGGAATGAGTCTTTGTCGTCAAGACGTACAGACACACTCTTACTATTAATACGTAAAGAAGTTATATATGCCTTACGCAGATTACCACTGCTCTCAATATTTACCTTGCAGCCCACAATAGGATAGTCTAGTTCTTTGTTCTTGACTAAACGGCGCAAATAATCCAAACGCTGTTGCGCAAAGGAAGTAGCCATTTCGTCAAGAATAAAAGACATCCTATAGTTAGTGCTCATGGTAACAACTTTATGCTTTGAGTATTGAAGGAAAGCACGACCCGGCTCAGAAACGACAATATAGGTTATCGGTTCATCATCGTTTGGACAACTGGTATAATCCCAGCCATACCAAAGATATATTTTGTCTGTATCATCTTTGCCGACAATGATTCCTTCAGCACCAAGGGTGAACATTACAATGGAATCATCTTCCATTATAATATTCTCCCTCAGTTTAAGCAAATCCTTTACTGCAGCATGAAGCTGTTTCTTATTTGTAAGTTTGCTTATGTTCATGGTAATGGTATTTCAAATGTTTTTACGACTTCCTCACCTTTCTTGTCAAGGAAGACCCAACGCTCGGCACGATACTTGACACTGTTTTTGTCAACGCATTCGTAATCAATCTTGACTTTCCATCCAGACCACTGTCCTTTTGGTGTGTTGCGATAGACCATTGCCTGTATATCCGAAATGGCATTCATCTGACGCTGCATTAGATTGGCAGTATAGGCATCAATCTTTGATTCGTCTGAAAGATTGTTTGTCTTTGCCTTTAGTATATCCGTTACCTTACCGGTAACTTTCAGCATACCACGCATTTCATCACGTGTAAAATAATTATTGCCAAAAGCTGAGTCAGCCTTTGAAGTGGCAATTATTTTCAATTGTTTTGGGTAATCAAGGGATGCTTCCAAGTTCTTGACAGCACGGTCGACATAACCTTTGTTCTTGTTGGCGCAAGCAGTGAACATAAACGCTGCTAATGCAAGTATAATAATCTTTCTCATAGCTGTTTCATGTAATAAGATGTGAAATTCTTGTAAGGACGGAAACGAACAACATTGCGAGCCGGAACATCTATGACGCTCTTATCCCATAGAGTCTTCTTGTGCTCTGCAACTTCTTTGGAGTAGAATACACCGAAGTCGGGTATAGCTACTTCCTTTCCGTCATCAACACTTGCGCTGATTGCGCCTAGAATACCATGGAAGGACTTCAAAATGTCTTTCTTGTCCATTCCTGTTTTCTTCTTTACCATGGCGACAATATCGGTCATCGCCACGCTTTCTTTGTTCTGTTCCATGATTAATTGTATATTGGTTAAATGTTCTTTGTTATCACTTCTCCGTTCTGTCCAAGCATCAAATAGCAATTGGACTTATGTCCTTTCTCGTCATAGGCGATAAAAGGCTTCGTCTTACCGTCTTTAAGCAAATCACGAATCTCTGTCAGTGTGAGACGGTGATGCTCATAGTTTCTCCAGACATGGAAGGTACATGTCTTTGATTTGGCATTATTTGAGCAATTGAAAGCCGAGCCACTGACAAGTACCGAACCACCACAAATTGGGCAACTTCCAACAACTGAATCCCAAGTCAGACTTCCATCAGGATGACGGTTTATGTAAGCCGAATAATGACGTTTCTTCTTGCGGTCATAGAGATCGTCCAATATATCTCCTTGCCCATTGCAGAAGTCTTCAGCTTCCTTTGGCGTAATAATACGTCCACAGTAGTAGTTAGGCAGATAGAAATCACATGTAGGATGCTTAGAAAGCATGTTCTCACACGCATACCTGGATTTGGTCTTCACGATACGACCGCCACAAACCGGGCAGTAGGCGTTAAGATAATCACGATTGAATTCTACTTCCAAGCCCTTACCCGGTACAGCTATGAATCTGCCTTTAAATGGCTTTACCTTGCTGTCCGTCATAACCATAGGCTCCGTTTTGCCATCATTGACTAGCTGACGAACCATGTTATCAGTTACAGCAACACCATGGATATAAAACGGAATAGAGAGATTACAAGACTTTACTCCATTGTGTGAATATAATCTGTTAGTACATACATAGTCGGTATCTGTCTTTACAATATGACCAGTACCGCAACAAGGGCAGATGCCAAATTCTTCTTTCTTTTTGTAGTCTGACATAAATATTTAATAGATTAATTAAAAATAACGCATCTCATACTTCCACTCACGAACAACATAATCAGCAGACAAATATCCACCCATAAGCTTACACCATCCTTCAGGATCTAACTCATAAAAGAAATCACGCCAACGCATGGTCATAATTTGCCATGCAAAAAGACGTAAACGAGTATTTATGTCTTCAAGCTTTGATAATACGGTAGTACAGACATAATAGCGTTCTGCTGAATTTAACAAATTGACCTTTTTCTGCTTTGTTGTCCATTTGCCCGGTAATGTTCCACCGTCAACAACACTAGGCACACCCTTATCATCAATGACTATCTTACCAGGGGCAATGCCACCCGGTTCATAAACATCAACATTGTAGCTACCACTGGTTACAAGCTGAGCCATAAAAGGATATAATGACAACATATCCTCTGTAATTTCTGTCAGCTCATGGCTTGCGGTTGTGGCTATGAAAGTTCCTTGAAAGTGTCCAATGCCGATAGCACGTCGAACTTCCTTCATGCTGTTTGGTATCTCAATAGCTACAAGCTTGGCAGCACGTTTGATTTCATAAAGGTTCTGAATGGCTCCCTGTACGTTTTCCATATAGCCTAGAATCTTGTCTTCTACATCGTGCATACGTGTTAGGGCTGTTGACACGGCAACATCAGCTGCGATAATCTTATTTTGCGTTTTCTCACGCTTATTATAGATTTTCTCCAAGACTCTTATCTGAGCTAATACAGCACTGTGTAATGCAGGATCGTATGACACCGCACTTTTGGCTAATGATGCAGATGGACTGCAAATCATAGCCATTGCAAAAACTAAAAAGTATTTAACGATTTGTGATTTCATATATTCTCCTTTCTTGTTTACATTGTTCAACACGTTGTCTAATTCTACTTACAAGGTTTAAATTCTTACTCATTCCAAAAATATCCAAGACACACTCGGACTTATCTGTTGAGACTATTGTAACAGTCTTAACCTTAAGAATCTTTTGGAGGAAAGTCTGAGACTCTGTATAGTCCACGACACGGTACAGTTCTACATAGTCTATCTTATTAGTGAAGACTCCTTGTACACGACAGATTTGATCTTCTGTTATAATCCACGTAACAGCTGTAAGCCACACATATTTGATTATAAGCAATACAGCCAAGACGCATGAGATAAGCCCAATCCCGATAGAAATGGGCTTTATATCGAAGAACTGAGCAACAGGAATAGATGCAAGACTTAGGATGAAAAGGAAAATCCATCCTAAATCTTCAGCTATATATTCTCTGTAGTCAGGCTTTATGATAATATTCTCATGCGTCATAACACTAATTAGAGTTTAAGACCTTGATTACGGTTATCGCTCAATTTTTTGTTGCGGTCATACTTTGTCTTCTGTTGCAATTCGGTCATCGGACGGTTCCTTATGACATCATTCCAGTCCTTGAATTCCTTTGGAGCTTTTCTTACACCATAACTCCGCTTCTTAGGAACGAAGTCAAGGTCATTGAGGGTAGCTGTAACAGGAAGGACGTGGTTTTGACCGTTATAGTTGACTTCTATGCCTTTAGGCGTTTGGGAGATATGCATTCCAAGATTTTCGACAACATTTACCAAACGCATACCATAGATACGTCCGGGAATATCATTGTCAAAACAGTCAATGGCTCGCGCATTCGGATAATAATCCATTATGTTCTTAACCTGCTGTGAAGAGAATGTGCCACCGATGGAAACGAAAACCATACTGGGCTGCTGTTCCAACATTGGATTATACATGTTTTTTTCATTTGCTTGATAGAAGGACATGATATCATATGCACTCTCAGCAAAGTAAACACGACTTACCATATTCGGATTAAGGCTTCCTTCAAAGCTTCCGGGGTTACTAGCGATCCATGCAGCCGAAGTAGAATTAGTTCCTAAAGCCTTCGACTTGAACGTTCCTAGACCACGTATCTCATATCCTTCGACTTTCTTGCTTCCGGGCTGTGTGTATGGAAATCCAAGATTGAAGCCGGGATAATTGAACTTAGGGTCTCTGATAAGATGTATGTGAGGCGCAAAACTCCGGATAGTAGACTCAGTTATTCCACGTTGCTTGAATATTGAAAGAGCATGGTTTAAGTCCTTCTCTGAAAGTTTATAAACACCTTTGCCTAGCGTTTCATCTAATTCTACAAGTGGACGTATCTGATAATTGGAAGGGTCAAATATACGAGGACGGTTAATAGCTTCATAATATCTTTTATCCCTTCCCGGTAGTGGCTCGTTTGCAAACTTCGCCAAAACTTTTGCAGCAATCTCCCAATCGCTGCGCCCTGTCTCACCAAAGGAACTTTTGTTCTCAATGACGAAATTAAAGACATCACCAAGTCTTCCATCAGCACGACGGAAATAGGATTGCCTTGATTTGTCGTTTGGATGACTCACCACAATTCTGTCTTGTGGATTACCATCACTACCCGGCAAAACAAGTTCTATGTAGCGACCGAGACCAGCACGACGGTCAATCTGATAGCCTAGATGAAGGGCTATATCATCAATACCGACCTTTGACTTCAAATCCTTGAAGTTATAATCATATTTCTGTTCCATAGTAGTCCTCCTATCTGCTTAAACTCGTACTGCGTTTGCGACTTCTAGAAGTCTTACGCTCAACCATATTGTCAGGAATGTCAAGAGAAGCTTTCTTCCCCTTTTGTTCTTTCGAAGACAAATTCTTTTCATTAGTTTCTTTTACAGAAACTTTATTTGACTCACCAAGAATAGGTTGCAAGCCCAGTTCAGTGCTTATCTTATCGTATTTCTCTATGATAGGCGTTATGCTCTTTTTGACATTAGACAAAACACTCTTCAGATACTTCGGATCATTTTCAAGTGCACGAAGCCAACTGTCAAAATATGCAACATGACGGTCATCAATCTTTGAGTCGAAGCCAAGCATATTGCAGACTATAGCCGAACCTAGCTCTGCAGTTAATTCCTCCTTTGCCCTATTCTCATGATCACTGTAATATATCAGGGTATCACGGTTAAGGCGGTCTGGAGTACCAAGGCTGTGAACCATTTCATGTATGAGGGTAGCATAATAGATTTGCCCCTGGACTAGAAGTTCTTCGGGAGTATTACCTGTCTTATACTGCTCTTTCTTAGGCATGACAATAATATCTTTGCCCGGCATATAGCAAGGGTATTGAGTATATTGGTCTTCCTTGAAACGGCATAACCAGTCTTGATTGGCAATCATCCTGTCCAAAACGGGATTTCCATAAAGCCCTTCCTTATCAGTAAAAGTCTGACGCTCGAAGAACTTATCAAGGTACTTCTGATACAATTCAGGCTTCTCCGTTTCAGCATTAGACTGATCGAGGTTATAAACAAGGAAAGCACGCATGACAGGATAACTGTCATATTTGTCTTTCTCGCTCTTTGGAAGAGAATTCCAGTCCTTATATTCAATACTCTTGTTATCTTCCTCTGTCTGACGGTACTCACGTTTCATGTAATAACGCGTATCATAGAACGTTACAGGCATATAGTCTGTAAGCGTCTCGGCATTACCGTATTTCAGCCTCGCTTAAAAGTCTGTACCTTTG
>SAMEA3663053__coassemble_386_pt1 | contig 14793 bp, 13 predicted proteins | sample SAMEA3663053__metabat2_low_PE_016 | metagenome-assembled genome bin SAMEA3663053 (sample SAMEA3663053) | pig gut metagenome | biome: pig gut; feature: pig-associated habitat; material: faeces | place: France | collected 2012 | reverse complement strand
CTGTAGTACAACAGCAAGACAACTAATCATGTAATAGGGTGCTGAGTAGTTACTAGCCGATTTAGATTTGACATAATGACCAAATCATTCATTAATGTACTGCATACATCTTTTTATGCACTTTAGTTCTGTGGTCATCAGACCGCTATTTTTTTTACGGATCAATACTCTATGATTTATCATCAAAATAGAGGAGAGGACGAACTTATGTTCTTGCGGGCGTGAAGTTATGTTCTCGCGTGCTCGAAACTATGTTCTTGTGGGGTCGAAGCTATGTTCCCTATGTTGTAATGCTATAGAAAAAGATTATTCGCTACGCAACGAACTATTAAAATCTACTCAGCGAACAATCGTTTGCCAGGCAGCAAAATCAAACTTGGAAATGAATGTTTTAATATTAGATGAAAAAAAATCAGCAGAGTACCATTATGATAAACATTTATAAAGCGCAAAGCCCCGGATTCTGTACGGAATCCGGGCCTTTCAAATATCTTAAAAAATGTTCTACCCTCTGCATCAGGGGCATTTCCACCTTATTTCTTTCCCATGCCCTTGTAGCGTTTGTTCAGTCCGGCAACGACCTCCTTTGTAATATCGTACGCATTCTGTGCATAAAGGATATTGTCGCCCTGCTTGGCAAAAATCATAGAGTACTTCTTGTCCTTGTTGTACTCGGCAAGGAAGTGGTGGATACTGTCGGAAAGAGCCTTGTTGTAAGTGTCGGCTTCCTTCTGATACTCTGTGCCCAGGCGCTGCTGAAGAGCGTCGCCCTCCTGAGCCTGTCGCTGAAGATTGGCCTGGATCTGCTGAGCCTCTGCCTGGCTGTATTTGTTAGCCTGCACTCCCTGCTGGAAGTTAGCGGCTGCCTGCTGCAATGTTTGCTGCTTGCCCTGAAGGGTCTTCTGGATATTTGCCTGCTTGCCCTGCATGAGCTTCGTTACGTCCTTCCAGTAGTTGTACTGGCTCATAATGGAGTCGACCTCAACGTAGGCAATCTTCAGACCGTCGGAACCCTGAGCGGCACCGGTGGTTTCGCTGTTCTGGGTATCGTTTTTCTGTGGTTGGTTGTTGCATGATGTCATACCCAAACCGAGCATCGCTGCAACCGACATTGTGAAAAGAATCTTTTTCATTATTTATTAAGTGTTTTGTTCTGTATTGTTCAAATTATTTCAGCAAACTGCATCAGGAGCAGCAAGTCCATCGCCACTGCCTCTCTCCTCACGATCCTGGTCTATCACACAGTGGATACCTTTGCTCTTGAGATAGGCGTTGTCCTTGATATGCTGCGACTTCATCGTACCATTCTTCAGAAGAATGACGCGGATGGACAATAATGCTATCGCAATAGCAATTATTAACACGCTAAGGAGAAATATCTTTATCATTTTTCGTAATTTTGCAATATATTTGTGCAAAGGTAAGGTAATTTGAACACAATACAAAATAAAATAAACATAAAATGGCAAATAGTGAATTAAAACCTGCTCGCGTATTCGAGCAATTCGCAAAAATCAACAAGATTCCCCGTCCTTCAAAGCACGAGGAGAAAATGATAGAATATCTGAAAGACTTCGGCAAGAGCCACGGTCTTGAGACAAAGGTCGACGAGACCGGCAACGTCCTCATCCGCAAGGGAGCCACTCCAGGCATGGAGAACAAGCCCACCGTCATAATGCAAAGCCACATGGATATGGTCTGCGACAAGCTCGTTGATGTGGACTTCGACTTTTCCAAGGATGCCATTCAGACATATGTCGATGGAGAGTGGCTTCATGCCAAGGGCACAACGCTGGGTGCCGACGACGGCATTGGCGACGCCATAGAACTTGCCATTCTCGATTCAGATGACATAGAGCACGGTCCTATCGAGTGCGTTTTCACACGAGACGAGGAAACACAACTCACAGGTGCATTTGGAATGAAGCCCGGGTTCATGACTGGCAAGTACCTTATCAACCTTGACTCAGAGGAAGAAGGCCAGATCTTCGTCAGCTGCGCCGGTGGAAAGAGCACTATAGCTGAATTCGACTTCACACGTGAGGACACTCCTAAGGGCTACTTCTTCCTTGAAGGCTCCATAAAGGGTCTTAACGGCGGACATTCTGGCGATGATATCGAGAAGAAGCGTGCCAACGCCATAAAGCTTCTCTCGCGCTTCCTCTACAATGAACAGGAGAAGATGGACGTGCGACTCGCACAGTTCAACAGTGGTAAGATGCACAACGCCATACCACGCGATGGTAAGATCGTGTTCGCAGTCCCCGCCGACAAGAAGGAGGAAGTGAAAGCCGACTGGAATGTCTACACGGCAGATGTCGAGGACGAATTTCACGTTACCGACACGACGATGGTATGGAATCTTTCATCGACCGACGCTCAGAAAGTTATGCCAAAGAGCGTCTCGGAGAACATGATCCGCGCCCTGCAGGCTGTCGACAACGGCGTCCTCGCAATGTGTCAGGACAAGGCACTGGAGTGGATGGTCGAGACGTCGAGCAACATCGCCAGCGTGCAAAGCTCTGACGATAAGGTGGAGATCGTCTCCAGCCAGCGTTCAAATGTCATGAGTAACCTCAAGAACATGTCGAACACTGTCAAGGCTGCCTTCCAACTCGCAGGAGCTAAGGTTACACAGACCGATGGTTATCCAGCATGGAGGATGAACCCTAAATCAGAGCTCGTAAAGATAGCGGTCGAGGAATACAAGAAGCTCTTCGGCAAGGAACCAGTTGTGAAGGGCATCCACGCCGGACTGGAGTGCGGGCTGTTCTCTGAGAAGTATCCGGACCTTGACATGATAAGCTTTGGTCCTACGCTCCGCAACGTACATACTCCTGACGAGTGCCTGTACATTCCTACTGTCCAGATGGTTTGGGATCACCTGCTCGCAATACTGAAAAACATAGACTAATTAAAAATCGGTCATTAGCAAGCTTTAAGGAACTTCGCTAATGACCGATTAGAATAAGACATTTCTTTTTGTGATACGCCTATAGAATGGGGCTAAACTTCTTTTCTACTCTGTAGGAGCAAGGATACAATCCGTTATTTGGACGGGGCCTTTAGAACTCGGAAGTGAAGTGGAACTTTATTCCTTTGAAGTCCTGCTCAGCCATCTGAAGCATATAACTTGAGTCGGCAAGGAACACATCCCTACCCTCAATGTCCTTTGCCATGTATTGATACTTACGCTTCTTGAAGTCGTCGAGTTCCTTGTCGTCCTCAGCCTCTATCCAACAAGCCTTGTAGAGATGGACAGGCTCCCAACGGCACTTGGCATTATACTCGTGCTCGAGCCTGTACTGGATAACCTCAAACTGAAGTTGTCCCACAGTACCGACGATGCGGCGATTGTTGAACTGGTTGACAAACAACTGAGCGACGCCCTCGTTCATCAGTTGCTCAATGCCCTTTTGGAATTGCTTAGACTTCATCGGGTCATCGTTCTCGATATATTTGAAGAGCTCCGGCGAAAACGATGGCAGTCCGCGGAAATGGAGATCCTCGCCCTCAGTAAGTGTGTCCCCAATCTTGAATATGCCATTGTCTGGCAGTCCAACTATATCACCAGGATAAGCCTCGTCAACGGTGCTCTTTCTCTGAGCCATAAACTGTGTCGGCGACGAAAAGCGAACGGTCTTGTCCAAGCGGACATGATAATAAGGGGTATTCCTGACAAACTTTCCCGAGCATACCTTACAGAAAGCTATGCACGAACGATGGTTCGGGTCGATATTTGCAGTTATCTTGAAGATGAACCCTGTAAACTTCGGTTCAGTAGGTTCCACCATTCTTTCCTCTGCCTTCACAGGACGGGGGCTCGGCGCAATCTCCACAAAACAGTTGAGAAGTTCCTGAACACCGAAATTGTTGAGTGCAGAACCAAAGAACACCGGAGCCACTTCAGCACTACGGTACTCGTCAACGTTGAATTCAGGATAGACGCCATCTACAAGCTCCATGTCCTCACGAAGCTTTTCGGCATCCTCATCACCGATATGCTTCTCCAAGTCGGTAGAGTCTACATCGACGGCAATCTTCTCCGTAACGCGCTGCTTGTCTGGTGTGAAGAGGTTGAGCTGGTGCTCATAGATATTGTACACTCCCTTGAAATGAAAGCCCTGGTTGATAGGCCAGGAAAGAGGACGAACCTTTATATGGAGCTCCTTCTCAAGTTCGTCAAGGAGATCAAATGGGTCACGCCCCTCACGGTCCATCTTGTTAATGAAGATAATAACTGGGGTGTTTCTCATGCGGCAGACCTCCATCAACTTGCGTGTCTGCGCCTCTACGCCCTTGGCAGAGTCGACGACGATAATTGCAGAATCAACCGCCGTGAGGGTCCGTATCCTCAGCAAAGTCCTGGTGTCCCGGAGAGTCTAAGATGTTCACCTTATAAGGTTCTCCGGACTGTCCCTCGGGAAGGTAATCGAATTCCATTACCGATGTCGACACAGAGATACCGCGTTGCTTCTCTATGTCCATCCAGTCGGACGTCGCCGTTTTTCTAATCTTGTTGTTCTTGACGGCACCAGCTACCTGAATTTGTCCTCCAAAAAGAAGGAACTTCTCGGTAAGCGTTGTCTTACCGGCATCAGGGTGCGAGATAATCGCAAAGGTGCGTCGGCGTGATATTTCTTTCTCGTTCATTAGTTTCTGTCAAAGCCCCTGTTGAAGGGGCGTATCTTGTTATCTATTTCTTCAACAAATTGGCCTCGCACTTCTTCAGGGACTCAACCCAATATGGAATCTTTATTCCGAAAGTCTCCTTTATCTTCGTCTTGTCAAGAACGCTGTATGCCGGGCGCTTTACAGGTGAAGGGAATTCGTTGCTGTGGCATGGCTCTATGTCGCACTCTTCATGTCCCGCCAGCTCAGCGATTTTCTTTGTGAAATCGTACCATGAACATACTCCCTCGTTGGAGAAATGATATATGCCGTCGTTACCATCAAACTTACGGTTCTCCAGTATATCAAATATGACATTGGCAAGATCGCCTGCATAAGTCGGTGTGCCAGTCTGGTCGAAGACCACCTTCAGTTGCGGCTTCGTGGCTGTAAGGTTCAGCATCGTCTTCACGAAATTGTGTCCGAACTCAGAATACAGCCATGCTGTACGAATGATTATATAATGTCCGCCGACAGCCTTAATCTTTTCCTCGCCGTGCAACTTTGTCAACCCATATACACCCGTCGGCGTTCCCTTCTGGTCCTCTCGGCACGGAGTGTTATACGGGTCACCGCCGAATACGTAGTCCGTAGAGATATGCACCAGCAGGCCATTGACTTCCTTCATCGCTATTGCAAGGTTTTCCGGGGCAGTAGCGTTAAGGGTCTCGACAATCTCTCCGGCTGTCTCGGCCTTGTCGACATTGGTCCAGGCTGCACAATTGACTATACAATTGATATCATTGTCCTTTACCATTTTTCGAATGGAAGCCAGGTCTGTGATGTCCAGTTTTTGATAGCCATCGCAAACATCAGTGAAGATGTATCTGTCCTTGCTGTCCTTGGAGACAATCTGCATTTCATTGCCAAGTTGTCCATTGGCTCCTGTAACGAGTATATTCATAGTAAATAAGCTTTAATAAAACGTTTTATAAAGACTATCAGTCATCAAACTTCAACTTTCCTTCCCTGTCCTGTGCATAGTAATCAGACAACATACCGATAAAAGTCGTTATTTCCTTCACGGCATGGTCCGTCTCCGGAGTAATGGGCTTTTTCTGAAGGCGAAGGAGCATGATGCCGTATAGGACATTGAAACATGTCTCTATCTCGCTCTCATTGTCATCAACATCCAACAGAGGAGCCTCTGTGCTTCCCTGTTCTTTCATCTTGGCTTCAGCTCGTTTATTTTTGCTCCTGATTTCCACGATGAACGGCAAGACCTTGTAATATTCTGCATTATAGAAAGGATATCTGTTCGACTTCAACAAACGATTGTGCAAATCGACCAAATCGTCCATGATTATCCGGTTGATGTCCAAGTGACCTTGCTCGCGCTTACCTTCAGAGTTCATCATGCGTATAAGGTTGCCGAACCAGTCGGCTTCCTCAGCCTTCTGCTCATCAGAATAATCGAACTTGCTGATGTAGTTCTTCTCAATAACTGGGAGGGAACAGCCAAAAGCACGGATAATATCCTCTACTTGCCACATATACAGCAGGTATTCGGATATGCTTTTCTTTCTTAATTCCTTAGCTACAAACATAGTTACTATTAGTCAAATAATTATTAATGGACGATATCTATCGGCAGCAAATATATATTGAAAATAGTACCGATAAGGGTTATCAAACTAAATATTATCACCAATCCGCCAATAATGCGATTGATAATCACTACTCCCTGCTCATCCCATTTCTCCCTGATTTTATCTATAAGCCATGTCAGTCCGTACCACCACAGCACAGCTCCAGCTATGATGCTTGCATAGCCCACGCACATCATGAAAGGATGATTTGGAGAGACAAAGTTGAACATGCTGAACAATGCCATGAACAGCAGAACTATAAGTGGATTGCTGAATGTGATGAGAAATCCCGTCCAGCAGTTATACCAAAGCGTACCCTTGCTGTGCTGGCCGCTCTGATGCGCATTGCGGAGCGGATTGTTCAGCATACTGTAAAGTCCAAAGGCAAGTAGCATAAACCCACCGGCCAACTGAAAGTAGAACTTGTAGACTGGATTGTTGATGAAGTCGAGGACAAAACTTAAACCGATGCCCGTGATGACTGCATAGATAAAGTCGCTGCAGGCTGCCCCCACTCCAGTAACGAATCCATACCAACGACCTTTCTTCTGTGTACGGTGCACACAGAGGATGCCCACCGGACCCATGGGAGCCGATGCCGCAATACCGATTATCATGCCCTTGATAATAAGCTCAAGTATGTCTATCTGTAAGTATGATTGGAGAAGTGAGTTCATATTTGGTTTGCAAAATTGCAAAAATAATGTGAAATATGCAAATTTCATTGGTAAAACTTTGTTACGTCCGTAAAAATTCATATCTTTGCCATTGGAATTTTCTAACTAAAGACATTATATTAATGGAAGAACAGCAGCCCAAGCCGTATGTAATCGGTTTAGATTTAGGCGGAACCAATGCCGTCTTCGGGATTGTAAACCAACGTGGTGAGATTCTTGCCACAAGTGCAATAAAAACGCAAGCATACAAGAAAGTCGAGGACTTTGTTGATGCTGGAGTAAAGAGCTTGCAACCTATTATAAAGAAAGTAGGTGGTATCGAACAGATTAAGGGTATGGGAATAGGCGCTCCAAACGCCAACTTCTACAGGGGCACCATAGAGTACGCTCCAAACCTTGCTTGGGCACATGAGACCATAGTGCCTCTCGGACAGATGTTCAGCGATCATCTGGGTATACCCGTAGGACTTACCAATGATGCCAACGCTGCAGCTGTCGGAGAAATGCAGTATGGAGCCGCACGTGGTATGAAGAACTTCATCATGCTCACCTTGGGAACAGGCGTAGGCTCAGGCATCGTCATCAACGGTCAACTCGTCTATGGCAGCGACGGCTTCGCCGGTGAGCTTGGCCACGTGACAATGGTACGTCATAATGGACGCACTTGCGGATGCGGTCGTACAGGATGTCTGGAGGCTTACTGCTCCGCTACGGGAGTTGCACGCACGGCACGGGAGTTCCTCATTGAGAGCACTGAGGACAGCCTTCTGCGCAAGCTTGACTCTGAGAAGATAACATCTCTCGACGTCAGCATAGCAGCATCCAAGGGCGACCCACTCGCAAAGCGCGTCTATGAGTTCACCGGTAAGATGCTGGGCGATGCCTGCTGCGATTTTGCTGCATTCGCATCACCAGAAGCATTCATCTTCTTCGGAGGTCTGACAAAGGCGGGAGACCTTCTGATGAAACCCGTAGAAGAGGAATACAACAAACATGTGATGAACATCTTCCGCGGAAAAGCAAAATTCCTCGTCAGCACTCTCGACGATGCCAGTGCAGCTGTGCTTGGAGCATCAGCAATTGGCTGGGATCTGTAATAAGACAGTAAAAGAGACTCATGACTTTGAAACTTTACTGACAAAATAAAAGAAAAAAGGGAAAGTGTTTTGCACTTTCCCTTTTTTGTTTTACCTTTGCTATCCGTATATGAAACAGTCAGAAGATATTCAGAAAGCAATAGAATGCATGAGAAAGGGCGGTGTGATACTCTATCCCACCGACACCGTATGGGGTATAGGCTGCGACGCTACTAACGCCGATGCCGTCGCACGTGTTTATAAAATCAAGCACCGGAACGACTCAAAAGCACTTATATGTCTCGTCGACTCCGACGCGCGATTACAACGATACGTCAGGAACATTCCAAATGTTGCCTGGGACCTGATAGACGCGGTAACGAAGCCAACAACAATCATTCTCGACAATGCCGTGAACCTCGCTCCGAACCTTATAGCGGAGGACGGAAGCATCGGCTTGAGGATAACACAGGAGAAATTCTCTCATGAGTTGTGCTACCGCTTCCAAAAGCCGATAGTCTCGACAAGTGCGAATATCAGCGGCATGCCCCCGGCACAGAACTACTGCGACATAGACCCGGAGCTGCTCAGTTCCGTGGACTATGTCTGCGAGAGCCGTCGCGACGAGAAAAAGCCACATAAGCCATCAAGCATTATAAAACTAAGTGCTGACGGAACGGTAAGCGTTATCAGGAAATAGCTATACATTATTTATATATATAACAACTATCTGATGAATGCTGCAACTATAAATGCCAATACCCTAGAGATGAATGAGGAGAAGACCCTCTTCGAGCGTATTGTCGATTGGCGCGTGAAGCACATAAGCGACAACCAGTTTGTGTTGTTGCTGGCGTTCATCGTTGGTATTCTCGCCGCATTTGCCGCCTTTGTCCTGCACTGGCTTATCCACCAGATACAAACCCTGCTAGTGTCAGGATTCTCTGCCGACAGCGAGAACTGGATGTTCCTTGTATTCCCAGTTGTTGGAATATGGCTAACATCACTTTTTATCAAATATGTTGTCAAGGACAATATCTCACACGGCATCACAAGGGTACTATACTCAATATCTACCAACAGAAGTCGGCTGAAGTCGCACAACTGCTGGTCATCGGTCATAGCATCTGCAATAACCATCGGTTTTGGTGGATCGGTAGGTGCGGAGGCTCCTATCGTACTCACCGGCTCCGCCATAGGCTCAAGGCTCGGACAACTGTTCCATCTCGACAACAAGACGCTCATGCTTCTCGTTGGCTGTGGAGCCACCGCCGCCATCGCCGGCATATTCAAGGCTCCAATAGCGGGTCTGGTGTTCACGCTGGAGGTACTTATGGTTGACCTCACGATGGCATCGCTGCTGCCTATAATGATATCGTCAGTTACCGCCGCATGCTTCGCCAGCATCTTCACTGGCGATACGCCAATGTTCAACTTCAAGATGGACGGACTGTGGACTCTCGACCGCGTGCCCGCCGTCATACTACTTGGAATATTCTGCGGTTTCATCTCGCTCTACTTCATGCGTGTCATGACTTGGTGCGAGAGCGGCTACGCGAAACTATCGGCACATCCGTACATCAAACTTCTGGTTGGTGGACTAGTCCTCTCATCATTAATATTTTTCTTCCCATCGCTCTACGGAGAAGGCTACAACTCACTGTCTATCTTCATTGAAGGCAAGACCGTTACCGACTGGGACTCAGTGATGAACGGCTCCATGTTTGCCGGCAACAGCGACATGCTCATCGTCTACGTTGCCCTTGTCATGCTCACAAAGGTTTTTGCGACAAGCTCCACCAATGGTGCCGGCGGTTGTGGAGGTACATTTGCGCCGTCGCTGTTTATCGGGGGATTCGGCGGATTCTTCTTTGCCCGTCTGTGGAATATGTACCAAGTTGGCACATACATTCCGGAACGCAACTTCACACTCTACGGAATGGCTGGTGTTATGGCAGCCGTTATGCATGCACCGCTGACCGGAATATTCCTCATCGCCGAGCTCACCGGTGGCTATTCGTTGTTCATACCGCTAATCATTGTGGCAATCTCGGCATACCTCACCATCTCCATCTTCGAGCAGCACAGCATATACGCCATACGTCTGGCCCGCGAGGGGAAGCTCATAACCCACCACACAGACCGCTCTGTCCTGACGCTGATGAGTCTCAACGACCTTATCGACAAGGACTATACAGCCGTAGAGCCGGACATGGAGATGGGGAAGCTGGTTCATGCCATAAGCAGAAGCCGCACATCGTACATACCCGTGCTCGATGATGCCGGTCATCTTCTTGGCGAGATAGACATTACAAAGATACGGCATGTCATCTTCCGCACAGAACTTTACCACCGTTTTACCGTTGCCCAGCTCATGACCCCTCCGGCAGCAGTGCTCCACGTGAGTGACAATGCCAACGACGTGATGAAGAAATTTGACAAGACCGGTGCACAGATGCTTCCGGTTCTCGACGACAGCGATTGTCTCAAGGGATATATTACCCGTACCCACATGTACGGAACATATCGGCAGATAGTTGCCGACTTAAGTGAAGAATAACATGAACAAGAAAGATTTACGCATAATTTTCATGGGGACCCCGGAGTTTGCCGTTGAGTCGCTCAAGGCCTTAGTGGATGGCGGATACAATGTCGTAGCCGTCGTCACACAGCCCGACAAGCCAGTCGGACGCCATCAGGATCATCTACAGCCGTCGGCTGTCAAGGAATATGCCGTCAGCAAGGGACTTCCCGTATTGCAGTCGGAAAAGATGAAGAACCCCGAATTCATAGAACAGTTGCGGAGCTATAATGCCGACCTACAAGTGGTCGTCGCCTTCCGCATGCTACCAGAGGTGGTATGGGCCATGCCCCGCTTCGGCACTTTCAACGTCCATGCGGCATTGCTGCCACAGTATCGTGGAGCCGCCCCTATAAACTGGGCAGTCATCAATGGCGAGAGAGAAACAGGGGTTACGACTTTCTTCCTCGACAAAGACATCGACACCGGAAGGATTATACTTCAGAAGAAGTTCCCTATTCCCGATGATGCAGATGTCGAGTACGTTTATGACGGTTTGATGTATCTTGGCGCAAAGGCAGCCGTCGAAACCATCGATAAGCTCATCGAAGGCAACGGACATGTCGACAGCATTCCTCAAACTATCGATGAGAACACTGAACTTCATCCTGCTCCAAAGATTTTCAAGGAAACATGTAAGATCAACTGGGCTCAGCCGGCAAAGAAAGTTTATGACTTCATCCGTGGTTTGAGTCCATATCCATGTGCATGGACAGAGATGAAAGCCACAGACAATGCAAAGGATTATACTCTGAAAATATACAAGGCTCAGAAAACGGACAAGCAGTTTGGCAATACTCCTGGCAAGATAACAGCCGACAAGAGTCATCTTTATATAAGTACTGCCGACGGCTCACTTGAAATCCTTGAGCTACAACTGTCGGGAAAGAAGCGCATGAGTGTTCACGACTTCCTCAATGGCTTCCACGACATCGATAAATATAATGTAGAATAAACTGAATATAACAACAATAGCGATGAACATTCCGAACATCAGTAAAAAATGCTTGCCTGACATACTGGCAATTGTCCTTTTTGTTTTAATATCAGTAGCCTATTTCTTCGTCCCTATGACTCGTGGCGAAGTCCTTGGTAGTGGCGATAATTCAGCTGGCAAGGGACTAGGACGCGACGTTCAAGAATATTATCAGAAGACAGGTGAGACAAGCCGTTGGACCAATTCGGTCTTTAGCGGTATGCCTACATATCAGATTGCGCCTTCATACAAGAGTACTACTGCTCTTGGTAAGGTAGAGAGCCTCTATCACTTGTGGCTGCCGCAGTATGTATGGTATCTCTTTGCCTATCTGCTTGGCTTCTATATCCTGCTTCGTGCTTTCGATTTCCGTCAGTCGCTTGCTGCTCTTGGTGCTGTGATATGGGCATTCTCGTCCTATTTCCTCATCATCATTGCCGCAGGACACATCTGGAAGGTCATGGCTCTCGCCTACCTGCCTCCAATGATTGCCGGAATAGTGCTTACATACAGAGGAAAATACCTTTGGGGACTGGTCGTTACGGCTATCTTCGCCGCCTTCGAAGTCAATGCTAACCATGCTCAGATGACTTACTATTATCTGTTCATCGTTTTCTTTATGGTCATAGCGTTCCTCGTGAAGGCTATACGCGAGAAGAAAGTGCCACAGTTCGTCAAGGCAAGCATCGTCTGCATTATAGCAGCACTCATAGGAGTAGCAATTAATGCATCGAGTCTTTACCATACATGGCAGTACCAGAAAGAATCGATGCGCGGCAAGAGCGAGCTTATTAGCAAGACAGACCCTAAGAACCAGACGAACTCTGGACTCGACCGTGACTACATAACACAATGGAGCTACGGCATCGGCGAGACATGGACCTTGCTCATTCCTAACGCCAAGGGCGGAGCATCAGAACCAATGATAAACAATAGTATTGTTCAGGAGAAGGGTGATCCACAATATGAGCAGGTCTATCAGAGCCTCGGGCAGTACTGGGGCGAGCAGCCTGGAACAAGTGGTCCGGTATATGTCGGTGCGTTCGTGTTGTTTCTCTTCATACTGGGACTGTTCATAGTCAAGGGACCAATGAAGTGGGCATTACTCGCCGCAACGATGTTGTCGGTTTTGCTCTCTTGGGGAAAGAATTTTATGGGTCTGACGGACATCTTCATCGACTATATGCCAATGTACGCAAAGTTCCGTACCGTCGCCAGCATCCTTGTCATTGCAGAGTTCACCATTCCTTTGCTGGCAATGATGGCATTGAAGAAAATTGTTGACGAGCCCGACTATATCACCAAGCACATGAAGTACCTCTGGATAAGCCTGGGCTGCACAGCCGGAATAGCCCTTCTGTTCTGGATAATGCCGGGAGTGTTCTTCGACTTCATATCGACTGCTGAGAACCAGGCACTGTCGCAAATACCAGCCGACCAGTTGTCGCCTTTGAAGTCCAATCTGATTAGCCTACGTGAGGCTATCTTCCGCGCTGACTGCATGAGGAGCATCATCGTTATACTAATCGGCGTCGTCATGCTCCTGCTGTTCAAGGCTAGGAAACTTCAGGCAAAGTATTTCGTCGGAGGAGTCATAGCACTGTGCCTTATAGACATGTGGGCAGTCGACAAGCGCTACCTCAACGATGGAATGTTCCAGCCTAAGTATGATGTCGATCAGCCAATTGCAAAGACGCAGGCCGACGAACAGATTCTCAAGGACAAGGGACTCGACTACCGTGTGCTGAACATGACGACAAACACTTTCAACGAGAACAACACATCGTATTATCACAAGAGTATAGGTGGATATCACGCCGCGAAACTCCGCCGCTACAACGAACTCATAGAGCACTACATTGCCCCGGAGATGCAGAACATGAATAAGGTACTCGCTCCTGAGAACATCAGCCAGGGTCCTGACAACATGCTTCAGGTTACCGACAAGGGCAACCTTATGCCCGCGCTTAACATGCTCAATGCCAAGTACTTCATCGTCGGTCCTCAGGGACAGCAACCCATTGCCGTAAAGAATAACAGTGCTATGGGTAACGCATGGTTCGTAAATAAGGTCGACTATGTTGACAACGCCAATGAGGAGATAGAACGCATAGGGAAGATGGACATACACCATGAGGCTGTCGCCGACAAGAAGTTCGAGCAGGCGTTGGGCAAGAGCGCACAGAACGACTCCACCGCCAAGGCGACACTCACCGCTTACGAGCCGAACCATCTCACATACAATGTCAACTCAAAGAACGGCGGAGTAGTGGTCTTCTCCGAGGTTTACTATCCGGAATGGACAGCTACGATTGATGGAAAGCCAGCTAATGTAGGAAGGGTCAACTATGTACTCAGGGCCGTAAACGTCGAGCCTGGCTCTCACAAGGTGGTCCTCGACTTTCACCCCAAGTCTGTGACAATAACGGAAACCATTTCCTACATAGCATCAACAATTCTCCTGCTTGCCATCATTGGCATCGTAGTATTCGAATGGCGCAAAAAGAAAGTTGCTGCCGTAGCTGAGTAGAAAGTAGGAAAATTACAGTAACCATTCAATTTAGGCCGTCCTGTAATCAAACAAAAAATCCCGAGTTATTCTCGGAATTTTTTGTATTGGTATGGCATTAGTTGTGTAATCTCATCTTCGTCCATATTGTCTTTTAGCTTGCCAAGGACATCGGTCAGCCAATCAAGCGGATTCAACTGCACGACATCGAGCCCTGGGAGCCGAACCTAACAACATTAGCCGATTTCCACAACAAATGGGGGAACCTCATTGAGGACGGCACAAAGCTGCCTACGCCGGAGCCAGGGGACCTCGACAAGCCTAACGCCAACATGAAGAAATGGAAGGTCGGCGCCTACGAGCCGGCAGGATATTCCATGCACGGAGTATATCGCGGATTCCCCGATTGCCGCATGAGAACAAACGAGAACCCAGTCTTCTGCCCCGTCTGCCGGCAGGCAATCACGCGACTGGTGGATTTCTATACCAAGCCATAAAAGAATCACTGACAACGATTCTTGCGTTTACATTCTGTCCCTCCTAAGTTATCATTACTTGCCTTGGCTCATCGAAGGGACATAGGTATTTGCAAGGAACAATTTAATTCAAGTTTCGCAAGTTACTGACGCTTCGCAGGGGCCGGTCTTGTGCCGGTACTAAAATAATGTCCCAACCTCTTTTAAAAATATGTCGAACATTTTCTGAGGGCCGGCA
>SAMEA3663053__coassemble_359_pt1 | contig 15270 bp, 10 predicted proteins | sample SAMEA3663053__metabat2_low_PE_016 | metagenome-assembled genome bin SAMEA3663053 (sample SAMEA3663053) | pig gut metagenome | biome: pig gut; feature: pig-associated habitat; material: faeces | place: France | collected 2012 | reverse complement strand
TCGCTTATTATCCTTGTGGAGGGCTTCTTCGGACGTGCGACCGCCAGCATCCTTATGGTCTCCGTAGGTATACTGTTCATCATTCTAAGTCCACTGTGGTTAAGGAATATCGTAAAACGCATGAAGGCAAGGAAATACATCAACCTGGAAGGGTTTAGAAGTTAATCGGTACCCAGTATGCCGCAATTAAAGAAAGTCATAACTTTCTTTTGCTCTTCAACTCATTTTCAGTACCTTTGCAAAAGTTTTTATAGACAACAAATAAAATTATCATATATAAAATGGAATTAGCAAGCAAGTATGACCCACAGGCTGTGGAGTCGAAATGGTATCAGTACTGGCTCGACCATAAATTGTTTTCCTCGAAGCCGGACGGACGCGAACCTTACACTATAGTTATCCCTCCACCAAATGTAACTGGTGTCCTCCACATGGGACATATGCTTAACAACACTATACAAGACATCCTCGTCCGCCGCGCTCGAATGGAAGGCAAAAACGCTTGCTGGGTGCCGGGCACAGACCATGCATCAATCGCCACTGAGGCAAAGGTAGTGGGTAAGCTCGCTGAGCAAGGCATCAAAAAGACCGATCTCACGCGCGAGCAGTTTCTTGAGCACGCTTGGGATTGGACACATGAGCATGGAGGAATCATCCTAAAGCAGCTGAGGAAGCTCGGTTGCTCTTGCGACTGGGACCGTACTGCATTCACAATGGACGAGACCCGTTCGAAGGGTGTCATAAAGGTTTTCGTTGATCTCTACAACAAAGGTTACATCTATCGTGGAGTAAGAATGGTTAACTGGGACCCTAAGGCTCAAACCGCACTCTCTGACGAGGAGGTAATATATAAGGATGAACATTCCAAGCTTTACTATCTGAAGTATTACGTTGCAAAAGACGATCAGGAGAAAGTCTGCCGCAAGCACGAAGGCAACATTATACATAAAGACGATAAAGGATATTATGCCGTTGTCGCTACCACGCGTCCAGAGACTATTATGGGCGACTCTGCAATGTGCATCAATCCTGAGGATGTCAAGAACACATGGCTGAAAGGACTGCATGTTATAGTGCCGCTCGTGAACCGCGTTATCCCAGTTATTGAGGACTCTTATGTGGATATACAGTTCGGTACAGGTTGCTTGAAGGTAACACCGGCTCATGATGTCAACGACCATGCACTTGGACTTAAGCACCATCTTGAGACTATAGATATCTTCAACGATGATGGAACGATTTCAGAGGCTGCCGGCCTTTATGTTGGCCAAGACCGTATGGATGTCCGTAAGCAGATTGCCATTGACCTTGAAGGAGCCGGATTGATGGAGAAGGTTGAGGACTATGACAACAAGGTTGGATTCTCAGAGCGTACCAACGTTCCTATAGAGCCGAAGCTCTCTACGCAATGGTTTCTAAAGATGCAGCACTTCGCTGACATTGCTCTTCCGCCTGTAATGGATGATGAGATAGAGTTCTACCCCAAGAAATACAAGAACACATATCGTCATTGGTTGGAAAACATCAAAGACTGGTGCATCTCTCGTCAGCTATGGTGGGGACACAGAATTCCTGCATATTACTTCCGCGACAAGGAAGGTCGCAAGCAGTTCGTTGTTGCCGAGAATGCAGAAAAAGCCCTTGTCCTTGCACAAAAGGTCAACCCTGAAACCAAGGCTGATGATTTGGAACAGGAGAGTGACTGTCTTGACACATGGTTCTCGAGCTGGTTGTGGCCAATATCTGTTTTCGACGGGATTAACAATCCGGACAATCCAGATATTAACTACTATTATCCGACCTCAGACCTAGTTACCGGACCAGATATCATTTTCTTCTGGGTGGCTAGAATGATTATGGCAGGCTACGAGTATCGACACACTTATCCTTTCAAGCATGTCTACTTCACGGGCATCGTCCGCGACAAGCTGGGCAGAAAGATGAGCAAATCGCTTGGAAATTCCCCAGACCCAATAAAACTTATTGAGAAGTATGGTGCCGATGGAGTCCGCATGGGAATGATGCTGTCAGCCCCTGCAGGCAATGATATTCTCTTCGACGAGAGCCTCTGTGAACAAGGGCGCAACTTCAACAACAAAATTTGGAATGCTTTCCGGCTCGTGAAAGGCTGGAAGATGGCAGATATCAAACAGCCGGAGGTTAATAGGATTGCCGTTGAATGGTTTGATGCCAAGCTGAAAGCTACCAATAAGGAGATGAACGAGCAATTCAAGCAATACCGCATCTCAGAAGCACTGATGACCGTTTACCGCCTTTTCTGGGACGAGTTCTCCGCATGGTATCTGGAGATGGTAAAGCCAGAATACAACAATGGACAGCAGGAGCCCATCGACAAGACCACTTACGATGCAACTCTGCGTTTCTTCGACACTCTTCTGAAGATGCTCCATCCCTTCATGCCGTTTATTACGGAGGAACTTTGGCAGCATATCTATGAGAGAAAGGAAGGAGAGAGCATTATGCATGCAGAACTCCACATACCATCACCTTCTGCTGACGATGAGAAACTCGTTAATACATTCGAGCATGTCAAGGACGTTGTTGCGGGAGTACGTGCTGTACGCAATCAGAAGAACATAGCTCCGAAAGTTAAGCTTGAGCTTAGCGCTATCAAGCAGAACATCTTTGAGGCATTCAACAGTGTTATCGTGAAGATTGCCAATCTGAAGTCAATTAACATAGTTGACGAAAAGACAGCCGATGCAAGTGCCTTCATGGTTGGAGTTGACGAATTTGCAGTACCCATCGGAGACCTTATTGATGTTAAGGCTGAGATTGAGAAGGCAGAAAAAGAGCTACAGCATCTTGAGGGCTTCCTTGCAGGTGTCAACAAGAAACTCTCAAATGAGAACTTCGTTTCTCACGCTCCTGAGGCTGTTGTAGCCCGTGAACGCAAGAAGAAGAGTGATGCTGAAGAGAAGATTGCAGCTCTCAAATCCAGCATTGAAGAACTTAAAAAGAAATAAAATAAGGTGATTAGAAAACTTTTAGAAAGTTTCTCCACTATGATAACAAGCCCGTCCCAGGTCAAAAGCCTTGGGATTGGGCTTTTATTGTTGCTGGCATTTACGTCATGTGGTAAAGATGACAGCAATGGACGTGGCAAGGACTCTTCACATGAATACACCAATACCGTATTGGTTTATATGCCTTGGACAGGCACAGAAAGCAGTTCTAATGGTAGTCTTACTTCTTCCTTTCGCAAAAATATAAAAGATATTAAAACAGCGATAATCAAAGGTAAAGGCTCGGAGAACACAAGAACAATAGTTTTATTTGCCAACAGTGCCACAGACAGCAGACTGTTCGAAATAAACGATGACAGCACCGAGACAACGATAAAGTCCCATATCCCGCTTGGAACGTTGACCTCCCCAGACGATTTGGAAAGTCTTTTGAATGATGTTTACAGCTATTCTCCAACGAATACTTATTCTATAATCATTGGAAGCCATGCAAACGGTTGGCTCCCAGTAGGGACATCTCCTCAAGCCAGCAGGAGTTTTGGTGGGCTTAGCTCAAGCATGCAAACAGACATCACGACACTTGCCGAGGCCATAAACCATTCCAATATTAAGAAGATGGAATATATCTGTTTTGATGACTGCTACATGGCGAACATCGAGACTGTCTACGCATTAAGAAATGCCACAAATTGGCTAATAGCGTCAACTTGTGAGATCATGGATGCAGGACTTCCTTATGCAGACATTTGGGAATATCTTTCTTCTCCAAGTGTAAACTATTCCGCTATCGTCTCTGGCTTTGGCAATTTCTATTCGACATATTCCTCGCCTTATGGGGCATTATCGGCAATAGACTGTTCAAAGGCAGACGAAATGGCAAGTCTTATGCGTGAGCTAAACCAGAAATACGGCAGTTATACTGTAGACCTGAGCCGTCTGCAGCCTCTTGACGGATACCCCACTCATGTTTATTATGACTTGGGTTCATATATAAATGAACGTTCTGATTGCGACACTACAGACAACAAACAGATATATGATGAATTGAAAGAAATTGTTCCTTTCAAGTTCACCACGCCACAAATATATACAATGTATCAAGATGGCTACACGTTTATTGTCAAGCAATTTTCCGGCATAGCTGTCAGCGACCCAAGCGAAAACACGTCAATCTTGAAATATAAGAAAGAGACTGGGTGGTGGAAAGCCACCCACTAGTCCCTTTAGCGTCTTCTATTTTTAGCCCACGGCCTGTTGTTTTCCTGCCTATGGGCTTTCTTTTTATAGCTACTGTCCTCATGAGTTCTGTCTTGAACCTGCTTACGATAACCACCATTAGAATTTATGGATTCTTTATCCCATTTGCTGGGTCCTTTCCGTCGGCTCCTTTCTCCATTGTCAAGAGTACTTCCAATTGCCTTAGGGTCATAATGAACCGAAGGATGGTATTCCCTACCCTTCTCATGGCGGTTATTTTTTCCACCATACAGCTTGTCTATAAGATCAGGGCGTCCAATCCTGCGAAGCTCATGTTCAATATTACGACGTTCCTCAGGTTTATACCAGAAGAAGAACTGCCGTTGCGCCAACTTCTCTCTTGGAGTCTTAGCCGAGAAGACCGGCTCTAGAGTATAAGGGTCATATCCCGTATACCATGTCTCCGTAGAAACAGTCATTGGCGTCGGTGTGAAATCCTGAACCTGTTCAAGATGGAAATCGAGATCTTTAGTCAAAACAGCCAACTCAGCCATATCCTCTTCATGGCAACCCGGATGAGAAGAGATGAAATATGGAATTATCTGTTCGTGAAGGTTTTCTTCCTTGTTTATCCTATCAAAAATCCTCTTGAACTCATAGAACTCCTTAAACGACGGCTTGCGCATCAGTTTCAGTACACGGTCAGACGTATGCTCAGGTGCGACCTTTAACCTTCCGCTCACATGTTTTACTATTAGCTCGCGAGTATATTGTTCAGCCGCCTTATTGCTTGCCTCGTCCTTACTCCTGTGAAGCAGGAGATCATACCGGACTCCACTACCAATAAAGCTCTTCTTGACCTCCGGCAACGCATCAACGGCATGATAGATGTCGAGTAGCTTACTGTGGTCTGTCATCAGGTTGGGACATATCTCAGGATTGACGCACGATGGACGCTTGCAATGCTCACATGCCTTAAGGTTCCTTCCATGCATTCCATACATATTAGCCGAAGGCCCGCCAAGGTCAGAAATATATCCTTTGAAATCAGGCATGCTAACGACCTGCTTCACTTCGCGCATGATACTTTTCTTAGAACGGCATACAACGAATTTTCCCTGATGCGCTGAGATTGTACAGAAGGCACAACCACCAAAGCAACCACGATGGAGCGTCACAGAGAACTTTATCATCTCATAGGCAGGAATAGTCTTGCCACGATATTTAGGATGCGGCATCCGGGTGTAAGGAAGGTCGTAAGCAGCATCAAGCTCCTCTGTTGTCATTGGCGGATAAGGAGGATTGACAACCGCATATACGCCATCTACAGCCTGAAGTATTCTTTGGGCATGCATCTTGTTGGACTCTTCCTCAATATGCCGGAAGTTCTCAGCCTCATACTTTTTGTTATTCAAGCATTCTTCATGGCTGTGAAGGACAACATCATCATCCATTATTCCTCCAGGAATATCTTCTTCCTTACATAAATATACCGTCTGGGGAACATCCTTGATATCGCTGATACGTCTCCCTTCTGCAAGTTTTCTGCAAACCTCGACTGTATTTTTCTCCCCCATCCCATACAGGATCATGTCGGCACCGCTCTCACAAAGAATACATTTCTTTAGTTTGTCCTGCCAATAATCATAATGTGTGAGCCTGCGCATTGATGCCTCAATACCGCCAAGCAGTATCGGAACGTCAGGATACAGTTTCTTTAGTATTTGCGAATAGACTATTGACGGATAATCAGGACGCATATCATGTCGGGAATCAGGACTATACGCATCATCATGCCGCTTTCTCCTGTTGGCTGTATAGCGGTTGACCATTGAGTCCATTGCACCCGGCGAGATAGCAAAACACAAGCGAGGGCGTCCCAATTTCTTGAAATCGCGGAAATCGCCATGCCAGTCCGGTTGTGGAACAATGGCTACCTTGAACCCTTCAGACTCAAGCACACGCCCTATCACCGCGGCTCCAAACGCAGGATGGTCTACATATGCATCACCTGAAAAAAGAATAACATCCAGTTGGTCCCATCCACGTAACTCCACTTCCTTCTTAGTTGTCGGAAGAAAATCGGTAAGCAAATATCCGCGAGTTCTGTTTTCCATCAATCAGTCAGTTACATCGTTATCATCTGAAGGAGCCTCGGCTTCCTTATTCTGCTCGTCTATCCACTGCTTATAAAGCGAGACAAGGTTCTGCAGCCCTATCGCCTTCATGTTTTGATTGTAAATGATGTCCAGACACAAGTCAAGAAGATCATTGTCTTTGACTGTTGCCGATTCAAGCAGCGACCTTACATTGAACTTCAACTTATCCAGAACCTCCTCATTGACAATTCCGTTAGAATCTATCAGGCCATCGAGCAATGAATACTTCCGTATAGTCTCAAGATGCTTTTCACTTACTTCTATGCTTCTTGTTCCTGAAGCGTTGGCTGTTATCTTCATAGTCGTTTGCCTCTACCCATTCTCTCAGTATTACGAGAAAGAAGATATATCCAGAGGCTGAGTTTTAATTGTTAATATTGTAGTTGTTTGTTATAATCAATTAATATCAAATGAACGGTTTGATGACCATTAGGCCTGGCTCTATATCAGCTACTTAAGCAGGAATGCCATTATTCCACGTATGACGCTCCGTCTTATGGCACTATCTTTTATACACTCTACTGGGAATCCCATAGTAAAGGTCTTAAAGTCATTTCCATCATATGCAACCGCAGCACTTGTACCATCAGCATACTGCATGGCACAATAAGCACCTGGCACGGCATTGAGGACATCAGTTGCGACAGCGGCATAATGCTCCTCGTTTATTGCTCTCCAAACATCCATCTTGACTCCCAAACCAGTAACGACTGTGTTTATCTGGTCACGGTTCTGTCCTGCAAGGCTGACCTTGAGCGTATTCGATAGAAACTCCTTCTCCGTATCCGACGTCATGTCGCTGCCAATGTAAGCACCACTAACAAATATCTTGCCATGATTTGCAGCATAGCCTGCAAGCTTCTGCTGCAGTGCCGGTGAGAACGACTTATAGCCTACCAAAGAGTGCCCATCATTCTCCTCCAGACCCGCAATGATGTCTACAGCATCGAAACCTGACAGGCTGACGCTTCCATTCTCAACAGCATCTGCAGAGCAACTCACTACATTATACTTCTTTGCGCCGACGATTGCCCTGACATGCTCGGTAGTATAATCGAATGTATTGCCCATGACGAATGTCCCGGCAAGCTCATCACCGCCAAAACCAAGAGCCGAGGATCCTTCCTTCCCAATCATTGCCTTGTCATAATTGGTCTGAAATCCATTCCATCCCGCGTACTTCCCATAAGGCACTCCAGGATCTTTATTGAAGTCAAAGCCTTGTTCAACATTATTGTCAATAATGGCGGGTGCTGCCAGCCGGTGGAAATCATTCACCACAAGCACCGTCTTCCTGGCATCCTTGCAGTATTGTGCCGCAAGCTCCTCTGTGGGAAAGCTGACCCCGCCACCGTTTACAGCGGCAACACGGAAGCGATATAGGCTCCCCTCTTCCAAGTCAATGGTAAAATTTGTACCCGATACTAGAGTGCCATTGTCGAATCCGCCATTGTTAACAGCCTGATAAACAATGTATGCAGTCGGACGAGCAGTGGGTTCCTGCGGATCGTCAACCTCCTGCCAACGCAGTTGTAATCTGTTCTTTGAAACAAGCCGTGCGCTGAAATGACTCGGCGTGAGCGGCTGTATGGAGTATGAAGTATGGTGCAGGTCAGCGATAAACTTAGTAATAACCTTATAGGTGGCACGCGCTAACGTGAACTTGAAGTTCGGGTCCTGCCCCAGTTTCATGTCGTTGAAGTTCTGATGCGAGAGCATTTCCAAAATAGCTGACGGCACCTCAGGTCTGCGGCATTCATTGTAATTCTTGTCCCAAACGCCCCTTGTCGTCCAAGAGGAACTGAAGCGAGCTTGCAGATCATTCTTTATCTGACTGACTATATCCTCTGCAAGATTCTTTGAAACAGAACGAGATAGTCCGGAGTTCAGCTTAGTATCTCCCTTATAGTTAGTCGTACATATAGAAAGCGTTCCCGTCAGACTTCCGTCTGTAGTATACCCCGCATCACTATGCACGGCAAGCGACAGTTCAATAGGCACATGCTTGCCTTCCTGATATGGCACATAACAGCTGCCACCGGCAAGCCAGTTTATCATAAGCGAACGACAATTGATGTCGTCATTGTAATCATTCTGCCCTTGGTATACGCTCACCACCTCACGCGGCGCGCCATACCATTGTGTACTATAGCGTGCACCTTCCAGACAGCGCGGCAGTCCGCTGGTTCCGCCACCACGCTCAATATTTCCCATTCCACCGCCAAAGCGCACGGCATCAGTGGTTACCATGCCCTTTTCTGAGCTATGATTAGTAACAACTACGCGATTGAACTCACTACTTCCACGGTCAAAGGCAAACGTGCCGAGATAAACCCAGGTACCACCACCCATCTGCTGATTTACATGAAATGTTGTGCTTTGTCCCTTGTGATAGACAATATATTCCGCATCATCGACACTCTTCTTTACCGTCTGATAACTGACATAGACGGCATACTCGCCATCTGCCGGGAAGTTCGGTTGATAGCTGGCCGCTGTAACCTTCTTGCCCTTTGTTGTCTTAACCTTTCGTGCGGTTCCCTTTGTGAATGGATTCTCGCCATCCTCATAAGTACCCTGATGGAAAGCAAATCCCGCCGTGGCTGTTGGAGTCCACTGTTTGGAACCATACTCCACATAGCCATTGCCACTAACGTCATTGTCGACAATCACCTCATGCTTCTGCCAATCGCGTTCCCTTGGCGAGAAGACCACCGCTCCGGCATTCTGAAGCATAGGGATGAGGTATGGGATGACGACGGTCTGTGTGTAAAGATCCTCTGTTGTGCCGAAAAGATTGGGGCGTTGCCATAACCATTTGCCCTTTCCCTTGTCATAGTAACGTCCATGACTTGCCCAAATAGAGATATGGCGGTCTTGAAGTCCATTGGTTATTTGCAACGGACTCGACACATTCCTCACCCATGGCTCGCCATTATAGCTTATATCTCCCCACGAATAGAATTCTTTCTTCGCATTGCCCTTGCTTGCGTCAGCAACATCTTGGAGCCTCTTTCCATCGGTGAAGATCACCACGTCGTACTTTCTGTACTGTGACGGCAGTTCTTTTTTCACATATTTATATATGTCCTTCACTGCTTTCTCGTCGAGGCTGACTTTCGACAATGCATCGTCAACCTTAATGTTTATCGATTCCATGTCAGTATTCAGCTCGCATGAAACCAACGCCGGACTCGACTTCAATCCCAGCTTGCCATACTTAATATGTGACAGTGCCGTCTTTATCTGCGACTCCAGCTGTGCTGAACCAGCATTCTGAGACACGGCGGGAAGTCCCACGGCAAGCAGACATGACAATACTATTATCTTCTTCATACCCTCCCTATAGTGAATTTTTCGGGGTGTTTTCCTTTGAAATCCTTGAAGTAGAGCTTTATTGTCTTCATATCCTCATCGACGTTCCCACTCGGCACTATGCTCTTAGTGCAAGAAATAAGCTTCTTCTCATAATCAAGCCCATACAATAGGATTGGAATGCCGGCCTTCAGCGCAATATAATAAAATCCCAGTTTCCAGTCAGGATTCAACGAGCGTGTACCCTCTGGCGTTATACAAAGGGCAAAGGTATCCGATTTCCTTGCCTCATCGGCAAGACGGTCTGTAAGGCTGCTATGCTTGTCCCTCCACACCGGTATGCCGCCAACGTGCCGGAAGAATGCTCCCAATGGCCAGAAGAACCACTCCTTCTTCATCAGGAAGTTTATTTTTCTGCCCATGGCACACGAATAGAGCTTCCCAAGAACAAAATCCCAATTGCTCGTATGTGGAGCCAAGCAAATGATGTACTTGTCGGGATGGTCAACGGTTACATCCTTTGTCCATCCCATACATTTATATAATAACCAGTTACAAAATTTCTGAAACATATTCTACTATATCACCACACTTTATTTCCTTACATGCTCAAGAAGCACCAAGCCAGCGCAGTGGCCTATGACAAAGTGCCTATCTGGTCGGCAATGCCTTCCACTTCCTTATTGAAATTGTCTATCAGGTCTTTATAATAATTCTTCGGTGGCATACCCGGCTCAGGATGCGACACCCGGCAAAGGTAGTTATTGGTCATCGCAAGGATTGATGCCAGCAGAGCCTCGCCATTCTCCCTTTGTTCAGGCTCACAATACAAGGTAGCACTTGCACACTCTGTGAACAGCTCAGCGCAGATACTGCGAATAGCTTTCTTTAAATCCCTTTTGTTTGACATAATATAGAGTCTTTTAAGAGTTAAACTTTCATTTGAGTTCAAAGATAAGAAAAAATCTCGGAAACACTTGTCAATATTTTAAAAAATTATCTCAGAACATGAAATTAATCGCTTTTACTTGTGTTTTATCGAATAAAAAAAGTAATTTTGCAATGAAGTAGAAAAGATTTCAATCAATCTAACAAACTATATCAATGGAAAAAAGTGTTTTAGAAAAAATTCGTTCTTCCTACCAGCCCAAACTTCCTGAGGCGCTAAAAGGGAACGTGAAGGCTGTAGAAGGCGAGCCTACCAGCAGCGTACGTGACCAACAGATAATAAAAAGCCTGTTCCCCAACACTTATGGGATGCCAATGGTCGAGTTCGTTCCCGGTGAGGAGCCTGTTCAGAAAGCAATAAATGTAGGCGTCATCCTCAGCGGTGGCCAGGCTCCTGGCGGACATAACGTCATCTCTGGATTGTTCGATGAATTGAAGCGGCTGAACCCCGAGAACCGCCTCTTCGGATTCCTTCTCGGTCCCGCCGGACTTGTATCACACGAGTATATGGAGCTTACCGGAGACATCATTGACGAATATCGCAATACCGGAGGCTTCGACATTATCGGCTCAGGTCGTACAAAGCTCGAAACAGAAGAGCAGTTCGAGAAAGGACTTCAGATAATAAACAAGCTCGACATTAAGGCACTTGTCATCATCGGAGGCGACGACTCGAATACTAATGCTGCTGTCCTTGCCGAATACTACAAGGAACATGGCGACGGCATTCAGGTCATCGGTGTTCCAAAAACCATTGACGGCGACCTGAAAAACGACCAGATAGAGACAAGCTTCGGCTTCGACACAGCCACGAAGACATACAGTGAGCTCATTGGAAACATTGAGCGCGACTGTGCTTCAGCACAAAAATACTGGCACTTCGTTAAGCTCATGGGCCGTTCGGCTTCCCATATAGCATTGGAGTGCGCCCTTCAGACTCATCCAAACATATGCCTTATCTCTGAGGAGGTGCAGGCTAACGACGATTCTCTGAATGACATCGTAGACTATATTGCCGGCATTGTCGCTGACCGTGCCGCCCACGGCATGAACTACGGCGTGGTGCTTATACCGGAGGGACTGATAGAGTTTATTCCAGCCATCGGCCGTCTGATCAGCGAGCTCAACGACATGCTTGCCGAGCATGGAGAAGAATACAAGAACCTCAACAAGGCAGATCAGCGCCGATACATCCTGGAACATCTCAGCAAGGACAATGCCAACACCTTCGAGACCCTTCCCTATGATGTTGCACGCCAGCTGAGTCTTGAGCGCGACCCTCATGGAAACGTACAAGTATCCAGCATCGAAACCGACAAGCTCCTCTCGCGGATGGTTGCCGCGAAACTCCGCCTATGGAAGGAAGAGGGCAAGTTCAAGGGACACTTCCACACCCAGCATCACTTCTTTGGATATGAGGGACGATGCGCCATCCCTTCAAACTTTGACGCCGACTACTGCTACGCCTTGGGTACAAGTGCCGCACAGCTGATAGCAAACGGAAAGACCGGCTACATGGCTGTTGTGAAGAACACCATTGCCAAGACTGAGGAATGGAGGGCAGGAGGCGTGCCTATTACCAGCATGCTGAATATGGAACGTCGTAACGGACAGCTCAAACCAGTGATAAAGAAGGCGCTCGTTGACCTTAACGGCAGACCATACCAGGAGTACAAGCGTCATCGTGACGAATGGGCATCCATGACATGCTTCGTATACCCAGGACCTATCCAGTACTTCGGACCGGAAGAGGTTTGCGACCGGCCTACAAAGACGTTGTTGTTGGAGCATGAGGTATAGATAGCACAAAACTGAAATTACATAGAGGCATAAAGGCAAAAGGCGATGCCTGACGATATGTTATTGCCATATAAGAACAGCAGTTGGCATATAATTCCTTTTGCCTTTATTGCTCTTTAACTCTTAACTTTGAATATTCTTTACCATATATATTGAATGACGAGACAAAAGTCACAGAAATTGCCTTTTTATAATCGGTGGCCACGATGGACATTATGGCTGACGGGAGTGGCTATCGTGGCCTTGTACGTCTGGGCGTTCTACTCTTTCTTTGTGAGTCCTACGGGATTCCGGTGGCGCGCCATATATGGCGACCCACACTACCCTGACGGATATGAGATACGTGGCATCGACATCAGCCATCACCAGGGCAAGATTGATTGGGACAGGCTCCGCAATGCCATGATAAACGGTTCTCCGGTACGCTTTATCATCATAAAAGCCACAGAGGGGGACAAATATATTGACGAGAATTTTGAGCAGAATTTCACACTTGCAAAGGATAATGGCTTCATACGAGGGGCATACCATTATCTCAGCCTAAACTCTTCGGCACGGTCCCAGGCCTATTTCTTTATATCCAAAGTGCACCTCGAACCAGGCGACCTGCCACCTGTCCTCGATGTCGAGCACAAGCCGAAAGACATGAGCGTTGAGGACTTCCAGCTTGAAGTGCTCACATGGCTGCACATCGTCGAGAACCAATATCAGGTGAAGCCTATCATATACACATATTATAAATTTAAGGACAATTACCTCTCTGACGAACGTTTCGATGGTTACCCCTACTGGATTGCACACTATTATGTGGACAAGATGGAGTACCGTGGGGAATGGAAATTCTGGCAGCATACTGATGCGGCTAAGCTGCCGGGCATAAACGGCTACGTTGACCTTGACATATACAATGGCAGTTTCTATGACCTTAAACAGTTGCTTATACCGACAAGGACTCAGGTGGATGCCGGAGAACAACTGGACACCATAACCATCAACGATGATTCAGTAGACCTGGATGATGACTGACAGTGGGCTGTTGAATGAAAAATATTTACCTTTTGATCAAGATCCCACAGGCCTCACGCAAAAGGATAGCTTTTGCGTGCCAGAAGGATAGCTTTTACATGATAAAAGGATAGCTTTTGGAACGCAAATGAGCCTTACCTGCAACGCAAGTAAGGCTCATTTGTATATTGCTGTATATCAATAGTTTACCAACGCTTTATCGGCAGAATGGCGACAGTATGTTGACAATTTCTATTTGCAAACCAAGAATTCAGGATTAGACTGTACTATGAAAAATATTTACTTTATCGAAGGCTTAAAAGCAAGGCATGTCCAATGGTCCTTCTCCTTGCGTGAAACTAATGCAAGACTCAGACTTCTGGCCTTATCCACCAATACATCGACATCCTCATCGTAAAATCCACTAACGACGAACAAAGCCTCCTTGCTCATCACATCACAGAAGGCATCCATGTCGGCAAGAAGAATATTACGGTTAATGTTTGCCAAAACGATATCAAAGACACCGCTTATATGCGACAGTACGCCCTTGTCGCCCTCAAAAACCTCAAGGCTTACGCCGTTGATCTCGGCGTTGTGTCTCGCATTCCTGACACTCCAGTCGTCAATGTCATAGCCGACGACCTCCTCTGCCCCACACTTTGCAGCTACGATGCCGAGGATACCAGTGCCACAACCGCAGTCGAGCACATGCTTTCCCTTCAAGTCCATGCCCAAAAGCGTGCTTACCATCATCTGAGTAGTCTCATGGTTGCCGGTACCAAATGCCTGCCTGGCCTCTATCCCTATCTTCAGTTGCGGCATGGAATGGTCGGCATCAATTCTTTCCTTGTCCCGGGCATCATAGATGACACACTTCCCGTCAATGAGGATGGGTTCGAAGCCCTGGTCCTCCCATGCAGAGTTCCAGTCTTCATCATCAGCCTCAGTAATGTCATAACTTATCCTAACACCTTCAAGAGGGAAGTTTTCGATAGAAGTGTCCAAGGCTTCCTTGTCGAAATTGTCAACCTGCACATATCCTTTCAACCCGCCGTCAGCATCTTCAAACGACTCAAAACCAGCCTCGCCAGCCAGTGCCGACAAAATGTCGCGTGCATCCTTACTGTCAGGATTTATAGTAAATATTGCTTGATAATATTTCATGTTTCGTTAAAATTTTGATGCAAAATTATAAAAAATAGGGAAAAACCTACCATAGATTAGGGAAATTCCGTATTTTTGCAAGGAAAGTGGCAGTATTTTTGCATTGTAAAATAGTGTACACTATTAAAATAACAATATTATAAAAAGGAACAAAACTATGAAAAAGTTGGTATTTCTTGCAGTCCTGATAACAGCAATGCCATTGGCAATCATGGCACAGGACGACCTCTACTTCACGCCCAAGAAGGGTGAAGCCAAGAAAGAGGCACGGTCTGCCAACCCTCGGTGTGACAACCGTCAGACATACTACTGCGGAAGCAACCGCGATGTCGACGAATACAACCGTCGGGGGCGTGTCAGCAGCTACTACCAGAAAATAGGCTCTGACTCGCTGGGAAACGACATTATCCAGTTCCATGCAGGGAACGGGCAGTATCCGGATTCGCTCGTTCTTGACACTATCTACCCTGGCTCTGAGCAGTACTATGCCTATGGCGGGGGCGATGGCGATGACGACTTCGCATACAGCCGCCGTCTGAACCGCTTCGACAATGCCTACGGATGGTACGACCCATGGTTCTATGACGACCTTGCCTGGGACTATCCTTACTACGGATGGGGCCCATACTGGCGCTTCGGATGGGGCTGGGGAGGCCCTTGGTACGCAGGCTATTATGGCTGGGGCGGCTGGT
>SAMEA3663053__coassemble_341_pt1 | contig 15625 bp, 10 predicted proteins | sample SAMEA3663053__metabat2_low_PE_016 | metagenome-assembled genome bin SAMEA3663053 (sample SAMEA3663053) | pig gut metagenome | biome: pig gut; feature: pig-associated habitat; material: faeces | place: France | collected 2012 | reverse complement strand
CTCGCTAATTATCAACCAATTAACCTTTTGTAAAAATAATTTCGCTAAAGTCAGGTGTTTGATATATAACTGATAGCAGTGATATACGAACTCGATAAAATAAGATTTGCAGAAGCTATCATTTTATGTTGCAGAAGCTATCCTTTTGCATTGCAGAAACTGTCCTTTTATGTTGTAAAAGTATCCTTTTGCATTGCAAAAGGAACCTGTTGTAATGTCGGTGAATTTCCTTCAGATTATTAGTCCCAGGGACGTTTGTTGTAAGTTATGTGATTCAGACAAATTAAGGATTATCTGGCATCTAAAACAAAAAGGGAAGAAACCTCTAAACCATTGTTGATGGCGATGAGGTCTCTTCCCTTTTGCTGTTTCAGCTATCTAAGTGCTATTTTTCGCATGTGTTGCAAGGCGTCCATGGCTTGAGCTCCTTGAAGAAGTCATGACCCTTATCATCGACAAGGATGAATGCCGGGAAGTCCTTCACGGTTATCTTCCAGATGGCTTCCATGCCGAGCTCCGGGTACTCTACGCATTCTATGCTGGTGATACATTCCTTCGACAGTACAGCTGCTATTCCTCCGATGGTTCCGAGGTAGAAGCCGCCGTGCTTCTTGCAGGCATCTGTCACAACTTGCGTGCGATTGCCCTTCGCAATCATCACGAGTGAGCCTCCATGGTCTTGGAACTCGTCAACATATGGGTCCATGCGGTTTGCGGTAGTCGGTCCCATAGAGCCGCAAGGATAGCCTTCCGGTGTCTTTGCCGGTCCGGCGTAGAGAATGGGATGGTCTTTGAAGTATTGTGGAAGGTCCTCCCCCGCATCCAGGCGCGCCTTCAGTTTCGCGTGGGCAATATCACGCGCCACTATGATGGTGCCATTCAGGCTGACGCGCGTAGAGACAGGGTACTTCGTGAGCTCTGCGCGAACGGCATCAATGCCCTTGTCAAGGTCTATTTCGATGCCCTTGCCGCCTTCGCCCGGCTTGCGGTACTCCTCAGGAATGAGCTCGCCGGGATGGTCGTCCATCTTCTCAAGCCATATGCCGTCCTCGTTAATCTTTGCCTTGATATTACGGTCGGCAGAGCATGATACGCCGAGGCCTATCGGACAGCTTGCACCATGACGCGGCAGACGGATAACACGAATGTCGTGGGCGAAGCACTTGCCGCCAAATTGTGCTCCTAATCCAATCTCGTGAGCCTTTTCCAGAAGCTTTGCCTCTAAGTCCAAGTCGCGGAAAGCACGGCCGGTCTCGTCTCCTGATGTAGGCAGTCCGTCATAGTACTTGATGCTTCCTAACTTAACGGTCAGGAGATTGCGTTCTGCCGACGTTCCGCCAATGACAAAGCAAATATGATAAGGAGGACAAGCTGCTGTTCCGAGACTCTTCATCTTCTCTACGAGGAATGGCAGGAGTGTGCCCTCGTTCTGGATGGTGGCCTTTGTCATTGGATAGAAATAAGTCTTGTTGGCAGAACCTCCACCTTTTGCTACCATGATGAAGCGGTACTCTGCGCCTTCTGTAGCCTCGATGTCTATCTGCGCCGGGAGATTGCAACGTGTGTTGACCTCGTCATACATGTTCAATGGGGCGTTCTGGGAATAGCGCAGGTTGTCCTGGGTGTAGGTGTTGAACACGCCGAGCGAGAGTGCTTCCTCGTCATCGAAGCCTGTCCACACCTGCTGTCCTTTCTCGCCGTGGATGATTGCCGTACCAGTGTCCTGGCAGAAGGGGAGAACACCCTTGACTGCTGTCTCGGCATTGCGCAGGAACTGTAATGCAACATACTTGTCGTTTTCCGATGCCTCCGGGTCATGGAGTATTGCAGCCACCTGCTCGTTGTGTGCACGGCGGAGCATGAACTCACAGTCGTGGAATGCTTGCTGCGCAAGGAGCGTGAGTGCCTCTTTGCTTACCTTGAGGATTTTCTTACCCTCGAATTCGCTAACTGAAACGCCGTCCTTAGTCAACAGTCGGTACTCTGTAGTGTCCTTTCCTGTCTGGAACATTGGCGCATACTTAAATTCAACCTGTTTTGCCATAATGTCTAAGAAGCCTCCCCAAGCCATCCAAATATAAATGACATATATGTAACTTGAAGCCGGCTTTGATTTAAAGTTTATTTTATAAGTTTATCTTGTTTATTTCCAATTGTATTTACGGGTACATTTAACATCCTCCACATTTAAGAGGTCTGCAAACGTTAGAACTCCTAATAGCCGAATATGTCTTCCGTTGTAAGTCTTTTTACAGGTCCTATTTTTTCCAACGATTTCATGTCGAGGTCTTTCTCGTCGCCGAGTATGATGTAACGATAAGGCTTGTTGGAAATGTTTGACTTTCCGAAATCCAATATGTCCTGAAGTGTAAGATTGGGAAGCGCGTCATAAATCGTCTTATTCAAGTCATAATCGATGCCAAGGCGTTGCGCGTTGAGATAGGCCCAAAGGACGGAAGCCTTTGTCGTGCGCGATGTTGCGAGCGACTTTGTCAGACTTTGCCGAGCGAGTTCGAATCCGGCATGGCGCTCAGGAATGCTGTCCAGAAGGATGTTGAACTCACGTATGCAATCCATCATCTTGTCGTTCTGTGTAATGATGAAAGTATAGAAGTCTTCCTTGTCTGCTTTCCGGTTTGGTCGTTGGTATCTTGCGCCCGCTGAGTAGGCGAGTCCGCGTGCTTCACGCAACTCTTGGAAGACAATGGCGTTCATGCCGCCGCCGTAGTATTCGTTGAACAGTGCTTCTAATGGTGCGTTCTCTGGTTTCCATTCACGATTTTCATTGTGGAACTGCATCATATATATGTTCTTCGCATCGTAGGGAGCGATGTATACCTCGTTCTTTGGGGTGACTTGGGTAGTGTATGGTCTTGCCTTGGCAAGTTCCGTGGAGAGTCTTCCAGCAAAATTAACTTTGCTTACCGTTGAGCTTATATCTTTCAGTGTCGACGGCCCATAGTAGAGAAGGGTGTAGTTACCTAATTGCTTCAACAAGTCGAGCAGTGCCTGCGGGTCAGCCTTGTCAAGCTCCGCGCTTGACATGACGTTGCGTGTAGGATTGTACTCGCCTTTTCTTGCATAATTTGAGAGAGCGGTGAAATTGCTTTCCTGTTCCTTCTTCGCATCTTCCCGGCTCTTCTTCTCAAGTGCGACATATTGTTGGTAGCTATCTTTATCGGCTTTCGCATTCCATATATAATCCTTCAGAAGTGCCAGTGCCTTTGGCATGTTCTTGTTAAGACCCTTCAGAGAAATATATGTCTGGTCAGCGTCGACGGAAATCTCATAGTCGCATGCCAGCTGATAAAATTCCTTTTTTATTTCGTTGACAGATTTCTTAGCCGTACCAACATATTCGTGATAAGACTTAGCCGTGCTTAGCTTGTTGCTGTTTTCTGCTCCTACAGGATAAACAAAGTATAGGCTAAAAAGGTCATTGTCGTTGTTCTGCTTGTAGAGAATCTCTTTGCCGTTTTTCTGTTTCTCCACTGTCAGGTCTTTCGAGAAGTCGAGAAAGACCGGTTGTATAGGACTGACCTTTGAGTTGACTATTGATTCTAAGAATTCGCTATGCTTGTCATTGTTTGTTGGAATTGGGGTTATCTGTGGCTTGTCTATTTTGTGAATAGTAGTGTCTTCTCCTTGTGTCTTATAAACGCAGACGTAATTGTCTACTAAGTACTTGTTGGCAAAGTCCACTATCTGTTTCTTTGTCATTCCATCCATGCGGTCGAGGCTTTCAACTTCCTGCTTCCATGGCTTTTTAGTGATGAATGCGTCTTTCATTTTCTCCACGCGGTTGCTGTTCTTATCAAGACCGCGAAGGAAATCAAGGCGTTTGTTCGCCACGACAGTTTTTAGAAGACTATCGTCGAAATCTCCTTTCTTTAGCTTGTCTATTTCTCCTAAGATTAGCGTCTTGAGCTCGTCAAGGTTCTGCCCGTCTTTTGGCACGGCATAAACAATTAATGGCATGTAGTCAGACAGACTTTCAGTGAATGCCCCTGCGCCCATTATCTTCATTGGCTGTTCGAGATCAGTGTCGATGAGTCCTGCCTTGCCATTTGACAGCATGTCGGCAATGACTTGTACGGTGTCGTTCTGCAATGTTCCGGCACCATTGAACTTCCATCCAATCATGATGTTCTCTGCTTCTTGGCCTACAACTGTCGTATCAACGTGCTGCTTCAAATCTGCTATCGGGGCATATTCAGGTCTTGAGAGGTTGTCGCTTTTCTTCCATGCTCCAAAGTATTTGTCTATTGTAGCTATTGTCTTGTCATAATCCAGGTCGCCAGCCATCACAATTGCCACATTGTTAGGTACGTAATAGCGATGGAAGTAGTTCTTTATGTTCGTTATGCTTGGGTTCTTAAGGTGCTCTTGTGTTCCGATGGTTGTCTGTGTGCCATAAGGGTGGTTCGGGAACAACTTCTTGAACAGTGCGGTCCATTCCTTGTCGGCATCGTTCGCAAGGTGTATATTGTATTCCTCATAGACTGCCTCAAGCTCTGTATGGAATCCTCTAATGACCATGTTCTGAAAACGGTCGCTTTGTATCTTTGCCCAGTTCTCAAGCTCATTCGATGGTATATCTTCCGTGTAGCATGTCTGGTCATTGCTGGTATAGGCATTTGACCCCTCTGATCCTATTGCAGCCATCATCTTGTCGTATTCGTTGGGAATATTATATTTGGCAGCAAGCTGTGATATGGAATCAATCTGGTGGTAATAAGCCTTTCTGCAAGTAGGATCCTTGATTGTACGGTAAACCTCAAACCTATGCTCAATAGAGTCGAGCAGTGGCTGCTCTGCTGCAAGGTTAGATGTTCCAAAATGTGTTGTTCCTTTAAACATCAAATGCTCAAGATAATGTGCTAATCCTGTTGTTTCGGCAGGATCATTGCGTGAGCCAGTATTTACAGCAATATAAGTTTGTATGCGAGGCTTTTCCGTGTTGCGGCTAAGGTATACCTTAAGCCCGTTGTTTAATGTGTAGATGCGGACGCCCATTGGATCGCCTTTAACAGACTCATAGTTGTATGTCTGTCCGAATGCTGTTGCTGAAATGGCAAGCAGTAGAGCAGGTAGAAAATTCCTAAGTTTCATATTTGGGTATTTTGAAAATGTTCTTTAATTACGATGTTGTGGATTGGCTTTGCATTGATAGTCAGACATTCACTTTTTCAAGGAAGTCGTTGAGGGTTTCTTTAGCGACGTCTCCAAGTTTGAATTCCTTCTCAGCGTCTTTCTTTATCAGTTCAATCCATTCCTCGCGTGCCGCCGAATAATCCTCAGTTATGCGTACCGCATCGTCTTCAGTTATGGACTTTATCTCATAGTACTCTGTTATCATTCGGAATGCCCATGCCCATTCGTATCGAAGGTAGTTGGCTTCTATCTCTGCAAACCGTTCGTTTACATCGTCAATGGTTTCAAGGTTCCCTTCCTTTATATCATCAGTCAGGCGTTGCTCCTCGGTAACCGGCAAGAGCTGTCCTGCAAGGTCGTTCCACCTTCCGAGTCCTGTCTGCCATGTTGGTTTCCCTTCGAAGCCGTTTTCTTTTGCGACCTTCAGCATCCTGCCCATGAACAGCTTTAGGGCAATATCGTAATAGTGTAGCCCCTTATGCAATGAAGAAGCCTTTATACACATTCCGTGATAGTGGTACTCTGCAACGTCATCGCCACTGACCTTGAGTATGTTCTCAAGAACCTTTTTCCCACGTAATATTTCGCCGACCGTGAATGGCGAGAGCCAGTCGAAGTCGATGATGCTCTTTTGGTTCTCTTTTGGGCGCATGTCCCTCATAGGCCATTTCCTAATGTCCCTGTAGAGTCCCACAGTAGCGATGTTGTGCCCAGGCACCAGCCATGTCCGGCCATTCTCGCCTATGAGGTAGGAGAATGGTATCCCATCAGTGTGTGGATGCCCCATCAGTTTACCCATGACAACAGAGAATGCTCCAATCCTTGCCGGCATGAGCAGATATGACCCACTGGCAGTTTTTGTGCCTCTTTCGAGCACTCCCCAGTGTATAGGCCCCATTTTGTATGCGTGATTTGAGAAGTTGGTGGCAGAGCCTGCATTGTAGAACGAGAATTGTCCTCCAATAAGTAGCGTGCTCTTATGATGGGATGCGGAGAACGGTCCGCAGAATGCAGCGCACGCCTCTCCGTTTGCCATGACGGTGTTGGCAAAGAACACACTCTGCACTGCGGTGAATCCGTTTGTTATCTGGCAAGCCTCGCCAACGAAGCAGTCCTGCATGCGTACTCCGTCGGTTATTGAAGATCCATCGGCAATGATAGAGTTTTCCAGTATGACGTTTGAGCCGACAAAGACACTGGAGTTGATGTTGCTCTTAATGGTACAGTCGCTTATGCGTGTTGCCCCGCTGACCTCGCATCCGTCAAGAATAACAGAGTTGACAATCTCAGTTGTGTTTACAATCTTGACGTTGTTGCCTATGTAACCTCTGTCCGGTATGGTGCGCGCGATCTCTTCAATTATAAGGCGTCTCAAAGCATTGCGCAAGTCAGCGTCGCTATAGTGGCTAACCATATATGCTGCCAGTTGGCTGTTAAGCTTCCGGAACACAATTAGGTTACCATCGCCAGCCTCGTCAAGTACTGATATAAGGTTCCCGTCGCCATAGCTGGCTCCTTCTGTGGTTTCCATTGTTGCGACGTTCACTATATAACAGTTGTCGCCTATCGTATAATCATTTATATAGTTTCCTATTCGCTCTATAAGGCAGTTATTGCCTATTGAGACGTTGCGAAGTGTAGCATCGTTTATGCCAGAGTGGCAGAAGAAGCCCTTGGTAACCTCGATGTCATCATCGAAAGCACCTATGCGTATGTCTCCGTAGAAGCGCACGCGATGGATAAACTTAGGGCAGAATCCGTCCTCAGAGACATCAACCCTGTTCCAATCCTCTGCCCAACAGCCATTGCTTTCGAGTGTGGAAATCTCGGAAGGTGTGAGGGATCTGTAAACCACTCCCTTTCCTTCGGAATGCAGAACTTGTTGGCTGTCCATGTTATTTGAATAATCGTTCTCCATAATCAGTAAGTTTAACGCTCGGCAGTGAGTTGCGAAGTGTTTCCGCTTGCACACATTGCCTCCCATCCTTCAATATTGTGTAGTATATAAGAGACTATTCTTCCGGGTACAAGAAGTCATTGTATGGATACTTCTGTACATGTAATTGCCTTACTCGTTTATATAAAACATCCCTGAACTCGTCAATATTTTCTTTGTTCTTAGCAGAGATGAATATGCAGTTTTCGTTCTCTTTTGCCATCCAAGTGCGCTTGAGTTCGTCAAGTGTGATGTTTTCCTTTGTTGGTGGTGTGAGATCGTCGGGCTCCTTTTCCGTCCAGTGGTAATTGTCTATTTTGTTGAAGACGATGAGCGTAGGTTTCCCGGCAGCTCCAATTTCTTTGAGCGTCTGTGTGACTACCTGCAACTGCTCCTCAAAGTCAGGGTGGGAGATGTCGACGATATGCAGTAGCATATCAGCCTCGCGAACCTCATCAAGGGTTGATTTGAACGAATCGACAAGCCCTGTAGGCAATTTGCGTATGAATCCTACCGTATCAGCAAGTAGAAAAGGGAGGTTCTTTATGACCACCTTTCTTACGGTAGTGTCCAGTGTTGCGAAAAGCTTGTTCTCGGCGAACACCTCACTTTTTGCCAGCAAGTTCATGATAGTCGACTTTCCGACGTTAGTATAGCCTACAAGTGCGACGCGTATTAGCCGTCCACGGTTCTTGCGTTGGGTAGTCTTCTGCTTGTCAATCTCCGCAAGTCTCTTCTTTAGAAGACTCATTCTTTGTAGGATGATACGGCGGTCCATCTCCAACTGTGTCTCACCAGGGCCGCGAAGTCCAACGGAACCTTTTCCACCTCCAGAGCCAGAGCCGCCTCCCTGACGTTCAAGGTGCGTCCAGAGCCTCGTCAGTCGTGGGAGCATATACTGGTATTGTGCCAACTCTACCTGTGTTTTTGCGTTTGCCGTTTTAGCACGCATGGCGAATATGTCGAGTATCAGCGAAGTCCGGTCAAGGATCTTTACTTGCAGTTCTTTCTCGATGTTTCTTAATTGTTGTGCTGAGAGTTCATCATCGAAGATGACCATGCCCACAGGGTCATTGTTGTCTTCCTTGAGCTTGATGTATTCTCTGATTTCCTCGAGCTTGCCTTTACCAACGTATGACGTAGAGTTTGGTCCTCCGGCACGTTGTGTGAATCGCTTTACTGTCACAGCTCCTGCCGTGTCGGCAAGAAACTCCAGCTCATCTAAATATTCCTTGGTCTTGGCCTCGTCCTGTTGTGGCGTTATAAGTCCTACGAGTACAGCACTTTCAGCCTTTGCCTCGGAGATAACAAATTCTTTCATTATTGCATAGTACTATATATAGTGCAAAGTTAATAAAACTTTTCGAGTTTATTGGTTTTAGGAGTTTTTAGTTTCCTGTTTTTGCAATTTTTAGTCTATCATGTTAAGAAAACTGCAAACGTTTACGTTGTTTTCCGAAAAATAATTCACAACTATTTTGACTTATATCAATTTTTATATTAACTTTGCAAACGTTTGAACAACGAAACGATTTCTGAATAACAAATAACTACATAAGACTCAAACTGCTGAAACATTCAAATTAATGGGAATGAGCTCCAACGTGATGTTGGAGCTTTTTCTTTTTTATATGCATTGTGTGAGACAATACGCCTCTGTGAGTCACTCGTCCGATAAGGGGCTAATAAGTCCGATTGCAGGATTGTAATAAAAAAAATACGGTAAAAACTTTTTTGGTATATATAAAGGGGGACAACTTCGTTCCACAATGTAAGACAATTGTAGAAAGATGATTGCCCCCCAATTGGACGGTCTATTAACCTTTCAGTTTCTCCTTACCCATTCATTTCCTTGTCTGAAGGCTTTGTGGCAATGACAAAGTAAATTATCAGAGCTATGTATGCTATCAGCGAGAGCAACTCTGAGAGATTGTTCTCCCACCATTGACTATAATCGAAGTCGACGCCTCCGAACTTGAGCAGTGCCGACACTACGCCCATCAGGGCACCACCGGCAATGAATCCGCTGGCAAGTAGTGTGCCCTTGTCTATCCTGGCTTTATTCACTTTGGCATCTTTTGAGCGGCTTCCCACATACCAGTTCAGCGCGCCGCCGACAAGTAGTGGAATGTTTAGCTGTATGGGTATGAACATGCCCAGTGCGAAAGCCAGTGCCGGAATCTTACACCGGTCAAGTATGAGTGCTATGAGTGCGCCAATGCCATAAAGAATCCAAGGCGCTCCTTGGCCACTCATGAGCGGAGCTATGACAGCTGCCATGGCATGAGCCTGCGGTGCAGCCAGTGCATCTCCCTTAAAGCCGTAAGTCTCGTTGAGAAGCATCATCACTCCGGCGACGGTGGCGGCACTGACGATGGTGCCCAGGAACTTGAAAGTCTCTTGTTTCTTAGGTGTCGTACCAAGCCAATAGCCTATCTTCAGGTCGGTGATGAACGAACCTGCCATGGAGAGCGCCGTGCAGACGACTCCTCCCATGAGCAGTGCCGCCAACATTCCGGCATCGCCTTTAAGCCCTACGGCAACCATGACTACCGACGCAAGTATGAGCGTCATCAGTGTCATGCCGGACACCGGATTGCTCCCTACTATGGCGATGGCGTTTGCCGCCACGGTGGTGAAGAGGAAGGCTATGACTGCGACGAGTATTATCGCTACGGTTGCGTGCAGGAGATTGAAGTTCATTACTCCGAAAAAGAAGAACGCATAGGTTATCAATAACACGACAATCGAGCCTATGGCAATGATGCGGAAAGAGATGTCGCGTTGTGTGCGGATTACTTCCTTGTCGGTAGCTCCTTTGCCCTTCATCTCCATTGCCGCAAGGCTGACGGCTCCCTTAATTATGCTCCAGCTTTTGACGATACCAATGATGCCTGCCATTGCGATGGCTCCAATACCGAGACTGCGTCCGTAATTGGTGAAGATGTCTTCCGGACTCATCGCTCCTACAGCTGAGGTAACGCTTGGATCCCATTGGTTAAGTACTGTATCCGGGAATACTACCGCCATCAGCGGCACAACTATCCACCATACGAATATTGATCCGGCACAGATAATAGCAGCGTATTTTAAACCGACGATGTACCCCAATCCAAGCACTGCGGCTCCCGTGTTGACCTTAAATACTAATTTCGCCTTGTCGGCTATTGTCTCTCCAATGCCAATCATGCGGCTTGTTACGTTCTCATTCCACCAGCCGAAGGTCGCTACAACAAAGTCGTACAGACCGCCTACGACACCAGCTATGAGCAGAGGCTTTGCCTGACTGCCGCCCTTTTCGCCGGAAACGAGAACCTGTGTTGTTGCTGTTGCTTCCGGGAATGGATATTTGCCGTGCATGTCCTTGACGAAGTATTTTCGGAAAGGGATGAGAAACAGTATGCCGAGGCATCCTCCAAGTGCCGCGGCGAGGAATATCTTGAAGAAATCGGCCTGCAAATCGAGCATGTATATGGCAGGCATTACGAATATTCCACCTGCAACAACGGCTCCCGAGCATGCTCCTATACTCTGTATTATGACATTCTCGCCTAAAGCGTTCTTGCGTTTGGTGGCTTGCGATAGTCCTATTGCTATGATGGCGATGGGTATGGCGGCTTCGAAGACCTGTCCGACTTTGAGCCCAAGGTAGGCGGCTGCCGCCGAGAAGAGAACTGTCATGACCAGTCCCCATGACACCGACCATGGCGTTACCTCACGGTAGGTCTTTTCCGGTTTCATTATGGGTTCATACTCCTCGCCGTCCTTAAGCTCGCGGAACGCGTTCTCCGGCAATTCAATATTCTGTTTCTCGTTGTCTACCATATCTTTTTTATTTGTTCTTTACGTAAATTATTATCTAAATCTTTGCAAAGATACAACAAAAAGGTAAAAAACGAGCTATTTATAGGAGTTGTTTTTCATATTCTTTTTAACAGTATCTATAAAAGGTAAATCCGGCAAAACGAAATGTGCTCGATTTGAAAAACGAAACGTGCAAAAATCGGGAAAAACGAAACGTTCTAAAAATTTCGCACACACGACACTTTAAAACAACAAAAAAGCAGTCCAAAACGGGCTGCTTTTATAGTTTTTGAACGGTAAACAAATAGCGTTCAAATGAGGTTCAAATTATACGGCATTAGACTTCACAAGCATCATATCTTTGTAACCAGCATCAAAGTTCACATGCGCATTGAACTCGAAACGCTTACAACCTTCAAACGGATTGCCGAGCGTTTTATTCTTGCCTAACCATTCACAAAGCTCAATGATAGACGACTTATCTGATGTGAAATAAACAAACGGCTTTCCTTTGAGCACATTCAACACATCGAGATAGTCAGACAAATGCCAGTACATTTTGTATGTTCCAACCTCTGTTGATAAATATGGAGGGTCAACAATAAACACCACATTCGGCTCATCTTTATACTTTTCGTATAGTTCACGATAGTCACACGATTCAATCGTCAAGCCTTCCAGATAGTCCTCACTTGTCGGGTAGTCGTTCTTTCGGATATTGTTGTACAATGTCTGCTTCTCCATCTCCTCGATGCTCAGTTCGTACTTCATCGAGAACATCACCGATGCCGAGATGGTTATAAAATCAATATAGCCCACCGTTTGCTCCTCATGCCTCAAACGTTCAAACATCTTCTCACGCATTACACCATCTATTCGCTTGTGCTTTGGCGTATTACCAACAATCGCTCGCAAATCAGCGAGCAGCGCATTTGTCTGAGGTATATGTGCCAATCGCTCGCGGTAGTTGTCGTAGTCGTTATATACCACAGTTGCCTCTGGACGCAAATGCTTCGTTATATGGGACAGCAAACCGCTGCCACCGAACAAATCCACAAACACCGTTTTGTCGTTGAACTGTGGCAAAATTTTGATATACTCCTTTGCAAACATGCGCTTCTGTCCGACAAAAGGCAGAGGTGCTGCCATGTGCATTTTCCCTCTCATACGTTCAGTTCAAATTTTATATTATCCTCACCAGCGAGAAGTCGTTCAGTGGGCTTTATGTTGTTTTCATAGATGTGTACATTCGCCAGGTTCAGCGTGATAGACTTTAGCGGCAAGTCTATCTGTCGAGCCATCAGATAAAGGTGGTAAATGTCTGAAGGCAGTCCGAGGTTTGCATCGGAGCTGCGCTGATATGCCGACACAACCAATACACCGTCCTCTATTTGAAACTGCACAAGGCTCAGGCACGGCGCCTGGTTACTCTCTGCATCCGTTGCTCCGAGAAACAGCACATAGTTTTTGCTGTTGCGTTTCTCCTTGTTGATGCGCTTAATAAGTGGCGGCAGTTTCTCCATATAGGTCGGGTAACTGTTCACCAATGTCTGACCACAATAGTCCCACCACGAGATGCCTGCTTCACGGTATCGTTCCACGCTACGCTCACCCTGCATAAAAAGCTTCAGCTCTTCCTTCAGCTTCTTTCTCGCTATACCGTGGCTCTCGAATATGTCGAGCAGATCAGCCGGTGTGAGCGTCAGCTGCTCATTGAGCAAGTATTTTATCTTGCCTTTTTTGTTCTGTTGGGTCTTGCCTTCAGCAAGCACCTTCCCCAATAATAAATAGTATTTGTTCATCGTGTTTTATTTTCGATACGGCAAAGTTACCACGCTTCTGCATCAAAAAGTAACACCACGAGCAAATCACACTGCAAGCCTTTTGCAGCACGTTTTCAAAAGCCTTGCACTTTATCCCCTGAGCACCTGAGCGCTACACTCTCGACCATATCGCTTGATGAGCGTGTACACCTTGCGCTCGCTCACATGATAGCGATCTGCAAGTGTCGCCACAATGTATGAGACCTTTTCGCCACCACCAAGCATCACCCGATAGTCGTTGTACAAGTCTATATATTCCACATCTTCGATGCGTATCCCTGCCTGTTGTAGCCTTTTTAACGGCTCTCGGTTAAAATTCAATATCTCAAATACTTTCATTTTCAACTAAATTATGTACCTTTGTATCGCCAATCACTTTATGACAACAAAAATGCTCACAGCGCGGCAGAGGGTATATGCCCCCGGTCGTGCGCTGTGAGCGTTGTTATAAAAGTGATTGGCGTTGCTTTTTAACAGGCCGGGGGCTTTTTTACATCCTCCCCCGAAGGGATTTTTAAGCGCTGTACTTGCTCAAATCTATTGCATCTTTATTCTTCCAGCCATCTTCCAGCATCTCTTGTATATGCTTAACGGCTTTCGTATAGAAGTCTGCAAGTTCATCCAGTGTTTCAAACGTACGATACACTGGACTTTCATCAGTGCCGAACTTAAATGTCACTGGTAGCGTTTTTCCGTCCGTCTGGAATGCCAAATCGTATGCAGCCTTATAGTTGTACTGGTTCTCTTGCGAGAGCCACACAGAGGCTCCTTCATAGCTGAAGCCCGACAATATTGCTGCATCCGTTTGTTGGTTGTACCATTTTCTTACGAGGTCTTTTATTTCCTCGTCAGTCGGCTTGTGTGTCAGTTCTGCCTCCATGTAGTCAGCAGTTCCGTCATCATGTTCTTGCACGTCCCAACGAACGCGCCACTTGTTTTTGATGGGGTTCACGCATTCAAGCAATTTCACCTCCAAACTTCCTTGTGCTCTTTTCATCAACTAAAAACGTATTTGGTTCGACCTTTGCCGAACACTTCCGTCTTGATCGTTGTCTCAAATGGGAAGCCATCCGGCACTTCTTTAATCTGGGCGAGGATATTTTTCATTTCCTCACTGTTGGTAAAGAATTTCCTGGCTTCGCCGTTCATCTCGATCGATACGATGCAGCGGTCTTCACCCTGCTCCGTCTTGATGCCCGTCTCAAAGTCCTTCACGATGATAGGAATGTTTACCAACTCGCGGATACTTACTACTGTACCCGCAAATCGCTTCTTGCCGTCTTCTGGCTTGTAAGCGACATTCAAATCCTTAAATGATTTCATTTTTTTGCCTGTTAATTTATAAAACAAATTTCGGCAGCAAGCGTGCTTGGCCATTCCGTAGAATGACGCAATCAGTTCCCGCCGTCTCTTTCTTGATTTGACTTTGTGTAGTTTCCTTGCATACTTCTTCTTGACACGCTTGCGCAGTAGAGAGTATGATCCGTTGAATGTTACATACCCCAAGAAGTCGATTCCTTGCGCTGATGGGAATACCCTTTCGTTCTTCTTGATTTCAAGGTCTATTTCACCGATCTGTTCATGTACAATATTGCGTGCCAACCAATTCTCCTGCTTGTGACCACAGAGTACAACGCCATCATCACAGTAGCGGTAGAAGTACTTGATGCCGTATTTGTCCTTTAGAAAATGGTCAAGGAATACGGACAACAAGAGGTTGCCAGAAGCCTGCGAGCTTCGCAACCCGAAACTGATACCCTCCGGAAGGAGATGAAGAAAATGATCCAGGAGCGATAGCAGCGTCTTATCTTTGAATACTCTGCGGAAACACCACATGACAAACTCTGGCTTAGTATTGTCATAGAAATGCTTGACATCGAACTTGTAGCAGTAACGTGTGCCTTCTGGGTCATTATCCATGTCCAATTGCATGCACTTTCGTAAATCGTGTGTGCCACGTTTTTTGATGCTCGCTCCAGTCGTTCTAATGTACCGCTTGTGTAGATATTGGTCTACGACGTTCATCACGGCATACACAGCGATGCGGTCGTACATGGATAGAATCTGCAGGTGTCTAACTTTGCCATTCTCACAGATGATGCGTTCATGATAACTGCCGAGTCGAAAGGAACCGTCGGCAAGTTTTGCAGTCAGTTCTGCAATCACCTCCTCGCGGTGTGCGAGCAGATAGCGTCCTTGACGGCATTTCTTACGCTTCTTCCCACGCAGTACACGGTCAAACGCCTCCGACATATTGCCGTAGGACGTTATCTCTTGCATGATATAGCCTTCTCTGTGCATGGTCTTCTTTTTATGATGGAAGATAAGGGCCTTCCTTTCCCCGGGCCAAACTTCTTCGAATCGTTACCGACCTACCAAACTCTATTGCCCGACACTTGATGTTTCAGCTTTCCACCTTGACATAGATGCTTTTGCTGTGGCTCGTTTCCCTCGGCTCCACATTAGGGACACGTCCCCGTCGTTGTACGCCGATTAGTTAGATTTCCAGACGCGAGCCGATATTCGCATTCGAGTTCGAAGCATCGTTATTCGCATTCGCATACGACACACCGCCATTCGAGTTCGCATTGTTGTACCCGCGATAGACCACACGGCCTAATGGGAAACTCTACCAATATGCAAAGGTACTCATATTATAACTAAGTCAAGCGATATTTCGCTATTTCAACATATTCGAAGCAACATTTGCACAAACAAAACAGCACCGACTGTCGCCACCTCCGAAAATTCTTAATTTTTTCGACCGGCTTACGCCGGTGCTGTCACATTCTCGTCTTGTCGCTTCGCTCCCGCTTTGGCGCGCTGCGCTTACCGCTCACGCCACCTCGACTATCGCTTTATACGACGCCACGCTCACCGCCCGTACGAGCTTGCCGCGGAAGGCCAG
>SAMEA3663053__coassemble_323_pt1 | contig 16410 bp, 10 predicted proteins | sample SAMEA3663053__metabat2_low_PE_016 | metagenome-assembled genome bin SAMEA3663053 (sample SAMEA3663053) | pig gut metagenome | biome: pig gut; feature: pig-associated habitat; material: faeces | place: France | collected 2012 | reverse complement strand
GCAAAGGTACAGACTTTTAAGCGAGGCTGAAATACGGTAATGCCGAGACGCTTACCGAAAATCAGCGACTTAGAGAAACCTCTAAGTCGCTGATTTTCAGTGTGGACCAGATAGGGCTTGAACCTATGACCTCCAGATTATGAGTTTGGGAGGATGATATTTAATGATTTTTAGCTAAAATAATTCGTGTTGATTATCAATGAGTTAGTAATTTTGTGATTGTTAAAGATAGGCTATTAAACCCTATATCAAACTTAATTTGTTTTCCCATTGTTTTCCCGGTTTTCCGGGAAAACATCGGGAAAACACAGATAGACTACAGTATGGGAGACAAGAAATTACAGACCACATTCCGTACAATGAGATACGGAGCCTGCACATTCTCGCTTATCCTCGATAAGCGCCATCCGAAGGTGAAGAAGGACACCTTCCCAGTAGCCATGCGCTATACGATAGACCGGAAGTCATGGTATCATTACATTGAGGGGGAGTATACGGGGCGTGACTTTTCACGCATTTGTACGCTTAATGCCCGATCGGTTCGGTCGGATGCCTACGAGAAGAAGTTGGAGTTTGACAGACTGTTCGACAAGTATAGTGGCATCATCTCGAAGCTTGGCAATAATCTGTCGTTAGACCGTATCAAAATGGTAATCCTTGGCGTAGGTACGCACAAGGAGGCTACCTTCATGAGTGTATGGGAAGATATGATCCATAAACTCAAGACAGAGAATGACGGAGCCCGTTGCACGACGGCTGAGTCGTATGAGTACGCTTTGCGTTCATTCCGGAAGATTATGTGGAAGCACCCTATAACTGGGTTCAAGATAGGGAAGGAGGAGATAGAGCAGTGGAGTGACGGGATGAAGAATGGGGTAAAGGATGCCCAGGGAGAGACTGCCGGCAAGATCAGTGATACAACTCGCGGCATCTATCTGCGCTGCTGCCGTGCAGTCTGGAACGAGTGCGTACGGCAAGGGTACCTTGTCAACAAGGAATATCCTTTCTCCAATATCCGACAGAAGGATCTTGTGGCTATTCCTAACGGGAAGACGCGCAAGGACCGTTATCTGACGGTTGAGCAGATGACACGGCTCTATCAGGTGTTCATCAACAATGAAAAGTCAGATAGCTGGAAGAGTGGCTATGCAGAGAAAGCTCACCGCTCGCTCGGGTTGTTCCTGGTCCAGTATCTCTGCAATGGCTTCAACCTTGTGGATGCCAGTGAACTGCGTTATAATTCCTATTACTTCAATTCTGAGCGAAGAGCGTTTAAGTTCAACCGCATCAAGACTACGAACAGGAGTGAGAGTGGATCAGAGGTCATCATCCCTATCATCCCGGCTCTTCAGCGTATCTTGGACGACATCGCTGCAAAACCCAAGTTGAATGCTCTCGTCTTCCCTTATATCCTTGATGGGGCAACAACGAAAGCGGAGAAGCGCGTGCGCACGTCAGCAGAGAACTCCAACATTCAGGACCGTGTCATCAAGATCTGTCAGGATGTGCTTCATTGGGAAGTAAGGCCTTCGGGTACCTGGTGCCGCCATTCCTTTGCCACCAATCTTCGTAATGCCGGTGTGGACATCAATTACATCTCTGAGAGTATGGGGCATAGTTCGAGTGACCATTCCATCACGGAACTCTACATAGACCACTATCCCTTGGAAAAGCAGATGGAATACAACTCTCTGTTGCTCAACCTTGAAGGGAAGAAGACCAAGCATGAGCTGCTCGTAGAGCAGTTGTCATCGATGTCAACAGAAGAATTGGCAGCATTGCTTGCGCAATCAAAATAAATGCCTTATATTTGTAGCCACAACAGAAAACGCCTATGGACAGTAATAAACCACATTTCGTTTCATCCGCATTCAAGAAGGATGAGGAGTATATACATTGGCTCCAGAAAGTCAAAGAGCAATATCGCAGCAGTCAGGCAAAGGCAGCTATGAGGGTTAACGATGCCATGATCGAGTTCTATTGGAAGCTCGGTCATGACATTGTGGATCTGAAGGCTGAATCCAAGTGGGGGACTGGAGTGATAGAACAACTGAGCCTGGATATGAAGACTGCTTTTCCAGATGTAAGAGGATTCTCAACTACAAATCTGTGGTATGTCAAGCAATGGTATGTATTCTACAGTAAGCAGTATTCAAAAATGCAACGGGCTGTTGCAGAATTACAAAAACTAATAAAACTCCCACAAGTTGTGGGAGAATTATTCGGTAAAGAAAAACTGCCACAACTTGTAGCAGAAGTAGGACAGTCGCCAAAAGTCCCACAAGCTGCGGGAGTTTTGGCCTATCCACGTTTCTTCAGTCTCGTTCCTTGGGGACATCATCGTCTCATCATCAATAAGTGCAAAGATATTGACGAAGCTATCTTCTATCTCCTTAAGGACATTGATGGTCATTGGAGCCGCAGTGTTCTTGAAGACTTCATCGCAGAGGGCCTATATCAAGCGCAGGGTAGTTTGCCATCCAACTTCGATACAACCTTGCCCGAGGACTATAGCGCGAAGGTGAAGGAAGTGTTGAAGGATCCTTATGACTTCGGTTTCTTGAAGATGCCTCTCAAATATCAGGAGCGTGACCTTGAGGATGCACTCACTCACAATATCACCCGCTTCCTCCTGGAACTTGGCAAAGGTTTTACTTTCTATGGCAGGCAGGTGGAACTGGTTGTGTCTGGCACGTCTTACTTCCTCGATATGCTGTTCTATCATGTTCGGTTGAAGTGCTACGTGGTAGTGGAGTTGAAGGTCACCGATTTCAAGCCGGAATATGTGGGCAAACTTAACTTCTATGTCACTGCCGTAGACCGTTTACTGAAACAGGACGACGATAAGCCGACAATCGGTCTCTTGATTTGCAAGTCGAAGGACAACACAAAGGTGGAATGGTCATTCGATGGGCTGAACAAACCTATCGGTGTTGCCGCTTACGACCTGAAGCGCTTCCTGCCAACCTCTGAGGAGATGGAATCACAGATCCGTCTGATGATGGATGAGCACGACAAGGGTGGAAAAGAGTAGTAAAATGACTGACTCTTCCGACTTACAAAGGAGTACCGACGCCTGTATTCCGCAGTGACCCTCATGCATTCTTCACGACCTTCAGGAACATGAACTATGGTCTTACGGATGACGATTTCCTGCAGATTATTGGTGACCATGGGGAAGGTGTCATAGGGGTAGGTATACCAAAAACTACCCCCAAAGGTATACTAAAAGGAGAAAGTTCACCAGAAACCAGCTCTAAAGGTATACCAAAACAAGGTATACCAAAAGGAAAGGCTATACTAAAACGAGGTATACTAAAACCATTGGGTAAAACTGCTCAACTGATTATAGATATGATGGTCTCTGATCCAACATCAACTACGGAAGACTTTGCAGCTGCTGCTCATGTTTCAATTCCTGCTATCAAGAAGCATCTAAAGAATTTAACAGAAAAAGGAATCATAACCCGAGTTGGGGCTGCTCGTGGTGGTTTCTGGAAAGTCTTGAATCCGAATAAGGATCAATCATAGCTTGCTACTACTATTAGGGCAAGAGCCCGCAAGCTATCTAATCGAATGCTTGCGGGCTCTGTCATCTTAGTCGTTGTTCTCCTGGCGCTCCTTCCAGCGGCGGAAGGTGTTGGGATTGTTCTGTCTCATGTATATGCCGAAGGCAGCAGCATCCTTATTGGTTTTCTCCCGCTGATCAGCTTCCTGACAGCGCTCCTCATACTCTGCAGCCTTGTCAGCATATTCGTTAGCTTTTACTATTCCTCCAATAACTGCTGTGACTGCTATGATGACAATCAATACAAGTGTCAGAATATAGTAGACACGGTTCTTGTAGAATGAATTGAGCAGTTTGGCATGCTCGTCACAGAGGAACGCTTCCACTTTGTCAGGGATCTTGCTTAGCAGTTTCTTAATCCATGTCGCCAAATCCTTCTTGAACTCTTCCAACATATAAGTGTTGGCATGGATACAGTCCATGAGATCCTTCCGTCCCTCACGGTCTGCGAAGTCCTTGGGAGTGCCATCCTCATTGAGGTAGACATTGCAGAGCTCTGCTGAGAGGTCAAACATCCTGTCTGAGCTCTCCTTGTTCTCTTGAGCACTCTTCTCCATGGACTTGGCTGATTCTGCCATGGACTTGACGATCTTGTCAAGATCGGCCTTGGTGATGTTTCCTACCATACCGGTCATATCCTTTCCCGGCTTGTCTGCAACTGGGTTAGAGACATAGTCTCCGAGTCCCTTCTTCTTGTTGTTGAAATCCATACTCTTCATGATTTATCGAGGTTAGACTTAAGTTGTTTGATGTCGGTGATCAGTGACATTGCCTTGGCAATGTCGTTCTTGTTAGAGCCATTGGTATTCATGTGCCGCACCAATTGGTTAAGGTTGTTGCCCAGGTTGGTGAGCGTCTGACGGTAGCTGCGGGTGTCGGGACTGAGGTCTCTGACCTTTCGTCCAAGGATGACCTGACGGCAGTAAGCCGACGGCTTGTGTCCCTTCTGTGCTGCGTTGTTCGCAACCAGCTTCATCTGCTCTTCTGTCAAGCGGATGGTGATGCGGCAAGGCATGGTCATCTTTGGTTCCGCTGCCTTTACCTGCTGTTTTGACTTTGTTGTTGTCTTCTTTCTCATAGTGAAATGTGTTATTGAATATTTCAATTTAAGGACAAATTTGTTATTAGTAGCCGTAATAGCCGGATTTCCTACGCCACTCCTCATCGAGATCGTCACTGCTTCCGTGATGCCCTCCGACTTCATGTTCCCGGTTCTGACCATGAGCAGCACCGCCTGAGGCATTAAGGAAGCCTGAGCCTTTTTGACCACGAGAAGTCCTTGTCGTTTTGTTAGTCTTGGAATTGCCTGTAGAACGCTCGACATTCTTCGTACTCTTTTTGGTAGTCTTAGCCTTAGCTTCCGCAGCTTTCCTCTCTTTCTCTACCTTGACTTTGAGTTCCTGATACTTCTTAGTGCTGACCTTGTCTACACGCTCCTTATCTGCCACGTTGACATTCAGTCTTTGGAGTAGTTGAAGGTCTACATCAAGTTCCTTGTCCAAGGAGTAGGTACGAGTTTTGTCGTTGTCCTCGTCGAAAATCTCGGCATACAGACACTGCTCATAGGGATTGCGATAGAGACGGATGCCTTCAGAGGCCAGACGACTGAGGAAGTTGTCGCCAGTGGTCGTTCTATCCTGGGCCAGCTTTTCGATCATATACTTACACCGTTGCTTGCGTTGTTGCGCCTTAATGGCTCTGCGCTGCCGCTCCTTCAACTCACTTGGATCTTTCTCTACACGGGTATAGGTGCGTTTCTTGCTCTGGTCATCGCGAGACTCACGCTTCTCATTCGAGTCATCCGGTCGAGGCTCTTCTTTCCTTGTTCCAACAGCCTTCTGATGTTGCTGTTCTAGGTATAAGGCACGAGGTGCAGCTTCGAGTCCGTATTCCTCACTGATCTTGGCTGCCGCCCGAACAGCATTCTTCTTGATGAAAGAATCATGAAGTCGTCTGCCATCAACCGTCGTCGTTAGGATGGCGATATGGAAGTGCTCGTTGTCAGTGTTCTCATGATGGGCTACGACAAACGGACAGTCAAAGACATTGTTCCCCCTTTGGTCAAGCTCGCACATGAAGGCGTCTATCACATTGCGTTCGAACTCTACGCGGTCTGCCGGATTGTCAATACTTCTTATCTTCTCCGTGTCACCGTCACTCATCGAGATCACGATATGGTAGCACATCGGCGAGTACTTGTTAGCTATCGCCAGCCAGTCATCAGCCATCTCCTTAGGTGTCTGTCCTTCGAGGGTCTCATTGAGGTAAAATACCTCACCGCCCTTCTCCGAATTTTGTCCGTAGCTGAGCGTGTAGGTCACGTTGTCTGATCGTAATACTTTTGCTATCATCTTAGATATATCTTTGTTGTTAATGTCAGACATTTCCCGCAAAGGAAGTCGAAGCTTAGCGAAGACTTCCCGGGTCTCGGGGTTTCCCTGAGCAAGGGTGGCTTGGCGGACAATCTCGGAGAGTTGTCAGACAAAGCCACATCTTGCACTATCAACCCGTTCGAGACATCATTTGCATGGCACTGTCATTCGTAGATCATACCTGTTGTCAGACAATGTCTGCCATCACAGTCCCCACCCTTTATGCTTGGGCTCCAAGGTGAGATTTTGAACAGGACCGGTACCCTTAGCAATCTTGTCGGACTTTTCTGCCTCCTGCTGTCCTTCTTCAGAAGATTGGTTCGTCAGACACTGTGAGTTCGATGTCTTGTCCGTTGTCAGACGGTTCGTATCTTTCAGCGATGGGGAGATAGCCTCTTCGTTGTCAGACATCTTAACGACATACTTCTCATAGATGTCTGACGGCATCTGCATCCTCATTCGGGAGGCAAGAGATTCGTAACCTTTGAAAATGTCAGAACGGTTTACTGCTGTCCCCTTGCAGGCATCGTTGATATCCTTGAACATTTGTCTGCCATCAGCCGTGTTGGGGAAGAATGTCTTGACCGACAAGAAGTCGGGATTGTCACGGATGAACTGCTGCGCCTTCTCGATGTTCTGTCTGCCATTGATGATGAGGTGGTAGGTACTGCTGAAGGACTGGCTCACCTGGTTCTTGTGCCACATCTCCATCATGGCGAGAAAGTCAGATGGACTGTCGTAGACAAAACAGTACTGGTTCTTCTTGATCTTGCCGATGGTGGTGATCGTACTTTCATCATAAGGTCTCCAGGCAGTGTCGCAGAAGACCATCCAGTTGTCGTTGTCGGCGGGGAAAGCCAACAGATACTTATCCTTCGACTTCTGAGGGTCATTGACCTCGACTTGCTTGCAGAACTGGTCAAGCACATCTGTGGAGATGCCGTGGCGGGTCATCAGTTCATAAACTGATTCATCGATGTCGTCGGTCAACGTCGTCTTGAACTTGCCTAATCTTACCGTTGCAGTCGGGAAACTGCCCGGCAGAGTCTCAGACTCCTGATAAGCATTGAGCATGAGCTCCATGTGATCGTGGTAGTTGCCGTCGAAGTCACGAGGCTTGAAATTCAGATAGTCGATAAGTTCAGCCGTCTGTCCATGAACACCGTCCTTACGGGATATCCACTCATTGCGGGCCATATTGACAGTGAAGTCAGCGATGAAACCGCTAGCGTTAACTACCGCACGGTAATGACGGAGCGACTGCACCTGCTCATAGAAGGGGAACCGCATGGCGGTGAGTAGGTCTGAGATGGGAACCTTGTTCATCTCAGAGCGTGGAACGAAAGTTGGAATGTTGTAAATCATAGTCATGCACACACCTCCTTTCCCTCCTTTTTAGCTTTGGCAGCCAGTTCCAAAGCAAGATTAGCGTCAATGACGATCTTGCGGCCCACCTGGGTGATGGCTCCGTCGATGATGCCGCTGTGTTTGATACGGTTAGCGGTCGGGATGCTGCATCCAAAGATGTCGGCGATACCCTTGATACCATAGACTAAGTGCCTTGGCTTTTCGTCATCCGTAGAGTGGTTGATAGACTTGTCGGACAAAACCGACAGATTGCTCATGAGGAAGATAAATTCCTCTCCGGTCATTGCACAAACGTGCTTTTGAAGAAGATCATTTAAATTATAGGTCTTCATACGAAAGTTTAGTTAGATTAGTAATAAGTTTAGTGCCCTTATCGACACCACGTTGAACCGGTTGTCAAAAGCTTGACGATTGCAAAGTTAGGTATATTTCAACTACAATCAAGGGTACACCCAAACAAAATGCAGAAATAATGCTATTTTTCTTGAAAATAGTCGTTTTTCGGCTAAAAACGCCTTCTTTGTGGACACTTTTTGGTGAGGTAGACGTCTTCATCAATCTGCAAAATTCCACTATTCAAAAAATATTTTTAAAATTTCCCTTGAAAAGTTGATGTAAATCAAAATATTTGTATATATTTGCAACCGAGAACCATGCTCAAAGCCCAGGTGGGGTACTGTTAGCAATAGCAGAAGCCCGCAAAGGGTGGGAAAGAGATGCTCATGAGGAACTTCTTAGCATTGGGGATCATATATATGATTAAGGCGTTTACTTGACGCTTTGTTCTTGACGCACTGAAACTTCGCAAACTTCAATTGTAGTCAAAGGACTTAGCAATGGTAGATGTCCATGGGTGTGTATTACAGCCCATATTGAGTACCTATAGTTTTATGGGTATCGTATGGTGTATACATATCGGCGTGGGCTTCTGCGTTGCTCGTTCTGACTACAATGGGCAATGCGAAGGCCTCAGTGCGTGGGACGGGTGACTGTAAGACTCCCACGCTTTTTTCGTATGTATAGGATAGAGATTGAATGAAATTTTCAGCTTGGGGGTGCTGAATATTATGTCTCTTAGGATGAAAGAAAAAATGCTTGAAAACGGTAATAATTTCCAGGAATTTACGAATTTCCTAGGATCCGAAAAATTGAGAATAAGCAATAAACTCAAAATCGTTTCAGATCTGAAGGGGGAAAAAAGAACGGTCTTTTATAGGTATTTCAAGACGGAACACCTGTTAAAGTCTTTAGCAGAACATACTCTATATCTCGCAAGTCCATCTTCTTGGGACGACCCTTTTGAAACAAAATATATGGAGTCATTAGATAATATTGGACTCCAAAAGGAAGAAGATACAAACACACTTAAAGAATATTCTGTATTTGCTACTTGCTTTAAAGGTGAGAGCGCAAAAGTCAATGAGGAAGCGGCATGGAAAATTTACATGCCTGCAAGTGGAAGCATCGTTCGAGTAGAAATAGATGCTTACGAACTATGTTATGCTTTGTGTAATTCTATCTTTGATGGGGGCTATTTGTATCTTTCAAAAATGGATTACCGGTTAAGGAAAAATATCGTTACCCCTACACCTATATTTGATCCTAATATCAATACCCTAAAGCAGGTATCAGAGAAGGAAAGAGCTGTTAAGTTAAGAGATCTTTTTATCAATAATTTCTCACTTAAACGTAACGCTTATAACTACGAGGAAGAGGTGCGCGTAAGTTTAATAAGAAAAGGCGTTGAGGATGTTGATCATATGCTCCTTTCTAACTTTAACTGGGGGCATGTTATAAACAAGATCACTTTGCAACCACTTAATCCTAACAAACCTCAATATGAAGAGAAAATACTAAGAAATATCGCAACTTATCAAAAGATTAAGTACTTGATTCCTAACAAGAAGATATACAAGTCTAATCTTTACGATTCAAATGAGGTAGACGAAGAAACTGAAGTTAAATTATAAATGACTATGAAGCGACTTTTACTTATTTGGGCATTGTTCCTATGCTCGCTAACAGCAGCGTTCGCTCAGTTCAGCGGATCGGGGTCAGGAACCAAGGATGACCCTTATCTGATTTTCTATGCTGAACAGCTAAATCAGATGCGCAACTTCCTCGGGAAGGATAGTGTGTTCTTCAAGCTGATGTCAGATATTGATTTGACGTCTTTTCAAGAAGACAATTATCCGAATCAGGGTTGGTTGCCGATTGGAAATAACTCTGCTCCATTCAAAGGAATCTTTGAAGGCAATAACCACAAGATTACCGGGTTAAGTATCAACCGAACGAGCAATGATTATACCGGATTTTGGGGGTACACAGACCATGCTCAGATTAGTAATGTTTCTATATTCGGTTCAAGTGTAAAAGGAAACAATTATTGTGGTACGGTCTTAGGATATTCTCAGAATACCAAGATAACCAATGTGTCTGCTTCCTTTGAAAACGTGGGTGGTGCTAAATGTATTGCCGGATTCTGTGGAATTGCTCGCAATAGCAGTTTTACTAATTGTTCGACGAGTGTTAACTCTACAATTACATCGACAGACTCTATCTCAGGAGGTATGTTGGGAAAAGCTTTTAACTCTACCCTTTCGAAATGTACAGTAGAAGCAACAGTCAAAGCTTCAAAAGGAAGTGTGGGAGGTGTTGTCGGCTACTCAGAAAATGTCAATTTTGATGATATTAGTTGCCAAGGAGCTGTTTCAAGTGATAACAATGATGTTAACGTTGGTGGTCTTGTTGGAACCAACAATAGTACTGACGGTACAACCATCAAGTCGTGCAATATAAAGGTTAAGGTTACTTCAAAGGGAAATGCTGGCGGCTTGTTCGCATTCGTTTCCGGTTTTGGTGCTAAATGTATTTCTGACTGTCATTTCAAAGCAGACATTGAAGGCGCTTCCAATGTCGGAGGGTTGATAGGATATATTAAAGAAGGAGTAGTCTCAGTGGATTCATCTGAAACGGTTGGTAGTATTACTGGCACAGGTGATCATGTAGCTGGCGCTATTGGATATTCCGAAGGAGGATGTATTGAAGGTATTAACAGGTTTTGCCATGTCGGTACGATTAAGGGGAACAACTATGTTGGTGGGGTTATTGCTAGAATTGCAGGGATTAAGGTTAGTCAGCCTACGCTACATAAATATTCTTTAGGAGATAGCGGCCCTTATTATGGCCGAATCTGTGGTAAAATAATAAAGGATTTTAGCGAAACTATAGAAAAAAGTAGTAATAAATTAATAGCTATTCATAATTGTGTTAATATAGGCAATATAATTGGGAAAAATAAAATAGGTGGTATTCTTGGTTACGAGGATCCTGCTACTTCATATGAGGCAAAAACTCATAATGTAAATTGCACATATTATCCTCAAACTGGTATCATAAGTATTAGTCAGGATGGATACAATATTTTGAATTACTATGCTCCTTCTATATTCCTATATAAAGATGATAAATACACGTATAAAAAAATACGTGCAGGGGAAGGGGACGGAGGACCTGTAAATTTTTCTTATAATACATATTATTGTGTTAACACCGGTTTGTCAATAACCGATTGTAGTTTTTCCGGCTCTCTATTAGGTGAAAATTCAGTTGGTGGAATAGCTGGAGGTAAGAATGGGGGAGTTATCGCAAGAAATATTGCTTATTGTAAGATAAAAGCCAACTCTGAACTAGGAGGAATAGTTGGAGTTATCTTAGGTGATGGGTCAAGAGAAACTAAAGATTCAATAAGTGTTGTTTCCAATTCAGCTATATGCCTATCTATTGCTTCCAGTTCATATACAACGGGGCTTATTTATGGTAAAAAGTCAAATGATTATGTTGTTATTGGAAAATTAGGTACCGCAGAGTCGAATTTTGCTTTAGCAACTTCTAAGGTGTTCGTTAATGGTGTGCTTCAGACCTTGTCAGATAGTCCATCTAATGGTACTGCCGTTGGTGAATCTTCTCTGAAGCTAAGGGCCACTTATGTAGCAGCCGGTTGGGACTTTAATAACGATTGGACGATTCAAGAGACAGAGACCTATCCTTATAAGCCGTGGCAGGCTGCACCTCCTAAGATTACATCCAACCTTGTGTCTCAAGAGACGACGATAAGTGGCAAGAGTATAGATGGTGGTACTGTATATATAGAGGTAGGTGACTCTTATAAGTCATCAGTCGTTTGTAACGGCAATCAGTGGTCATTCTCTGTGCCCGCTCTTCAGTCCGGAGACCCCGTACGCTTGTATGCTGTTGTAGACGGGAAGGGGCAGTCTCCTTATACGGATGCAACTGTGAACTATCCGGGTAGCGGTACTGAAGCCGATCCCTATCGCGTCTATACAGCTGCTGATCTTCAGGGTGTCTACAAGAAAGGCTTTTACAAGTTGATGAATGATATCGACTTGACGGAATGGATCAATAAGTACAGTCCTACGGAGGGCTGGCCTGCTATCGGCAAGAACGGTGTGACTGCTGTCTATTTTGATGGTGGCGGTCATAAGATTACTGGTCTTTGGTGTAATACGACGGCTGGTTACAATGGATTGTTCTCTAACTTCCCGGCTGGCTATATCAAGAATCTGACGGTTGAAACTGCATCTGGTAAATCGGTCAAAGGTGGAGATTATACCGCTGTGCTGATAGGGCGGATGACGAATGGTAAGATAGAAAATGTGACCGTCAAAGGTAATGCTGAAGGCTCGAATCATGTCGGAGGTATAACTGGCATGACGAGTGCAATGAAGTTCAATAATGTCAATTATGAAGGAGAGACAACCTCTTCATCAACTAAAGATATCTATATTGGTGGTCTTGCAGGATTAGCCAATGGCAGCGTTGATGTCATAAGCAGTTATGCGAAGGTTAAGTTAACGACAACGGGGTCCAATGCTAATGCAGGTGGTATCTTCGGAAAAGGCTCGAATGTCATCCTGAAGAATTCTCATGCAGAGACTACAGCAAAGACGTTAGGCGACAGTACGTTTGTCGGAGGCCTTGTTGGTGTGACAGAAGCAACTGACTCAATTACCAAATGTTACTCTGAAGGTACTTTAGCTGCAACCGGAGCAAAGAGTTATGTTGGTGGTCTTGTCGGTATAAACAATGGCGAAGGATTGATAGAGAACTGCTATTCTACGGCTGATGCTACTTCCACGCTCTATGCCGCCGGCCTTGTGGCTTACAACTATGGTAAGGTCAGCAACAGCTATAGCAAGGGAAATGTGAACAGTGAGTTCTATGGTGCCGGAGCCGTTGGCTACAATGATGGTGCTAAGGCTACCGTCAATAATCTTGTGGCCGGTAACCCGCAGGTGAATGTCACAGACAAGAGCGGATGGAGCATCCGTGTGCTCGGTGGTTTCAAGAATGGAGCTTCACAACCGGGAGAAAACAACTATGCACTCAGCACAATGATTCTTTCAGTCAATGGCGTGCCTAAGAAAGTTACAGATAATATCCTTGATGGCTATGCCAAGACAGAGGATGAGCTAAAGTCAGAAGCAACCTATGAGAAACTCGGCTGGTCCTTCAGTCGTGTGTGGAAGATTGAAGAAGGCAAGGCATGGCCTACGCTTGACATGACAGTTTACGGTCTCGTGACGAGCGTGATCTTGGATCAGAAGACGCTTACGCTGAAGAAAGGTCAGACGGCTACGCTGAGAGCAACGGTTAAGCCGGATGATGCAACGAACAAGACTGTCGCATGGTCTTCTTCTGATACGAGTATTGCTACGGTCAAGGATGGTGTTGTGAGAGGTGTTGGCAATGGTAAAGCAACGATCATTGCAACTTCAACGGATGGTACGAACCTGGCCGATTCAGCAATTGTTACAGTCTATGCTCCGGTTAACGACACGATCGTGCTGAAAGATACGACCACGCTGAAGAACAAGACCATCATGTATCCGGTTTATCTGAACAACGAGGATCCTGTTTGCAGCTTCCAGTTCGATGTCTATCTGCCGGATGGTATGGATATCGCCACGAACAGTAAGGGTAAATACGACATCCAGTTTGCTGGTCGCCAGGCGGACACACACTCCATCACCTCTCGCAAACAGAAAGACGGAGCTATACGTATCGTGGCATTCTCTGTGGCTAATGATAACTTCTCAGGCAACAGTGGAGCGTTGGTTACCTTGCCATTGGTGATTGGAGATGTGGCGCAAGGAGATTATACGATCAGTATCCGAAACATCGTTCTTGCAGATAAGGCAGAGAAAGAATTCTATTGTGCAGATGCTCAAGGATCTATTCATGTCGATAACGTCCTTCGTGGAGATGCAAATAGTGATGGAAAAGTCTCTCTCGCAGATGTGAATAGCACGGTCAACTATATCGTTGGTGATCCGTCAGAGAGCTTCTCGTTAGCTGCTGCAGATATGAATGGTAATGGTATCGTAAATGTCTCCGATGTAAATGCTATCGTGAATGTCATCTTAGGTGGTGAAAGTACGGCTTCTGGTGCTAAGCAACTGGTAAGTAATGTTGCTAAGGCTAATGAGGTTACAACAAGTGACAAGATGTATTGCAGTGATATTCATATTGCTCCAGGCGGAACAGCAACATTGCCTGTCAATCTCGACAACAATGGTAAATACTGTAGCTTCCAGTTTGATATCATTCTTCCTGATGGCATAACTGTTGCCAACTCTGTCGGCAAGAATGGAAAGGTCAAATATGAAGCAAGTATCGTCACAGACCGTTGTACAGATCATACGCTTGCCTCTAATTTGCTGAAGGGTAATCGTTATCGTGTTGTAGTGTTCTCACTCACTAATACCGATCTCGAGGGTACAAGCGGACCTGTTGTGAATATCACATTGCAGGCTGACGATACATTGAAAGAAGGTAAGTTGAATCTTAAGATGGAAGGTGTTGTACTTGCCACTGCCGATGAGAAGGAGTATTATCCTGCTGACAGTGAATCAACGGTCACTGTCTCTACTGATACGGGCATCAATGGTATCACCGTAGATCCTTCTTCTGTGAAGATCTATGACTTACAAGGCCGTAAGGTGAATAAGCCCACTCAAGGCGTTTATATTGTAAACGGCAAGAAGGTCGTCATCAAGTAACCTTAGTATCACTATATAAGAATGAGCCTGCTGCGGTATTGATCGTAGCAGGCTTTTTCTTTACATTAATCATAATCACAAAATTTCCAAGCGGAATACAGCAAAAATACAAAGTAAACTTGCACAAAAATACCAAATGATTTGCTTGTTTCAGGAGAAAGAGTTATATTTGCAACAGATTTCAGTTTAGGCAGATATGAATTATTTAAAGAGAACAGCAGATGGCTATTTGAGTCTTCAGTTGGCATCTTCCGGTGCAGTGCTGATAGAAGGTCCGAAATGGTGTGGAAAGACTACAACAGCAGCGCAGCAAGCCAAGAGTATTATTAGTTTGCAGGATCCAGATATGCGTGATAGTTATCAGGCGACTGCTGAAGTCAAGCCTTCCCTTCTTCTTGCTGGTGATACACCTCGGTTGATTGATGAATGGCAAGAAGCTCCGGTTTTATGGGATGCCGTACGTACCATGGTTGATAAACGCAATGAATTTGGTCAATTCATAATGACAGGATCCAACTCTATTGATTCCAAGAAAAAGAAAGAGTATATCAAGCATTCTGGCAGTGGCAGAATAGCCAAGATGCAGATGCTGCCAATGAGTCTTTATGAATCATTGGAATCAAATGGGAAGATCTCTCTGCAAAGTTTGTTTGATGTTCCCGAGTTGGACATAGACGGCATCACTTCAGACATGACGATTGAAGATCTGATATTTGCTGCCTGCAGAGGTGGTTGGCCTGCATCACTAAAAGCGTCATTCGACAAGGCTAAACTTCAGATTGCGAAGAATTACATCCGTACAGTCTGTGATACTGACGTTTCAACCATAGATGAGATTGAGCGAAATGAGAAAATAGCGAAAGCCATTCTACAGAGCTATGCACGCAATATCTCGACACTCGCAAAGAAAAGTGTGATCTACAAGGATGTAAATGAGCATTTAGAAGGTATCAGTGATACAACCTTTGATACTTATCTGAATGCACTCCAGCGCTTATTCGTCATACAAGACGTTGATGCTTGGAGCCCAGCCATTCGCTCTGCCAGTGCGATACGTCGTGGCTCAAAACGAGAATTTGTAGACCCGTCTATTGCCGTTGCTGCATTAGGTTTATCGCCCCAGGCGTTATATACAGACCTAAAAACCTTTGGGTTCTTGTTCGAATGTATGGCGATTAGGGATCTAAAAGCGTATTCGATGTCTCTTGGAGGCTCTATTTCGTATTATCATGACAGGTACGACCTGGAAGCAGACGCTGTCCTCCATCTTGAGGATGGCAGGTATGCACTGATTGAATTTAAGTTGGGAAGCAAAGAAATAGAAGAAGGCGCTGGACATCTGAAAGAGATCAAGCGCTTGGTTCAAGAACATAATAAAGTGGAAAAGCAGATTAAGCTTCGTGAACCCGATCTGATGATGGTGATTACTGGTGGGCACATGGCTTATACTCGTCCCGATGGGGTGAAGATAATACCTTTGGCTTGCTTGAAAGATTAAGACGGTATACTCTTAATACTCCATGATATGTTTTCCCGCTTGTTTTCCCGCCCGATTTTGGTGTCAAGATAAACGAAATATCAGGGACGTATCAAGGAAGAAGTGTTTTCCCATTGTTTTCCCTAAAAGAAAATCAGCAACCTAAGAATCGTCTTAAGTTGCTGATTTTCAGTGTGGACCAGCCAGGGCTTGAACCTGGGACCTCCAGATTATGAGTCTGTTGCTCTAACCAACTGAGCTACAAGTCCAGTAAATCGCTTTGCCGTGGATAGCTGCAAAAGAGCAGGCTCGGTGGCGATTTGCGGTGCAAAGGTAATAAAAAAGTTGATAGAAAACAAATATGAATGGAGTTTTTTGCACAATTAACACAATTTTGATGAGAAAAATAGTTCGGTACTGGGCAAATTAACACAATTTGGGGAGTTATCGGGACGAGATAAGTTGAATTTAGTTACCTTTGCACCAATATTTATAATTAGTGTTCACTGAAAAATTAATTTGCCATTTTTGAGTGGTAGTAGT
>SAMEA3663053__coassemble_319_pt1 | contig 16525 bp, 12 predicted proteins | sample SAMEA3663053__metabat2_low_PE_016 | metagenome-assembled genome bin SAMEA3663053 (sample SAMEA3663053) | pig gut metagenome | biome: pig gut; feature: pig-associated habitat; material: faeces | place: France | collected 2012 | reverse complement strand
TTTAAGCTGGTAAAAGCTGTTCTCCGGGTCGATGCCCGCTATAAAACGGTGGTATTCGGAGTCGTCAGTGATAACCTTCAGCTCATAGTTGCCACCATAGCACAGAGCGGCCCCAATGACATCACCGGCATTCTCCCTTGCCTTCCCGTCGAGTGAGAACATCACCTCGGCATGCGATGTATGAGAGTTACGGGTACCGTCGGTATTCCTGATGACCTTGTCGCCGGCGGTAAGCGGTTCCTCGTCGAGGCGTCCCTCATTAGCCCACGTGCCATAAAGGGAGCTGAGCCATACGTTGCCACGACGGATGGGCAGGCAACCAGAGTAGAAGTCGGTGAGGGTAACAGTGGACTTTTCATCATTTTTTATTGATGTCCACGTTTCTATCATGTCTACATCATGATAAGCCCGGTAGTTGACATCAACGGAAAGGGCATACTGTGGGTCCTTGAGATGGATGGTTGTAACGGTGGACATGCCATCCTGTCGCACATCATAGCCTACGGCGTTGAGTTCTGTCGTCATATTACCGTCAGAGTGTCGGACAGCAAAGGCAGGCTCTGCCTGTGGCGACGGACCATACGGCATGTATATTTCCTGATGGCTGTTTAGAGGTGTGGTGAGGTTAGCGGCATCGGCATCGCCAATCCTACTGCCGAAATAAACGAATGTTGGGTGCTTGCCGTTCTCCACATCAATAATAAGCGACATGCTATTGGTCTGGATGGCAACGTTTTTCGCCATAGCCGGAGCTAGCGATAGAAGGGATAGAATAGCAAATGTTATCTTTCTCATAGATCCTTTAATATATAATGTGTAGGTTTAATTGTATTTCATTGGCAAAGTTATTGATTATAATTGTAAAAAACATACTTTTTATTTGCCATTATGTGTACAATCACGCTTTTTATACAATATTATCTGTTTGTTTTATGGATACACATTACCACAAAAGGACAGAAATGGCAAGGACGACAATGACAAAGGAGCGCATCGGTAAAAGCAAAGACCCTTTTAAAGGGCTGCAACTCATAACATTCCTAAAAAAATATCATCTACATTAGGTAATTTGGCAAATAATGAGTAACTTTGCGCTCTCAATTAGGTCTGAAGTGAAAAATAAGTTCTTCTGACTTAACGTATTAGCAAACAGTCGAAACTACAAAATACAAAATAGACAACAAAAGAAAATGCAGATTTCATTCGAAAACCCTGACAAGGTCAATGGCCTGCTGACCATGACCGTCGAAGAGAAAGACTTCAAGGACGATGTCGAGAAGACACTAAAAGACTATCGCAAACGCGCAAATGTACCAGGCTTCCGTCCTGGACAAGTACCAATGGGCCTCATCAAACGCCAGTTTGGCACATCAGTGAAGGTTGACGCCATCAACAAGCTCATTGGAGAGCAACTACAGAAATACATCAACGACAACAAAATCCAGATGCTCGGACAGCCCCTGCCACACGAGGGCCAGGAGCCGGTAGACCTCGAGAAGGACGCTCCATACACATTCCAGTTCGACATTGCCGTAGCACCGGAGTTCGACGCAAAGCTTTCAGGGCGCGACAAAGTGGCTTACTATGACATCAAGGTTGACGACAAGCTCATAGACCAGCAAGTCGACATGTTCGCCAACCGTGCAGGCCATTACACCACGGCAGAGTCTTACGACCCGGAGAAGCGTGACGTGCTGAAAGGCGACCTCCGCGAGCTCGACGAGAACGGCAACACCCTTGAGGGCGGAATAACAGAAAGCGACGAGTCGCTTATGCCGGCTTACTTCGACGATGAGGAGCAGAAAGAAAAGTTCAAGGACGCAAAGCCAGGCGACATTATCACCTTCAACCCGACAGCAGCCTACAAGGGCAGCGAGACACAGATAGCATCGCTACTGAAGATAGACCGCGACAAGGCTGGCGAGCACAAGGGCGACTTCAGCTTCCAGGTTACCGAGGTGTCACGCTGGGAGAAAGCAGAGGTCAACGAGCAACTCTGGCAGGGTGTATACGGCAAGGACAGCGGCATCAAGGACGAGAAGGGCTTCCGTGAGGCTATCGCAAAAGGACTGGCACAGCAGCTCCAGGGCGACTCCGACTTCAAGTTCCTGCAGGATGTACGCGCACATGTACTGAAGAAGATTGGAAAGGTACAGTACCCGGACGAGATGCTTAAGCGCATTCTCCTCGCCAACAACTCCAAGAACCTCAAGACCGAAGAGGACAAGAAGAAATTCATCGACGACAACTACCAGGGAAGCCTTGAGGCACTGACATGGGATCTGGCAAAGAACCAGCTCGCTGTAGCTGCCGGCATAAAGGTAGAGGACAAGGACGTCGAGAACGCCGCAGAGGAAATGGCACGCATGCAGTTCGCCCAGTACGGCATGAGCAATGTTCCTGAGGAATATGTCAAGAACTACGCAAAGGAACTCCTGAAGAAGGAGGACACTGTGCGCCAGATGGCTGACCGCGCACTCGACCAGAAGCTCACTGAAAAGCTGAAGACTGTAGTAAAACTTGACCATAAGGAGACCAGTCTTGACGACTTCAACAAGATGATGGAAGAGGCAAACAAATAATTTTTTGAAAAAAACATCGATAATTTGTAGAGGTTATCGAGTTTTTTTCTTATCTTTGTGTGGAAATATGCAATAATGCCGATTACTATGGCATGGACTTTGCATGTAAGGCACAAAATAAGGGGAAAACGCGATAACCTCTTTTTATGTCCAACAAATTAAGAAAGGAACACGAAATGAACGATTTCAGAAAGTTTGCTACTCAGAAACTGGGCATGAACGGACTCGTACTGGACGAGACGGTGAAAGCCCAGCAACAGTACATGAACCCATACATCCTTGAGGAACGACAGCTGAACGTAACGCAGATGGATGTCTACTCACGGCTTATGATGGACCGCATCATATTCCTTGGCTCGGAGATTGACGACTATGCTGCCAACACGCTTATTGCGCAACTGCTGTACCTCGACTCCGTAGACAGCGGGAAAGACATATCTATCTATATCAACAGCCCGGGGGGAAGCGTAACGGCAGGCCTTGCCATCTATGACACCATGCAGTTTATATCGTCGGACGTGTCGACAAACTGTGTCGGCATGGCGGCGTCTATGGCTGCCGTACTGCTGGTAAGCGGAAAAGAAGGGAAACGCTTCGGACTGCCACACAGCCGCGTGATGATACACCAGCCGCTGGGAGGCGTGCAAGGACAGGCATCAGACATAGAGATTGAGGCGCGCGAGATACAGAAGTTCAAGAAAGAACTCTACACCATCATCGCAAACCACTCACATCAGGACTACGACAAGGTGTGGAAGGACAGCGACCGCAACTATTGGATGACCGCCAATGAGGCGAAGGAGTATGGAATGATAGACCAGGTGCTCGAACGCAAGTAAAAAAATGAAAGGAGAATAAACCTAATGGTTAAGAAATGCAATTTCTGCGGAAGGAGCGAGCGCGATGTGCGCCTGCTCATTTCCGGACTAAACGGCAACATCTGCGAGGACTGTCTCCGGCAGGCTTGGAACATCGCCCAACAGGCAGGGGTCTTCAACGAAGACGTCCAGCCAAAGGACGATGACACAAAGAATATGAAGGTGCCAAAGCCGAAAGAGATAAAGGAATACCTCGACCAGTATGTCATAGGACAGGACGAAGCGAAGAAGAATCTTGCCGTGGCTGTCTACAACCACTATAAGCGCCTGCAACAGCCAAAGGATGACAACGGTGTGGAGATCGAGAAGAGCAATATCATCATGGTTGGCTCGACAGGTACTGGAAAAACCTTGCTGGCAAGAACCATCGCCAAGATGCTTGACGTACCGTTCACCATCGTCGACGCAACAGTGTTCACTGAGGCCGGCTATGTGGGCGAGGACGTAGAGAGCATCCTCTCCAGATTGCTGCAAGTAGCCAACTACAACGTTAAGGCAGCCGAGAAAGGAATAGTGTTCATCGATGAAATTGACAAGATAGCACGAAAGAGCGACAACCCAAGCATCACACGCGATGTGAGCGGCGAGGGCGTACAGCAAGGACTGCTGAAGCTCCTGGAAGGCACCATGGTGAACGTGCCGCCACAGGGAGGACGAAAGCACCCGGACCAGGAATACATACACGTGGACACGCACAACATACTGTTTATCTGCGGAGGTGCCTTCGATGGCATAGAGCAGAAGATAGCGCAACGCATGAACACGCACGTAGTAGGCTTCAACTCGGTACAGAACGTAGCGAAAATAGACAAGGACGACCTGATGCAGTACATCATGCCACAGGACTTGAAGGCATTCGGACTCATACCTGAAATTATCGGACGACTGCCGGTGCTCACCTATCTGAAGCCTCTTGACAGGGAGGCACTGCGACGCATACTGGTGGAGCCTAAGAACTCTATCATCAAACAGTATGAGAAGCTCTTCGAAATGGACAAGGTAAAGCTGACGTTCACCGACGACGCACTGAACTTCATCGTCGACAAGGCTATAGAGTACAAGCTTGGCGCACGCGGACTGCGCTCTATCGTTGAGAGCATAATGAGTGACGCCATGTTCGAGATACCATCGACACGCAAACGCTCTTTCGAGGTTACAATCGACTACGCGCGCAAACAACTCGACAAGTCGCATCTGCAGCGTCTCGAATCGGCATAGAAAATCACAGAGGAAGAAGAGATAGAACCGGGGCACGCCCAGATTCTAACTCTTCATCCTCAATATTCTCACCCCATAACCCTATCAACCAGGGATGACCTCACTGACACAAATCTTCCGACAATAACATGACGAAATCCGACAATCTGAAAGAAGCACTAAAGAAAATATTCGGCTTTGACAACTTCAAAGGCGATCAGGAATCCATTATACGTAATTTGATGGAGGGACATGACGTATTCGTGCTCATGCCTACCGGCGGAGGAAAGAGCCTCTGCTACCAGTTGCCGTCGTTGCTAATGGACGGAATGGCTATCGTAGTCTCACCACTAATCGCCTTGATGAAGAATCAAGTTGATGCCATCAACGGCATCAGCGAGGAAGACGGAGTGGCACATTATCTGAACTCGTCATTAAAGAAATCGGAAATAGACAAGGTGAAAGAGGATATCTCTTCCGGAAAGACAAAGCTCTTGTACGTTGCCCCTGAATCGCTGAACAAACAAGAGAACGTCGAGTATTTCAAGACTGTGAAGATTAGCTTCTATGCCATTGACGAAGCACACTGTATCTCTGAATGGGGACACGACTTCAGGCCGGAATACAGAAAGATAAGGGAATCGATAGACCAGATAGGCAGGGCACCTATCATTGCGTTGACCGCAACGGCCACCGACAAGGTCAGGACAGACATACTGAGGAGCCTGGAAATTGAAAAGGCAAAGCAGTTCAAGAGTTCTTTCAACCGTCCGAACCTCTATTACGAGGTAAGACAGAAAACAAAGAACGTAGACCGGGACATAGTCAAATATATTAAGGAGAATCCAGGCAAAAGCGGAATAATCTACTGTCTGTCCAGAAAGAAAGTAGAGGATCTCGCAGAAATCCTGAAAGCCAATGATATAAAGGCTGCTCCTTACCACGCCGGACTAGAATCGGAAGTGCGCTCGAAGACACAGGATGACTTCCTGCAAGAGAAGATAGACGTCATTGTAGCGACCATAGCTTTTGGCATGGGTATCGACAAGCCGGACGTGAGATTTGTCATACACTACGACATCCCCAAGAGTCTGGAAGGCTACTATCAGGAGACAGGGCGTGCCGGACGGGACGGTAAGGAAGGAACATGTATCGCGTTCTACTCGCAGAAAGACCTGAAGAAACTGGAGAAATTCATGGAGAACAAGCCAGTGGCAGAACAGGAGATAGGACGCCAGCTTCTACAGGAGACTCAGGCTTACGCCGAATCGTCGGTATGTAGAAGGAAGATGCTGCTTCACTATTTTGGTGAGGAATATCCTAAGGACAACTGTGGGATGTGCGACAACTGCCGAAATCCAAAGAAGAAGGTCGAGGGTAAGGACGCGCTGGTAATAATCCTAAAGGCGGTGAAGGCGGTGAAGGAGAACTTCCATCAGGAATACATTATTAATTTTGTACGGGGATTTGCCACCGATGACATACGGGCGCACCACCACGACGAGCTTGATGAATTCGCCGAGGGAAAGGACTACGACATGGCTATTTGGAATCCGGTTATTAGGCAGGCACTGCTGGCAGGATATCTTAGGAAAGATGTCGACAACTATGGCATCCTCAAAATTACCACTGCCGGAAAGAAATACCTGAAGGAGCCCACATCGTTCCCTATTGTCATGGATGCGGTGTTCAAGGACGACTATGAGGACGAAAACGCCGACGGTGCTACTTCGGCTCTCGACCTTCAGCTCAAGAAGATGCTTGTAAGCCTCAGACGCGACATCGCCCAGAAGAAAGGACTGCCGACATACGTCATCTTCCAAGACGTATCGTTAGACCAGATGGCAACCATGTACCCTACTACCATTGACGACTTGAAGAACATTCAAGGCGTAGGAGAGGGAAAGGCGAAACGCTACGGAAAGCCATTTCTGGAACTCATAAAGAAATACTGCAAGGAGAATGACATCGTTCCGCCGGAGGAGCTCAGAGTACGCACAGTGGCGAAAAAGAGCAAAAAGGTGAAAATCATTGCGAGCATTGACAGGCAGATACCACTCGACGACATCGCCAATGCGGAGGGGCTGGATTTTGACGAACTGCTGGACAATCTTGACGACATAGTATACAGCGGAACAAAGATAAATATAGACTACTTCCTCGATGAATACTACGACGAGGACCAAGTCGAGGATATCTATGAGTACTTCAAGGAATCGGACACCGATGACTTGGATGCTGCGTATTCAGAACTCGACGAGGACTACCCGGAGGAGCTCATAAGACTGGTAAGGATAAAGTTCATTTCCGACATGGGAAACTAGCCGCCAAGGTTAAATTCCTTTAATGGTTTGAGAAAACGGAGGAAAAATACCGTCTATGTGGAAAAATATTGGTAAATTTGCACGCAACTAATTTTTAAAATACATTTATGTCTTCATTTGTTGCAGATAAAATTGTAATGGACGGTCTCACTTTTGATGACGTCCTCCTAATCCCTGCTTACTCAGAGGTACTGCCTAAAGAGGTAGAGTTGAAAACACGCTTCACACGCCACATCAATTTGAACATACCATTCGTCTCGGCGGCAATGGATACCGTTACAGAGGCTTCAATGGCTATCGCTATGGCACGTGAGGGAGGTATCGGTGTCATTCACAAGAACATGACCATCGACGAACAGGCTCGCCAGGTGGCTATCGTCAAGCGTGCTGAGAACGGCATGATTTACGATCCTGTTACCATCAAGAAAGGACGTACGGTAAGAGATGCCCTCAACATGATGGCGGAATACCATATAGGAGGAATTCCCGTCGTTGACGATGAGAATCATCTTGTTGGTATCGTCACAAACCGGGACCTGCGTTTCGAAAGGCGCATGGACAAGGCTATTGACGATGTCATGACAAAGGAGAATCTTGTAACCACACACCAGCAGACAGACCTCGTAGCCGCCGCAAAAATCTTGCAGGAGCACAAGATAGAGAAGCTGCCGGTAGTGGACAAGGACAACAAGCTTGTAGGACTTATCACTTATAAAGACATAACAAAGGAAAAAGACAAGCCAATGGCATGCAAGGACGACAAAGGCCGTCTGCGTGTTGCCGCCGGAGTAGGCGTAACAGCTGACACCATGCAACGTGCGCAGGCACTCGTCGAAGCCGGCGTTGACGCTATAGTCATAGATACAGCACACGGACACTCAAAGGGCGTGGTCGGCAAGTTGCATGACGTGAAGGCTGCATTCCCAAACATTGATGTTGTGGTTGGCAATGTCGCTACAGGAGAAGCTGCAAAGTTCCTCGTAGACAACGGTGCCGACGCTGTGAAGGTCGGAATAGGACCGGGATCGATATGCACGACACGAGTCGTCGCCGGTGTTGGCGTGCCTCAGCTCTCTGCTGTCTACGATGTTTACTGCGCACTGCAAGGGACCGGTGTGCCACTGATTGCTGATGGCGGACTGCGTTACTCTGGAGACATCGTAAAGGCTTTGGCTGCCGGTGGAAACTGCGTAATGATCGGCTCCCTCGTAGCCGGTACAGAGGAAAGCCCTGGCGAAACCATTATCTTCAACGGAAGAAAGTTCAAGACATACAGAGGAATGGGCTCTCTTGAAGCAATGGAGCAGAAGAACGGCTCACGCGACCGCTACTTCCAGAACGATATCAAAGACGCAAAGAAGCTCGTTCCGGAAGGTATTGCAGGCCGTGTGCCTTACAAGGGTACCGTCCAGGAGGTTATATACCAGCTTGTCGGTGGCCTGCGCTCCGGCATGGGCTACTGCGGTGCTGCAAACATCGACAAACTGCATAACGCTAAATTCACACGCATTACCAATGCGGGCGTTCTTGAGAGCCATCCACACGATATCACCATCACCAGCGAGGCTCCTAACTACTCACGCCCTGAATAAGAAAAAGGCAATCCCCTCCCACATGTTTTTTTGTGGGAGGGGATTATGTGCCTTGATATAAACCGAATGTCATAAAATGAGACTGAAACTTCTTTTTGCTATTATTGCACTTTGCTGCTGTATGGCACAAGCTCAGAACGCTGACAGCACAGACCCCGTCATAATGACTATTGCCGGAAAGCCTGTCCTACGCTCAGAGTTCGAATACTCATACAACAAGAACAACTCTGAAGGTGTCATAGACAAGAAAAGTATTGACGAATATGTTCCATTGTTCGTCGATTACAAGCTTAAGGTTCAAGCTGCGCTCGACGCACATCTGGACACCATCAGCGCAATAAAGAAGGAGTTCCTGACATACCGCGACCAGCAAATTCGTCCCTCGTTCGTAAATGATTCCGACATGGAGAACGAGGCAAGGAATGTGTATGACAACACAAAGAAAGCCATTGGAGACAAAGGGCTTTATTCCTGCTCGCACATCTTGCTTCTCGTGCCTCAAAAAGCATCTGAGGCAAAGAGGGATTCAGTAAAACAACGGATCGACTCTGTATACACGGCACTTAGAAACGGTGCCGATTTCGCCGAAATGGCAAAAAAAGTCTCACAAGACCCTGGATCAGCCAAGCGAGGCGGTGACCTGGGAGGGCCATATGCCCCAGGAGCAATGATAAAGGAATTCGAAGACGTAGCTTACACGCTGAAGAATGGCGAGATATCGAAACCGTTCCTCTCGCCTTTCGGGTATCATATAATAAAGATGAACAAGCGCGAGCAAATGCCTTCCTACGACTCGTTGCACGCCAGCATCATGCAATTTTTGGAACAACGGGACTTCAGGCAGCGTCTTGCACAACAAAACATAGAAAAAGAAGCGAAGAAAGAAGGTACAACGGCTGAAGCCATTATAGACAAGAGGGCTAAGGAAATGCAGTCGAAGGACGCTGACCTCGACAACCTCGTACGGGAATACCATGACGGTCTCCTTCTCTTTGCCATCAGCGACAGTCTTGTCTGGGGCAAGGCACAGAAGGACGAGGCCGGACTAGAAAGATACTTCAAGGAGCACAAAAAAGAATATAAATGGGATGCGCCCAGATTCAAGGGCATTGCATATCACGTAAAGAATGCCGACGATGTCAAAGCCGTCAGAAACAGCATAAAGAAGGTACCGTTTAAGGACTGGGCGGAAACTCTCCGAAAGACTTTCAACAGCGGCAAGGACATCAGGATACGTGTAGAAAAGGGAATATTCAAGGAAGGCGATAATGCTCTCGTTGACAGTGTCGTGTTCAAGAAACCCGGCGTGAAGGTGAGCAAACTGAAAGACTATCCTATAGACGCGACATACGGGAAAAAGATTTCCGCACCACAAGACATTGATGACGTAAGAGGAGAGGTAACGTCCGACTATCAGAATGAACTTGAGAAAAATTGGATTGAGGGACTTCGCAAGAAATATCCTGTCAACATCGACAAGAAAGTTTTAGCGACAGTAAACAAGCATTAAGGAATGAAGAAAAATAACAAAAGATACATAATAGCCACAGTAGCCCTGGCAACAGTTCTAACAGCCGTTGTCAGCAGCAATGCCACAGGAACTTCTAACAGTTCCAACAATCCAATCGCGTCACTGGCGAACTTAGGCAAGACAAGTGATGATACTACCTTAACCGACAAGGGTAAGTTCACGGACAGTCTGGCAACAAGCAATACCACTGACGACTTCTCCACCGAGCCGGGACTTTCTGAGCCCAAGAGAGGCAGTATCGTTGACGAGGTGATATGGGTTGTGGGTGATGAGGCTATCCTACGCTCAGACGTAGAGGCCATGCGCCTTCAAGGCAGTATGGAAGGACATGACTTCGGTGACAACGCTGACTGTACTATACCTGAACAGATAGCAGTGCAGAAGTTGTTCCTCCACCAGGCGGCTCTTGACAGTATAGAAGTTACAGAGTCGGAAATAACCCAGGGCGTGGACCAGCAAATCAACTACTGGATACAGGCCGCAGGCTCCAAGGAAAGGCTGGAGCAATATCGCAGGATGACAGTAACTCAAATGCGGCAACAGCTGCACGACGACTATAAGAACAGTCAGCTCGTACAGAAGATGCGCCAGAAGCTGGTAGAGGGAATTACGGTGTCGCCGGCTGAGGTCAGGAACTATTTCAGGAATATGCCCGAAGACAGCCTTCCAAAGATTCCGACAACAGTAGAAGTGGAAATCCTGACACAGACACCGAAGCCTACAGCCGAAGAGGTCAACCGCATTAAGGATGAGCTTCGTGGCTTTACTGACCGTATCAACAAGGGAGAGATATCCTTCGAGACTCTTGCCAGCCTTTATTCAGAAGACACTGGTTCCGCACGTCAGGGAGGAGAGATAGGCTACACTGGACGTGGCATGCTGGACCCAGCCTTCGCAGCAGTGGCCTTCAACCTCACGGACCCCAAGAAGGTTTCAAAGATTGTCGAATCGGAATTCGGATACCATATCATTCAGCTCATCGACAGGCGTGGCGACAGAATAAATTGCAGGCACATACTGTTGAAGCCAAAGATAGAAGAATCCGCAATAAAGAAAGCTGAGGCAAGGCTGGACTCTATCGGTGATGACATAAGGAAGGGAACCTTCACTTTCGAGCAGGCGGCCTCAATATTGTCTGACGACAAGGACACGAGAAACAACAACGGACTAATGGCAAACTCCAGCCAGTCGGAACGCACATCACGATTCCATATGCAGGACCTGCCGTCAGAAGTTGCAAAGGTTGTCGATACTATGAAGGTAGGAGAAGTCTCAAAGGCATTTCAGATGGTCAACGAGCGCGGAAAACAAGTATGTCTCATATGCAAGCTAAAGAGCCGTGTCAACGAGCACAGAGCCACCATAACAGAAGACTTCCAGGACATGAAGGACATAGTCCTTGCTAAACGACGGGAAGAAACAATACAGAATTGGGTAGAAAAGAAGATCAAGGACACCTACGTGCGCATGCTTCCCGAATACAAGAATTGTAAATTCCAATACGACGGTTGGGTAAAAGACTAATGACTTACGAGAAAAAACATAGAACACATATCAACTGGCATAGAACTAATTTTCTTATAGTTCTATGCTTGTTTGTCCTATGCATGCCATTGTCCTCTTACGCGCAAGGCAAAAGACAGAACAAAAGCAAGAAGCAAACAAAGAAAAAGGCAGAATGGGTTTTCCTGGATCATGCCGACGACCTCAGTTATGACGAGGCAAAGCGTCCGGGAGTGCAGATTGCCAAGGGAAAGGTGCGCTTCCGTTTTGAGGATTACACACTTGCCTGCGACAGTGCCTTCTTCAATCAGTTTGCAAATACATTCCAAGCATTGGGACACGTAAAGATGCACCGCAGCACCGGCAACATAAACCTCACTTGCGAGCGGGCGAGCTATAACAGCATGACTCGAATTTTCCAGGCACGGAAAAAGGTCATACTGACGCAACCCGGCAACTCTCTGCACTGCGACAGCCTGGATTACAACAGCAATACACATCAAGCCAATTATGTTGGGCATGGACGCCTGGTAGGCAACGGTTCCACCATCACATCGCAGAACGGCGAATACAATACCCAGACACACGATTCACACTTTACAGGTAACAAAGTTATTCTGCGTAGTCCGGAATACAATCTCACCACACCGGACCTGACATACAATACGCATACCAAGCAGGGACACGTCCAAGGCAAATCGGTTATCAGAACCGCCAACAGGGAGGTCATACATACCGACAACGCCGACTTCAACGGACTCTCTCATAGCTTCACGACCCACGGACATTCCACCGTAACCTCACCTGAACGCGACATTGAAGGCGACAACATGGACTACGACCGTTCTACCGGCAGGGGCGAGGGACACGGCCACGTAAGGGTAAATGACAAACAAGGCGGGCGCATCATCACCGGCGACAATGTGAAATTCCGCACCGCAAGCGTGGTAAAGAACCACAAGACACATAACGAGGTCGTAGAATTTGAGGGTGAAGGCAATTCTAAAATCATTGACCATCCAGCACAACGAACCATAAAAGGCGACTACCTCAGCTACAACTCCGTGACGGGTGAAGGCTTCGGCGAAGGCAATGTCGACTACATCGACCACAAGCAGAAGAACGCCTTCCTTGGTGATTATGTCCACTACACGCCATTGGACGCTATTGCCTACGGAAAGGCGATAGGAAAAGAATTCTCCCAGGGCGACACACTGTTCGTACATGCCGATACCATTCTCATGAAAGGCATTGTAGAAAACAAGAAAATAGGTGAGAGAACAGTCCAAGACACCATCCGCACCTTCTATGGCGTCAACAATGTGCGTGCCTTCCGTACAGACGCACAAGCCGTCTGCGGACTGCTTATAGCCTGCACAAGGGATTCAAGCATGACAATGTACAAGGACCCGATAGTATGGAGCGGGCAGCGCCAGATGTTCGGCGATTCAATACGGTGCTTCATGAACGACTCAACCATACGAGAAGCCCACGTCATGGGCAATGCCATGTCCATAGAGCTAATGCCGGACGGCGAGCACTACAACCAAGTGTCCGCAAAGCTTATGAACGGTTTCTTCACCGATGGAAAGATACGCTGGGGTGAAGCAATGGGCAATGTCTTCGTCATCTACTATCCCGTTGACGATAAAGACAGTTCGTTGATAGGGCTCAACTACACGGAGACCGACACCATGCGGTTTTACATGACACCTACTGTAGAACGCAAGCTGCAGAAGATATGGATGCCTAAATCTAAAGGCACGTTATATCCTATGAACCAGATACCAGCCGACAAGAAGACACTGAAAGGTTTTGCCTGGTATGATTACATAAGGCCTGTCGACAAATACGACCTGTTCCGCCATGCCAGCAAAGGAGAACAAAAAATCAGCCATCGCATGGCTGTCACCCCTCCACCATTACAATATATAGGCAACAGTACTACCGTTGTCAGCGACAAAGGTAACAGACGCCAAGTACTTTATCCTGACACCGGCGGAGGAAAATCAAGAAAGGAGCGATAGTCATGGGATTCTTTCATCAGCCAAAACCGCGCCACTTCCACCATGAGCCCATCTACTATGACGAGCATAAGGACCGTGTAAGGCAGATAGAAAAACGTGCTAGCGAGGAGTTGAATGCCAAGGAATCAAAAACGTTCGACCCAGAGAGTATTCGCGGAGCCTTCACACACAGTACAGACAGAAAGAAGGCGAAAAGGCTCAGCCTAATTGGTAACACCATGCACGCCGGCACAGGTGCATTAATCGTTATCATCCTTGTGCTAATATTGATTTGGATATACTTGCAGGCATAATGTCCATGACTTTAGCACATATTATTATTTAAGGACATAGAACATTCATGAGTGACGTAATAAAACTTTTACCGGACAGCGTTGCCAACCAAATAGCAGCAGGCGAAGTAATTCAGCGCCCCGCCTCTGTAATAAAGGAGCTGGTAGAGAACTCCGTTGACGCTGGAGCCAGCCACATTGACGTGCTGGTAACAGACGCGGGGCGTACAGCCATCCAAGTTATCGACGACGGGAAAGGGATGTCGGAAACAGACTCCAGAATAGCTTTCGACCGTCATGCCACATCAAAGATACGCAAGGCAAACGATTTGTTCTCACTCCATACAATGGGTTTCCGCGGCGAGGCCCTGCCCTCCATAGCCGCTGTAGCGCAGGTAGAACTTAAGACACGCACCGAAGACGACGAGGTTGGCACTCACTTGTCAATAGCTGCCAGCCACATCACCGGACAAGAGCCATGCTCCTGTCCGGTAGGCAGCAACTTCCTTATAGAGAATCTGTTTTATAATGTTCCGGCACGGCGCAAATTCCTAAAATCGAACACGACAGAACTCAACAACATCATCTCCGCTTTCCAACGGATAGTGCTTGTATATCCGGAAATTTCATTCACCCTACGCAGCAACGACGTGGAGGTGTTCAACCTCCGCAAGAGCAACATCCACCAAAGGATAACAGATGTCTTTGGAAGAAAGATAGACCAAGAGCTATTGCCATTGGGTGTCAAGACCACTCTATGCAATATAACAGGTTTTGTCGGCAAGCCAGAAGCAGCCAGAAAGAAAGGCGCTCGTCAGTTCTTTTTCGTCAACGGACGCTACATGAAGCATGCATACTTCAACAAGGCAGTACAGTCGGCATTTGAGCGTCTTGTACCCTCCGGCGAGCAAGTACCCTACTTTATCTATTTCGACGTAGACCCTGAGAATATCGACGTGAACATACATCCTACTAAGACAGAGATAAAGTTTGAAAACGAACAGGCCATCTGGCAGATTCTCGCAGCAGCCGTGAAGGAAGCAGTCGGCAAGTTCAGCGAAGTACCGACAATCGACTTCGACACAGAGGGGCGTCCTGACATCCCAGTTTTCAATCCATCACAAGCTTCCGCCAGCACGCCGAAAGTAACATACAATCCATCATTCAACCCGTTCAGCTCACATACGCACGCTCCCACCCTCGCAACTGCACCAAACAATTGGGAGAGTCTTTACGAGGGAGCAAGACGCGAGCCCAGTCAAGAGGCGGAGATATTCGCCAAGAGCGAGCCCACAACATCATCCGAGGACATTATCGCCGAGAAATCGCCGTCGCACTATCAGTACAAGGGCACTTACATCATGACTGCCGTAAAGTCGGGACTGATGATTATCGACCAACACCGTGCACATGTGCGTATTCTTTATGAGCGTTATCTCAACCAACTGAAAAACAAGAAGCGTCTCCCACAAAAAGAACTGTTTCCGGAAGTTGTTCATTTCACAGCATCAGAGGCAGTAACGCTAAAGCATGTCATGCCAGAACTGACAGCCCTCGGATTTGAGCTCACCGACATGGGCGACAACAGCTATGCCGTCAATGCCGTACCCTCTGGATTAGAAGGCATAGACATCTCGCGGCTTGTCACCGACATGATTGACTCGGCAGGCACTCACGAGACATCGGTAACCGACGAGATAAACCGCTCACTCGCAGTAAGCCTTGCCCGCAACGCCGCCATTCCCCAGGGACAGGTGCTGAACAACGATGAGATGGAGAGCATCATAAACCAACTCTTCGCTTGCGGAAACGTCAATTACACCCCTGACGGCAAGAAAATCCTTACAATCATGCGCCAGCAAGACATCGAGCGTCTCCTCAGCTGACAAACGAGCCCTGAAGCATTACTCATGGGAAGCAATTAGGTATCAATACTTTATATTTGCAAACCTTTGCAAAAGAAATGTGATAAAAAACGGATTTTTTTATAAAAAATGCGAAAAGTTAAAAAAAATATTACTACCTTTGTGCCAAATAGACGAAAAGTCGGCATTCGTGGACGACAAACGCATCCACTCACAAGACCTTTCAAAGAGTGATTTGAGAGAGCATCAAGGAATTTATATAGAAAAGATAAGGAATAAATACATCTTTATATTATAACTAACAACTGAAAGTTATGAAAAAATTATTAATTGCATTGGCATTTGCGGGTGTCTCTATGACATCATTCGCACAGACCAATAGCGTTATTGCCAACAAGAGTAGTGTTGCAACAAACTCTTTCTGGAACAACTGGTTCGTTCAGGCAGGCTTCGACTGGAACATGTGGTATTCAGACCAGGAGCACGGTCACAATTTGTCTAAGAACCCATTCAAGAGCTTCCGCTCCGTTCCTGGATTTTCTATTGCTGTAGGCAAGTGGTTCACTCCAGGACTTGGACTGAGAGTCAAGGGCCAGGGTCTGTGGGGCCGTCGTGTTGATAACGACGACAACACCCAGGGCGAGAACAAGGCAGGCACAAAATACTGGCTTCTTGAGGGTGACGCTCTCTTCAACCTCAGCAACATGGTTGCAGGCTACAATCCAAAGCGCGTTTACAACCTTATCCCATTTGT
>SAMEA3663053__coassemble_293_pt1 | contig 17682 bp, 15 predicted proteins | sample SAMEA3663053__metabat2_low_PE_016 | metagenome-assembled genome bin SAMEA3663053 (sample SAMEA3663053) | pig gut metagenome | biome: pig gut; feature: pig-associated habitat; material: faeces | place: France | collected 2012 | reverse complement strand
GTTGTTCTCATAGTCATAACGCATCAAGCCTTTGGCACTGCCTATCCACAGACGGCCGCGGCTGTCAACGAGAAAAGATGTGATGGTATTGTCGATAACGGAGGTACTGTCGTTATCGTCATGAAGGTAGGTGGTGAAATGGTAACCGTCAAACTTGTTCAAGCCATACTCCGTTCCTACCCAAATATAACCGTAACGGTCTTGAACAACACAGTTAATAAGCGAACTTGACAACTTTCCGGAAGTGAAAAGATGCCCTATGCCTGCATAAGCGAACAGCGACAACACTGCAAGCAGCAGTAAGAAAAAGAGGTTCTTTCTGTGGTTCATAGCCTTTCAACGCACAAATTTAAGGCATTTTTTTCAATTTCCAAAATTTATAAAACATAAAACAAATTGAAACGACAGGCTTTTGTGTGTATGAGACAAATTGAAACGCCATTGCAACGATTAGAAGTATGTTTGCAACTTGTTTTTACTATCTTTGCAAACGTTCAGAAAATACTAAAGACTTAAGCTCAATGAGACTGTTTATCATTTGCATATCCATGATTTTAGCACTTGCCGCTAACGCACAATCCAACGGTAACGGTGCGTGGACGACAAGCTGGGGGACCTCACCTGAATACACAGGCGAGAGCGACATGCCGAGAAGTCTGTTAAAGGGGAAGACCATACGACAGGTCATTCGCCCGTCAATAGGAGGCGACACCATAAGGCTTGCGCTGTCAAACTTCCACAGCGATGAGCCTGTTGAGATAAAGGGCGCTTATATTTCATTGTCGGTCGACACTCTTGTAAGGGACAAACAAACGGGGAAGATCATCTCCCATAATGGCAGCACGCCTTGGATAGGAAAGGGAACAACGAGATTTCTGACCTTCAACGGCAGCAGAGCGGTTACTATTGCTCCACGTTCAAATATCACATCAGACCCGATTGCCTTCACTGTAGTACCTTGCAGGAACATTGCTATCACCATCAATTATGGAGAGAAAGTTCCTCTGCACGCCACATCGCACAGAGGCTCGCGGACGACTTCCTACATTGCTGATGGAACAGTGGGGCCGGCAGACTCCCTTAATGTCATTGAGAGACTTGAGCATTGGTACAATATTCTGTCGCTGGACGTGAAAAGGTGCGCACCCGTCATCGCTGTTCTTGGCAACAGTATTACTGACGGGCGCGGCACGACCACAAATGCACAGAACCGATGGACAGACTATATGGGAGCAGAACTTAACTGCCACGACATGAAGCAGGTCTCGAAGAAAGGCAACAGGGATGCTGCGGCAAGCGGTTGTGGAATAATCAACCTTGGGATAGGAGGCAACTGCGTATTGGAAGGAGGCATCAGCGAACCACTCATAAAAAGATACCGCGATGAATTGGACTTCCATGCTGGAATAACCCACATTATTATATATGAAGGGACAAACGACATCGGAACGAGCCAGCTTAAGCCGGAAAGTCTGGCACTCCGTCTGACAGAAGCATACAAGGAGATTATCACCTATGCTCATTCAAGGGGTGTGAAGGTGTTCATGGCAACGATAACTCCTACGAAAGGCAACAACTGGTATTCACCTTCCCACGAGAAGGCAAGACAAATGGTTAACGAATGGATACGTAAAGGAGAAGGGTTCGAGGGAATAATCGACTTCGACAAGCTCGTCAGAGATCCGAAAGACTCTGAAAAACTCAGGGCAGAATACTCAGAAGACTGGCTGCATCTCAACCCCGCTGGTTATGAGGCAATGGGGAAATATGCCGCAAGGATAATTGGAAACGACCTTAAACAAAACAAAATACAACATTAAAGCAAACATAGGTACACGACAGACATCCTGCCACATGTGCCTCAAAACAAGAAACATGGCAAACATAACTAACGAATCACGCGGCTTCTACCATCTCAACTGGGTACAGCGAATAGGCTTCGGCTCAGGCGATTTGGCACAGAACCTAATCTACCAGACCATCGGCATGTACTTGCTGCTGTTCTACACCAACGTCTTCGGGCTGGATCCGAAGGCGGCAGCGTTCATGTTCCTAATCGTCAGACTAGTAGATGTACTATGGGATCCGCTCGTCGGAACCTTTGTTGACAAACATGAGCCCAGATGGGGAAAGTATCGGTCGTACCTCATCCTTGGAGGCGTACCGCTGTCAGGCTTTGCAGTGCTCTGCTTCTTCGACGGCTTCTCCGGTTCTTTGCTCTATGCGTACATAACCTACGTGGGAATGTCGATGTGTTACACTTTAGTGAACGTTCCGTACGGCGCTCTCAATTCCAGTCTGACACGAGACACCAACGAGATAACTATCCTCACGTCCGTGCGTATGTTCATGGCAAACTGTGGAGGGCTTGCTGTCTCGCTCGGCATACCTATCCTTGTGGCGGCACTGTCGCCCGACGGGAAGATGAATACCAAACAGGATGCAAACGCATGGTTCATAACCATGGCCATATATGCCATAGCAGGCTTACTGCTGCTCATCTTCTGCTTCACACAGACAAAGGAGCGCGTCGTCATGGACAAGAAAGAAACTGCCAACGTGAAAGTCAGCGACCTCTGGGAGGAGTTCGTGCGCAACCGTCCACTGAGGGTTCTCGCCTTTTTCTTCATAACAGCATTCGCAATGATGGCTATAGGAAACTCGGCAGGAAGCTACTATATGATATATAATGTCCATGGAACATCCACCGACATGGCAGTCTTCATGGGACTGGGCTCCATACCCTCATTCATTTTCATGCCGCTGGTACCTGCGATAAAACGCGCCATTGGCAAGAAGCAAATGTTCTACGTGTTCCTCACAATAGCTATAGCAGGCATGGCTATGCTCTACATTATCTCCGTCATACCGGCACTGCGCTCACAGTTGTGGCTCGTCTATGTGGCACAATTCATCAAGTCGACAGGAGTTATCGTAGCAACAGGATATATGTGGGCACTTGTTCCAGAGGTCATCTCCTATGCCGAATACACCACAGGACGACGCATATCGGGCATAGTCAATGCCTTGACAGGTATTTTCTACAAAGCAGGCATGGCTCTTGGCGGTGTTGTTCCTGGACTCGTACTCAGCTTCGTGGGTTTCGACAAGGATAATGCCGTAAAGCAGACGGCCTTCGCACAGCAAGGCATACTCTGGCTTGTATGCGTCATCCCTGCCATTCTGCTTGTATTGGCAATGTTCATCATATCAAAGTACGAGCTTACCGATGAGGTTATTGATGATATAAACAAAAAGATAGAAGAAAGAGAGAAATAAAATGACGACAATGGAAAAAATGAAAAGACTAACCATCATTACGGTTATCCTGCTACTGTTCATTGGCTCAGCGGCAGAGGCAAGACAGAAGCCGGGCATAAAGGACGTATTAGGGAAATACTTCCTTGTCGGATGTGCCATGAATACTGAACAGATAGACGGCAACGACGAGAAATCAGTCGATCTGGCTAAGGCGAACTTCAACTCCATCGTTGCCGAGAACTGCATGAAACCCGAGAATATTGAGCCTGAGGAAGGCAAATTCTTCTGGGATGATGCTGACAAGCTTGTTAAGTTCGGCAACGACAATGGCATGAAAGTCATAGGGCACGTACTCGTCTGGCACAGTCAGACGGCGCCATGGATGTTCAAGAACAAATACGGCGAGCTCCCCAACCGTGAGGAAATGATTAAGCGAATGCACGATTACATCTTCACAGTTGTCAGTCGTTATAAAGGGAAAGTCTATGGTTGGGATGTTGCCAACGAATGTTTTCTCGACGACGGAAGCTTCAGGCAGAGTCCGTGGTACCGTGCGATAGGTCCTGACTTCATAAAACTTGCATTCCAGTTCGCACATGAAGCTGACCCAAGCGCCGAGCTCTACTACAACGACTACTCCATGAGCAAGCCCGGAAAGAGAGATGCCGTGGTCAGGATGATAAAAGACCTGAAAGCATCAGGATGCCGGATAGATGCCGTAGGAATGCAAAGCCACAACGGAACCGACTATCCTGACCTCAAGGAATATGAGGAGACAATGAAGGCGCTTGTTGACGCCGGGGTTAAAATAAACATCTCTGAACTGGACGTGAACATGCTTCCCAATCCTGAGAGTTTCAGCGGTGCAGACATAAACCAGAAGTATGCCGGCAATCCCAAGATGAACCCCTACGTCAAGGGATTGCCAAAGCAGGCAGAACAACTGTTCAACGATCGCTATATGTCATTCTTCAAGCTATATTACAAATACAAGGAGCATATCGACCGCGTTTGCACATGGGGTATCACCGACAATGGCAGCTGGCTCAACGACTGGCCCATAAAAGGCCGCACCAATTATCCGCTCCTCTTTGACCGGAAATACAAGGCAAAGCCTGTTGTTGAAGAGATAATCAAACTGTTTGAGACGTCCGGCAAGAACCAAGAGGATTAAGAGCGGATAACATAAAGGAAAAACCAATAACATCAAACAATAACTTAACAACATCCTCCTTCCTTCTGTCTTCTGAAAGAGGGAAGGAGGCTATCCAATAATTATGAAAGCAAGATACCTATTTCCACAGGACTACATGGCTGACCCATCAGCCAACGTATTCAACGGCAAAGTATACATTTATCCATCCCACGACTGGGACTCAGGCGCCGCCTTCGACGATGACGGAGGACATTTTGAGATGAAGGATTATCACGTCCTGTCAATAGACGGCGACCCGATGAGCGGTGATGTTACCGACCATGGAGTAATCCTTGACCTTCAGGACATACCCTGGGCAGGGCGTCAGATGTGGGACAACGACGTGATAGAGAAGAACGGAAAGTACTACCTCATCTTTTCATGCAAGGACAAAAACGACGTCTTCCACCTTGGCGTAGCCATTGCAGACCGTCCCGAAGGACCTTTCAAGGCACAGCCGGACCCCATACGCGGCTCTTACTCCATTGACCCGTGCGTCTTCAAGGACGATGACGGTAAGGCATACGTTTACTTCGGCGGTATCTGGGGTGGACAACTGCAATGGTACAAGGACAACAAGGCTCTGAAAAACGAATACCTCCCAAGCGGAAAAGAAGATCCGTTACCCAGCCGCGTGGCAATGCTTACCGACGACTGCCTCCAATTTGCAGAGGAGCCCAAGCCCGTCATCATCATAGATGAGAACGGCAAGAAGCTCACAGCCGACGATCCTCACCGTTTCTTTGAGGCCAGTTGGATGCACAAATACAAGGGGAAATATTACTTCAGCTACTCAACTGGCGACAGCCATCTGCTATGCTATGCCGTAGGCAACAACCCCTACGGCCCGTTCACCTACAAAGGTGTAATCCTGGAGCCTGTGGTAGGATGGACGACGCACCACTCCATAGTTGAATATGAAGGCAAGTTGTATCTCTTCCACCACGACTGTGTTCCGTCGAATGATGTCACATGGCTAAGAAGTCTGAAGGTCATGCCTCTCGAATATGACCACGAAGGCAACATCATAACTATGAAAAGCGAGTAAGACAGAGGGATGAAGTGCGCGGACGTCGGACATCAGCAGTCCGATGTCCGGCTATTCTTGAAGACAAATAACAGGCGCATGAATCAAAAGGAATGTAAATATAACTAATGTAGCGTCCACTTTTTTGTTAATTATCATTCTTTCTTTTCGTTGAACAGAAAAAAAGACGTAACTTTGCAACATATTAGTAAAAACGATTGAACATACTTGCAAATCAAACGATACTCTTGCAAATCAACAGATTTAAATAAAGAATAATAACTATGGATAAAGGAACATTACTTCAGTTGGAGTCTCTGCGCGAGGCTTTGCACACGTCTCTTGAGAAACTGCGCAACATGCGCTTCGAGAATGGCGACCTTAAAGAGTTCTCTGCTCAAACCATCATTGACGAGATAAACATCCTCCGCAAGCGTTTCGACGACATAGAGGCAAATCTTAAGAAATAAATATCTAAAAACCGCAACAGGCATCCTGTGCCTGCTGCGGTTTTTTATTGTAATAATTCTATATGGACGCAATACAAATGCTATTGGGACGACGCAGCTGCCGTTCCTTTACAGAGGAACAGATTTCTGACGAAGCCCTGAAGATAATCCTGGACTGCGGTCTCAACGCCCCAAGCGCCTGCAACGAGCAGACAGTAAAAATCGTAGTGGTGCAGGAACCTGAGAAAGTGAAAAGACTTTCCGACCTGAACAACCAGATATGGAAGAGCAAGACAGACCCCTTCTATGGCGCGCCAACGGTTTGTCTGATTCTCGCTCCTAAGGTTGCCGACTACAACAGCGACTCCAAGAGCCTCAACCAAGTGAAGGACGGCTCACTAATCATTGGCGCGATGCAGGATGCCGCCTACGCCTTAGGCATAGGGTCATGCTGGATAAACCGTTGCAAGGAGATGTTGCAGTTGCCGGAGGGACAGCGCATCCTGCAAACCTTGGGACTGCAAGACTATGAGGGGGTCGGCTGTTGCATACTGGGAATGCCGAAGAAACTGCGTGGCGACAAGCATATTAAGCCCGGCAGGGTCTTAAGGTGGTAACTGATATTTGACGACCTAAAAGCCGGAATATTACTGGCAGATTCTTGCCAAGGCTATTTTCTTAGCGCTATATTATAATTATAGTAATTGGTCTGCCCAGTAATATCCTTGAGGACTTTGATGAACGGCGGGAAGTTAACCGTTTCGTTGTCGGCAACACCCTTCGTCTCAAGAATCATCAGTCCATTGTCCGGCTTCAGGAACTGGTCAAGCTCAAAATACTGGCCTTTCCATATAAAGCTCATGCGGTGCTTGTGGATGGTTCTTCTATAAGGGTCTGCCTGCTGGAGTAACGAGTCATAAAGGTTCTTCGTTATCTGCCGTTCCGTCTCCACCTGCTCGTTGTTGGTATTGCGGCGGCGGGTAGTAAGCACATAAACGTTTTGTCCGTTCCAACTGCGCTGTCTAAGACGCGTCTCAACGCCAGGGTCGGCAACGAGGTAGGTCTGAACGATGTCGCTGCTTACAACGTTCTCCGGTTCTTCTTCCAACTCAACGATATACTTGCGCTCGGCAACAATAGGCTGAGGAAGTCCCAAGACATCAGAGATTTCCTTAATGACACGATTAAGCTTATTGTCGAAATTCTCATGATTGTTTATCACTCTCATGTGAGGATGCCCCGTCCAAACTTCTATTATACGCTTGTCAACCTGACGGGCTTGCTCTATTCCCTCATGACGTTTCGGATTGTTGGCTGTTGTATAGAATTTTTCTGCACCATCAGCAGCGGACACCAAGTGAAGCACAGCATCATAACGATGTTCCCGAAGCTCCTCCGTTGAGGTGCCGACGGCATGAGTTATGTTGTCCCATGTCTCACGGTCGAGGTAAGCCGCAATATCCATTGCGCCACGGTCGCAGACAATCACCGATGGTTCCTCGCATTGCCTGGCCAGTTTCATGAACTTATCTTCAAGGGCGAGTTGTATTTCCAACGTCGCCTTTTCGCCCTCATAGAAAAGGTTTCGGTTCTTGGTGAGATAATCCATACCTGCCTGCAGGAACATGGTAGGCACTTCCGGAATAGTGAACACCTTGAAACCGTGGCTGGTGAAGTGCTCCATAATCTTCACCAAAGCGGTGGTCTTTCCCGCACATGGACCTCCCGTGAGGACTATTTTCTTTATATCTTTCTGAGACATCTGAATGTACCGATATATGTTTTAGACTTTAGCTTGCCTGGATTATAGAGATGCCATGCAACGGCAGCCAGGATATTTTCCATTGCCTGATGCCATCACAAGCCTAATCCCCATCCATAAAAAGAGTTCATAAGCCCGTATTGGGCCCTACTCATCCTTGTTTTTATTTCTGCAAAGTTATGAAAAAAACGATGGACGGGCAAGTATTATAACGGAAATTTTGTAACTTTGCAGCCTAAAGTTGTGAAACTAAACAGGTTATGAAAACAAACAAGACCCAGATTCTACTCACTTTATTGCTTGCCATTAGCTCTTTAACTATAAAAGCGCAAACGAAGTTCACCGAGACGGAACAGCAGCAGATCAGTGTCCGCACACCAGGACTGTTCGATAAGACAGATAAGTTCAGCATTGACTTCAGCTCGCTCCCATCCAACAGCTATTCTTTCCCGCTACCCGTCGGCAAGGCCCGCATGCTGGCTAATCAGGCTCTCGAGATAACATCTCAACCAGGCGACATCGTCCTGTCTATGTTCGCCGGGACGGTACGCATGGCAAAACGCACATCGCAGTATGGCTATACCGTTGTAGTACGCCACGACAACGGGCTTGAGACAGTCTACGCGCACAATCAAGCCAACCTGGTGAAGGTCGGACAGAGGGTGCGCCCTGGACAGAAGGTAGCGATAATTGGACGTGACGGAGGAAAGACATATACCCTGTTCGCCATCATGGTCGACGGAGGATGGATAAACCCAACGACGCTCTTGGACATATCAAGCCACAAGCTGCGCCCACAGAAGTTCGAGTTCCGGCGAGAGAGCAACTACGTCAAGGTATCCGTGGCAAGCAGCAAGAAGATAACATCGCTTGACCCGGATGATGCCGACGACAATCCTTTCGCCGGCAACGCAACGTTCAAGCTCGACCTGCAAGGCATTGAACGCGAGCATTGGTCGTACCCACTGGCAGGAGCGCATGTCATAAGTCCATATGGTGGCCGTGGAAAGCGCCCGCATTCCGGTGTCGACATCAAGACAAAGCCCAACGATAAGGTACTGGCGGCTTTTGACGGCGTAGTCACTCAGTCAGGACCTTACTTCGGATACGGGAACTACATCGTCATACGCCACGCCTATGGATTCTCTACATGCTACAGTCATCAGTCGCGCAATTTTGTAAGGAAAGGACAGAAGGTTAAAGCCGGACAGGTCATTGGACTGACGGGACAGACAGGACGCGCCACAACGCCGCACTTGCACTTCGAAGTGAGATTCAAGGGCCGCACTATCAATCCAAGCATCATCTTCGACCACGTCAACCACAAGTTGCGCACAAGGGTTCTCACTATCGGGCGCAACGGTTCCCTGATATAGTCATAGCCAACTATATATCAGTCTTTTGCAGACTTCGTGAATATTCACATTATTAAAGGCGTACACCTAATTTGCAAAAGTTATCCTTACCTTGCAAAAGCTATCCTTTTACCTTGCAAAAGGATAGCTTTTAGGAGGTAACAGGATAGCTTTTGCAAAATGCCCGGAAACAAGCCGATATTGATAAAAAATAAAAAAGGAATTAGAATTCTATAAATTTCAATATTTGTTTTTGCAATATCACAGAAACTTTGTATTTTTGCAGTCTTGAAGGTAAAAAAGACATCTAACACATATTTTAATATGGCTTGCACAAAGAAAATTAAGACAGCACTTATCTCAGTCTATCACAAGGACGGACTTGAGGACATCCTTGAGCGCCTGAACGAAGAAGGCGTCAAGTTGCTGAGCACAGGCGGAACCCAGAAGTTCATAGAGTCGCTCGGCTATGAGTGCGAGAAAGTTGAAGACATAACCACATACCCGAGCATCCTCGGCGGACGAGTCAAGACTCTCCATCCGAAGATCTTCGGCGGAATACTGGCACGCAGCGACAACCCAGACGACCAGAAGCAGATGGAACAGTACGACATACCTGCCATCGACCTTGTCATCGTCGACCTATACCCATTTGAGCAGACCGTAGCAAGCGGCGCATCTGAGCAAGATATAATTGAGAAGATAGATATTGGCGGCATCTCGCTTATACGCGCAGGAGCCAAGAACTTCAAGGACGTGGTTATTATACCAAGCAAAGCCGAGTATCCCGTACTTCTGGAACTGCTCAAGAAAAATGGCGCGCAGACAGAGATTGAAGACCGCAAGCTCTTTGCTGAGCGCGCCTTCGGTGTCAGCAGCCATTACGACACTGCCATCCACGAGTGGTTCGCCAAGTAAAGGCTCGCAGGTTCGCATAAAGAGATAAATTAAAGCGATATAAATTAATAAAACATAAAAAGGACATATGTCATTCTTTTCTTTCATCCAGGAAATAGCAATGGACCTGGGAACAGCCAACACAATCATTATCAGTGATGACCAGATTGTCGTTGACGAGCCTTCAGTCGTAGCACTCGACCGCCGTACAGACAAGATGATTGCCGTGGGCACCGATGCTAAAATGATGTACGAGAAGACTCACGAGAACATTCGTACCATCCGCCCTCTGCGCGATGGTGTCATTGCCAACTTCTCAGCCTGCGAGCAAATGATGCGCGGGCTTATCAAGATGGTACACACCGGTCGTCATCTCTTCTCACCATCACTGAGAATGGTCATCGGAGTACCTTCTGGAAGCACGGAAGTTGAACTACGTGCCGTTCGTGACTCTGCAGAGCATGCCGACGGACGAGACGTATACCTTATCTTCGAACCTATGGCTGCAGCCCTGGGCATCGGCATTGATGTCGAGGCACCGGAGGGCAACATGATTGTCGATATAGGTGGCGGCTCTACAGAGATTGCCGTAATCTCACTGGGTGGAATCGTTAGCAACAACTCAATACGTGTGGCCGGCGACGACCTCACCGCTGACATACAGGAGTATATGAGCAGACAGCATAATGTAAAGGTCTCTGAGCGAATGGCTGAGAGAATAAAGCTGCATGTGGGCTCCGCACTCACCGACCTGGGCAACGAGGCTCCTGACGATTATATCGTCCATGGCCCTAACCGCATAACTGCACTGCCAATGGAGGTACCTGTCTGCTATCAGGAAATAGCACACTGCCTTGACAAGACCGTCGCCAAGATTGAGAACGCCGTACTATCTGCACTGGAGAACACTCCTCCTGAGCTCTATGCCGACATCGTAAAGAACGGCATATTCCTCACTGGCGGTGGTGCCTTGCTTCGTGGACTGGACAAGCGTCTGTCTGACAAGATAAACATTCCATTCCACATTGCCGAAGATCCATTGCACAGCGTTGCAAAGGGAGCGGGAATAGCATTGAAGAACATCGACAAGTTCTCATTCCTGATGAGATAATGAAAACTGAATGTAATTTTTAATTCTTTCATTTCTTCATTTTTTCAATCTCAGGATGCACAATTTAGCCGAGTTCATAGCACGGTTCAAGCACTGGTTTGTCTTCATACTGCTGGAGGTCATCAGCCTAATCCTGCTATTCAAATACAATAATTATCAGGGTAGCGTTTGGTTCTCGTCGGCGAACTATGCCTTCGGCAAAGTACTGGAGGCAAAATCGGACGTTGAAGCCTTCTTCAGTCTGACCAAGACTAACCAGCAGCTTACACAGCGCAACCTATATCTGGAGCGTGAAGTGAGCGAGCTGCAAGCAAGGGTATACGACAAGACACTGGGTAAAGACTTCATTCACAAGGGTCAACTGGAAATGCTCAGCGACTACCGCCTTATTCCGGCAAAGGTCGTTGACAACTCCATTGACAAGCCACAAAACTTCATAACGATAAACAAAGGCTCTGCCGACGGCGTTAGGGAGGATATGGGAGTGGCTTGCGGCAACGGAGTCGTGGGCATCGTGTATCTCGTATCAAAGCACTATGCGGTAGTAATACCTGTGCTCAACACGGAATCAAACATTAGTTGTGCCATCAACGGACGTGGATACTTCGGATATCTGCATTGGCGTGGCGGTGCTTCCGACATCGCATACCTTGACGACGTGCCCAGACATGCTAAGTTCCGCCTACATGACAAGATTGTAACAAGCGGTTACTCCTCTGTATTCCCACCAGGAGTGCTCGTCGGCGAGATACTTCACATTTACAATTCCGACGACGGCTTAAGCTATAAACTTATGGTGAAGCTTTCCACAGACTTTGGAAACCTTCGCGACGTATGCGTCATCGATGATGCTTCCGTAAAGGAAAGGCTCAACCTCCTAAAGTCCGCCCAGGACTCCATAAAGGAAAAAACAGAAGGAAGCGAAAATTAGGACAGGGCTAAGCCGCATAGCGGCTATAGCCAGTCCTTTGGTTCCGTATGCTGCGATAACATTGCAGCTCAGTTCTTAACAAGCTGCAACCTTGCAGCAATTTATTAAAATAGGAAAGGCTCCTAAAGAAAGAAAAGATGAACGTAGATACACTGAAAAAAACACTTTGGCTGCTGGTACTGGTACTCGTACAGGTGCTCATCCTCAACCATGTGCACCTTTTCGGAGTTGCCACTCCATTGCTTTACATCTACTTCATAATGCTCTTCCAACGCAATTACCCAAGATGGGCCATTCTGTTGTGGGGATTTGCGTTAGGACTACTTGTTGACATATTCGCAAACACACCGGGAGTAACATGCGGCTCTATGACTCTTATGGCACTCATACAGCCCTACTTGCTCCATCCTTTCATTCCACGAGACTCTGCCGAAGACCTTCAGCCGGGAATAACCACGCTTGGAGTAGCGTCCTTCTGCTATTATGCGCTGCTCATGGTGCTTACTTTCTGCATAGTCTTCTATACCTTGGAGATGTTCAGCTTCTTCAACTTCTTATTCTGGCTTGAATGCGTAGGCGGGAGTACCATACTCACCTATCTGCTCATACTTGCCATCGAAAATGTTAGGAGGTAGGCAATGAAGGACTTCAATCTAGAAAAAAGACGGTTGATGCTCAGCGCTGTCGCTATTGGCATCATTGTAATATACCTTATTCGACTCTTCGCTCTGCAGATAATGAGTGATGACTATAGGAAAAGTGCCGACTCCAACGCCTTCTTAAAGAAAATTGAGTTCCCATCACGCGGAAACATCACCGACCGTTACGGAAAGCTGATCGTCTACAACCAGCCCGCTTATGACATCATGGTGGTCATGAACGAGGCTGAAGGGCGTATTGACACTACAGAATTCTGCAACTCGCTCAACATCACAAAGGAATTCTTTATCCAACGGATGAACGCCATAAAGGACAAGAACAAGAACCCTGGCTTCAGCCGTTTCACTCAGCAACTCTTTCTTAGACAGATTACCGACACACAGTTCAGTGCCTTTCAGGAGAAGATGTTCCGCTTCCCCGGCTTCTACATACAGCGCAGGAGCGTCCGGCAGTACAACATGCCGATAGCCGCCCACCTGTTGGGTGACCTGGCAGAGGTTTCACCAAGCGACATAGAGGACGACAGCTACTACCAGCCCGGAGACTATATCGGGAAACAAGGCATTGAGAAAGAATACGAGAAGGAGCTCAGGGGTGTCAAGGGCGTACAGATAATGCTTCGCGATGCCCATGGGCGAATAAAGGGACATTACCAGAACGGCAAGTACGACGTTCGTCCCCAACCGGGAAAGGACCTCAAGCTCGGACTTGACGCAAAGCTCCAGGCTCTCGGCGAACGGCTCATGGAGGGGAAGCTCGGTGCCATCGTTGCCATTGAGCCAAAAACGGGTGAGATATTGGCAATGGTCTCATCACCGACTTACGACCCCAGAATCATGATTGGACGTCAACGTGGTAAGAACCAGCATGACATGGCCATAGACCCCGCCAAACCACTGCTCAACCGCGCCATAATGGGACAGTACCCACCGGGCTCTACGTTCAAGACAAGTCAGGCTGTAACCTACATAACAGAGAAGACGACTGATCCTATACACTCACTCTATCCTTGCCACGGCGGCTTCTACTTCAAGGGACTGCATGTTGGATGCCACTACCATCCCTCTCCCTTGAGCGTAGTTCCCGCACTTGGCACGTCATGCAACGGATATTTCTGCTGGGGACTCTACTATATGCTCACCAATAAGAAATACGGCAATGTCGACAAGGCACTGGATGTATGGCGCGACTATATGGTAAGCATGGGCTTCGGCTACAAGCTTGGCATAGACCTTCCGGGAGAGAAGCGCGGAATGATACCGAACTCAGCATTCTATGACAACGCCTTCGGGCGGTGGAACGCACTGTCGGTCATCAGCATAGCCATTGGACAGGGCGAGGTGAACCTCACGCCTCTGCAGATAGCCAATCTCGGTGCCACAATAGCCAACCGCGGCTACTACATAACACCACATGTCGTTAGCACAATCAACGGAAAGCCCATGCCGGCTCAATACCACCAGAAACATTACACCAAGGGTTCCAAAGCATCCTACCAATGGGTTGTAGAAGGAATGAAGGCCTCCGTCGCTGGAGGAACGAGCAAGGGAGCCGTACATCCCGGCTATGAACTTGCCGGAAAGACGGGAACAGCCCAGAACCGGGGTCGGGACCACTCTGTATTCATGGGCTTTGCACCTGTCGACACACCGAAAATTGCTATCTGTGTCTACGTTGAGAATGGCGGATTCGGTGCCGTTTACGGTGTCCCCATCGGCTCACTTATGATAGAGCAGTACATCAATGGAAAGCTTACTCGTAATGATTCCATAATGGCATTAACATATCAGCACCGCCACATAGACTATGGTTTCAAGCGGCCTATGAGCCGTGCCGACTCTCTTCGTGTGGATTCCATAAAGCGTGTTATGGCCATCAAGGACTCACTCAAGAAGGTTGAGGAAGACAAGATAGCCAAGCAACGCGCCGCTGATGATGAGGCAAAGGCGAAGGAAGAACAGAAGCGAAAGGTAGAAAGCAAGGGTAAGCCTCTCAACGACCCGGCAATCTTTGAGGAGAAGGAGTTGAAAGTTGAGACCGAAAAGCCCAAGCACGATCCTGACAAGAATAAAGAATAAAACAAATAATTCAAGATGCAAAGACAAAGACTTAGTTCACGATGGTGAACATATAAGGTTGTGGCTAACATTCATGGACAAATAACGAGCCTTCCTGCAAACTGCGAAAAAGGACAGCCATTGCCAATCATCACCTTGAGTCCCAAGTTATGAAATTTGCATTACAGAAATGACAAAGACAAGAAAAGACGACCAACAAGGCATTCTCCAGTCGCTCGACTGGTGGACTGTGGGCATATATATTGCGCTGCTCATCCTTGGCTGGATGAGTGTTTGTGGTGCCAGCTATACCTACGGCGACACTGAGATTTTCAGTCTGTCGACGCGTTCGGGTATGCAAATCGTGTGGATAGGGACCGCTATCTGCCTTGGATTCGTCATATTGATGATGGACGACCGTTTCTTTGACACGTTCGCCTACCCTATCTACATAGCGTTCCTTATTCTACTTTTCTTAACGATATTCAATCCACATGAGATTAAAGGTTCCCGTTCGTGGCTCGTGTTAGGGCCTCTGCGCCTGCAACCAGCAGAATTTGCGAAGTTCGCAACTGCCTTGGCGGCAGCAAAACTCATGTCAACATACGGTTTCGATATACACAACCCGAAGCATTTTGCCACAGCCGCGATGGTGGTTCTCCTCCCCATGCTGTTCATCATAGGACAGAGGGAGACCGGCTCAGCCCTCGTCTACCTGTCATTCGCGCTAATGTTCTATCGTGAAGGCATGCCGGGCAGCATTCTCTTTACAGCCGTGGCGATGGTAATTTACTTTGTCGTAGGCATAAAATATGAGAATGTGATGCTTTGGGATACGCCAACATCCGTTGGAAAGTTCATAGTCCTTCTTCTGGTTCAGACTTTCTCCGCAGGAATGATATGGACCTACCTGAAAGACAAGCGCATGACGCGTGTCATCCTCACATACGCTTACGGCATAACGTTAGGTTTCCTACTCTTCTCAGAATTCATCATTCCATTCGACATAGTGTGGGTACAGCTTATCGTTAGTGCCGGGTTGATCGGCTACCTTATATATGAAGGACTGAGCACACGGTTTGTCAACTACCTGTACATAGGAATATTCGCCGTAGGCAGCATACTGTTTTTCTATTCAGCAGACTTTGTCCTCAACGATGTATTGGAAGCTCACCAGAGGGTACGTATCAACGTATTGCTAGGACTTGATGACGACCCGGCAGGAGCAGGATACAACGTCCACCAGAGCGAGATAGCCATTGGTTCCGGTGGTCTTGGCGGCAAAGGATTCCTCAACGGAACGCAGACCAAGCTGAAGTTTGTGCCGGAACAGGACACCGACTTCATCTTTTGCACAGTAGGCGAAGAGGAAGGCTTTCTGGGTTCAGCGGCAGTCCTGGGCCTGTTTCTAGCATTAGTACTGAGGCTGATGTATCTTGCCGAGCGACAACCGTTCAAGTTTGGGCGTGTCTATGGCTATAGCGTGGCGAGCATCTTCCTCTTCCATGTGTTCATCAATGTCGGAATGGTTCTCGGTCTGACGCCTGTCATCGGTATTCCTCTGCCATTCTTCAGCTACGGCGGTTCATCGCTATGGGGCTTTACCATTCTGCTTTTCATCTTCCTCCGCATAGACGCCGGAAGAAACCTGATAAGACAATAGACGGGAACAACGTATCCATAACACACCAACTCAGCATAACCCACAAAGAAAAGGGGCAACGCCTGTCAAAGTAAAGACAGGCGTTGCCCCTTTTTATCTTTCAGGGGAACGATTACCAATTATTTTACCTGAACGACGAGGTACTTGCTTGTGCTCCAGAACGATTCAGGATCGCTGATGCGAAGTACATACTGCCCGTTGGTATCCTTTGTAAGCGAATAGCTGCTTGAAGGATGCGCTGTCAGGATTTTAGCAGACTTGGAATAGAGCTTTATCTCCTTGTCGACACGGATATCAATCTTCGTAAAGTAGTTGCGGTTGAAGCCCTCGCGGAGCACCTTTCCTCCATTGAGAATATTGTTCTGCTTCAGTTCCTTCTTTGTACCAAAGACATACCAAGCCGTGTTCAGCTGCTTGTCCTGAGTGCTGATGGTCTCCGACTTCTTGTTGCTCTCCGTCTGCAACTGAGCCTTCTCCTTAGTAAGGTTCGACTTCTCAGTGCTCAGGTTCTGCACGCTTGTATTCAGGCTTGCCACATCACTGTTGAGTCCGCTGATGGTCTCATCGAGCTCAGCGATGTGTATGTTCTTCGCCTGCAGTTCAGCACGCAGCTTCTTCAGTTCTCCGTCTTTCTGTATGAGCTGAGCCTGAAGGTTCTCGATGGTCTTCTTCATCTGGTCTCCCTTGAAACCCGTCTCCCGGAGCTGGTCCTGGAGTTTCTTAATAAGTTCGCGGTTCTCCTTCATTCTCTGGGCGATGAACTGTATCTGCTGCTTAATGACAGTAGCCTTGTCAGCACCCTCACCGTCCTTGGCAATACTTACTCTGTTCTCAGCCGCATTGATTTCGCTGAAACCCTGCTGAATATCATTGAGAGTACCCATCATATCATTGATCTCATTGTCGCGAGCCTGAATGATGGAGCGCAAGGAGTCGTTCTGAATGTCGGCCGGGTTCATCTTCTTCTGACCGGAATTGCAGCCGGTGAGTGCCATCACTGCGCAGACTGCGAAAAGCATTACTTTCTTCATAGCTGTATTGTTTTAGTTCTTATTATATTTCTCAGTTTGAGATCATGCATTATCCTTTTCATTTCCCTGGACCACCACGACGAACTCACCTCTTGGAGCTGTCTCGCCGAAATGTTCCAGGACCTCGGCAATGGTGCCACGGACACTTTCCTCATGGATTTTCGATATCTCCCTGCAACAGCTGACCCTCCGTTCTTCACCAAAGACCTCAGCCATCTGCTGCAGAAGTTTCACCACTCTGTAGGGCGACTCATAGAATATCATCGTTCTCTTCTCGTCCTTC
>SAMEA3663053__coassemble_284_pt1 | contig 18153 bp, 18 predicted proteins | sample SAMEA3663053__metabat2_low_PE_016 | metagenome-assembled genome bin SAMEA3663053 (sample SAMEA3663053) | pig gut metagenome | biome: pig gut; feature: pig-associated habitat; material: faeces | place: France | collected 2012 | reverse complement strand
AGCGCGACCTTGCCAAGGTCGAGGTCGCGGGTCCGAGTCCCGTTTGCCGCTCTTTATTTGATGAAAAACAATACCTTTTCATGAACTTATACATTCGTTTTTTCGATAATGAGGCATTAGTTCATAATGCCGACGAAGCACTTGATTTTTTAGCTTCTATTCCTGAGATTCCTATTGATAAAAAGCTCGAGGATGAGATACGTAGTTATGTTGACAGTGATGTAACGTTCCCTAAGCGTTGCAAGGTGCGTCCGCATGTCTATTTCATTATTATTAAGACAGAGGCGGCTACCATGCAGGACTTTAAGGACAAGAAGGCTTTGCGCAGCAATACCGATGCCAATCATCGGGAGGCCAATGAGGCTATAGCACGTCTTAATGAGGAGCGTGATGGCTGGTATGAGGGCTCTCTCGATTTCAAGAGGGTAGTGCTGGTGCCAGGAACAGGTAAGCACGAATATCGTGATACCCACTTCGTTGCCGACTGCAAGGCCGTGTCCGGTCTTGACTGTTACAACCGTATCGTCGATTATCTTCTGAGCCGTGTGGATCGCCGAAGCCAGTTTCCTTCGTCGAAGGGTAAGAACTTCAAGTTCAAGTACCTCGGCATGTGGAAGTAGAATGTGTTTAGAGAAACCTTTAAAAGCTCTGATATATGAATAAGGCAATGCTAATTGGCAATATCGGTCAGGAACCCGAGGTGCGCTATTATGACAAGGATCAGTGTGTGGCCCGTGTGCGGCTGGCTACTACTGAGCGAGGATATACGCTCACTAATGGCACCAAAGTGCCAGACCGTACCGACTGGCATAATGTTATCTTCTATCACGGACTGGCAAAGGTCGTTGAGAAATACGTCCATAAGGGCGATAAGATTTTTGTTGAAGGCAGGCTCCGCTATCGTAGTTATGACGATAAGAAAGGACTCCGGCGGTATGTAACTGAAATTTATGCCGAGAACATGGAGCTTCTCACACCTAAGCGTGCTCAGGAGCGTGCCGGTGAACAGTCTGTCCCTGGTGTCCGTACGGACGGAATGGCGGACGAGGGAAGCTCTGCCGGTGAACCTGCTGTAGATGAATCAAACGGATTGCCGTTCTAAGGCATCCTAAGGCATCGGCTGGCTTGTTGCCAGCCGTTATAATTTTCTATATTGTTTATAATGATTCCTTTAGTTGATATCTCATCACTGGTAACAATCAACCCTATTACACCGGGAGCCGTTATTGCTTTCGTGCTGGCAGCCTTGTTGTTGCTGCTTTCAGGATTTGCAAGTGGTTCCGAGATAGCATTCTTCAGCCTCTCACCGAACGATATTAATGAACTCGACCAGCAGAAGACGGAGACTGACAAGAAGATTCAGAAGCTTCGGGAAGACAGCGAGCGCACACTGGCTACAATCCTAATTACCAATAACTTGGTTAATGTAACCATTATCATGCTGTTGAACTATGCCTTCGGACAGCTGATAGTTTTCAAAGCCCAGTGGCTTGAGTTCCTTTGTATTACCGTTCTGCTTACATTCCTCTTGCTGCTCTTTGGCGAGATTATGCCTAAGGTCTATAGTCGTCAGAATCCTCTTGCTTTCTGTCGGCGTGCTGTCCATGGGGTTCTTGTCTTGCGGAAAATTTTCTGGCCGATTGAGAACATCCTTCTCAAGAGCGGAAACTTCGCCGAGAAGGTTATACAGAAAGAGTCCCACCAGCTTTCCGTTGATGATCTGGAACAAGCGTTGGAACTTACTGACAGTGCTGACATTCGCGACGAACAGAGTATGCTCAAGGGCATCATACGCTTTGGCGATGAAACTGCCAAGGAAATAATGACATCGAGACAGGACATTGTAGACCTGGACATTCGCAGTTCGTACAAGGAGGTGCTGGGATGTATCGTCGACAATAACTATTCCAGGATACCGGTTTATCAGGACAATGAGGATAACATCCGTGGCATATTGTATATCAAGGACCTGCTTCCACATCTCTCAAAACCGGATAACTTCCGCTGGCAGAGCCTTATACGTCCTCCTTATTTTGTTCCGGAAACCAAAAAAATAGACGATCTGCTGCGTGAATTCCAGGAAAACAAGGTTCACATCGCCATTGTCGTTGATGAGTTTGGAGGGACCAGTGGCCTTGTGTCTATGGAGGACATACTTGAGGAGATTGTCGGTGAGATAAATGACGAGTATGATGAGGAGGAGAAAACGTATTCCAAGTTAAACTATAATACGTATATCTTCGAGGGAAAGACGCTGCTGAGTGATTTCACAAAGATCCTTAATGTTGACGACGACGAGTTCTCCAATGTGGAAGGCGACGCCGATACGCTTGCCGGATTGCTTCTTGAGATAAAGGGCGACTTCCTTAGTCTTCACGAGAAGGTGAAGTTTAAGAACTATGACTTTGAGGTTCTTGGCATTGACGGACGGCGAATAAGCAAGATCAAGGTAACTATACAGTCCAAGGCAAAGGCTGTGGAAGAAGACACGAAGAAATGATTATCCGTGATGTTGCTGATGATATCCGCATTGCTGTTGACACTATAGATGGCCAATCTGCTGATGGCGGCGATCTGACCGGACGTCAACGGGAGCGCAATGCCGTTAACGGTCTTCTACGGAAGCTTCTTGGAGATGTCGCTCTTAGGCACGATGAGGCTGGCAAACCTTTGCTGGAGGGTTATAATATCAGCATCTCCCACACTGTGAACAAGCAGGGAGGGTATGTTGCAATTATGATTTCCAGAAAGCATCAGGTCGGCATTGATATTGAGTATGTCAGTGAGAGGGTCATGAAAATTGCAGAACGCTTCCTTCGTAACGATGAGAATCCAAAGACTGTTGCCGATCATCTCGTTTGCTGGTGTGCCAAGGAGGCTGTTTATAAACTTTTCTCCTCTGATGACCTCACTTACCAGCAGATGCGTGTAAATGATGATTTGACAATTGTTGAGAACCTTAAAGGGAACGTATCCGTAGACATTGTGTCAGTTGTCAATGATGACTTTGTTTTAGTGTACACTTACATATAAACTATATACTATGATACTGAAGCTCAAAAGAATTTATGAGGAAGCGTCGGAGGACGATGGCTTCCGCGTCCTTGTAGACCGCCTGTGGCCGAGAGGAATAAAGAAGGAGTCAGCCAAGGTCGACCTTTGGGTGAAGGATCTTGCGCCTACTACCGAACTGCGCAAATGGTTCAATCATGATGCTGCAAAATGGGATGAGTTCCATCGTCGTTATTGCGAGGAACTTGTAAATAATGAGGCTTTTCATTCGTTTCTTGAGACGATAGGATGCCATCCTGTTGTTACACTCCTCTTTGGTGCCAAGGATACTGCCCACAATAATGCGGTCGTCATGGGGGACCTGATTCAGCGGGGCTGATTGCCAGCTTCCCCCCGAACTTTTACGTAGGCTGATGTGCTCTTTAGCTGTAAAGGAAATAATCTGATGGATATATTATATATTAAGAATATGGTCTGCGACCGTTGCAAGATGGCTGTTGGGCAGACGTTGCGGACAATGGGGCTCCATCCTTTGAATGTTGAGCTTGGAGAAGTGAAGATAGAAGAGGCATTGAGCAATGATCAGCGCTCCGAGTTGCGCAATGCCTTGGAGAAGCTGGGCTTTGAGCTCCTTGATGACAAGCGCCAACAGACAATAGACAAGATTAAGAGTGCTATTATCCGCTTAGTGCATTATCTTGACAACAATTCCTCCCTCAATCTCAGCACCTTCTTGTCTTCCGAGCTCCATCAGGATTATAGTGCGCTGAGCAAGCTGTTTTCCGAAGTGGAAGGCAAGACCATTGAGCGTTACTATATAGAACAGCGTATAGAGAGAGTGAAGGAATTGATTAAATATGACGAGCTCTCGCTTACCCAGATAGCCCTGAAAATGAATTATTCGTCAACAGCCTATCTGTCAAGCCAGTTCAAGAGCGTGACAGGCATGACCCCGTCGCAGTTCAAGAACATGAAGGCTAATACGCGGATTGCTCTCGACAAGATTTAAGGCACCAGGTGAACCCTTTCGCGGTACGTTTCCCGTTTTCCGTGAAATGATTGCCTTCGTTCCATTCCAACAGAGTTTTTACGCCCTGTTTTACAAGTATCTGTCTCTGCTTTTCTATGCATTCTGTAACGGTCGCCATAAGCTTGTTCTTGCTGTGGCTCTCTTTGTCTCCAAGGCTCAAGTACACGCTCTTGCTTTTGCATTCGTTTTGTTCTGAATACCTGAGCCAGTTGTAGTACCATACAGAAGGAGAGGCGGCAACGATGGCATTGAACATATCTGAGTTGTATGATGCCCAAAGGGAGAACAAGCCTGAAAGCGAATAGCCGCCAAGAATGATTGACTTGAATTTTCTTTCCCCTTGCAGAGTAGGAACCAAGAGGTTAGTTATAAAGTCCAATGTCTCTGGGGCTCCTTTGCCAAAGGGAATCTTGCCGAAGACCGGTGGGGCCTGCCATGGTGTTAGCTCGTCATTCCATCGCCTTATCTTTATTGCGGCAAGGGTGAATGGAATGTCAGCGTTGAGCTCGATATAGCTTATTTCCTCCTCCATTTCCTCCATATCGTGAGAGTCAACAGCCTGGATAAGAAGTGCTTCTGGCTTATCAACGGTGTATGTTGTTATTGAGTGGTTACCAATAATTATTTCGTCCTTTTTGTGCGTCATATTATGATATATTTTTTGCAAAATTAGTAATTAATCGTGGAAATCTGTAATTCTATTCCATAATTTCATAACGGCAGATATAAAATAACATGGTACCTTTGCATCCGGAAACAAAATTAATAAAACATAAAGACAATGGAAAAGGTATTTACAGTTACAGGTATGAAATGTGAGCACTGTGAGGCTCGTGTAGAGAATGCTATAAAGGAAATCAATGGCGTCAGCAAGGTTAAGGCAGACCATGTGGCAAACAATGTCACTGTCGATTATGACGAGAATGCCGTAACCCCGTCCCAGCTTAAAGAAGCCGTTGACGCTCTTGGCCGTTACGAGTTCTCACTATAAGCATATCCTGAATTTATATTGTTCCCAATCAGTTCTGAGAGGGAACATGTTTTTAACTCTTTAATAATTTACCCTGCCGGAAAAGGTTGGGAATAGGAGTGAGTTATGAAGAAAACAATTCCTGTAGTAGGTATGGCTTGTGCCTCTTGCTCCGCTAATGTAGAGCGAAAGCTCAATTCACTTGAGGGCATAAACAGTGCAAGCGTATCGCTAGCCGGGCGTTCGGCCCTCATCGACTATAATCCGGATGCCATTTCATTGGAGGAGATGAAGAAGGAAATCAATGGCATAGGCTATGACCTAGTCATCGATTCCGGCACATCCGTCGATGAGATACGCAAGCGCGAGTATACTTTGCTGAGAAGGCGGACAATACTCAGTTGGGTGTTGTCGGTTGTCGGCATGTTCATAAACATGCATTGGGTGAATGTTGGCGAGCAGTCGTTCTCCAATCAGATAGCGATGCTCATCGCTTTAGCCAACATGTATTTCTGTGGACGAGGCTTCTACGTTACAACCGTCAGGCAGCTTCGCCATGGTGCCGCCAATATGGATACGCTAGTTGCGCTGTCAACATTCATAGCCTTTATCTTCAGTGCATACAATACATTCTTTGGTGATCAGAACCTGACTTATTTCGACTCTTGCGGAATGATTATCACGTTTGTACTGACAGGAAGGATACTGGAGGAAAAGGCTAAGGACGGTACCGCAACGAGTATAAAGCAGCTGATGGGTATGGCTCCTAAGACGGCACATATCGTCAATGATGAGGGCAAGGTGGAGGAAGTGCCCATCTCTACTATTGATGTCGGCGACATACTTGAAGTCCGTCCTGGTGAGAAAGTCCCTGTCGACGGTGATGTCATCTCGGCGGAAAGCTTTATGACTGCTGATGCCGCTTATGTCGACGAGAGCATGATAACCGGCGAGCCGACACCTGCCGAGAAGAAGAAGGGCTCAAAGGTACTTGCCGGTACGATACCCAGTCAGGGCAAGTTCAGAATGCGTGCGCGTCAGGTCGGAGAAAACACGGCCTTGGCACACATCATCAAGATGGTTCAGGAGGCTGAGGGCTCGAAAGCTCCTGTCCAGCGTATTGTAGACAAGGCTGCTCTCGTATTCGTTCCAGTTGTCGGAATACTTGCCGTTATCACATTTCTTGCTTGGATTCTCATCGGAGGCGCCGACAAGCTCCCGCAAGCCATTATCTCCGCCGTTACCGTACTGGTCATAGCATGTCCTTGCGCTATGGGACTAGCTACCCCTACTGCCCTGATGGTGGGCATTGGCAAAGCTGCCGACAAGCATGTCCTGATAAAGGACGCCACTGCTTTGGAGCGTCTTCGGAAGGTGGATGCCCTTGTAACCGACAAGACGGGCACTCTGACTATTCCGAACCAGAATGTAGACTTCACGAAAGCTGACGACCTTCCACTTGAGGAGCGCGAGAAACTGAAGCCACACGCCAGGGAGGCTATGCAACAGCTTCAGCGACAGGGCGTGGAAGTCTGGATGATGAGCGGTGACAAAGAAGAGGCGGCTAAGTACTGGGCCGAGAAGGCAGGCATAGAGCACTATAAGGCGAAGTGCGTGCCTACGGACAAGGAAGAGCTCGTCCGCAAACTGAAATCCGAGGGAAAGACCGTCGCTATGATTGGTGATGGCATCAACGATACGCAGGCACTGGCTCTTGCCGACGTGAGCATAGCTATAGGCACAGGCACGGATGTCGCCATGGACGTGGCTCAGGTTACCCTGATGACTGATGACCTGGAGGCTATTCCATACAGCATGACTCTAAGCCGGCAGACCGTCAAGATGATATGGGAGAACCTTTTCTGGGCATTCATTTACAACCTGGTTTGCATACCATTGGCAGCAGGTGTTCTCTATCTCTTCTTCACTGACCCGCCTATAAAGCTCTCGCCAATGTGGGGCAGTGCTCTGATGGCCATGTCGAGTGTAAGCGTTGTGCTGAACTCGCTAAGGTTGAAGTTGGTTAAGTAGGAGGGGCGTGAGATTCACATTAATGTAACATATAGAATCCCGTCAGATTCCGAGTCCGGCTCGAAAATCTGACGGGATTTCTTGTTCCCTTTATTTCTTGCGTGTAGAGGATAATATCCTTTTATCTGACCGGATAGTCGTAACGGTGATAATCGTATCCACGGCTCTGGTTAGGCATGTGGTCGTATTCAACTTGTATTGATATGTAGTTCTGTCCGTGGTCGCCCCATTGATATGTTACGCCACCGCCTACACGGTCCATGAACCTGTTGTTCCATGGACCGAATGACGGTCCTCCGTAACCATAGAGTCCGTCCCAGTAAGCAGAACTGTAATAGCCGCCGTACGGATTGTAGAATCCATAGGTTGGTCCGAAGTTGTTCGATGTGAATGCTTTCTGCGCAAAGGCATAAGCGCTCCAGTGCTCATTGAACCGGTATCCGAAGAGTGCCGAGAAGCCAGCCGTGGTGTAATTGTCTCCGCGGTACTCCATATTGTTGAAGTAACCGCCAATGGCAAGGGTTGCCTTTTTCGAGAGGTTCGTTACGTACATCAGGCTGACATCTTGCGTGAAGCCCCCGTGTGTGCCCCATCCGTTGCCCGACGTTACGAATGCGGAGGCTCCAAGGTTTACGTTGAGACCTTTGTGCAGTCTCCATCTGTTCCATCCCCAGCCACCCCAGAAGGGATAATAATAATCCTCTGCCGGCGTCACTACCTGACCGTTGTTGTCGATGGTTGGGAGGTTATAGTCTATTTGCTCCTGCTCCTGCCGTTCTTTTTCATATTGACGGGCATATTCTTTCTCAGCCTCCGTCGCCTCCCTCGGTCCTTGGAGCCGTTGTGGTTCCAGCGGCTCTACGGTGGAGTCGTTTCTTTCTGTTATGTCTTGTGCGTTTGCGGTCATAATGCCGCAAGCCAACATCAGTGCTATATAAAAAATCCTTTTCATCGTTGCAAATGTAATCATTTGTGTTGTAAATGTGGTGAAAAGTTCATTACTTTATATTTTTTTAGTCTTTCTTCTCTGATTTCATTATCAATGGCGGATCGGTGGAGAACACAAACACGGTGCGCGAGTGGTATGTCTGCCCTGGGCGCAGGAGTGTTGATGGGAAGGCAGGATGGTTTGGAGAATCGGCGAAGTGGAGCGTCTCCAGGCAGATAGCACTACGCCTCTTGTAGACAATGCCCCTCTTTCCCACTTGGTTTCCTTTTAGGCCATTGCCCGTGTATATCTGTATCGCCGGTTCCGTGGTGTATACAGTGAGAGTGCGGCCACTTGGCGCATCGTAAAGGATTGCCGCAGGACGCGATATGTTGCCGGGATGGTTGAGTGCGAAGGCGTGGTCGTATCCGTTGGTAACCTTAAGCTGTTCGTTGTCCTCATTAATCCTCTCTCCAATCTGGTGTGGCTTGTGAAAGTCGAATGGCGTTTGCCTGACGTCAAGAAACTCGCCGGTAACGTTCTTGTTCCTATCGTATGCCGCTATCTTGCGGCTGTCCACCCACAGGCTTTGTGACTCTATGCTCCGTTCCGGGTTGCCGGAGATGTTGAAGAACGAATGGTTGGCGAGATTCACAATGGTAGGCTTTGTCGTTGTTGCCTTGAAGTCTATGCCAAGGGCCCCGTCATCGCGCAGGGCATAAGTAAGGGTTGTGGTCAGCTCTCCCGGAAATCCGTTCTCTCCGTCAGGTGAGACATACCGCAGTACCAGTTTCTGTCTGCTGTAACTGACAACATCCCATACCCTGTCGGCAAACCCCGGGCGTCCTCCATGCGATATAACGCCCTTACCGTTGTCCTGCAGCTTGTAGGTCTTACCGTCTATTGTGAACTTTGGACCAACTATTCTCCCGATATATCGTCCGACGGTCGCCCCAAAGTTCTGGCCCTTTGTGTGATAGTCCATCACATTGTCATAACCCAGAACCACGTCCTCCAGACGTCCGTTCCAGTTCGGTTCCATAAGAGAGACAAGCCTTGCTCCGTAATTCGTTATGCAGGCTTCCTCGCCTTTGTCGTTTGTGAGAACATATAGTGCTGTGCTCTTTCCGTCAATGATAGCGTCGAACCGTGATGGGTCCAGTCCGGAAAGCGTAGTCGTTTGTGCCTTGACGATGGAAGACGATGCCAGGACAAAGACTGTTAGTATTGTTTTTAGGTAATTGTTCATCTAATGTTTGGCTTTGGTTCTGTTGCAAAGTTAATGCAAAGTAATTGATTTTCAAAACAATTTGCAAATAAAAATCTTGCACTTCACTTTGTGTTTAGTTATTTCTTTATTACTTTTGCAAAGGATTAACAACATAGACTTATGAATTTCTTTCAAAAACTTTTTGGGTCAAAGATTGAGAATGAGGACGAGAAGCGTGCAGAGGAGAAGGAGAAAAACTTCGACGTGCTGAAGTATGACGGTGTCCGTGCCTTGAGAATGGGACAGTACGAATATGCCATCCGTTGCTTCCGCCATGCTCTTAAGATAGATGATGACCTTGAAGTGCATGACTATCTTTCCCAGGCCTTAATCCGGAACAATGAGCTCCTGCCGGCTTATAAGGAGCTGCAGGTGCTTGCGACGGCTGAGCCTGACAACCAGGATATCTTCATCCGCATGGCAAGCGTGGCATTCATGGCAGAGGACTACAATGCTATGGCCGATGCCTGCCGCCGCGGCTTGGACATAAATACTGATAACCCGGTCGTATTTCAGTTCTATTCTCGTGCCTACCGTGGTCTTGGCGATTATGTCAATGCGCTCCAGATGGTCAACAAGGCAATAGAGCTTGACGACAAATATGCTGATGCTTACCAGCTTCGTGGCGAGATTCTCCTTGAGATGGGCGATACGAACAGTGCCGGCAAAGATGCCGATTGGCTTCTTGAGCATACTGACGGCAATGAGGATGCCTATCTCTTCAAGGCCAGAGTGGAGCGCGCAAAGGAAGATTACCAGTCGGCAATAGCATATTATGATAAGGTGGCGGAACTTAATCCGTTCCGCGTGGAGGTCTTCCGTGAGCGCGGCGCACTGAAACTGGCTCTCGGCGACAAGGCTGGTGCCGGGGAAGACGGCAGAAAGCTTCTGGAACTGAACACTGAAGGGGATAACAGCGAGGAAGCCCTTGAGGCAAAGAAAAAGGCCGATGATATAAAGAATGATGAGAAGGAGGGGCAAGACTGATACCAAGACTTGTCGTGAATGCTGCTCTTTTCATTGCCGGACGAATGGATACAATAGCTCGCTCGTTTGTTCCAACTTCAACCTTTTTGCCTTTTTTTGAAAAAATATAGTAAATTGTTTGCCAGAGTGAAATAAAAGTTATACTTTTGCACTCGTAAACGATAAATTTATAACAATGAATAAGTCTTACGCATCTTTTTATTACTTCTATTTTTACTTTGCAAGGAATTGTGAAGCGGGAAGTTGCGTGTAGATTTCAACTTAATTGTTAAAGAGTAAAATCAATAAACTATAACGAAACGGTCCCGCCCTATTTTAGGAGTAGGACCGTTTTTCGTATAATTCAGGATATGAAGAGAATAGCCATTCAAGGAGAGCTGGGCAGTTTCCATGACATTGCCGCACACGAGTATTTCAAGGGAGAGCAATTGCAGCTTATCTGTTGCGATACCTTCGAGCAGGTATTCCAATGTGTCAAGGATGATCCTACCGTCATTTCGATGTTGGCAATAGAGAATACGATTGCCGGGAGCCTCCTCCACAATTACGAACTGCTCAGGATGTCGGGCACAACGGTTGTCGGTGAGCATAAGCTTCACATACAGCACTGCATCTGTTGCCTGCCTGATGATGACTGGGACACGATCAGTGAGGTCCATTCCCATCCTGTAGCGCTCATGCAATGTAGGCAGTTTCTTGCCGGGCACGCTCAGCTGAAGGCTGTAGAGGCTGATGATACGGCTGGGGCGGCACAGATCATTGCGGAGAATAAGCTTCATGGACAGGCCGCCATCTGTAGTGCCGGAGCCGCAAGGTTGTATGGAATGAAAATACTGGAAGACAGTATTGAGGACAACAAGCACAACTTCACACGCTTTCTCGTTACGTGCAATCCACAGAAGGCATCGTTCGTACGTCCGTTGGAAGAAGTCGACAAGGCAAGCCTGGTGTTCTCATTGCCCCATCAGGAGGGAAGCCTGAGCAAGGTCCTTACGATACTCTCGTTCTATGACATCAACCTCACGAAGATACAGAGTCTTCCCGTTATAGGGCACGAGTGGGAATACCTCTTCTATGTTGACGTCACTTATGACAACCTGACAAGGTACCGCCAGTCCATTGATGCCATCACGCCGTTGGTAAAGGATATCAAGATTCTCGGGGAATATAAGGAGGCAGAATAGAATAGGAATAATAAAAGCATTAAATGAGAGTGGCGTTGTAGTGCCACGATGTTTTGACAGAGAAACAGCCATTCGCTCATTTATTATTTAACAATCATTACAGCACAATATGGAACCAGCAAAAAGAGTAAACGAGATACAAGAGTATTATTTCTCACGCAAGTTGAAGGAAGTGGCCAAGCTGAATTCAGAGGGAAAGGACATAATAAGTCTGGCTATAGGTAGTCCAGACATGCCGCCTTCACAGCAGACAATCGACAAGCTCTGTGAGGTCGCCCATCAGGCAGGTGCCCACGGCTATCAGCCTACTGCCGGACTGCCCGAGCTGCGCAAGGCAATGGCAGGCTTCTATAAGCGTACCTATGGCGTGGATGTCGACTGGTCGAAGGAACTCCAGCCTATTATCGGCTCCAAGGAAGGCATAATGTATGTTACGTTGGCTTTCTGCAATCCCGGCGATGAGGTTCTCATTCCCGATCCTGGTTATCCTACTTATACTGCCGTGAACAAGATATTCGGCACGAAGATTACATATTACGACTTGCGTGAGGACAATGGATGGCAACCCGACTTCGATGCCTTGGAGAAGATGGACCTAAGCCGCGTAAAGGTGATGTGGGCAAACTATCCGAACATGCCGACGGGTGGCGATTCGAGGATGGAGACCTTGGAGAGGCTTGTCGATTTTGCGGACAGGCACGACATCGTCGTCGTCAATGACAATCCTTATTCCCTCATACTCAATGAGCATCCTAAGAGCATCATGCAGGTTCCGGGTGCAAAGGAGCATTGCATCGAATTCAACTCTATGTCGAAGAGCCACAATATGCCGGGGTGGCGTGTGGCAATGATGATCAGCAATCCTACATACATCTCTTGGATGTTCAAGGTCCAGAGCAATATAGAGAACGGAATGTTCCGTGGAATACAGCTTGCGGCCGCTGAGGCCTACAATACGAACACGCCGGAATGGCATAGGGAAAACAACATAGAGAACTATCGCCGGCGCCGTGTTGTTGCGGAAGAGATAATGAAAACGCTCGGCTGTACTTTCGACCCGAACCAGGTGGGGATGTTCCTGTGGGGCAGAATTCCCGACAAGTACAATGATGTCGAGGAGTTGACCGAACGCGTCCTTCATGAAGCGCGCGTCTTCATTACGCCCGGATTCATCTTCGGCAAGAACGGCAGGCGATATATCCGTATCTCGCTCTGTGCAAAGGACGAGAAAATCAAGGAGGCATTGCGGCGCATTCAGACAGTCTTTAAATAGTGTTGTAGAAAATGAGATAATCTGATGGCAGTAAACACCTATGGGTCTGTCATCAGCAATGCAATTAGAAAATTTAAAAACGAAATAATTATGGAATTAGAACTTGAGCCATTAGGACTCCCAAGCGACAATGAACGCCCGTCGTGTGTAATAGCCGGACCTTGTTCGGCAGAGACCGAAGAGCAAGTACTCACTACAGCAAAGCAGCTTGCTGCAAAAGGTTGCCACATGTTCCGTGCCGGAATATGGAAACCGCGCACAAAACCGGGAGGCTTTGAGGGCAACGGAGAGAAGGCCCTGCCGTGGATGAAAGAGGTGAAGGAGGAAACGGGCATGCTCACGGCCACCGAAGTGGCGACCCCGGAGCATGTAGAGCTTTCGCTGAAGTATGGCATTGACATACTATGGATTGGCGCAAGGACATGTGCCAACCCGTTTGCCATGCAGGCTCTTGCCGACAGCCTTAAGGGCGTTGACGTGCCGGTGCTGGTCAAGAATCCGGTAAATCCTGACTTGGAACTGTGGATAGGCGGCATGGAGCGTATCAACCAGGCTGGCATAAAACGCCTCGGGGCTATTCACCGCGGCTTCTCCAGCCCGGACAAGAAGATTTACCGTAACCTGCCAATGTGGCAGATACCCATAGAACTGCACCGGCGCATCCCTGAGCTTCCTATAATTTGCGATCCGAGCCATATCGGCGGAAGACGGGACCTGATAGCCCCGCTCTGCCAGCAGGCAATGGACCTCGGCTTCGACGGACTGATAGTGGAGAGCCACTGTAATCCTGATGGAGCATGGAGCGATGCCAAGCAGCAGGTTACGCCAGACGTCTTGGACTATATCCTTTCTCTGCTTGTTATCCGTGATGAGCACACCTCTACCGAGGGTATCCGACAACTCAGGAACCAGATAGATGAAGTTGACAATGAGCTAATGGACCTTCTGGCAAAGCGCATGCGTATCTGCCGTGAGATTGGCGTGTACAAGAAAGAACATAATATGACCGTACTCCAGGCAAACCGTTACAATGAGATCCTTGAGAAGCGTGGAGCGCAGGGCAGTCTTATAGGCATTGACCCGGAATGCATAGCGCATATCTTTGAGCTTATACATGAGGAGTCGGTAAGACAGCAGTTGGAAATAGTCAACCAGTAAGAACATACGGTATGAGAATTCTGATTATGGGAGCCGGCAAAATGGGCTCCTTCTTCATAGACCTGCTTAGTTTCGAACATGAGGTGGGCGTTTACGAGAAAGATCCCAAGCGCTTGCGTTTCACATATAACTGTCAGAGGTTCCAGACGCTTGAGGAAGTGCGCGACTTCAAGCCGGAACTTGTCATAAATGCCGTTACCGTGAAGTATACGGTGCCTGCTTTCGAGGAGGTACTTCCGTATCTGCCGGCGAACTGCATTATTTCGGATATCAGTTCTGTCAAAACAGGACTGAAGGAATGGTATGACAAGAGCGGGTTCCGGTACGTGTCAACGCACCCGATGTTCGGTCCAACGTTTGCTAACCTCAACCAGCTGACCGAGGAGAACGCCATTATCATTACCGAAGGCGACTACATGGGACGTATTTTCTTCAGGGACCTGTATTCGAAGCTTGGCCTTAACATTTACGAATACACCTTTGAGGAGCATGACAAGACGGTAGCTTACTCGTTGAGCATCCCGTTTGTCTCTACGTTCGTCTTTGCCGCTGTAATGAAACATCAGGACGCGCCGGGAACGACGTTCAAGCGCCACATGCAGATAGCCAAGGGAGTGCTTAACGAAGATGATTACCTCCTACAGGAGATACTGTTCAATCCTTACACTCATGACCAGGTCGCAAAGATCCGCACTGAACTGAAGGAACTCCTTGAGATTATCGACAACAAAGACTCTGCCGGGATGAAGGCGTATCTTACCAAGATACGCAATAACGTAAGACAGGACATCGAGATAAAGAAAAAGTAACAGAACTGTTAATTTCATCCAGTACGACATTGGTGGAAATAAAGCATATAATAAAAAGGAAACCTTTGGAGGGACGGACACTACTCCCGTTCTTTCTGTGGTTTTCTTTTTTTCTTTTTTCTTTTTCCTCAGATGCCCAGACAAGGTTCACCGTTGTTGAACTGAATTCTGAGAACCTCTTCGACACGCAGCATGATAGCCTGAAAAATGATTATGAGTTCCTTCCCCTCTCCAGCCATCATTGGACGGTCTACCGGTATTGGGAGAAACTGAACAAGATAGGGCAGGAACTTATAGCCTGCGGACAGGATACTGCCGGTTGGGCATTGCCCGACCTGGTGGGCTTGTGTGAGGTGGAGAACGACACGGTGCTCAGAGACCTTACCAAGCGTTCCATTCTTAGAACATCGAGGTATGAATATGTCATGACTGATTCGCCCGACGAGCGCGGCATCGATGTAGCCTTGCTCTATTCGCCTTTTTCCTTCGGGTATATATCAAGTCATTCGTTGCGCATAGAGCCTTTGAAGGGCATGCGCCCAACAAGGGACATCCTCTATGTGTCCGGAAGACTGATTACAGGCGATACATTGCATGTCTTTGTGCTTCACGCTCCGAGCCGTAGTGGTGGTGAGAATGTTACGCGTCCGTACCGTGTACATGTGGCACAGCGGCTCTGCCAGGCTATAGACTCGCTGAGGAACGTCTCCAAAGACGCGCTAATACTCGCAATGGGCGACTTCAATGACTATTACGACAGTCCGTCGCTGAGGCTTCTTGCCGGACATGGCATGGAGAACGTCTCTAAGAATGCCCGTGGAGACAACGGCGCAAAAGGCACATATAGATACAGGGGAGAGTGGGGCAGTCTTGACCAGATACTCGTCAGCAAGTCACTTGCAGGCAAGGTCGCCGGTTGCCGCATAGGAGACATGGCGTTCCTCTTAGAGGAAGATAAGAAATATGGTGGTGTCAAGCCGCGCCGCTTCTATCAAGGACCGCGTTATAATGGTGGCTTCAGCGACCATCTCCCCCTAATCCTAAGTCTTCTCTTCCATTAGCCAGTTGCTCGCTAATGGCTTTCTTTCGATGCAGCTTGCACATCATACACGTACGGTGCTAATGCATGCCGGTCATATTGTCATCTCACCTGCTATGCTCCTCGACATGAAGTTGCGGATCATGTGCGGGTCGTTATACTGTGATTGCAGGAACATCAGCTTCGTCACGGCGGCCTCAATGGTACAGTCGCGGCCACTGATAACGCCTGCCTCCTTCAGCTGATATCCGGTGTCATAGCGGTCCATCGCAACATTGCCGGTTACACACTGGCTGATGTTTACCACCGTGATGCCGCGGTAAGTGGCTTCCTTCACAAGACGGAGCAGCCAGGGAAGTTGTGGGGCGTTGCCACTGCCGTAAGTGCGGATTATCAGTCCGCGTAGTTCGGGGCCTTCAATAATATGCTTGAAGATATTCTCCTGAATACCGGGAAAGAGCGAGAAGACGAAGACGTTCGGGTCCAGTCCCGTGTGTGGCGTCATCGGACGGCTGAAGTCCGGCTTTAGGATGTGGTGTTCGTGGAAGTTGAAGTTCACTCCGGCATCACAGAGATGCGGATAGTTGAAACTCTCAAAGGCGTTGAATCCGTCAGCGTTGCGCTTTGTGCTGCGGTTGCCTCTGATAAGCTTCCCGTTGAAGTAGATGCACACCTCGGGAACACGTGGCGTCCCGTCCTCATTGTGTGCTATTGCCAACTCAAGGCTTGTCATCAGATTCTCTTTCCCGTCGGTGCGCAATTGTCCGATAGGCAGTTGTGAGCCTGTAAAGATTACGGGCTTGGTGAGATTCTCCAGCATGAACGAAATGGCAGATGCGGTGTATGCCATTGTGTCCGTGCCGTGCAGAATTACGAATCCGTCATACTTATTGTAATTGTTTGAAATTATCCTCACAAGCTGCGCCCATAGCCTCGGATTCATGTCCGACGAGTCTATTATCGGGTTGAACTGATAGGTGTCAACCGATGCGGGCAAGAGCTTTACCTCGGGTATGCGTTCCAGGAGCAGGCGGAAGTCCAGCGGCTCCAAAGCCCCCGTTCTCGGATTGCGTCCCATGCCTATCGTCCCGCCTGTGTATACGAGCAGGACCTTGTCTGTCCTGTCAAAGTTGTTTGTGTTCATGCAGAAAGCCTTTTGATTTATCTGACAACGTTTTCGTTAATTCAAGTGCAAATATAGTTAAAAAGGCGGATTTATCAAAAATAATTCACTAAATTTGCATCATAGAAACAACAAACTATAAAACAAATTAAAATCAACAAGCCAATTATTATGAAACAGTTCATGGACGAGAACTTCCTGCTCGACACTGAGACAGCACAGTATCTCTATCACAATCATGCAGCTAAGATGCCTATCATCGATTATCACTGCCACCTTGTACCACAGATGGTTGCAGAGGATCATAAGTTCAAGAGCATTACTGAGCTCTGGTTGGGCGGCGACCACTATAAGTGGCGCGCTATGCGTACAAATGGCGTTGATGAGAAATACTGCACAGGAACAGATACCACCGACTGGGAGAAGTTCGAGAAGTGGGCGGAGACCGTTCCCTACACCTTCCGTAATCCACTTTATCACTGGACACACCTGGAGCTCAGGACAGCCTTTGGCATAACAAAGCTCCTTGGTCCTGATACCGCAAAGGAAATATATGACGAGTGCAACGAGAAACTGAAGCTCCCGGAGTTCAGTGCCCGTGGGCTTATGCGCCACTACAACGTGGAATGCGTCTGCACGACCGACGACCCTATCGATGACCTGCACTGGCATAAGGTCTATCGTGAGACAAAGGGAGAGAACGACCCGCTCATGATACCTGCATGGCGCCCTGACAAGGCTATGAACATCGAGAAGGAAGGCTATGCCGAGTATGTGAAGAAACTTGGCGAGGTCGCTGGTGTCGACATCAGCAATTTCAACGATATGATTGATGCTCTCCAGAAGCGCCATGACTTCTTCGCTGAGAACGGAGGAAAGCTTGCCGACCACGGTGTTGAGGAGTTCTATGACGACCCGTATACCGACTCGCAGATCGAGACAATCTTCGAGAAGGCTATGCGCGGACAGCAGCTCTCTGAGATGGAAGTACGGCAGTACAAGCATGCGTTCTTGAAGATATGCGCCGAGATGGACTATGAGGCTGACTGGACGCAGCAGTTCCATTACGGGGCTATTCGCGACAACAACAGCATCATGTATAAGAAGCTCGGACCAGATACTGGTTTCGACTCCATCGGCGAGTTCAATACAGCACGTGCCATGAGCCACTTCCTTGACGAGCTGAACTCTGAGCACAAGCTTACCCGTACTATACTCTACTGCCTGAACCCCTGCGCCAATGAGGTCATCGCCACAATGCTCGGAAACTTCCAGGACGGCTCTGAGCCGGGAAAGATCCAGTTCGGCTCAGGATGGTGGTTCAACGACCAGCTCGACG
>SAMEA3663053__coassemble_276_pt1 | contig 18447 bp, 11 predicted proteins | sample SAMEA3663053__metabat2_low_PE_016 | metagenome-assembled genome bin SAMEA3663053 (sample SAMEA3663053) | pig gut metagenome | biome: pig gut; feature: pig-associated habitat; material: faeces | place: France | collected 2012 | reverse complement strand
CTACGCTGGCTCCACAGGACATCGTAAGCATCGAGGTCCTCAAGGATGCTTCTGCAACAGCCATTTACGGTGCGCAGGGTGCCAATGGCGTTGTGCTTATTACAACCAAGAGAGGTAAGAGCGGTGACGCTAAGTTTACCTATACCGGCAGTGTAACGGTAAGCCGTCAGAACAAGCGCATTGATATCATGAACCTTCGCGAGTTCGCTGAGTACTACAATACTCTTGCGCAACAAGGCGAGATCTCCCAGCCAGACAAGTTCTACAGCGATCCTTCTCTTCTCGGACGTGGTACAAACTGGCAGGATGCTATCTTCCGTACTGCATGGCAGACGACGCATCAGTTGAGCGCCGAGGGTGGTACAGAAAAGATACACTACTATATCTCAAGCAGTTACGACGATCAGGATGGTACTATCATCGGCTCTAACTTCCGCCGTTTCAACACTCGTGTCAACTTGGACGCTCAACTGAAGAAATGGTTGAAGATCGGATTCAATGGAACATTCGCACAAACTCACGAGTCGCTAAAACTCGCTGACTCTGACGAAGGACTTATCAGCTATTCTCTGACTACACCTCCTGACATTCAGATTTATAATATTGACGGTTCTTACTCAAGCGTCTCGAAGGAAGGATTCTCCAATCCTAATCCTATCGCAATGGCAATGATGGATGATATTCTTCTGAAGCGACAGACTCTTAATGGAAGCATATATATCGATGTAACTCCTATCAAGAATCTTACTTGGCATAGCCAGTTCGGATATGATGTAAACTCTTCACGCTCACAGACCTATGAGCCAATGGTTCACCTCGGAACGTGGGATCGTTCACAGAACCAGGGACGTATCCAGAAGAACAGTGGATACTTCTGGTCGTTCAATAACTATGTACAGTATAACATGCAGTTCGGCAAGCATGGCATCACAGCTATGATCGGACAGGAGGCATGGAAATCAAATTATGACTATACTGGTATCTTTAATACTAATCTTCCAAGTGATGTAGTCCACAATCCGGCACTCGGTCAGGGCACACCAAAGATTTTCGAGGGATGGGGAAGTACGTCAATGGCATCGTTCTTCACTCGTGAGACCTATAACTATGATGACCGTTATCTTGGCACATATACCTATCGTTATGATGGTTCATCAAACTTTGGACCTAACAAGCGTTGGGCTGGATTCCACTCTTTTGCTTTAGCATGGCGCTTCTCCAATGAGAAGTTCATAAAGAAATTCGCAGGAAAGTGGCTCTCTAATGGCAAACTCCGTCTTGGCTGGGGTCAGACCGGTAACTCAAATATCGGTGGATACAAATGGGGTTCTACCGTCGACCCAATGGAGACCGGACTTGGCATGGGGTATAAGCCTGCCAACCTGAAGAACCCGGACATTAAGTGGGAAACTCAGGAGCAGTGGAACGTAGGACTTGACCTCGGTTTCTTCAACAGCCGTGTCAACCTTACTGTCGATTGGTATAAGAAGGAGTCGAAGGACATGCTTATGCAGCTCATCCTCCCGTCCATCATGGGAACAAGTGGAAATGCATCGTCCGCTCTGGCTGCACCTTGGGGTAACTATGGTGATATTGAAAATCATGGATTTGAATTTGCATTGAGTACACACCCAATCATTACAAAGAATTTCACTTGGGACAGTGATGTCAATATATCTATCAACCGCAACAAACTGAAGAGCCTTTCCGGCTCAACAGCCATCGTTGGTTACGGCCAGTGGACTGATGTCGTGAGCCGCTCTGTTCCTGGACAGTCTTTGTACAACTTCTATGGATATAAGGTCGAAGGTGTATATACTAGCCTTGAGGACATAATGAATTCTCCTGTTAATACACTTCAGCAGAACAACCCTATCGTTACTGATGCTGATGGTAAGAAGCACTGGAGCACTGAGGCTGCAAAGTATAGCCGTACGAATACCACATTCATTGGCGATATAAAGTACAAGGATATTAATGGCGATGGTGTTATCGATGAAAAAGATAAGACAAATATCGGATCACCAATGCCTAAATGGACATTCGGATGGAACAACACGTTCCGTTGGAAGCAGTGGGATCTCAACATCTTCATCAACGGCTCTGTTGGAAACAAGGTAGGTAACTACCTGAAGATGAAACTGACACATATGAATTCTGCTTGGTCTAACCAGCTGACTGATGTCAACAAGCACGCCATACTTCAGCCTATTGATCCTAACAAGCAATATCCGTTCACTGTCCAAGTAACGGACCCGACAAAGGATAATCCTAATCATATGAAGGATGTTACCATCAATAACTGGTACGATGATGCTTCAAACGTTACTGTTTCTAACGTAGGAACGGTTACGCCACGAGCTTCAATCAATGACCCTAACGATAACGACGCATGGAGCGATCGTTACATAGAAGGAGCTTCTTATCTGCGTCTTAAGAGCATCACTCTTGGCTATACATTCAAGCCGGAGCTTGTTCACAAGATTGGTCTGACGAACCTTCGCCTGACTCTCAACGCCACCAACCTCTTCACCATTACTGGTTATGACGGTTACGACCCTGAGGTCGGTGTTTCTACAGCTGCTGCCAATGTATATGGTCTTGATAACGGACGCTATCCGTCGCCAACAACTGTGTCATTTGGTCTGTCAGCATCTTTCTAAATTACTAACAGCATAAATATTATGAAATTGAAAGGTATTAAATATATAGCTGTCGCTTGCATGATGGGCTTGGCGCTCACCTCTTGCGATGACTTCCTGGACAAACCAGCAACGGACAAATACAATACCGAAAACTTCTATGAGTCTGATGCGGCTTGTATTTCTGGTGTCAACTACCTGTACAACTCTCCTTGGTATGATTTCCAGCGTGGTTTCATCAAGGTCGGTGAGGTGCTGTCTGGAAATATGTATTGGGGCTCAAGTCCATATCTGAACTTCAGTGTCAATGGTACTGACCAAGACTTGGTCAATATGTCTTACTCTCTGTGGGCTGAAATCGGTCATGCCAATACTGTTTACAACTCTCTAAAGGGTGCTAATGCCTCGGAAAGCGTAAAGAATCAGTGCATGGGCGAGTGTCTGGCATGGAAGGCTATGGTCTACTTCTTCCTTGTCCGCTCATTTGGTGATGTGCCAATCGTTCATGACAACTCTGTAACTTTGGCTTCAGGCGAGTACAATTCTCTGCATAAAGTCCAAAAGGCTGATGTCTACGAGTATATCATCATGACTCTTGAGAAGGCTATGGAACTACTTCCAAAAGCTAAGAGCACAACAGGACGTATAGACTACTATTGCGCTGAGGGGCTTCTCGCAAAGGTCTACCTTACAAAGGCTGGCGTTACCGGAACGTTGAATAATGAAGACTTGCAGAAGGCTTCTGCTTATGCAAAGGATGTCATAGACAACAGCGGTCGAAAGCTGATGGCTAACTATGAGGACATCTTCCGTGGAAGCCATAATGTCAGCGACGAGAGCCTTATCGCTTGGCGTTGGAAATATGGTGCTCACTGGACCAGTCAGAATACTCTTCAGAGCGATCTTATGCCAGCCGGCTTCGATGAGAACGGAGACTGCTGGGGCGGTTGGGGCGGCCCTTCTGCCGACCTTATGGATGCTTTCGGCGTAAGTCCTGCTGATAATCCAAATAGTCGTGTTGATACTGACGTCCGTCGTAAGGCTACTATAATGATGCCAGGCGACTACTATTCTTACTTCTGGCGCGATAAGACTATTCCTAAGGCTGGCGATAATAAGGAAATCTCTAATAATGGCCAGACGAATTCTGGTAAGAATGGCTTCGAGATATGCACTTTCTACTATAACAAGGACTACAACGATGCCGCCACCGGACAGTTCCAAGGCCCTTGCGGAGCTCAGAATGTAAAACATGCTTATGGAGATCAGGCTGACCACCAGGCTGAACTGGGTGAGGCTTCAGGACGTATGGCTTATTCATTGGCTACTCATATCCTTCGTCTGAGCGATGTTTATCTCGTACTTGCTGAGGCTGAGGTCCTTCAGGGCCACAACACCGATGCAAAAGCACTTGAGTGCTTCAATGCCGTTCACCAGCGTGCATGTCCTAACGATGTTGCAAAGACATCTCTTACATTCGACGATATCTGGAAGGAGCGTCGTCTTGAGTTCGCTGGAGAGGGTGACCGTTGGTATGATTATGTTCGTCGTGCATACTATGACGTTCAGTCTTGCATTAAGGAAATCCAGTCGCAGCGCCGTAATGCCATATGGAATTGCGATGAGGTTTACAAGAACTGGTATCAGAGCGGTGTTTGGGATCCTGCCAAGATACAATATGACACCCAGACAGCTGCTCCGAATATTACTGCAAACAGCTTTACGCTGCCATTCCCGACAGAGGATGTCGCTCTGAACCCGAACCTGGCTTCGAATGCGGAAGCTGAACATGTTGATGTACGCAGTACTTACAGTTATTAATTATCAACGCTTAAATTGATTATAAGATGAAAATAAGAAATATTAAATGGTCGATAATGATGGCATTGGCAGTCGTCGGCTTAGGACTGACCTCTTGTGAGGACGAGCCTGATAAGTACGAGATTACCGGTGGCACTCCTTCCATTAATTATATTAGACCTGTAGATTACGCAAGTAGGGACTCGTTGGTGGTGCAGGCTTCGTTAGGTAGCTCTATCTGCATTGTCGGTAATAATCTGACCAGCATAAAGAAAATACTGTTTAATGATGTTCCGGCAGTGCTTAACACAAGCTACATGACCAGTAACACCATTCTGCTAAATGTTCCGGAAACACTGCCGGAGCAGGTTACTGACAGTCTCTATATGATTACAGGAGGTAACGATACTATTGCTTATCCATTCAAGGTCGTTATTCCCGCACCTGTCGTTTCTTCAATGTCAGATGAACATGCAGTTCCTGGCGAGGAGGTTACAATCGTGGGTAATTATTTCCTTGATTACGAAGGTGAAGGACAAGATCTGAGGATAATAGTAGGTAAGGACTATCAGATTCCACGTAAGAACATTACTTCAATAACACAAACTGCTTTAAAGTTTGTGGTTCCTGAAAACATGCCGCACGATTATATCAGTGTGCGTTCGATTTATGGAACAACGACGGCTAAGTTCAAATACATGGATACTACTGGTATGCTCTTCGACTTCGATACTCCTTGGGATGGTACGAATGTTCTTGGCAATCACGGATGGCACAACCAGAAGATTCTTAATGACGAAAACTCAAGGGAAGGTAATTACCTCATGCTTGGTGATGCTGATTTAGCAGCTGATGCTCCTTGGAATGATGGAAACTTCTCATTCGAGTATTGGCCTGGTACCTGGAACGGAACATTCGATGGTGATGGTCCAAAGCTCTGTGACATTGCAGACTTCTCTAAGTGGCAGAATAAGGCATTGAAGTTTGAGATGAGTATTCCTGAAGACCATCCTTGGACATCTGGTCCTTTACAGATCATCTTCTCTAATACAAGTACTGTAACTTTGCCAACTGCTAATAATACATTCTTCCATGAGCAGGGCAAGATTAGCCGCGCACTCTACATGCCGTGGAACAATGATGACTTAAGTTACGATACCGGTGGCAAGTGGATAACGGTTACTATTCCATTCTCTGAATTCAATAAGGATTGGGATGGCAATACGCTTAAATCTACCTTTACAAGTACTGAAGATTTCGCAGGACTTACACTGTTCGTTGTTAAAGGCGGTTATGATGATAAGAGTGTCATTCCTAATGGTAAGGATGGACATCCTATTATCCGCATAGATAACATCCGTGTTGTTCCTTACAATTAATAACAGCTAAACTACTATAGAAATGAATAAATTCAGAAATATATTAGTATTGTTGGTGATAGCTCTTATGGGGCTGTCGCTGACAGGCTGTAACGACGAAGATAACCTGGATACAAACCAGTATGTAGGTGACGTGTCCTTGGAGTCGTTCGGCCCCTGCCCTGTTCTTCGCGGAGGTACTCTGCACTTCTATGGCAAGAACCTGGAGCAGATAACAGAGATAGACCTTCCTAAGGCTGATCCAATCACACAGATAGAGGTTGTGAAGAGCGGCACTCAGAGTGAGATTACCATCCAGGTGCCAAAGGAAAAGTGCGGCCCCGGACAGGTAACCCTGAAGACAGCTACAGGCAAGGAAATCACAAGTGTGACCCCGGTTACCTATCGGGAAGACATTGTTATCAGTGATTTCTATGTTGGCGATGACGAAAATAACAAGATTGGTAGCGTAGGCGATGTCGTAACCTTCAAGGGCGACTATCTGAATCTCTTCCACGGCGTTATCTTCACTGATAAGGACACCATCAAGGAGGATCAGTTCATCAAGCATGACCGCTACACCATCCAGGTGGCTATTCCTGTAGAGGCAAAGACCGGAAAGATTAAGCTTACCGACCTTGCAGCTACTCCAGTGGAGATGGAGACCGAGGATATTCTTACCGTCAACCTGCCTAATGCCGCTTCCATTGACAACGCTAATCCTAAGGCAGGCCAGACCATCACCATCACTGGTGAGAGCCTGTCACAGATAGCTGGCGTTAAGTTCACCGGCGTTGCGAATGCCATAACAGACTTCACTGTGTCTGCCGACGGCAAGAGCTTGAGCGTTGTCGTTCCAATCATGGCAACAGATGGAGAGGTAACTCTTGTTACTAAGTCCGGCGTTGATATTCCGGCAGGTACCATCACTACCGTCGTGCCTTCCAACCTCAGTGCGGCTCCGTCGCCAGTTAAGAATGGCAATGACCTTACTATCAGTGGTAAGGACCTCGACCTCGTTACAGGCGTTTCGTTTGCTAACGATGACACGGTACGTACTCTGAAGTCGCAGACCGCTACACAGATTGTCGTCAAGGTTTCTGAAAAGGCTCAGGATGGCGATGCTGTCCTTCACCTTGCCAACGGCAAGACGGTGACTGTAGCAATCACTCTTGTTAAGCCGGTAGTTACATCTGCAACTCCAAATAGCGTTGTTGCCGGCAAGCAGGTTATGTTCCGTGGCACAGACCTTGACCTCGTGGAGTCTGTCTCGTTCCCGGGTGATGTTACCCTTACTGCCGATGCAGCCAAGACGCGTATCACTGCCTCGGCTATTGGAACCGTTGTTCCTGAGGCTGCCTATGGAGCAGGTGCTACTCTGAACCTTAAGAACGGCACTAAGGTTGAGGTTCCTGCAAGCCTGATTACTATCGTTGCCGCAACAACGCCGGCTGTCAATGGTGATGCCAGTGGCGTTCAGGGTACTTACGTTACCGTTACCGGTAAGAACTTCAACAATGTTGAGGCAGTTTACATCGGTACGACAAAGGTAACTAAGTTCCAGTCGAAGAGCAACGATAGCATGACCTTCCAGGTTCCTGCATCCATTGCCGGTGGAACATACGACTTCATCATGACAAGTCCTGACGGCACACGTACTGTTGTCGGCAAGTTCACCGTCAAGTCTCCTGAGATTGACATTGCCAAGGACTTTGGCGTTACCAACATGGATGGCAGCGCAATCACTTATCCTTACAGCTTCACATGGAGTGACAATGGACGCTTCCGCATCAATAAAGCCGACCTCAACAGGATTGGTGTCAAGAAGGGCTCCAAGCTCATCATTCGCAAGAATGCAGGCGCGACTGGCCAGGTACAGATCAACGATGCCAACTGGGGCAGCATCTATACCATTGCCGACTGGACCGGATCTGAGACAGAGCTCGTTCAGGTATTCGATGATAAAATGATGGCCGGACTTACAACGACTGATGGTTGGAGCGATACCGCATTCATCCTGCAGGGTGCCCTCACAGGTGTTACCGGAATCACCATCCTTCCGTAATACTTATCGAAAAATGTTTTTGATTGGAAAATAATGCGTAATTTTGTGGCGTGGTATCATTGGAATACTACGCCACATTTTTACTCGTAAGATACTTCAATCGATTTTAAACGCAAACCAATTATGAAGAAACTGTTACTTACTTTAATGGTCATGCTGGCTTCTACGGCGATGATGCGAGCGCAGAGCTCCCTCATCGTTACCTTTGCCGATGGCTCGCATCAGTCCTTCTTGCTCTCGACGCTGCCAGATATAAGGATGGCAAACAACAAGATGACAATTACGACCAGCGCCACGACTGCCGAGTACGACCTCTATACGGTCAAGACGTTCACTTTCGGGGATGCCACCGGCATAAGCTCTTTAAACACGGGAAAGCTGTCTGTCAGCGGTGATGCTCTTGTTGTTCCAGATGCTAATGCACGTGTTAATGCCTTTGCACTTGACGGTACTGAAGTTGAAGTTAACGTGAGCCATGACGGCAATGGTTCTACTGTTGTCGACCTCAGCTCCTTGCCTGCGGGAAAGATATACATTATCCGCGCGGCAGGCAAGGCGGTAAAAATAATCAGATAATACAGGAGGAATGATCATGAAAAAATTATTGTTTTTAATCTCCGCCCTCCTTATGGCAGTGGGCGCAATAGCGCAGACATCTACCGATACCTGGACTGTTAACAAGAAGGACGGAACGTCAACGTCTTATAAGATAGTCGACAATGACGGTATAAAGTTTACCGACGCGAATACCTTCGGCAACCTCATGACCGACTTCGAGTACTCCGATCCGATCGACTCATACAAAGTCTCTGATGTCAATAATGTTACTTTCAGCGTCTATCACGAGGGTGATTACAGCAACGTGAAGCTCGCTGATGCCTCTGCCACCACCAAGACGAAGAAACTATATAACTATCTTCAGACTATATATGGCACGAAGACCCTCTCGGCTGTAATGGCAAACGTGAACTGGAACCACGATGAGGCTGACAAAATCTACAAGGCAACGGGCAAGTATCCAGCCATCAACTGCTATGACTTCATACACATCATGAGTTCTGGAGCCAGCAGTTGGATAAACTATGACAACATTACCCCTGTTACCGAGTGGGCAGATGCCAACGGCATAGTCTCCCTTATGTGGCACTTCAATGTTCCAAAGACAGAGGCTGATGCCTCAGCGTCAAACTATAATGGTCTGGTGACGTGCACTCCGTCGGAAACGACCTTCCGCGCGACCAATGTCTTTACTGATGGCTCATGGGAGAATAAGTGGTTCTATGGTCAGATGGACAAAGTCTGTGAGGTGCTTCTGAAACTTCAGGATGCCGGTGTCGTTGCCCTGTGGCGTCCGTTCCATGAGGCTGCCGGCAATGCGACACTGAAGGAAAAAACTGACTGGGGCCGTTCCTGGTTCTGGTGGGGCTATGATGGAGCCGATGTATATAAGAAGTTGTGGACAACCATGTTCAACTACTTCCAGCAGAAGGGTATCCATAACCTTATTTGGGTTTGGACCTCCCAGAATTATAACGGAGACGAAAGCAAATACGATGCAGACAGCGACTGGTATCCCGGCGACAGCTATGTTGATATCATAGGCCGCGACCTCTATGGTTATGATGCGGCTAAGCAAAAGACAGAGTTCACACAGCTTCAGGCGCGTTATCCTGGTAAGATGATAACCCTTGCCGAGTGTGGTACTGACGCGAATACCAGCACCGCTACGGCTGATGTGCAGGAGGCTTGGAATGCCGGTGCCAAGTGGTCGTGGTTCATGCCATGGTATGGTACCAACATGCCTTCTGACAGCTGGTGGTCTAAAGTGGTTAATGAGGATGCCGTCATCACCAGGGACGAGGTGAATCAGAATGTTACATACGTTGAGGAGAGTGCCAAGGATGCCGTAGCCAAAATGGGTCTGGGGTTTAACCTTGGCAACACTATGGATGCTTACGACATGAGTAAAAGTATGTCGAAGAATAGTGTTGCCGATTTTGAGACATGCTGGGGACAGCCCATCACAACCAATGCGATGATGAAGTTCCTCAAGGACGGTGGCTTCAATGCCGTCCGCATTCCTGTTACGTGGTTCCAGCATATGGATGCCGACGGCAATGTCGACAAGGCTTGGATGGACCGCGTCCAGGAGATTGTCGACTATGTTATCAATAATGGCATGTACTGCGTACTTAACGTCCATCATGATACTGGTGCTGAGTCGAACGGCAGCTCCAACCATTGGATTAAAGCCGATGTGCAGAACCATACCGCCAACCAGGCAAGGTTCAAGAACCTTTGGACCCAGATTGCCACCCGTTTTCAGGATTACAGCAACAAGCTCGTCTTCGAGGGCTATAACGAGATGCTTGACGCAAGCAGCAAATGGAATGCACCGTTGGACAATAGCAGCTATACGGCACTTAACGCCTATGCTCAGGACTTTGTTGATGCCGTGCGTGCTACCGGTGGAAATAATGCCACACGCAACCTTATCGTAAACACCTATGCCGCTGCAAACAACGAGTCTGTTTTAAGCCACTTCACGGTTCCTACCGATAAGACAAGCGGACATATTGCCGTCGAGATACATACGTACGACCCTTGGGATTGGTTCGCAACTAAGGGAGCGTGGGACAGCAGCTGCCAGACCGAGATTACTAATATGTTCACCCGTTTGAACAACACGTTCGTCAGCAAGGGCGTGCCAGTAGTCATTGGCGAGTACGGCACTCATGGATCGGCATCAGTAAGCAAGTCGAGCACCGACGCTCAGAAGCAGGCCGCCGCTGACCAGGCCGCCGACATCGTTAAGAAGGCAAAAGACCTTGGCATAGCTACATTCTACTGGATGTCCATCTTCGAAGGCAATGACCGCACCGTTCCGCAGTGGACCCTGCCCGTTGTCGTTGAGGCTATGAAGAAAGCCTACAACGAATGAAGGTAAATTAATGACGGAGCTATCGCCCAATAGCATTGGCTATATGTGCTTGTGTTTTTGGAACTGTAGCTCGCGATTCTTTTCTAAACATTAGATTAAATGAAGTTGAAATATTTGTTCCTTGTCTTTGCCGCAGCCTTTCTGCTTTGCGGATGTGGAGGCGGTAAAGGCAAGAAGTCTTACGACAAGGTGGGCTTGGACGGACTGACAGAGCGCACTGAGAATCTCCGTGACAACCTTAAGACATACGTCAGCAAGGGTGTTATGGTGGGGCAGATGTATGGAACTATCGAGGGCGTGGGATGGAAGAACGACAGTGCCCGAAGCGATATATTCGAGATTACCAATGACTATCCTGCCGTTGTGGGCTACCGTATTGATGGCGTAGAGAGTGGCTCTGACATCAATGCCGACAGTCTCCGCTTCTCGGATATCCGCAAGAATGTCGTTGACTATTTCCATCGCAATGGCTTGATACTTATGAGCTGGGCAATGCCTGAGCAGACTGACGACGACAAGCAGATAGACCTTTGGACACAGGAACTCGCCAAATTCTTTGGCTCACTTCAGGACCAGTATGGCATCAAGGCTCCTGTAGTCCTCTTCATAAATCCTCTTCGTGATGGCGCATGGTACGACGGACTGTCAGAAGACGACTATAAGGATCTCTTCGGCAAGGTTGCCGACGCCTTGAAGGACAAGGATGTAACCAACGTTATTTATGGCTATTCTGAAGATTGGAACGGCAGTCAACTGCGTGGATATTATCCTGACGGCATAAGCATAATAAACCTCACATATCTTCAGTCCTCCGGCAATGCTAATGGTGCTGACTATTCCTCCACGTTGGACCGCCTGCTTCCACAGCTGGCATCGGCTGCTTCTGACAACAGTGCCGTCGTTGGACTGACAACTGGCATGGAGAGCCTGCCCGATTCCACGTTCTTCTCTTCCCGTCTTCTGCCATGTCTGCGTAAGAGCCATCTCTCTTATGTTATGTTTGGACCGAACTACGGCGACTTCAAGGATGGCCATTACTATGTGCCTTATCCAGGCATATCTAACGACCGCATTCATGACTTCACCAATTTCTATAACGATCCCCTAACGGTGTTCCTCAGCAGTCTTAACGGACTATATCTGAAGCATTGATGAAAAGCGGCATTGCTGAAGTCTTCCAATGGCCGATTGGAATTTACCGACCGTAAGTATACAGAAAGGGGGCGAAAGCAATATATCTGCTTTCGCCCCCTTGTCGTGTTTGTGCTTTTCTATAAATCGCTTGCTTTTTTATTTATGACTACTTGTTCATGAACTTACGACCGTTCTGAACAACGATGCCCTTGTAGCTCTTCGATACGCGCTGGCCTTCAAGGTTGAAGCAAGGAGCGTTAGGGTCTACAGTCTTCTTGTTCGTGCTTACAGTATTTATTCCTGTTGCCGTACCTTTTTTCACTTTGTATATAGTTACAGACTTTCTGGTGTTAGTGCTGTTTCCTTGTGCCCACATGTTCCAGTTGATGCCTTGACGATTGTACTCATCTGCTTCGTCCTCAAGTGCAGGTTTCAAGTCCTTATAGAGAATAGATATATCATTGTCGCCAACCTTTGTAGCAGTGATGTTTGCGACAGTAATGTTTCCTTTCAAGCTTTTTATCGAGCCAATGCCCCAACCGACAATAGAGCCCTTGTCATTTGTAAGCTCTCCTGTTGTCGTGTAGGTGAAGACAATCTTGTCGTTGTCGCTAAGTCCCTCGAACGCTGATGCCAGTATGTTTCCGAATTGGTCGAACTCAACGTTCGTTCCTGTTTCCTCATAGTCCTCGGCAGTGGTTAGGGTAACCTTTGTCACCTTTGCATCGATGCCTTGCACCCTCATCTTGCCATTAGCCTTTATTTCGTTGACGGTCTCAGCTGAAAGTGTGAGCTTATAGTCTCCGGCAGAGGTAACGTTGATGGTTTGTGTTCCGGGCATGTCTTTCCACCCATTGGTCTTGAAGAAGATCTGTGAGCCGTATGTCCAAGAAACGGCAGCGACGGGCTCAACGGTAAACGTGAAGATGTCGCCTTCCTTTAAGTTGGTTTCCTCAATCTCGAAACTGCTCGACCACGACTCGTCGAAAGTGATTGGGAGCCCCGGACTTGTAACAACATCTGTTGTAGTTGATGCATTACCGGCAATTGTGAAAGCTAATGCGGCAATAACGAGTGTAAATAATTTTTTCATAGACAATTGGTTTTTAATTAGAAAATGATATTTTAGTCTGGTCTTTGTTTCAAGTTTTCATTGCAAAGGTAGTAATGTTGTTTGTTTTAGTGCTATACAATTTTGTCTTTTTCCTGCACTATGTTCTTTATGAAACAATTTGTACGTAACCTTGAAACAAATTGATTGTCTTATATCTCGCCGATAGTTCCTTGCTGCACATTTGATAATGGGAATAACGGAACAGCCATCCTTTGGCAGGTTCTTGTCGTGTTCATGGTTTTCTCACGGAAAGAACGGAAATAACGGAACAGCCGGTCTTCGCACGTTCTTGGTTGGATATTGATTTTCTGTTGTTTCCGTTATTCCCGTGAGACATTATACGGGCCGCGTTACTTTCGCAATTTGGCCATTCGTGCCACCTGTCCGTTGACGACGGCCAGTGTCGTGGAGTCGGTGATGAATACGCTGTTCAAGCCCTGTTGCTCCTGTGCCGGGTCTCCGGTATAGTCGTCGCCGACCTGCCATTGCTCGTGGCGCGGCTTCGCATATCCTCCCCATCCCCAGAAGTTGCATCCGGCGAAGCGTCCGCCTTGCTCGGCGTTGTCGGCAACGAGCGAGAAGACGAACTTGTAGTATCCGTCGCGTCCTTTGGTCGTCGACTCAGGTGAGAAGGAAAATCCGTCGCGCGGATAGCCGAACTCCTCCATGACCAGCGGCTTGTTGAGGCGGTTGCAAATCTCAAGATGACGGTCGATATATTCCTTAGTGTTCTTGCAGCTTGCCGGAAGGTCAGCGATAAGGCTCTCCTTGTGAGCCCATCCCCAGTTGTATGGCCACAGATGGACGTTGCAGTAGTCGATGTTCTTGTCGGCACATATATGCTCATAACAGTCATAGTCGCCCTCACAGCCCCATGCGCCCTCGCTTCCCAAGCTGATAAGGTGGTTCCTGTCAAGCGAACGGATAAGGGCACTGGCTTCCGAGAGCCATTTCTCGAATGCCGGAATCTGCGCCTTGTCGAAGGCACGCGGCTCGTTGCCTATCTGCCATGACATGATAGCCGGGTCGTCGGTATACCTCACACCCGTGTATCTGTTAGTGCGGGTTACGATGTCGCGCACATAATTGTAGAACAGCTTGTGCGCCTTCTCGTTACTGGCATACTGGGACACGAATTTCATGAACGCCGGATAGCCGTCCTCATTGGGACGTGGTGCCTTTCCTGCTCCTGCCCATTCGAGGTATTGTCCGTAGCCGCCGCTCCATTCCCATGAGTTGTTCAGGTAGAGGACGGCGACCATGTGCCGCTTCCCCATTTCCATGAGCAGATAGTCGAGTCCTGCCAGTATGGTGTCGTTATATACGCCTGGTTCCACTTGCAGTGTCGGTTCCACCTTTGTCTTCACGCCCCGTTGCCCGTCAGAGCCCACGAGCACGCGCAGGTTGTCTATTCCTGCAGCCTTCAGGGCATCAAGTTCCTTGCAAAGCCGCTGGCGGTTGCCGCCTTGTCCCTCACTGCCCAATATGGCTCCGTACCATAGGTTTGTCCCTACATAATAATAAGGCTTGCCGTCGCGTACGAAATGCCCATCATTGACAGTGACAAACTCCTGTGCTGACATTGTTAGTGCAATCATACAAAAGATAAGAATCAAAGTTTTTTTCATTTTGGCCTGGTTTTTGTTTCAGTGCAAAGGTAACGTATAATTTCCTAATCGGAAAAGGATAATGAATGAAAAAGACGTTTTCTTTTGCTTTTTCCGCTTAAATGACTTAACTTTGCAATGGTAAACCGATAATGGAAATAAAGTCATAATTCTTATAACTTAACGAACTTATTATATGACAAAGATTGCTTTTTTCGACGCGCACAGTTATGACCGCGACTCTTTCAATGTATGGAACAAGGATTTCGGATTTGACATACATTATTATAAGGAGCGGCTGTCGATGAACTCCATAGAACTTGTTAAAGGCAAGGAGGTAGTGTGCGTCTTCGTCAACGATGAGATAAACGCGCAGGTCATTGATGCCCTTGTCGACAACGGCGTGAAGCTTGTCGCTCTGCGTTGCGCCGGATTCAACAATGTGGACCTTCCGGCTGCAAAGGGCAAGCTGAAGGTTGTGCGCGTGCCGGCGTATTCCCCTCATGCCGTTGCCGAATATGCCGTTACGCTCATGCTGACACTGAACCGTAAGGTGTACCGTTCCACACAGCGCACACGGGAAGGAAACTTCCGTCTTTCCGGACTCCTTGGCTTCGATATGTACGGCAAGACCGTGGGAATAGTAGGACTTGGACGCATAGCCCGGGTGCTCGTCGACATACTCCGTGGCTTCGGAATGAACATTCTTGCCTACGACAAGTTCCCTAATGAGAAATGGGCTAAGGAGCATGGCGTGAAGATTGTGGAACTGCCTGAGCTCTATGCCAAGAGCGACATCATCTCGCTCCACTGTCCGCTGACCCATGAGACCTTGCACATGATAGACAAGGACGCTATCGACATGATGAAGCCCGGTGTGATGATTATCAACACGGGTCGCGGAAAACTTATCCGCACGGAGGACCTTATCCAGGGACTGCGCACGCGCAAGGTTGGCTCTGCCGGTCTCGATGTCTATGAGGAGGAGGCACGCTTCTTCTATGAGGACCATTCAGACCGCATGCTCAACGATGACCATCTGGCTCTTCTGCTTATGATGCCGAATGTCATTGTGACATCGCATCAGGCTTTCTTCACCCGCGAGGCTTTGCAGAATATCGCCACTACGACCCTGCAGAATGTCAGGGACTTCCTCGATGGCAAGGAACTTGTCAACGAGGTGAAGGCACAGTGATGACTAAGGATTAGTAATATTATTTTATTCTGGATGGCACTACATTCCAGGTATTTTGCAAAAGCTAACCTTTTACGCTTCAAAAGCTATCCTTTTACAAGGTAAAAGGTATGTTTTTGCAACCTAAAAGCATAGCATTTATAAACGAGAAAAGGCATATTCTATGAGCGGCTGATTATCAGTAGCTTGCAGAATATGCCTTTTCTTTTTTGCTTGTAATTATTTTTGACTGCCTTCAGGAGGCTTCGGACTGCCTTTCTTCTGAGCTATTTGCGAGCCCTCTTCCTTGGTTACGTAACGTTTCCAGTAAGCTATGATGAGCGTGGTGAGCGGAAGGGCAATGATAAGTCCGATGAATCCCAGCAAGGCTCCCCATACAGACAGCGACAACAGCAGTATTGCCGGGTTCAGTCCCATCGCCTTTCCCATGACCTTTGGTGTAACGATGGTGTCCGTTATTATCTGTACTATTATGAACACGAGGACCGCTGAGCCGAAGACTATCCAGAAGTTCTGTCCAGTGTCGGCAGCCTTCAGCCCCGCGAGGAACGCGGTCGGTATGAGTGCGAACGTGTGAAGGTATGGCACCAGGTCTAATATGCCTATGAGTATTCCCAGGCCAATGGCCATCGGGAAGCCGATGATGGTGAATCCGATGCAGAACAGCACGGCCATTATCATTGCTACGGTGCCCTGTCCGCGTATATAGCTGTTCAATGCGTTTTCCACATCGCTTGCGAGCTCATGCCAGAAGGGACGGTTCTTCTTTGGGAAAATGCGTATCCAGTTGTCGGTGAGGAACTCGTAATCCATCAGTATAAAGAACATATATAATAATGTGATGCATGATGCGATGATGGAAATGACAATGCTTGCCGTCTGTCCGACGACGGAGAAGACCTTTGGCATTGCTGTCTTGATGGCACTTGTGAAGTCGGGGCTCTTCAGGAAGCGTTGTATCTGTTCCTGGTTGCTAATAATCCATTCCTTTATCACGCGAGATATGTTGTTGGTGTGGGTCGTCTCATGCAGATAGCGTGTCAGGACGGTAATAAACCTGTCGAACTGGTCAATCATAGGAGGAATGATGAGGTAGGCTATACCGCAGATGATTGCAAGGACGAATATCAGGGTGATTATTATCGAGAGAGCACGTGAGGGAACGTGGAGCTTGTATTGCACGAACTTCACGATAGGGTAGAGCAGGTATGCGAACAGCCAGGCAATGAAGAATGGCAGCAGAACGTCGCTCAGGTAATTGACTATGAGGAAGACAACTACCACTCCCAGCACTGCCAGTGTCCAGCGTATGAACTTGTCGAAAGTTATAGGGGTGTAGACGGTACTCTTAGCTACCTCCTCGTCGGCAGTGATGTTGCCGGTCTTAATGCTTGAATTGCCTTTGTCTTCCATAATGGTTTCCTTTCTGTTGCTTACTTGTTTTCTTCTTTCGTTACCTTGTTGTAGCAGTCGCGGCAGAGTGGCTCATATTCGTCCTTCTCACCGAGCAGTACGCGGTGGTCGTTATGCACCAGACGGTGGCTGATGTATGCCAGCGCTCCACAGCGCACGCAGATGGCATGGACCTTCGTAACCTCGTCGGCAATGGCGCATAGTGCAGGTATCGGACCAAAGGGATTACCCTTGTAGTCCATGTCGAGTCCGGCGATGATTACACGGATACCACTGTCAGCCAACTGGTTGCAGACATCCACCAAACCGTTGTCGAAAAACTGCGCTTCGTCGATGCCTACAACATCGATGTCCTCGGACAAGAGCAGTATTGCCGACGACGAGTCGACGGGTGTTGAGGTTATGACGTTGTGGTCGTGGCTCACGACATCGTCCTTGCTGTAGCGTGTGTCTATGACGGGTTTGTATATCTCCACTTTCTGACGTGCGAATTTTGCCCGCTTCAGCCGGCGGATGAGCTCTTCGGTCTTGCCGGAGAACATGCTGCCACAGATAACTTCTATGCGCCCACGGCCACGCCTTTCACCATGTATGTTGTCTTCGTTGTTCATTACAATGCGCAAAGGTACAAATTTATTCATAATTCGTTATTCATAAATCTCTTTTTTTGTTGGCGTAACAGAAAGGATGTTGTACGATACCGTTTATTCATCAATGTGTCGTGCATAGTGCAAAAAGACTGTCAAAAAAATATAATTAGTTTTGGTATTACGTTTCTTTGGCTTACCTTTGTGCAGAATATGGGAATATTATATCTTGTACCGACACCTGTGGGCAATATGGAAGACATGACCTTCCGTGCCGTTCGGATTCTGAAGGAAGCCGATCTGGTGCTCTGTGAGGATACACGGACATCGGGCATACTGCTTAAGCATTTTGACATCCATAATCATCTGATGTCGCATCATAAGTTCAATGAGCATGGTACATCGGCGGAAATCGTCGAGAGGCTTAAGGGTGGTGAGACGATAGCCCTTATCAGTGATGCTGGTACGCCGGGGATTAGCGATCCGGGATTCTTCCTCGCAAGGGAGGCCATAGCAGCCGGCATAACGGTGCAGACATTGCCGGGCGCAACGGCGTTCGTACCGGCACTGGTCTCCAGCGGACTGCCTTGC
>SAMEA3663053__coassemble_264_pt1 | contig 18992 bp, 13 predicted proteins | sample SAMEA3663053__metabat2_low_PE_016 | metagenome-assembled genome bin SAMEA3663053 (sample SAMEA3663053) | pig gut metagenome | biome: pig gut; feature: pig-associated habitat; material: faeces | place: France | collected 2012 | reverse complement strand
TTGATGGTCTTCACATTAATCTCATCAAGGCGCTCGACAAAGAGCTCACGGTCCTCCGTATTCATGATTGCCTCCACAGGCGTACCGAGCACGCGCACGCCATACTTCTCAAGAATGCCCTGGCGTTCAAGTTCCACGCCACAGTTGAGAGCCGTCTGACCGCCGAAGCTCAGCAATATGCCGTCAGGACGTTCCTTCTTGATGACCTTCTCCACGAAGAAAGGCTGCACAGGAAGGAAATATATCTGGTCGGCAACGTTCTCCGACGTCTGTACTGTCGCGATGTTTGGATTGATGAGAACAGTCTTAACACCTTCCTCTCTCAATGCTTTCAATGCCTGCGAGCCTGAATAGTCGAACTCTCCGGCTTCACCAATTTTCAATGCGCCAGAACCTAACAATAGGACTTTTTTAATATTTTCGTCTTTCATAAAGAATTGAAATATTGAAGGGATTGTGTTATTTAAGGGTTTCTACGAATTTGTCGAACATAAACTCTGTGTCGACAGGTCCGGAACAAGCTTCCGGATGAAACTGTGATGAGAACCAAGGATTTGTCTTATGACGGATACCCTCATTAGAGCCATCGTTCATATTGACGAAGAGTTCCTCCCATTCGTTTCCAAGAGTCTTGCTGTCGACGGCATAGCCATGATTCTGAGAGGTAACGTAACATTTGTTTGTGCCGACAAGCCTTACCGGCTGGTTGTGGGAACGGTGTCCGTACTTCAACTTATAGATAGTCGCTCCGGCAGCCTTGCCAAGAAGTTGATTACCCATGCATATACCACAAATAGGCTTAGTCGACTGACTCATGAACTTCCTTATAATGTCAACGGCATCCGAGCACGTGTCTGGGTCTCCGGGACCGTTGGCAAGGAACAGTCCATCGATATCCATAGAAGTATAGTCATAGTTCCAAGGAACCCTGATTACCTCAACGCCCCTGTTAATCAGACATCTTATGATGTTTGCCTTAACGCCGCAGTCTACAAGCACCACTTTCTTTCCAGCGCCCTCGTTATACCTTATGACCTCCTTGCACGAAACCTGGTCGACGAAGTTCACTCCCTCATAATCGGCTTCAGGCACATTGTCGGGCTCATCGTCGAAGATAATCTTTCCCATCATCACACCGTGCTCACGGAGGACCTTCGTCAGTTCACGTGTATCAATGCCTGTAATGCCAGGAACATGCTCTCGCTTAAGCCAGTCGGCAAGACTCTCCACAGCATTCCAATGACTGTACTGCTCACTGTAGTCAGCAACGATGATAGCCGAAGCATAAATCTTGTCGCTCTCCATGAAGGTTGGCAGTCCGTTCTTCTCGAATGTGAAAGGCGGAACACCGTAGTTGCCGACTAGAGGGAAAGTCATTGTCAGCAATTGTCCGGCATACGACGGGTCGGTAAGGCTTTCCGGATAGCCCATCATTGCCGTGTTGAACACCACCTCCCCGGCAACGGGCTTCTCATAGCCAAAGCTCTTGCCATGGAACTTTGTTCCGTCACTTAATACTAATGTTACGTTCCTCATTGCAAATATTTTACCATTGAAGGATTGAAACAGTGATAATGCGGATAGTCATCCGGTTTGGCCGGTTCCCTAATCCCGTATAGCCTCAGCATTCCAATCCTTCATTTATATCATTTTTACTATTCTCCTATATCTTTATTCTTAATCAGAACTTTGCCTCCTGTTGGTATACCTTCTCATAGAAATTGACGAAAGCCTGATTTACAAGACGCATGCCACCTGGTGTGGGATAGTTTCCTGTGAAGTACCAGTCGCCCTTATGCTCAGGAATGGCATTACGGAGCCCCTCCAAACTCTGATAGACCAGTTCCACTGGCGTAGTCATGCCCTCGGGACGAAGCATCTCAACAATTTTCTTATTGATTTCGTCAACCGTAAACGGCTTATAAATGTCCTGGACATGATTTACGATAACAGTTCCCTTGGCCTTGTTCACCTCATTCTTACAGTTGCGGTAGGTGTCATCGATAAGTTTCAGCATGCCCCGTTCCTTTATCAACTCTATTGTAGCACGGAAGACGCAGAACTCCTCAAGCCGCGGCATGTCGATACCATAGTAATCCGGATAACGGATTTGCGGCGCGCTCGACACGACAACTATCTTCTTTGGATGCAGACGGTCGAGAATTCTTAGGATACTCTCCTTCAGTGTTGTCCCCCTGACAATAGAGTCATCGATAATCACCAAGTTATCCTTGTGTGGCTCAAGACAGTCATAGGTAACGTCATAGACATGGCTCGCCAAGTCATTGCGCGCGCTGCCCTCTGTGATAAAGGTCCTAAGCTTTATATCCTTCCATGCCACCTTCTCAGAGCGCACGAACTGATGCAGAATGTCTCGCAGCTCATCGTCCGTCGGCTTATGGTCGAGCTTCTGTATGCGTCGAATTTTCTCCTCGTTCGTGTACAGCTTGAATCCGTCGAGCATACCGTAGTATGCAACTTCTGCCGTATTTGGAATATAAGAGAAGACCGTATGCTCCGTATCGTAGTTGACAGCCTTTAGGATAGGCTGCGTCAGCTGTCGTCCGAGCTTCTTGCGCTCCTTATATATATCACGGTCAGAGCCACGCGAGAAGTATATGCGCTCAAAAGAGCAGGCAGCATCGCCCCGCTGTGCTATAATCTGTTTCAGATTGACCTCACCGCTCTTGCTGACTATCAGCGCCTGTCCCAGCTGGAGCTCCTCTATATCGTTGCATTCCAGATCGAAAGTCGTCTGAAGTACAGGACGCTCGCTTGCAAGGACTACCATCTCGTCGTTCTTATAATAGAAAGCCGGACGGATGCCCCAAGGGTCGCGCATTGAGAACATCTCTCCCGAACCCGTTATTCCACAAAGGACGTAACCGCCGTCAAAGTCCTTCATTGTAGACTTCAGGACATTCGACATAAGCACATGATCCTCAATATACCGCGTAATATTCTGGTTCTTCAGGCCCAGTTTCTGAGCCTCCTTGAAGTTCCGCTCCCCCTCTCTGTCGAGCCGGTGCCCCATGAGTTCGAGCAGGATGTATGTGTCGCTATATATACGTGGGTGCTGCCCCTGGTCGGTAAGCTGCTTAAATATTTCCTCAACATTCGTCATATTGAAGTTTCCGCAGAGACAGAGGTTCTTTGCTCTCCAGTTGTTGCGTCGAAGGAACGGATGGACATAAGAAAGGCCACGCTTTCCGGTAGTAGAGTACCGGAGGTGGCCCATATAAAGTTCACCGGCAAAAGGCAAGTTCTCCTTTGCGAAATCGACATCCAGCACCTGCTGCAAAGAATAGTCGGCATAGTCGCGCTGCACGTTGCCAAAGATCTCCGTTATGGCATCCTTACCCTCGGCGCGCTCACGGAACATATACTCATGACCAGGTTCCGACTCCAGCTTCACAGCGGCAATGCCGGCGCCTTCCTGTCCACGGTTGTGCTCCTTCTCCATCATAAGATAGAGTTTGTTGAGCGCCCATCGCCACGTGCCATACTTCTGCTGATAGTACTCCAGCGGCTTGAGCAGTCGGATGAGCGCTACTCCACAATCCTCATGAATGTTTTTCTCCATTTCGATTAATATCCCCCAAGTAATCTTTTATTAGTCTCTCAAGATGTTCACGAGCAGAGAGGCCACAGACGTTACGATACCGATAAACGAGAACCAGATGGTGGTAGAGCTGCCGATACCGGAGTTCTTCGCCTTCACCTCGTTAGGCTGAACGTAAATGATGTCGTTCTGCTGCAAGTAATAATACGGTGAATTTATGAGATTTGCATCATTGAGATTCAAGCGGTACTGGTGCTTCTGTCCCTGGGCATCCTCACGGATAAGGAGCACATTGTCGCGACGGCCATAAATGGTAAGGTCGCCGGCAGAAGCGAGGGCTTCCAAAATACTCATCTTGTCGGTTGACACAGGGACGACCTTTGGTGAGCCCACCTCACCAAGCACTGTCACCCTATAGCTTGACATGTTTACCGTAACGATAGGGTTCTCACCTTTGGCAAGGTATGGTTTAATCTTTCCTTTGATAAGTTCCTCGCACTCAGTCTTTGTAAGACCACCGACGTGCAACTTGCCGACAACCGGGAAGTCAATAAATCCGTCATTATCGACCAGGTATCCCTGCAAAGAACCGCCACCGGTGGAGATCTGACCGCTGGAGCCTATTGATGGCTGGACGGCAAGGTTGAATGGCGCACTTGCATTCGGGTCCGTCGTAATAACAGTGATGGAAAGTTCGTCTTTCGGCATGATATGGGCGTCATACAACCCTCGTGAAGCCGCCAGACTAACTGAGTCGATGTTTGTAAAGTAAGGCACATTCTTACTGGAGCCGCAGCCTGCCATAAGGGCAATGATAGCACATGCGACAAAGCTTAAAAGGAGTTTTTTCATTTGTTATTAATTGTGCAAGTTTAATTATTGGCACAAAGGTACAAGTTATTTTTGATAATGGCAAACATAAAAGCATAAAAAAGCACGCTTGGAAATTTATTCTATTTTAATACTGTCCATGAAACGGTCCAAGACAGGGATAACGAGATGTAAACAATTTTAATTTTACGCCTTTATTTCAGTCCACCTGTACAACAAGCTGATAATGAACAGACTACGGAATTATAACACTTAACTTGCAAGAACTATGCTTTTGCAATGCAAAAGTTATGCTTTTGCGTCATAAAAAGCTATCCTTTTGCAGTCCAAAAGCTATCCTCTTGCGTGCTAAAGGGATTTGACATGAACATGGAAGAATATTTATTGTTTTCATTCACTATTTTTAAGCCACTATTAACAGTCTTCATACAAAGAAATGCGGTTTTTCCTTTGCCATCTCGGCGTTTTGCAGTATCTTTGCACGGTCAAGGACGAAGGCAGCATTTGTTTTCGTCCTTTGCTACGCAAGAACATACATATTCTTAAATAGTAACATTAAAATCATTTTTACATAAAATATAAGGACTATGAAACCAACTTTGTTGCTCCTCGCTGCCGGAATGGGCAGCCGCTACGGTGGGTTGAAACAGCTTGACGGACTGGGACCCAACGGTGAGACAATCATGGACTATTCCATCTACGATGCCATTCAGGCAGGATTCGGAAAAATTGTTTGGGTAATCCGCAAGGACTTCGAGAAAGACTTCCGTGAAAAGATTCTGTCAAAGTATGAAGGGCACATCCCTTGCGAACTCGTATTCCAAGGACTGGACAGCCTGCCGGAAGGCTACAGTGTGCCGGAAGGACGCAAGAAGCCATGGGGCACCAACCATGCCGTAATGATGGCAGAAAAGGTTATCCATGAGCCGTTCTGCGTTATCAACTGCGATGACTTCTACAACCGCGACTGTTTCAAGGTTATAGGCAAGTTCCTGTCGGAGCTTCCCGAAGGCAGCAAGAACAAATATGCCATGGTGGGATTCCGCGTGGGCAACACCCTCTCTGAGAACGGAAGCGTAAGCCGCGGTGTATGCTCAAAGGATGAGAACAATCTCCTTACAGGTGTAGTGGAGCGTACGGAAATCGTACCGAAGGATTCCGAGCATGCCGCCTACAAGGACGAGAACGGCAAGTGGGTAGAGATTGCCGACACCACACCGGTAAGCATGAACGTATGGGGATTCACTCCAGACTACTTCGAGTACAGCGACAAGTTCTTCAAGGACTTCCTCGACGCTCCTGAGACAAAGGCGAACCCCAAGGCAGAATATCTCATTCCATGGGTGGTCAACAAGCTCATTACTGACGGAACGGCAACTTGCGAGGTGCTTGACACAACCAGTAAGTGGTTTGGCGTAACATATTCAGCCGACCGTCCAGCAGTGGTTGCCAAGATTCAGAAGCTCGTCGACGAGGGCGTTTATCCGAACAAACTTTTCTAATTTAATGGACAATATCCAAGATAAAGACTCACTGATTTTGTTGACAGAGGACAAGAAAAGGCTCTTTGAGTCGGCACTTGCCTCTGCCAGCAAAATTGTTATTACCGCACACAAGTCGCCGGACGGCGACGCTGTAGGGTCCTCGTTGGCATGGAAGCACTATATGGAATTTCTGGGGAAGCAAGCTACAGTGATTGTCCCCGACAATGCTCCCGACTTTCTCCACTGGCTTCCAGGCTACAACGAGATAATAACGTTCGACAAGCACAAGGAGAAGGCTGAAAAGGCCATCAACGAGGCCGAGTTAATCTTCTGTCTTGACTACAACGAACTTTCAAGGACCGAAGAGGTACAGCCTGCCATAGAAAAGGCTAAGGCAAAGCGCATCGTCATAGACCATCATGTCGGTCCTACTATAGAAGCAATACTGACGGTATCGCATCCGGAAGCGTCGAGCACATCAGAGCTCGTGTTCAAGACCATCTACCAGCTTAGTGGCACTAAAGCCATATCACACGATACGGCAGTGTGCATCTACTGTGGAATGATGACGGATACTGGCGGGTTCACTTTCAACAGTTCCGACCCTAATATTTATCTGATAATATCCGAGCTGTTAAAGAAGAAAATAGACAAGGATGTCATATACAACCGGGTGTTCCACAACTACAGTCCTTCCGCACTCCGGTTCAGGTCTTATATCATACTGAATAAGCTGAAGGTTGTAGAAACCTTGCACGCATCATACTACACTGTGACCAAGAAGGAGATGAAAGAGTTCAACTTCATCAAGGGCGACTTGGAAGGAGTTGTAAATGTCCCATTGACTATGAAAGGGCACAAGCTGTCCATATCTCTCCGCGAGGATCGCGACAAGCCGAACCTCGTTTTCGTAAGCCTGCGCTCCAGCTGTGGGTTCCACTGCCGTCAAATGGCCGCTGAGTTCTTCAATGGAGGCGGGCATGAGGATGCTGCCGGAGGAAAGCTTTTCTGCTCGATAGATGAAGCGGAGAAAACGGCTATGAGGGCCATATTGGCATTCAAGGACCAGTTGCAATAGTCCGCAAGCCCTAAGAACTTATCAGATAAAGGCAGGGAAAAAGGCAATAGAACCAGAAAAGGGTTCAACATAATAAGAAACTAACACAACCCGGGGGAGTCATTCAATGATTAACCGAGTATTAACATAGAAAATAAATATGAAGACTTTAACAAGAATTCTCTTTATGCTTGTTGTCGTTGCAATAGGATTCTCTTCGTGCGACGATAATGATACTTATGCCGACCAATTGAAGAGGGAAAGCAATGCAATAAACGAGTTTATCAAAAACAAAAAGATAAAGGTCATCAGCGAGTCAGAGTTCTACGCTAAAGATTCTGTTACAGACACCACGGCTAACGAGTACGTCTATTTCAGCAATACCGGACTATACATGCAGATTGTCAACAAGGGATGCGGTGAGAAGATAAAGCGTGGAGAAACCACCCGTGTCCTGTGCCGGTATGATGAATATAACATTATGGATAATCCTGACACTATACAGACATCGAACAATGTGCTGTACTATCAGGCCATCGTCGATAAGATGACCGTTACCAACACTAGTGGTACGTTCTCCGGGTACTTCGACTCGTCGTCGAGCGTAATGTATAAGAGCTATGCGTCGAGCGGCTCCGGTACGGCAGTTCCGGCTGGATGGCTGCTGCCTTTTGCCTTTATCAACATAGGACGCCCGGTTACAGCAACAGACCAGATAGCAAAGGTCAGGCTTATAGTACCATCAACGCAAGGACAGGCTAACGCCTCAGCCTCCGTCTATCCCTGCTTTTATGAAATAACATACGAAAGAGGAAGATAAATAGAATCATGACACTAATAAAATCTATTTCTGGTATTCGCGGAACCATAGGTGGACGCGCCGGCGACACCCTAAATCCGCTGGACATTGTAAAGTTCGTATCGGCTTACACCACTTTCATTGGAAGGAAGAATCCAGGAAAGAAATTGCAAATTGTCGTGGGACGCGACGCACGCATCTCCGGCAGTATGGTAAAGAACGTAGTGTGCGGTACGTTTATGGGAATGGGAGCAGATGTAATAAACATCGGACTGGCTACCACTCCGACAACGGAACTTGCCGTACGTATGAGCCATTCGGACGGTGGCATCATCATCACTGCAAGCCACAACCCACGTCACTGGAACGCGCTGAAGCTTCTCAACGAGGAAGGGGAGTTTCTGACAAAGGACGACGGCAACGAGGTACTGGCAATAGCAGACAAAGAGGACTTTACGTTTGCAGAAGTCGATGAGCTGGGAAGCTACAAGGATGACAATTCATACGATCAGAAACACGTGGAGGCTGTAACGGCTCTCGATCTCGTAGACCTTACCGCCATACGCAATGCACACTTCAAGGTCATCGTTGACTCCATCAACTCTGTAGGAGGGATAATCCTCCCAAGGCTCTTGGATGCACTGCATGTGGAATACAAGTTCCTCAACGGAACGGCTAATGGCGATTTCGCGCATAATCCGGAGCCTCTTGAGAAGAACCTCGGCGGCATCATGGGCGAGATGGCAAAAGGCGGATACGACTTAGGCATCGTGGTAGACCCTGATGTAGACCGTCTGGCATTCATTCAGGAAGACGGCAAGATGTACGGAGAGGAATACACTTTGGTAACCGTTGCCGACTACATCCTCGACCACGTTAAAGGCTCTACCGTCTCGAACCTCAGTTCTACGCGCGCACTCCGCGACGTTACCGAGAAACATGGTTGCAAGTATTACGCTGCCGCCGTTGGAGAGGTCAACGTAACGACAAAGATGAAGGAGGTCGGTGCTGTCATTGGCGGTGAGGGCAATGGCGGAGTCATATATCCTGAACTCCACTACGGCCGTGACGCGCTTGTGGGCATTGCCTTGTTCTTGTCATCACTTGCAGAGACAGGACTGAAAGCCTCCGAGTTGCGCAAGACATTCCCTGAATACTTCATAGCCAAGAACCGCATCGACCTAACGCCAACTACCGATGTCGATGCCATTCTCCGCCAAGTCAAGGAGCAATACGGCAATGAGAAAGACGTGCAAGTTACTGACATTGACGGTGTGAAGCTCGACTTCCCCGACAAGTGGGTACACCTCCGCAAGAGCAACACGGAGCCAATCATCCGCGTCTACAGCGAAGCGCACTCGATGGACGATGCCGATGCCCTGGGCAAACAGCTCATGCAGATAGTCTACGACATGCAAAAGAACAAATAAGACCGACAAATCAAGGTAAAGGGCAAATAAGCCAAATAAAAAGCATAAGTCCCGGGCAAAATGCGAAAACATTAGCCTAATAAAATAAAAAAATCCCCTGCTTGTTCGCATATCACATGCTTGCAAGCAGGGGTTTCTTCATCTTTAGGTCTTAACAATTAGGATTTATTCTCTGTTCTAATATTGATTCTTTTCTGTTTTTATTAAAAGCTAACAGACGACTCTTTTTAAAAAGGCACAGGTAAGATTTTAAAGTGCTAACAGGGGGTCATCTATTTTATTTTTTGAGAATTATCCTTGTTAATATTTACTGAAAGTTATATTCTGTTTTATTCTTGTGGTTCCAGGACAATGGCATAGATATTAACAGACTTATCCTTTGTAATAGTCGTCTTGCCGGTTATCATCTGCGTGTATGTTGAGCCACTGCCCGTTATCTTTGTTCCATTTATCTTAGCCGAAGCTGTCTCGGAATCGCCGAACACCAATGTCATCTTGTAACTCTTTGCGGCGTTGACGACAATGCTTGTACTACTCTCCATCTTTACGCAAGTAGAATAAGTTACATTATTGTATGTTGCAGTTCCTTTCGCCGTCGAGTAATTTCCAGAAACGGTTACGATACTGTTGGAAGGTGCCTTTCCTGTAAAACTGACTATCAGAGTTTCTACGGGCTGGTCAACATGCGTTGTGTCAGTCTTCTCGCCGGTACCGGTAGTGTCAGTCTTCTCGCCAATCTCACCGCTCGACGTATTTTCATCGCCAAAGATACCGACAAGGGTGGTCTTATAATTATCTATAAGAGAAGCCAATGACGAATTAGGTTCATTGCTCATATCATCAACAGCATTGTTAAATTTATACTGTAAATCACCATGATTGATACGACCTGCACCTAAGAAACCTGTTACCTTTGCAGGTACGTCATTTGCATCGTCGGGAGTGTAAGAATAGATAAGACTCGGGTCTGTATCAAAGTTACTGTAAGCGTGATTACCTTTCTTTGCTGTTACTTTTGCAGGAACCTTCTCATCTCGGGAAGTTACAACGTAAGCATCAAAATCCGTAGTATCCTGCTGAAAAGTTGTAAATGCGCTTCCGCTCTGTGGCTCAGTTATAATATTGTCGAATGCCTTAATAATTCCTCCATCCTCGCCGGATAACACAGATTTTCCATCTTCTGCCTTGATGTCATGACCCTGACTAGCTATAATCATCGGGTATTTTGTTCCACGGAAGTAGTTCTTCTCAACAAAAACGTCAGAAGAACTAGCCGCTCCAACACCATACTTCGCCACACCATCGAAATAGTTATTGAACACGTGAACACTCATGGTGCGAATTCTCGGATGACGAGAGTCGCTGTGATCAAACCAGTTGTGATGATATGTGATATAGTTCGGACCCGACTCACTCTTCATGCCGCACATACTAGATTTGCCAGTATCCCAAAAGCGACAATAGTCTATAGTTACGAACTTTGAATTAGACTTAACATCAATTGCTCCATCACCCTTAGCTTTGTCTCCTCCGCCTTGCTTTCCATAGAACACGTCTACATTATGAATCCAAATATTCTTGTTGTCAGTGTCTAAAGATATACCATCATCAATTTGACGCATAATACCAAGATTTCGGAACTCCACACTTGAGCAATTACGAACAAGAAATCCGAACCCATGAATGGTGGCATCTTCGCCTATACCCTCAATGGTTATGTTCATTGGGGTATCAGCTGCTGCTCCTTTTATCTGTATTCCCTCTGAGGTAGAGCTGAGTTTATCAACATCGTTAGCAGTAATCAAGCCAGTAATGCGTATGTCTAAAGGAGGCTGTGTGACGCCACCCTTCTGATAAGCATCTATAATTGCCTGCATACCAATGAATTCCTGAGTTCCTTTTCCAACAGAAAGAGTAGCCTTTACTGTCTTAGCCGTCTTCTTCGTAACATAAATGACAATAGCCCCAGCCTTTAACGTTCCGTCGTTGTTATAAGCTCCAACGCCCTCATTACGGTTAAAGTGGGCATAACCCTGACGGTCATAGTTGATAACAGTAAGTGATTTCGCTTCACTTGCCTTTTCCTCTACCTCTTTATTGTCAATTACCGGAACAACTTTGAAAGAATATGTTCCCGCCTTAAGCCCAACAGCATCAGCACGACCATAGGTTCCATAGTTGCGGACCAGTTGCTGGTCTAATTTCTTATATTCCGAGATATTTTCTCCCTTAATGTAAACATGATAGCTTTCAGCACCTTGAAAGGGAGCCCACTCAACATATGCACTTTCCAACCATCCCTTGGCATCGGTAATCTGGACATCACCAACACCAACTTTGATGAACCCTATCTGTGCAGCCTTGTATGTTTTGTTTTGAGGATTTACCGTAACATTATTATCCTTGATTGTTATGCTCTTCACATCAGCAGTATTGAATGATGCGACGGTACCATCGGTGGCAGTGATGTTAACCTTGTTTTGCGCCATTGCCATGGTCGCGGTGAGTAAAGCAGTATAAAATAAGACATTTCTCTTTAACATTTCCCTACCCTTTCTTACCGTTTAATGAATTTGACCATATCGTTTCCTGCCCGCAGAACATATACGCCAGCCTTGACATTGCTAATGTCTATATTCATATTGTCATTGGAAGCTTTTGCCGACAACACCTTCTTGCCCGAGACATCGAAGACCTCTATCGTAAGACCAGGCTCGATGCCTGAAATATTAAGGTTCCCTGTAACAGTACCGTTGAAGCTAAAAGAATGGATTTGATCAATACCTGTAGTAGAATTATCGAAAATTATAGAGACAGTTTCCATATCGGCACTCTGCGAAGTGCCATCCGAAAAACGCAGAATGATGTTGTCGCCATCAAAGGTCAGCTCGGTTGCCGTCTTTTCTATGATCTGTCCGTTAATGGTTATTGTCTGTCCGGCAGTAGCCATCATTGCATCTGAGTTGACAGCCAAGCCTAAGAACAGACATATGGTAATTAAAAGTTTCTTCATTCGTATTTTTGGTAGTTAGTTTTTTCCGATTACGATACAAAAATACAAAAAATAGGAATTCACAGTAAGCATTAAACATATAAAACAAAACGTAAACGTTTACGTAAAAGACGCGAATAATTACTAAAAAACGAAAGCGGCTGTTTTATATTGTCTATCAGAACGGGAGTCCCACCGCAAAATGGAACGTAAAATCACGCCCCCAATCAGGGTGGAAGATAGCATAGTGCTCTTCGTTGGATGTATATGCTGGATTAATAGCTTTCATTCCGGCATCAAAACGAAGGATGAAATAGTCGAAGTTAAGACGCAGTCCCAACCCATAGGCGACGGCTATCTGTCTGAAGAACTCATTCCACTTGAATTGTCCTCCAGGCTGTTCGGGATAGTCGCGTAGAGTCCATATATTTCCGGCATCGATGAAGGCTGCACCGTCGAACTTCCAAAAGAGATGCGAGCGGAACTCCGCGTTAAGGTCAAGTTTCATGTCTCCGGTCTGGTTAATGAAGTCTATTCTGCCATCAGTGCCACGGAATTTTCCCGGTCCCAATTCCCTTACGCTCCAGCCACGCACAGAGTTGGCCCCACCGGAGAAATAACGTTTCTCGAAAGGAAGCACATTACTGTTGCCGTAAGGCCACGCTATGCCGAAGTCAGTGTGCAGGGCAAGCTGATTATTATTGTCGAAACGGAACAAATGGGTATAATCGAAGTCGAACTTCACATACTGCGCATAGGCTATATTAAATAATGTATAGTTACCCTGGTCGTTCCTCTTGAAGTTGAGCGGTCCTGACAAAGCGCGGAGGAAGTTACCGGCAGTTTCTATATTGGCACGAATGGCGTTGTCATTATGATTGTAGAGCATACCAAAGCCAATCTTCATAATGAACAAGTCCTCATAGTTATACCGCAAAATGGCATTGCGGTTCGACACGCTGTCAAGATAATCATGCTTGAAGGTAGCGCTAATCCATGGCATGTAGACATAGTTGAGGTCCAGCAGGTCAAGATTATAGCTGAGATGCCGCTTAGGATTATTCCAACGATACTTCCACGCAGCTGAGAAGACGCGGCGGTGGAACTCCGGACGGTTCTGCAAGTTCCATGATGCAGATATCTCAGACGTAGCCGTGCTACGATAGCGTACGCGGTTTGACAGGAATGGTGCCACGAACCTGGGAAACTGCAAGCTTGCAGCCACACTATATTCCTCATAGTCGTGAGCGTCATAGCCCTCAAGCTTCGATATAGCCTCAAAAGCTGCACGCAACTGAACGCTGAACAGCTCACTGCCATGGAAGACATTCCGATTCTGATAAGTCAGTGAGGCGGCTGCGCCGAGGTCGCCGGCGGTATTTGTTCCCTCCGGCTGAAACGAGATAGTCCTCGGTTTATTGTTGGTGACCTGAATGCGGCAGTCAAGAAGATTGCTGTCCGGGTGCTCGGCGAAATCAATATTAGTGTAGCGTACCGCACCAAGGCGTGCAAAATTATTATATGTCCGCTTAAGGTCGCTGGAACTATAATAATGCCCCGTTTCTATTGCAGTACTATTCTCAAGGACTGAGCGACGAAGGTGCAGACCAGTGGAATCACCGGGAATAAACAAGACCTGCCCTATCTTATAACGGGGATGGAGTGCCTCCGGCGAGTCGGACGACTGCCGGTATTTCAACAAGTGCAAGGTAACATCGACATCACGTGAGCCACACACGCTGTCAGCGTCAAACTGAATAAAATCCTTGTGGAAACGGTAGTAACCTGAGTCATTGAGTATAGCAGTAAGCCTGGACCTTTCGTTATCAAGAGACGATACTGTAAACTGACGGGGAACAAACTCTGACGAGATATGCGGCTTAAGGACACGTGCGATAACACTGTCCTGAATGTCGTAATGAAAATGCTTGATATAGAAAGGTTCCCCAGGGCTAAGGGTGTAGATAGCATCGAGTTTCTTCTTTTTCTTCACCTTCAAATCGAAAGAGACGCGGCCATTCATGTAGCCCATGTTCTGCATGGCGGTGCGCAGGTCTTCACATGACAAGCGAGCCTGTGCAGAATCGAAGAGCACTGGCTGCTCGCCAATCCTCTGCAGGGTACGGTTTATCCACTTCGTACTGTCCTTGCCGGAAAGCGCGTAGGTGCCAAGCGGGATCTTGAATAAGGAGAACCATTTTGAATTGGCTTTCTGGCGAATGTAAGGAGCCAGTTGAGCAGCGTCAAACCCTTTCTGGTCTGACTTTATCTCTACCTTATCAAGCAGATATTTGTTCTCAGGAATGAATTTTCCTGCCGAGCACGAAGTTATCAACGCGATAACCAGCGTGGAAAATATTGCGGGGAAGAACTTGCTCCACTGATTCCTTGTCATCAGATTTTCTTTTAAAACGATATGAATTATTCGCCAAAATTGCCCTTTAAAGACTAACAACATGCAAAGTTAATGGAATCAAGCGAGATTTCAAAGGAAAAGTTTATTTTTTGTCTTTATACAAGCAGCAAGAGTGTTTGTGGACTCTCGAAGTCTCTCACTGCCATACATATTCATTGTTTCTTTTTTATAGCAAACAGCATGGACCAAGGACAGACAATACAAAAAAGTGATTATATTTTTTGTTTTGTCTTCGGTTTGCTGTAACTTTGCACTGATTTTCGAAGATTATAATATTTAACACAATGAAGATATCTTATAAGTGGCTGAAAGAATACGTAGACTTTGATCTTTCCCCACAGGAAACAGCGGACGCGCTGACATCAACGGGACTTGAAGTCGACTCTCTAGACGAAGTAGAAACAATACGCGGTGGCCTGAAGGGGCTATACGTAGGAAAAGTGCTCACATGCGAGCCACATCCCAACTCCGACCATTTACATGTCACGACAGTAGACCTGGGTAAAGGCGAGCCACAGCAGATTGTCTGCGGTGCGCCTAATGTTGCGGCAGGACAGAAAGTCATAGTCGCTGACCTTGGTTGCGTACTCTATGACGGCGACAAGGAATTCACTATCAAGAAGTCGCGCCTGCGGGGCGTGGACTCCTTTGGAATGATTTGCGCTGAGGATGAGATAGGAATAGGTAATGACCATGCCGGGATTATCGTTCTGCCGGACGACGCGCCGATAGGACAGCCTGCCGCCGAATACTATCATCTGGAAAGCGACTGGGTAATAGACATTGACATTACCGCAAACCGTGCCGATGCATTATCCCATTACGGTGTCGCACGCGACCTTAACGCATGGCTCATGCGCCATGGAAAGCCTTCAACGCTGCACCGTCCGGACTGTTCCAAATTCCACGTCGACAACCACGACATGCCAATCAAGGTTACAATAGAAAACACTGATGCCTGTCGGCGTTATGCATGCCTGAGCATTACCGACTGCGATGTGAAAGAAAGTCCGCAATGGCTCAAAGACAAGTTGAACGTCATCGGGCTACGCCCTATAAACAACATCGTAGACATTACGAACTACATAATGATGGCTTACGGACAGCCTATGCACTGCTTCGATGCAGACATGGTAGTAGGGCACCATATCATCGTTCGCGACAACAACGCCGGAAAGAAGTTCGTTACCCTCGATGGCATTGAGCATACTCTTGGCGAACATGACCTCGCAATATGCAATGAGGAAGAGCCGATGTGTATTGCCGGAGTATTTGGCGGAAAGGGTTCAGGAACTTATGAGACGACAAAGAATGTGGTCCTTGAAAGTGCATACTTCCATCCTACGTGGATCCGCAAGAGCGCACGCCGTCATGGACTCTCTACCGATGCCAGCTTCCGCTTCGAGCGTGGCGTAGACCCGAACGGAACGATTTATGCTCTTAAACAGGCTGCCATACTCTGTCAGGAACTTGCTGGAGGCAAGGTCTCGATGGACATCATGGACGAGTATCCTACGAAGATGGACGACTTCCATGTGCGCTTGAACTATGAGTATTGCGACCGCCTTATCGGCAAGCAACTGGGACACGACACCATCAAGGACATAGCAAAAAGTTTGGAGATGAACATCACCAACGAGGATCCCGACGGAATAGACTTGGTTGTGCCTGCCTACCGTGTGGATGTCCAGCGGCCATGCGACGTCGTTGAGGACATTCTCCGAATATACGGATATAATAATGTAGAAATCCCATCTGAGTTGAAGTCTTCACTGACCATTGCCGGCGACAGCGACAAAGACTACAAGAGGGAGAATCTCGTCGGGGAGCAACTCGTCGGAGAGGGCTTCAATGAGATAATGAACAATTCGCTGACAAAGGCTTCCTATTATGACAAGGACGAGCTGAACAAATATCCATGGGCAAAGACCGTCAAGCTCATGAATCCTCTGTCGGCAGACCTGGGTGTCATGAGGCAGACGCTGTTGTTCGGAGGACTGGAGAGTATTATCCGGAACATAAACCGAAAGGCGCACAACCTCAAGTTCTTCGAAGTCGGCAATTGCTACTGGTTCAATGAGCAGAAGCACACACCGGAATCTCCTATCAAGGCTTACACTCAAGATTATCACATGGCACTCTGGGTTACCGGAAAGCGTGTGGAGGGCTCATGGGCACATCCTGACGAGGACACCACGGTGTACGAGATTAAAGCATATGTGGAAAACATCTTCCGTCGCGTTGGCGTTCCTCAGGGAATGTTCACAGAAAAGCCTTCCGACAACAATATCTTCGACAAGGCCATCGCAGTGGAGAACCATGGCGGCAAGATAATTGCGGAATATGGTATCGTCAACCACAAGATATTAAAGGACTTCGACATAGAACAGCATGTCTACTATGCTGACATCGACTGGCAAGCACTGATGAAGGCTGTCAGAAAGAACAAGCTGGAGTTCAAGGAGCTAAGCAAGTTCCCTGCCGTAAGCCGCGACCTCGCACTGCTCATCGACGAGAACGTGCAGTTCGCACAGATTGAGGAGATTGCCCGTCAGACAGAGAAGAAACTGCTGAAACGAGTTGAGCTGTTCGACGTATACACAGGCGACAAGCTGCCGGCAGGAAAGAAATCGTATGCCGTTAACTTCATTCTCCAGGACGAGAACAAGACCCTTAACGACAAGGCTATCGATGCCATTATGAAGAAGCTCATTCATCAACTGACAACGAAGCTTGGCGCAGAGTTAAGGTAAGCGATGCCCAGTCGCCAGCAGGAAAAAGGCTGAAAGTCTGTTTCATTAAGACAATAATTAAATAACACATTATAAACAATTAAAAATACCCCCAAGGACAAAGCCACTAATGTCTTTATAATGGCATAACCACTCCGCACCATGCGGAGTGATTGGGGGAAGGTCTCAATTATGGGAAGAGCATTTGAATACCGTAAGGCTACAAAGCTAAAGCGGTGGGGTCACATGGCCCGTACATTCACAAAGTTAGGTAAGGAAATATCCATCGCCGTAAAGGCCGGTGGTCCGGAGCCAGAGAACAACCCACGTCTGCGTGCTATCATTGCTACATGCAAGCGCGAGAATATGCCTAAGGACAACATCCTGCGTGCTATCAAAAATGCTATGGGAAAAGACCAGAGCGAGTACAAGGAAGTGCCTTACGAGGGATATGGACCGCATGGGATCGCCATCTTCGTTGACACACTGACCGACAACACTACTCGTACAGTCGCTGATGTCCGCTCCGTGTTCAACAAGTTTAACGGCAACCTGGGCACACAGGGCTCTCTGAGCTTCCTCTTCGACCACAAATGTGTGTTCACCTTCAAGAAGAAGGCCGACACCGACATGGACGAGCTGATACTCGACCTCATCGACTATGGAGTTGATGACGAGTACGATGAAGACGTAAACGAGGAAACCGGTGATGACGAAATCACCATCTATGGTGATCCTAAGAGCTTCGGAGACATCCAAAAGTTCCTGGAGGACAAGGGCTTCGAGATTGAGTCGGCTGAATTCACACGTATTCCTACCGACCTTAAAGACGTCACTCCAGAACAGCGCGAGACCATCGACAAGATGGTTGAGAAGCTCGAGGACTTTGATGACGTACAGAACGTATACACTAACATGAAGCCTGCCGAAGAGTAATGTGTAGCTAATCGGCTTGAATTAGGCTGAATGCAACAAATCGGCTTAAGATACAGAACAAACTCTTGAAAGTTCCATCAATGTGGGTGTTAGGATGGGAATCCCCCCACATTGATGGAACACGCTTGGAGGATGGGGATAAACCTCATCCTCCATGTGTTTAATGCAAGACCGTCATTAGATTCATTAGATAAGTCTAAGCGTATAAGACTTCTAATGACCGTTTTGAAAACTTTTTTATTGAGGAATTGTTAGGTAACTTTTTATCATTTTCTACCTAACATTTAATCTTTCGCCGCCTAACGAAAGATCTTTTTCTATAAGATTACAACATTAGGAACCTATGTACCGTACTACAAGAACATATGTTCCGTACCACAACAACATATCTTCAGTACCACAAGAACATATGTTCCGTACCACAAGAACATATGTTCGGACCCAATACGAGTTCTCTTCTTCCCCGCAAGGGACCGACACCGACTTCTGATCGACCCCCTTTACTACGGCTCCTCCTGTCCCTGCTGCAACAGCCGCACGTCCCGTTCGCCGCAATAATTGCGGCGCCACATATCTCCAACGCCGCTTCAGCCGCCATCTCCACACACCACTGTGGGGCATAGCTCCGTACCGAGTACGACACAGCCGTCATCTGCGCTCACAACGCTGCCGACTGGCAGTCCTTCCTACGCAACAAGGATGTCATGCCGAACCTCCGGTGGATGCCAACAACATCACCTAATCCGGAATCCT
>SAMEA3663053__coassemble_227_pt1 | contig 21522 bp, 14 predicted proteins | sample SAMEA3663053__metabat2_low_PE_016 | metagenome-assembled genome bin SAMEA3663053 (sample SAMEA3663053) | pig gut metagenome | biome: pig gut; feature: pig-associated habitat; material: faeces | place: France | collected 2012 | reverse complement strand
CCGCCAACGGGGCATAGCAGTCCGTCGATAGAGCCGCCATCACACGCCTTCACCAATGCTCCAGCCATGTCGGCACATCCGGCAAATCCGCATCCTCCACAGTTGGCACCAGGAAGGAGTTCCTGCACTTGCCCGATTCTGGGATCTTCATACACAGCAAACTTCTTGGAACAAGCGTAAAGCACTACAGCGGCTATCAACGCTATGGCTCCAAGCACGATTACTGCACTAAGGATAAAGTTCATAATATTTTTTGTTTTAGTAATTTAAATCCAGATTTTTATATGTCTCACAATATTCAGGTTCTTTCAGCTATCAATTGAAAAAGAGAAATCGCGTCTCAGATGCTCCCTCAGCATATATATAATAATGTAATAGGGAACCAGTGCGGCTATGCTCACCAATGCCGAGAGCGGTTCGGAATGCGTAATGGCATAGGTAACAGCCAGCGCAATGACAAGAATGACAAGCGGCAATCCGAAGCCCAACATCACAGCTTTTCTGCCAGTGGCATTGGCGGCGGTAACAACAACCATGTCGCCAGCCTTGTGTCCGTTCATAGCCTTGGTGCCATAGATGTCGATGACCTTTTCTTTCTTTTCTGCCGCATTGCAGAACGAGGCCGCCTTACATCCGGCACAAGCCGATGTCTGTAGGATTCTGACCTTCATACAGTCGCCTTCCACCGACTCCACTATCCCACTGTGCTTTATCTTTCCACTCATAATGCTTTTGCCTGAAATTGCAATCTCTAGTTTACAAATGCAAAGTTAATACATATTTTCATAAAGGTAAAATAAAATCAAAGTTTTTTTTCGAAATCGTTTGCAGAGCATTCAGGAAGTATTTATAAATGAAGATAAGTCAAAATAAAAGATGTGAAAAAACAGACAATAAGCAACGATAATGTAATCTTTATTGTAACTTTGCACTCGCTTTCCAACCCTAGGGTTGGCACTGACGTTTTTCCAATGCCGAAAGGCATAAATGAAAGTAAGGATAATTTAAAAAATGACAAAGAGAAAATCGAAGAAAGGCAGCCGCAAGAACCTCATCGTTACGATATGCGTTGTGGCAGCCATCGTTGTCGCCATTGTGTGGGCACTCTTCTTCCATGCCATGTCCAAGGGAGGCGAACGCTACATCTACATCTCCCCCAAGGACAACCTTGAGGACGTCTATTCCAAGCTACGTCCGATAACCAACACCACATCGTTTGCCGGTTTCCGGCTGTTGGCAAGTGTAACGGACTATGCCAGCAACATACGTCCCGGAAGGTACTCCGTCGACAATACCGGTGCACTGTTTACGTTCCGCAACATGAAGAACGGCCATCAGGCAAGCGTCCATCTCACCGTTCCGTCAATGCATCTGCTCAGCGACCTTGGTGATGTCTTCGCCAAGAAGATGCAATTCACGAAGAAAGACTTCATGGCTGCCGTAAGCGACTCACTGTTCCTCGACTCGCTGGGTTATAAGCCGTCGAACATCATCGGAGTGTTCATTCCGAACACCTACGACTTCTATTGGGACATATCGGCACGCGACTTCGTGCGCAAGATGGTAAAGAACAGCGACAAGTTCTGGACGCCCGAACGCCGCCAAAAGGCCAAGGCAGACAGCCTGACTCCAAAGCAGGTCGTAATTATTGCAAGCATGATAAGCGAGGAGACGAACAACAAGAAGGAGAAGCCCATCATTGCCGGAATCTACATCAACCGCCTGCGCATAAACATGCCATTGCAGTCGTGCCCGACCGTGAAATACGCGCTGAAGCAGTTCGACCTCAAGCGCATATACACATGGATGACGCAAATCGACAACCCGTACAATACCTACAACCGATACGGGCTTCCTCCAGGGCCGATACGCAATCCTAACCCGGAGGACATCGACGATGTGCTCAACTACGTTCATCACGACTACCTCTACATGTGTGCCAGCGCGAAATTTGACGGCACCCACCACTTCTCGAAGACTTATGAGGAGCAGAAGGCCTACTCAAAGGAGTATGACGCTGAGCTCAACAAGCGCAACATAAAATAGGGTCCGTACCAAAGAGACATCCAATTAGAGACGCGAAAATGCCACATCAGCAAATGACTTACAATCAGTCAAATGCAGATGTGGCACTTTTGTATTCCAGGAGCCATCCTTTTACACTGTAAAAGCTATGCTTTTGCAACACAAAAGCTATCCATCTGCAGTGCAAGTACTATACACTTGGAAAACAGCCACTATAAGTTTGCAAAACAGGTGAAGTTCTTAACGACTTTATGAAGGCGGAATCTATAGCCAATTACAGATTTCCCTACATTCCAAGTACAGGAGGCTATAAAACAAGATTGGTCCATTGGATACTGAAAAAAAATCCGCCAATACAGATACAAGGTCTGCACTGACGGAATTACAATCTTATTTCTCCTATTGATTATACTCTATCTTAGAACATACAGATACTATCAAGCGTTCAAAGCCTACTCATAATGCATGCTCTTTGCCGGATGAATGTGCGAGACAAGATAACTTGGGGCTACAAGCACAAAGACGCATATAAATAATGTAGCAACATTAAGGGCGATGATAATCGGCCAGTTGAACTCTACCGGCACCGTACTGACGTAGTATGTTTGCGGATCGAGATGAACGAAGCCGGTATATCGCTGCAAGGCTGTTATGCCGAGACCTATGGCGTTGCCTATGACAAGCCCACGACCAATGATAAACGTCGCAAACCAAAGGAATATATGCCTTATGGTCTTATTACGGGCCCCAAGAGCCTTCAGCACGCCAATCATCTGCGTACGCTCCAGGATGATGATGAGCAGGCCCGAAATCATCGTTACGCCTGCAACAGCTACCATCAGGGCGAGGATTATCCATACGTTGAGATCCATAAGGTCGAGCCAAGAGAAAATCTGAGGATTAAGCTCCTGGACTGTAGCCGAGGTATAGGTATTGCCATAGCGGTCCAAGGTGCGGTTCACCTTCTGTGCCACCCTGTCGGCAATAGGCTGCAACTGATTGAAGTCGCCAACCTCAAGCTCCGCTCCGCTAGCCTGGTCGCTACCCCATCCGTTGAGCTTCACGCATGTGTAGAGGTCAGTAAAGCACATGGTCTCGTCGAAACGCTGCAAGTTGGTCTCATAAATGCCACTTATAGTAAAGCGCCTGGTCCTTACGCCCTGCTCATTGATAAAGTAAGCGAAGATACGGTCGCCGACCTTAACATTCAGCTTCTCTGCCATCATGTTGGAAATAACAATCTGGTTCTGGCTCTTCGTGTCGGAGAAGACAGGAAGAGTGCCTGAAATCATGTTCGCCTTAAGGAACGACTCATCATATTCTGGTCCCACGCCCTTGAGCATAACGCCAAGGAAGTCATTGTCGGTCTTGAGAATGCCTTGCTTCAGAGCGTAGCGTCCCACATGCTTCACACCAGGTATCGCCTTCAGGACATTGGTCATGGAATCGCCCATTGCCACTGGATACTGGTCTGACGAGTTCAGGCTGAGGAAATTCGCGACGGTGATATTGCCGCCGAAGCCCACGACCTTGTCGCGTATGGAATGCTTGAAGCCCAGGACCACGCTAACGGTAACAATCATCACCGCCAAGCCCAGTGCCACTCCTACTGTTGCAATGGTTATAGCCGGCTTGGAAACCTTCCGGCGGTTGTCCTGACTGCCGTAAATCCGACGTGCTATGAATAACGGAAAATTCATATTGAAAGCATCCTTACCCTCTCTAAGAAGAAAGGAACAGAAAAATATTTGTTTATCTTTTCAAAAAATAAGAGTTCAAGTGTTTAAATGTACCTTCAATCTCCCATTCCTTCGATGGATCGGGGAAGCTTTGAGGCAATCTTATTCACTATCCACTCTGCCAGGATAAGCCTCCAAAGCCTTACGCAATACCACAAGCGCGCGTTGCAGGTCTTCCTTCTTCAACACGTAAGCTATGCGCACCTGGTTGATGCCCGCACCCGGTGTAGTGTAGAAGCCCGAAGCAGGAGCCATCATTACAGTCTCACCCTCATAGTTGAAGTCGGTAAGGCACCAACGGCAGAACTTCTCGCTGTCATCGACCGGCAACTTGGCAACGGTGTAGAACGCTCCCATAGGTATCGGTGAGTAGACACCAGGTATACGGTTCAGCCCATCGATGAGCGTCTTGCGTCGCTCCACATACTCGTCATAAACATCACGGTAGTAGCTCTCCGGTGCATCGAGGGATGCCTCAGCGACAATTTGTCCAAGCAAAGGTGGTGACAGACGCGCCTGGCAGAACTTCATAACAGCCTTCCTTATCTCCTCATTACGTGTAATGAGAGCCCCTATGCGGATACCACATTCACTATAGCGCTTCGATACTGAGTCTATGAGCACGGCATTATCCTCCAGTCCCTCAAGGTTCAGTACGCTGATGTAAGGAGAGCCGGTATAGATATACTCACGATAGACCTCGTCAGAAAACAAGTATAGGTCATACTTGCGTACAAGGTCGCGAATTTGGTTCATCTCGCGGCGCGTGTAGAGATAACCCGTAGGGTTGTTAGGATTGCAAATCATGATGGCACGCGTCTTTTCGTTGATAAGCTCTTCAAACTTCTCAACACGCGGCAACGCGAACCCCTCCTCAATGCTTGTGGCAATGGTCCGTATCTTTGCCCCGGCTGATATGGCGAACGCCATATAGTTGGCATAAGCAGGCTCAGGAACTATGATTTCATCGCCAGGATTGAGGCAAGCCATGAAAGCGAAGAGAACTGCTTCCGAGCCGCCTGAGGTGATGATGATGTCATCGGGAGTAATGTTTATGTTGAACTTCTTATAATAAGGTATAAGTTTCTCCCTATAGCTGAGGTAACCCTGGCTGGGAGAATACTCAAGTATCTTGCGGTCTATCTTCTTTAAAGCGTCAAGTCCACATTGTGGAGTAGGCAGATCAGGCTGTCCGATGTTTAAGTGATACACCTTTATGCCCCTGCTTTTAGCCGCATTGGCAAGTGGAGCCAACTTTCTAATCGGCGATTCGGGCATCTCCAATCCACGTACTGATATTTCTGGCATATTATTTTCGTTCTTTATACTGAATTGCAAAGGTACAAAAAAACTAAGAAGTAAGAAGCAAAATGTTGAAAAATTAAAGAAAGTGGAATATAAAGAAGAATTCCCGGACAATATTATTTTTCCCGTTTTACTTTTTTTCCTATCTACTTTTTGTTATCTTTGCACGTTGAAAAGAAAACAAGTAAAAAGAAGAGACAGAAAATGAGAACAAGAACCGCACATTGGTTTGAGACACGCATCCGTTACGACAAGGTAATGGAGGACGGAAAGCAGAAGAAAGTTACGGAGCAATATGTCGTCGACGCGCTGAGCTTCGGCGAAGCAGAGGAAGCCATTGCCAAGGAGATGCGTACATACATCAGTGGCGAATTCGAGGTCAAGGCAATCACGCCGACAGCCTACGGTGAGATTTTCTTCAGTGACAACTCGTCAGACGACCGATGGTACAAGGCGAAGCTTTCGTTCATCACCATCGATGAGAAGACGGAGAAGGAGAAGCGCTCCAGCGTCAACTATCTTGTACAGGCAAGTTCCGTACAGTCGGCTGTGAAGAATGTTGAGGAGGTTATGGGGACGACGATGATTGACTATGTCATCGCAGCCATTACAGAGACAAAGATTATGGACGTCTTTGAGCATAAGGCACAGACCAAGGACGACAAGCCGGAAGTGGAGTAACACCCTTCGGCAAAAAAAATATATTTAAGAAAAGAAAACTTATGGTTGATGTAGCAAAAAACTTAAAGCAAGTACTCGACAACCTCCCCGAGGGAGTCAGGCTGGTTGCCATCAGCAAGTTTCATCCTAACGAATATATCCAGGCAGCATATGATGCCGGTCAGAGGGTCTTTGGTGAGAGTCACGAGCAGGAGCTAAAGAAGAAGGTTGAAACCCTTCCTAAGGACATCGAGTGGCATTTCATCGGGCATCTGCAAACCAACAAGGTGAAGTACATCGCGCCATATATCTCTATGATAGAGGCTGTCGACAGCATGAAGCTGCTAAAGGAAATCAACAAGCAGGCAGCAAAGCACGGGCGCGTCATCAAGGTCCTGCTTGAACTCCACATAGCGGAGGAAGAGACAAAGTACGGGCTCACCATCGATGATTGCAGGAAGCTGCTCGCCGACGGACAATGGAGGGAGCTCAAGAACATACATATCTGCGGATTGATGATGATGGCGTCGAATGTCGATGATGAGAACCAGATCCGGAAGGAGATGACAACGGCTGCCAACTTCTTCGATGAGGTGAAGGCCAACTACTTCAATGACGACCCGGAGTTCAAGGAACGTTCCTGGGGGATGTCACACGACTACAGGATAGCAGTACAGTGCCGAAGCACAATGGTGCGCGTTGGAACCGCCATCTTCGGGCCGAGAGTCTACTGAAACAAAGACAAAGATTATGAGATTCGAGATTATTGCCGCCGGGGAAGGCTCCCGGTTGGCAAAGGAAGGCGTTAGAGAGCCCAAGCCATTGGTAAAAGTCCACGGCGAGGCACTTATAGACAGGCTCATACGCATCTTCATGAAGAATGGAGCTACAAGCATCAGTGTTATCTGCAACAACATCTCTACCGAGGTGAGCAGGCACCTCGTCGACATTCAGAACGATGGCCTTAACGGCATGCCCATACCCTTGAGCTTCTATATAAAGACCACGCCAAGTTCCATGCACAGCTTCTATGAGCTCAGCAAGCACATGCAGCAAGAGCCCTTCATCCTTACTACCGTCGACACGATATTCAAGGAGGAGGAGCTCTCAGAGTATGTTGCTGCATTCAGGAAGTATATTGGCGAAGGGTATGACGGTGTCATGGGCGTTACCGACTATATTGACGACGAGAAGCCATTATATGTAGGCACCGATGGGAATATGGACATCACCGGGTTCTATGATGAGCCGGAAGATGCCAAATACATCTCCGGCGGGATCTATGGGCTTACTCCCGATGCCATCGGGACTCTCGACCGATGCATAGCAAGGGGTGAGAGCCGCATGAGGAACTTCCAGCGTGCATTAGTGGCAGAGAAGAAGCACCTGAAGGCTTGGGCATTCACAAAGGTTCTCGACATTGACCACAAGTCCGACATCGACAAGGCAGAAGAATTCTTGAAATAAATTCAGAGTTTGCTCTGACAACACAATGAGGGGAAGCATGACTCAATACCACACAATAAGTGGGAAGACATTTTGACCCGATGAAGGGCCGTCCTCACGGAGCAATATTAATAATGTATATGGCTGAAAACAACTCGTTTGGTACAAAGCACTGCATGAATTCGGATTCCTCGGAAGAAAAGCATGAGCCAGGATGTGTGATAGGCATCCAGCGCGCTACCCGTTTCTCTCCAAACTCTGTCGACAACGACTTGGCTATATTGAATTCGGTCGTTTCACCATTTAAGGGGAAGATTGTACAGGAAGACAATATTTCAATAATTTCTGCGTTACATAAGGTAGTACCGAAAGTCATCTTCTCAATGGCAAGGAGCAAGGAGGCTCTCAGTGCCCTGACGGAACTGGAACGACAGGGGGTGCTGGTCATCAATTCACCGGAGAGCATCTCCAACTGCCAGCGGTCAGGACTAGAGGTTCTGATGCGTGCCAATGGCATTCCGGTACCGCCTCCCGACGACGGGAAAGGCAACGGCTATTGGCTTAAGAGGGGCGACGCGGCCGCACAAAGCCACGGAGACGTGGTATTCTGCAAGGATAAGGAAACCCTGAATGCCGCGATAGCAGAGTTCAAGAGTCGCGGCATCACCGATTATTTGGTGCAGTCACATATCGAAGGCGACCTGATAAAGTTCTACGGAGTGTGTCCCCAGGCCATCGCGAATGAAAAGGCAGGGAGCTTCTTCCGCACGTTCTATCCTTCCGACGACGGGCTGTCAAAGTTCGGTGATGAGAGGCTCAACGGCAAGGCACAACATTTCGCCTTCAACAAGAGAGCCTTGCAGAGGGAAGCCGAGCAGGTGGCATGCCTCACCGGTGTTGCCATATATGGAGGAGACGCCATTGTCAGTGCTGACGGTTCGTTTGTCATCATCGACTTCAATGACTGGCCCAGCTTCTCCCGATGCCGCGACGACGCAGCAAGAGCCATAGCCGCGCTCCTATGACGCAAGTGCCATAGCCGTGCTCACATGACGCAAGTCGCCCGGAAGCAGTTTCCCTCACTCCCGGCGGAGTTCGCGTCCCACCCCGCCCGTTCTGTATGCTGCAATATCATTGCAGCCATAAACTCAGTCCGCTGCAACATTACCGCAGCCTTAACAAAAGAAAGCATTATGACTTCTGATTTTGACACAAAGACATTCAAGCAGCTGCTCCACGAGTCCTTTAAGTCGGAGGACACCGAGGAATGGCTTGACATACATTTCACACGTCCCATAGGATTGTTCTTTGCCCGCATCTGGTACAGGATGGGGGTGAGACCCAACACCATAACAATTCTCTCAATAATACTCGGAGTAGCAGCCGGAGTGATGTTCGCCTTCACAGACCTGAGGCACAATATCGCTGGCATCATATTGCTCATGCTTGCCAACTTCTGCGACTCCACCGACGGCCAGCTGGCAAGGCTGACACACCAGCAGAGCATGAAGGGGCGTTGCCTTGACGGTTTTGCCGGCGATGTATGGTTCTTCGCCATATACCTTGCCATCGTCATCAGGCTCTTCCACATCGACATGCCGGGCACCAGCGTGCCTTGGGGCATCTGGATTTTCATACTATGTGCCATTGCAGGGCTGTGCTGCCACTCACAGCAGAGCTCCCTTGCCGACTACTACAGGCAGATCCATCTTCTGTTTCTGAAAGGAAGGAAGGGGACAGAGCTGGACACCTATGCTTCAGAGCATGAGAAGGCGAAGGAGGCAAAGGGAAAGAAGGGCGCGTTCTGGGACTATGCCTTCCACGCCAACTACCAGAACTACTGCCGTGGACAGGAGAAGCGCACTCCCGAATTCCAAAAGCTTGTAAAGACCATCAGGGCTACCTACGGACACGTGGAGGAAATGCCTCAGGAACTCAGGGAAGAATTCCTTAGAGGGAGCCGTCCGCTCATGCCCTACACCAATATTCTGACATTCAACACAAGGGCCATCATCATTTACATTACATGCCTCCTTGGCATTCCCTGGCTGTACCCGATATTGGAAATAACGGCTTTTGAGTGCCTTTACATCTACATGCATCATGAGCATGAGCAGCTGTGCAAGAAAATAAACAAGAAAATAAACAAATAGGACAAGATGAAAGCAAAAGGATATATATTCGATTATGGCGGAACCATAGACACCAACGGATGCCATTGGGGCAAAATGCTTTGGCATGCATACCAAAGGCACAACATCCCCATCAAAGAGGAGGAATTCCGCAAAGCCTATGTCTATGCCGAAAGGACATTGGGCAGAATACCGATAATACAGTCGGACTACACATTCAAGAAGACTCTGTCCATAAAACTCAGAATAGAATTCGAATACCTTCAGGACAAGGGCATACTGAGCTCCGGCAACTTCAACAGCGCCAGTGAGCAGACAGCCATCCTCAACGACCTCTACCAAAGGGTCATCGACACCACACAAAAGGCAAGAGAGGTGCTGCTGAAGGTCAAGGAGCATGCCGGCATAGTGCTGGTCAGCAACTTCTATGGTAATCTGAACGTTGTTCTGAATGAGTTTCACCTCGACGGGATATTCGACAAGGTCATAGAATCGGCGGTAGTGGGCGTCAGGAAGCCCGACCCTGCCATATTCCAGCTTGGCATAAAAGCCTTGGGACTGGCTCCGGAGGACATAACCCTGGTAGGAGACAGCTTCGACAAGGACATCATCCCCGGAAAAGCCGTCGGACTGAGGACCATATGGATAAAAGGAGAACAGTGGGACGACAAACACTATGACGAGACACTTGCCGACAAGGTCATAACAGACTTCTCACAACTCATTGATTGATGAACAAGCCATTACGCCTCATAACTTTTCTGATATTAAGTCTGCTGACGATTGCCGCCAGCGGGCAGGAGCTGCACGTCTTTGTCATCGAAGCACAATCGGGCGACAGCATCCCCTTTGCCAATGCCGTCTATAGGGGAATAAAAGGCATAGCGGCAACTGCCGACACCAATGGAGAGCTGACAATAGAGCGGAAAGAGGGCGAGAGCCTTGACATCAGTGCCGTGGGCTACAAGCTTCGAAGAATAAGAATCAATAGAGACACCCCGGACACCATAAACGTCAAGCTCATAACAGACACCAGGAAACTGGAGGAAGTCGTTGTAAAGGCAAAGAGAAGGCGCAAATACTCACGGAAGAACAACCCTGCCGTCGAGCTCATGAAAAGGGTCATTGAGGCAAAGAAACGCACCAACCTGGAGAACCACGACTACTATCAGTATGACAAGTACCAGAAGGTAACGATGGGACTCAACAACCTCACTCCCGAGGATCTGGAAAGCAAGAAGTTCAAGGACTCGCCATGGCTGCTCAACCAGGTTGAGGTGTGCCAGTTCAACAACAAGCTCATCCTCCCCTTCTCCATTGACGAGACGGTAACGCAGCACGTCTACCGCAAGGAGCCGCGCGACGAGAAGGACATTGTGCTGGGGCAGACGACAAAGGGCATCTCCAAGCTCATTCAGACAGGGCAGGCCATGAACACCGTCGCCAAGGACCTCTTCAAGGACATTGACCTCTATGACGACCAGATAGACCTGCTGCAAAAGCGCTTCCCCTCACCGATAGGCTCAACAGCCATCAGCTTCTATCACTTCTATATTGACGACACGCTGTATGTGAACCAGGACAAGTGCATCCGCCTGCAGTTCATGCCGGCAAACGCACAGGACTTCGGCTTCCGGGGAGAGCTCTACATCCTTGCCGACAGCAGCCTGCACGTCAAGAGGTGCGACATGCAGCTGCCTGCCAACACCGGAGTGAACTTTGTAGACGCAATGAAGATAGAGCAGGAATACTCAAAGCTCGGCAATGGCGAGTGGGTCCTGACTACTGACAACATGGTAGTGGAACTGAAGCTCGCCGAAATCCTTGCCAAGGGCATCATCATCCGCACTACAAAGCTCTCCGACTATTCCTTTGAGCCTATCAGCAAGAACCTCTTCCGGGGAAAGGCAAAGATAGCCTATGACGCCAACTCGAAGATCAGGGATGACAAGTTCTGGAATGAGCACCGTGCCGTGGGACTGACGAAGAGTGAATCCAACATGGACAACTTCATACATCAGATGTCGAAGACGCGGGGGTTCAAGTGGATAGCCCTGGGAGCACGCGTGCTGCTCGAGAACTTCGCCGAGACGGGCTCGGCAAAGACACCAAGCAAGGTAGACCTGGGACCGGTCAACACCATCATATCGAAGAACTATGTCGACGGGATTCGCCTGAGAGCCTCTGCCCGGACAACGGCAAAGCTGAACCCCCACTGGTTCATGGAGGGCTATTATGCCTACGGAACAAAATCGAGCAAGAGCTATTATGGAGCCACCCTCACCTACTCTTTCAACAAGCCGGAATACTACCCGCTGGAATGGCCTACCAAGGCACTGAGCTTCGAGACCACATCGGATGTAATGGCATGGTCGGACCGGTTCCTGTCCCACAACAAGGACAACATCTTCATGACCATCCGCCCCTCCGCCTCACGGCAGATGTTCTTCTATAACCGGCAGAGGCTGAACTTCAAGTGGGAGACCAACTACGGACTGGCTACAGAGATAGAAGTCCAAACGGAGAAGGATGAGCCGACAGCGGAACTGACCTTCAGCCACATGGACGGGACAGGCATACCCTCATTCCGCAAGTCGGAGGTCAGCATAAGCTTCGACTTCCGTCCAGGGCAACAGTTCATCAACTCGAAGCAGAACAGGATAGAGGTCAACCTGGACGCCCCGCGATTCACCGTCTCACACACGTTCGGACTGAAGAACTTCCTTGGGGGCGACTACAACTACAACCACACGGAGGTAAGCGCATACAAGCGTTTCTGGCTTGGCAGCTGGGGACACTTCGACGCAAGGGTATATGCAGGTGCGGAATGGAACAAAGTGCCATTCCCTCTGCTCATCATGCCGCGCGTCAACACCTCATACTTCGAGCACCAGGGATCGTTCAACATGATGGAGGACATGGAATTCCTCAATGACAGGTATGCACAATTCAACCTTGCCTGGGACCTTGAGGGAAAAATCTTCAACAGGATACCGCTTGTCAAGAGACTCAAATGGAGGGAATACATTGCCTTCAAGGGACTCTGGGGACACCTCACTGACAAGAACAACCCCTACCTGCTGCAAAATGCCAATGACGGAACACTATACCGCTTCCAACACAACACAAATGTCATGGGCAAGGACCCATACCTTGAGCTCGTCGTCGGAATACACAACATATTCAAAATGTTCGAAGTCGATTATGTCCGCCGCCTTACCTACACCAATATCCCCGGATGCAAGAAGAACGGAATACGCTTTGGATTCAACTTCGTTTTTTAGAAGGAAAGAGAACTATGAGCATAATTTTAGCTGACAACCAAGACCTGACCCGACTGGGACTCGTCTATGCACTTCAGAAAATGGGACACACCGATGACGTCTTCGTCGTTACCGACAAGATAGAGCTGGCATACCGCCTGAAGGAGGACCCGCAGTCGGTGCTGGTGCTCGACTACACGCTCTTCGACTTCAATGACGCCGCAGAGATAATAATCCTCTCACAGAGGTTCAAGCAGGTGATGTTCGTCTTCTTCAGTGAGGATCTCAGCACGGAATTCGTCAGGCAGACAATACTGTCCATACCAAAGTCGAGCATACTGCTGAAGGACTCGCCATTGCCCGAGGTGCGCCAGTGCATGACGGAAGCCATCCGCGGACAGAGATACATCTGCCAGCATGCAGCCGGAATATTCATATCCAGTGAGGCACAACGCGAGGAGAAGGTCCATCTGACGAAGACAGAAACGGAAATCCTCAAGGACATCGCCCTGGGAATGACCACAAAGGAGATTGCCGCCAAGCGCTTCTCAAGCTTCCACACCGTCAACACCCATAGAAAGAACATATTCCGAAAACTCGGAGTGAACAATGCCCATGAGGCAACAAAATATGCACTTCGCGCCGGACTCGTCGATGAGGCGGAATACTATATATAGGGCATTGGGGTTGCGGCAACTACTGTACCTTGCCTAATGTTTGTATTCCGTCGGACGCTTGCCGGTAAGTTTCTTGAAACACCGGCTGAAGTACTTAGGGTCAGAGAAACCGCATCTGTAAGCAACTTCCGCAATACTGGCGCTATCTGTTGACAACAGTTCCTTTGCAAGCTCTATCCTCATATTAAGTATGAGGTTGTTAGGTGAGCACTTAAAGATACGCTTTACTTTCACGAACAAGACTGTCCTGCTGACAAACATTGCATCAGCAATGCTTTGAACACCAAGGTCTGAGTTTGCTATATTGTCACGGACGAAATTCTTCACCTTACCTGCAAACTCACGCTCCGCTTCCGAAAGACTGTCGTTATCACTACTTGTATCAGCCTTTTCCATAGTTTCTTCACCAGGGAGCAGTTCACGCAAGCGTTCGCCTAGCAATGCGATTTTCTCGTTGCTCGTCAATGTTATATCCTTTATTTCCCGTTGGAGCCGTCGGATATACTCCACAACCTTGTAAAGAGCAAAAAAAACCAGCGCAATGAATATACCGGCCAGCATCCAGGAATAAGGAGTCTCAGAGAACTTGGCATCTTTATGTATTGAAATTACTCTCTCGTTATTAACCCAGACACCATCACCGTTAGTCGACTTTACGTGCAACATGTAATTTCCCGGACGCAGCCCTACATAGTGGAGTTCATTAGCAGTCGTGTAATGCCATGCCGTATCAACACCGTCAAGTCTATAAGCATATACAATATCCTCTTCTTTATTATAGTCCAAGGCTGCAAAACGGATACTGAACTCCTTGGTGTCGGCATCGACATCAATAATATCCCCACAATTAAACACTATGTTTGGCACGAAGCTACTTTTGGTCATGGAAAGAGTGTTGAAGGACAGAGTGCCCTGAGTAGTGCCAATGATTATATGTCCGTCAGGAAGACAGACAGGAGGGACCTCCGTAAATGCAAACGACCCGCTGAAAAGTCCCTTGGCGAAGTTCATCACTTCGCGTCTCTGGATATCGACACGGCTTAATGACGCCTCAGAGACTACCCATACTTTTCCCGCAATGTCCTCGGAGAGTGCAAGTGTCATATCTGAGGAAAGCCCTTGGCTACTTGAGAAATGCTCATAACGGAAATCCCTGCCAAGCAGGCTCTTTTTTTCTATTTTGTCTATTCCGCCCCCCGAAGTCGCGATAAGCACGCTTCCGTTATGCAACAACAGCAATCCCATTATGTAATTGCTACTCAGTGTCCACCGTTGCTCAGGATTACGCCTGCTCAACAAGAAGTCAGTCTCAGCAATGCTCTTTCCTATTCTGCATACAACAAGTCCGTTTGTAGTCCCGACAAGAAGCATGTTATTGCCTGCCTTCAACAGGCATCGGGACTGCAATGCCTCCTTAGGATAACTTGTTAGCACGTTCTTGTTATTCAGGAACCTCACACTATCATCCTTTCTAACAGCGACATTCAGCCCTCCATGAAACGTCGCGACAAATAAAGTACCGTTTCCTCCATCTACAATATCGTAAACACTATTATCGCTTATGCTCCATTTATCTTCCCTATGGTATGTATAATGTGAAACATAATATTTATTAATACCATTTGGCTTAAGCCTGTACAACCCATCAGGCTTGGTACCCATCCATATATTCCCTTCTGAATCTTCACAAAAGCAATACACGTTAGCTCCAAATGACGTTGGCACAGTCGTAAGACTACCGCCCGAATCCAAAAACAAGCAACTTTGATGTAGCAAAGAGAGACTACCCCTATAATTCTCCAACACTCTGACAATTCCATTTTTGTCAGCAATCCACAGTCTATTATGCCTGTCAAGGAATAAGCCCCTGATCGATTCCTCGCCATCAGAGCCATATTTTTCAGTGACAAGAGGTCTTCTCACAAACCGCACACGCTCAAGACCACGGTTGCTCTGAATCCAAATACCCCCCTGGCGGTCTTCACATAGGAATTTCACTTCAATGTCTCTATACTCCGGCATTGCCTTTATCCTATCCTTAGCGCGTGCAGAGGGATGTAAGGTATGAAAGAGGTGTTTTTTGCCGGCGGCAGCCACTGCCTTGAAAGTTTTCCGATGCCTGTCAAAGATATAGTATCGGTTATTGCTTTTACACAGAATATTATGGTCTGGCATTTCAACAATGCCATTTATACGGTTTGTTTCCAGCGGACAACCATCACCTGGCCGTCCCTTAAACGTTACAAAACGATAGCCGTCATACAGGCTAAGCCCGTTCCAAGAACTCACCCATATGAACCCCTCCTTGTCCTGAATGACACATGTTACATAGCTTTCCGTAAATCCATCGCGCTCATCAAAATGGTTTATCCGAGCGATATCATCCGATGCCAAGGCAACAGCTACAGAAAAGAAGACACAGGATATAATGGCAAAGATTTGTTTCATCAGTCTTTAAGTGGTGTAATTTTGTACAAAAGTAAGATATTTCTGGCGTCAAACCAAACCTGCAAGTACATTTTTCTACCTTTTCCGTACAATTTTCTACTCATTAGGGTACTGTAAATACTAACTTTGCGCCAACAATCGAATCTCTCCGAAAAATCAACCAAAAACAACTAAATAAGAAATCATGAACAAATCATCAACTATTTTACGAGGCGTTATCACGGTCTTTACCATGCTCATAGGGATTGGTATAATGCATGGAGCCACACAAACGACAGTCGCCTCATGGATTTTCTCCGAAGGGTGGGACGAGACTGCAAATGGCAATACAATCACCTACACTCCGGACGGTAGCGGATGGAAAGAACTTCCCAACGTCTACTGGAGCATTAAGCAACCGATCTTCCTGCCGAACACTTTTTCCGGCGTACAATCCGACTACCAGCTGGGGCTAAAGACGGACGGCAAATGGCAAGTGAAGCAAAGCAGCACTAGCTATGTCCTACGCCTTAACACAGATTCCTATGACAAGTTCACGCCTAAATCTGAATATGGTGACGCATCGAAGCACAATCAATACTTTCAGATTAAGTTCCCGACAACAAATCTAAACAATGTAAAAGTGAACTTCGCAATAGGAGACGGAACTAGTAGTTCAACTAAATTCGGTGTCGTCTATTCCACTGACGGCGGCTCGACATGGACCACTCTGGATGATTACGTTAGTGGTTCACACTGGAACAAATACATTGACGCCAACTACAGTCTGGATGCAGACAACAAGGAATCCGTCATCGTGCGAATCCTAATACAATCGGCTACAAAGAAAAGCAACTACAATCTCAAATATGTAAACATCATAGCCGACGACCATGAGGCGCCAGTCATGAAATCATCACGCCCGTCGAATGGCGATACTGCCGTGCCAACAACAGGGAAGATTGTACTTACATGGAACGAATCGGTCAGAACTACTGCAAAAGCCATCCTTACAAACACATCTACAGCTGCAAGGCAAGAGCTGCAAGGCATCATCAGCAACAACATAGTCCGATATCCCTATCAGAAGCTTGACAAGTCCACTACCTATACCTTTGAACTCCCAGGCTCGTCCATAGTGGATGCTGCAGGAAACATCACAACAAATCCTGTAAAGATAACCTTCACGACCGCCAGCCGCGACCCGGTCCCTGCGCCAATCATAGCCAGCAAGAACCACCTCTGGTACAACCGGCCGGCACGCTATTGGGAGGAGGCTATGCCTTTAGGCAACGGCCGTCAAGGGGTAATGCATTCGGGAGGCGTTGCCACCGACACACTCCAACTAAATGAGGACACCTTTTGGGACGAGGGGCCAAATGAAAACTACAACGCCAATGCACTTGGCGTTCTAAAGCAGGTGCAGAATGGCATTTTTTCCAAGAACTATGCCTCTGTTCAGGACCTTGCTGTCACCAACTGGATGTCGAAAGGATCTCATGGAGCCTCTTATCGTGCAGCAGGTGAAGTGCTCATCAGTTTTCCAGGACAACGCTTTGACGACGAGGAGCCAGCAGCCACGACCAACGCCACTGACGCTGAGGGATATGTCCGCTATTTGAATATGGACAGCGCAACAAGTATTGTCAGATACAATATCGATGGGACCGACTATAAGCGCACCGTTTTCTCATCGTTCTCCGACAATGTAACTGTAGTCAGGCTCGAGGCTTCCGAATTAGGGAAGCTCAACTTCAATGTGGCTTACACAGGCTGCAATAAGACGAATATCGAAAAGCTGACATCAAACGAACTCTATGACGACCATACAATAAAAGCCACCATGGGTCCTGCACGAGCACAGAACGAGGGTGTCGACAACAAGTTAAACCTTTGTACATACATATCAGTAATAGATTGCGACGGTGCCGTTTCCAAGGGCAAGACCGACATATTCGCGCAGGGAACAGCCGGTCCAGCCACAAACGCCCCACAGCTTATTGTTTCAGGTGCCAGCCATGCAACTATTATCATCTCACAAGCCACAAACTTCAAGAAATACAACGATGTCAGCGGCGATGCCAACGCAACAGCACTTAATTATCTCAATACATACCTTAACAAACATAAAGACTACTCTACAACCCTCGCCGACCATTATGCCAGATACAGTGATCAATTCTCTCGCGTTGATATCGAACTTGGCAGCAATTCTGTACAAGAGAGCAAAGATACAGAACAGCGGATCAAGGAGTACCACAAGACAGCCGATCCGCAGCTTGCAGCCAACTACTTCCAGTTCGGCCGCTATTTGCTCATATCATCATCACAGCCTGGCACTCAGCCGGCAAACTTGCAGGGCATCTGGAACCCCGATGCACGGCAGTATCCTGCATGGGATTCAAAATATACTACCAACATCAATGTTGAAATGAACTACTGGCCGGCTGAGGTTACCAATCTCTCTGAGTGCCAGGAGCCCTTTATAGACCTTATAAAAGACGTCAGCATAACAGGTGCCACAACAGCGAAGAGAATGTATGGCGCGCGTGGATGGGTGCTCCACCACAACACCGATATATGGAGGACAACCGGAGCTGTCGACAACAACACTGTCGGTGTATGGCCAACATGCAACGCTTGGTTCTGCTCACATCTCTGGGACCGCTATCTATTCTCTGGCGACAAGAACTACCTGGCATCCGTCTACCCCATTATGAAGGGTGCGGCACAGTTCTTTCAGGACTTCCTGGTCGAGGATCCTAACACACACTATATGGTCGTCTGCCCCAGCAACTCACCCGAAAACCATCCAGGCATAGGGAAGTACACGGACAGCAAGGGGAAGGAAAATGCAATAGCACTCTTCGGAGGCATAGCCATGGATAACGAGATGGTTTATGATCTTTTGAAGAACACCGCGTTAGCTGCCAATGCCCTCGGGACGGATGCAGCCTTCGCCGACTCCCTCAACGTCCTGAAGTCCCGCATAACGCCATGGAAAATAGGCAAGTACGGACAAGTGCAGGAATGGCAAGAGGACTGGGACAACGAGAATTCAGGACACCGTCACTTATCACATCTTTGGGGTGCTTTCCCAGGCTCACAAGTATCACCATACATGAACCCCACACTCTTCCAAGGGGTTAGAAAAAGCCTCGTCGGACGCGGCGACGGTGCCAGGGGATGGTCAATGGGGTGGAAGGAAGCCATGTGGGCCCGCATGCTCGACGGCGACCATGCCTTAAAGATTCTAAAGAACCAATTAGTGCTGCTCGACCCGAACGTAACCATAGCAGCGTCAGAAGGTGGCTCTTATGCCAACATGTTCGATGCACATCCCCCATTCCAGATTGACGGCAATTTCGGAGCAACAGCGGCAATAGCTGAGATGCTTCTGCAGTCGCACGCCGGATTTTTACATCTGCTGCCTGCTCTGCCAACAGAATGGAAGGAAGAAGGAAGGGTGAAGGGATTACGTGCCCGTGGAGGTTTCGTCATAACCGACCTCACATGGCATAATGGCGATATAGAGAGGGTAACCATCCGTTCTACCGTCGGCGGGAACCTGCGTCTGCGCACTGCCACACAACTAAAGAACAGTGATGGAACAGAGCTAAAAGCAGCTACAGGCGAGAACAGCAATCCCTTGATGCAGCCCTACAATATTCCCGACCCAATAGTGAAGGACATGAGAAAGATTCCTGAAACAAAACTTCCGGCTACATGGCTATATGACATTCCTACTACCGCCGGCGAGGAGATAACACTCATAAACGAAACAACAGACGGAATAAAGGACATCTATAAGAAAGAAGCTTCAGAGCTTAATGCTGACAGCAAGATGTATAACGTCGCCGGACAACAAGTCAGCAGCTCATATAGTGGAATAGTCATTCAGAACGGCAAGAAATTCATCAAGTTCTAAATACGTACTATCAATTACTTCAAATGCAGAAAACTTCAATTCTACTTCACATACTGGCAGTAGGCCTTCTGTTGATAAGCATGAGGGCTACTGCCAATGTGACGGAAAACAACAAGAACATTCTCTGGTACCTCCGGCCGGCAAGCTACTGGGAGGAGGCACTGCCGTTAGGCAACGGACGGTTGGGAGTGATGCACTCCGGAGGCATTGCCGTCGACACCCTCCAGCTCAACGAGGACACCTTCTGGGACTGTGGTCCGAACAGGAACTACAACCCCAATGCATTGGGAGTGCTCAAGCAGGTCCGCGACAGCATATTCGCCCACAGATATGCAGCCGTGCAGGACCTGGCGGTAAGCAACTTCAACTCGCCCACATCACAGGGTGCGGCTTACAGGGCTGGCGGCGTGCTGCTCATCGGCTTCCCAGGACAGCAGTTCAACAACAGGGAAGAGGGGCGGACTGCCAATGCCAAGGACGCAAGGGGCTACAAGCGGATGCTGGATATGAACACCGCAACAAGCACGGTTACATATAATGTGGGAGGGACGACATACAAGCGGACAGTGTTCACATCCTTTGCCGACAACGTCGTCATCATCAGGCTGGAAGCGTCAAGACGGGGAATGCTTGACTTCACCCTTGCCTACACAGGATGCAACAAGACCAATGGTGAGGTTCTCACCTCCAACCAGCTCTATGACAGCCGGACAATAAAGGCGACAATGGGCCCGGCAGAAAGGCAGACGGAGCATGTCGACAACAAGCTCAACCTCTGCACAATGATAAGGATAGCCGACTGTGACGGGAAAATCACAAGCTCAACCGTCAATATCGCCAGCCACGGCACTGCCGGAAAGACCGCCAATGCTCCACAGCTCATGGTAAAGGGTGCCACCAGTGCTACCATCGTGGTCTCACAGGCCACAAACTTCAAGCACTATGACGACGTTAGTGGTGATGCCTTTGCATCGGCACTGAGCTTTCTCGAGGACTTCATTGCCAAGAAGAAGGACTTCCGGACGGCCCTCGCCGACCATGTGGCAACATACAGCAGGCAGTTTGCCCGTGTCGACCTGGACTTAGGGCACAACAAGGACCAAGAGCTAAAGGATACCGAGGAACGGATAAGAGACTTCCACACCACCATCGACCCACAGCTTGCCGCCCTCTACTTCCAGTTCGGACGCTACCTGCTCATCTCATCATCACAGCCGGGCACGGAGCCAGCCAACCTGCAAGGTATCTGGAACCCCGATGCACGCCAATACCCTGCCTGGGACTCAAAATACACCACCAACATCAACGTCGAGATGAACTACTGGCCGGCGGAAGTAACAAACCTTCCGGAATGCCATGAGCCGTTCATCCAGCTCGTCAAGGATGTAAGCATCACGGGAGCCGAGACTGCAAGGAAGATGTATGGCGCGCGAGGATGGACGCTGCACCACAACACCGACATATGGCGGACCACAGGGCCCGTCGACAGGCTGACCGTCAGCATATGGCCGACAGCAAACGCATGGCTGTGCCAGCACCTCTGGGAGCGTTATCTCTACTCAGGCGACAGGCAATACCTCGCCTCCGTCTACCCCGTCATGAAGGGGGCCTCCGAGTTCTATCAGGATTTCCTCGTCGAGGACCCTAACACCCACTACATGGTCGTGTGCCCGAGCAACTCGCCGGAGAACAATCCCGGAATAGGAAAATACAAGGACAGTAACGGCAAGGACAGAGCCATAGGGCTCTTCGGCGGCATAGCCATGGACAATGAGATGGTCTATGACCTTCTGAGGAGCACCGCCCTGGCTGCCCGCACCCTCGGCACGGACACTGCCTTCGCCGACTCCCTCGATGTCCTGAAGGCACACCTAACGCCGTGGAGGATAGGCAAGTACGGACAAGTGCAGGAATGGCAGG
>SAMEA3663053__coassemble_214_pt1 | contig 22961 bp, 19 predicted proteins | sample SAMEA3663053__metabat2_low_PE_016 | metagenome-assembled genome bin SAMEA3663053 (sample SAMEA3663053) | pig gut metagenome | biome: pig gut; feature: pig-associated habitat; material: faeces | place: France | collected 2012 | reverse complement strand
TTTGCGTTGTAAAAGCTATCCTTTTGCGTTGCAGAAGCTATCCTTTTGCACTGTAAAAGCTATCCTTTTGCAAGTCTTCTGATTATCAGATAGTGACAACGGTATCTCTGTGACGTTGAAATGTCAGCCAATATTACTTCTTTTGAAATAAAAAATATCCGCAATTATCTATACGAAATCCGTCAGGTATTGTCTGACGCTGACGTCGTTTAGATAATTGCGGATTAACATATTATGATAGCCGCGCCGCTGCAAGGCGGTGCTCAGCTTACTGGTGTTGCTCGCGAAGGAGGTCGTTGACCGTCTTTACCGGGTTGAAGGTAGATAGGGGAACTTCCACGAAGACCGTATTCCAGTCGCTCATCGACCCATTCCACAGTCCCGGGAGCTCCAGGGCCTTCAAGTCGCGGCCGTTCTTGCTCTTGGAGGATATGAAGCCGGTAGTCTTGTCAACATAGTCCGGAAGGTTGAAATGCTTGCCCTTGTAGTCCTTTGTAGCGCAGACAAGGTCAACTGGATTGAAGTGAGTGCCCTGCTTGAACATGCGGACATACTCCTCGTTGTTCTGGTCAATCTGGCTGGACTCCAAGATTTGCAGGCTTATCGTGCCATCCTGGTTGTAGGTAAGGAACGGACCTCCGCCGGGTTCGCCAACATTCTTCACCATTCCGCAGACACGCATCGGGCGGTTGAGCTTCTTTCTGAGGTATATTACCAAGTCGGCATCCTCCAGCTCCTTGATGTCCGGCTTGCGGCAACACAGGTCGCGCTGAAGGAAGCGGATGATTTCTTCCAGCTTATCGTGATTATACGTGCCGCTGTCAAGGATACGGAGATATTCGAACGTCTTCTTCTGTAAGGTAACGAGCACTCCAGCTATAAGCTGCTTGTAGGTTACGGTGTCGCCTTTGAGTCTGTCGGGCACCACATTGTCTATATTTTTTATGAACACTACGTCGGCATCAATCTCATTGAGGTTCTCAATAAGCGCACCATGACCGCCCGGACGGAACAGCAGTGAGCCGTCGTCGTTGCGGAACGGAGTGTTGTCGGGGTTGACGGCGACGGTATCCGTGCTGGGCTTCTGCTCTGAGAACGTTATGTCATACTTCACACCGAAGTGCTTCTCATATTTGTCTGCTTTCTCGGCGACCTTCGCCTTGAAGAGGTCCATGTGCTCATGGCTGACCGTGAAGTGCACGTGAGCCTCGCCGTTGGAGCTTGCATACATTGCTGCTTCCACGAGATGCTCCTCCATTGGCGTGCGGGCTCCGTCCTTATAACTGTGGAAGAGGAGCAGACCCTTTGGAAGCTGCCCGTAGTTAAGACCTTCGGCATTGAGCATGTTGGCGACGATAGCCTTGTACTCGCCTGCCTCCAGCATTTCCTTCAGACTCTTGCCGTTATTCTGTTTACACTTGTCGCAGAGGGCTTTGTGGAAAGCGAACTTTTTGATTCCGGCGAAGAACTCCTTCTCAAAATCGGTCTCTGGCTCGTCATGGTCGCCATTGAGAAAGGCGAACATGTTCTTGAACATGCGGCTGGCGGCTCCGCTGGCGGGGACGAACTTCACTATGCGATGGCCTTCCTCCTTATAGTCCTGCCATGCCTTAATGTACTCGTCGCGCTCTTCGGCTGTAGGTGCCAGAATGCCTTTGCCCACGGCAGCGGCACCTTCAAGCTTCAGGAATGGAAAACCAGTCTTGAACTGCTCGAACTCTTCTTTTAGCTTCTCCTCAGAGATGCCCTTCTGGGCAATCTGTTTCTTGTCTTTGTCTGATAACATATTAAATTGTATTAGGTTTTACTATTTATTCAGCAAAAGTACACAAAATCTTTAAAATAACAAAAACTTATGCTTTAAATCGGAAAAAATATATAACTTTGTAATCATTAAGAATAGCACGCTCTAAGATATGGATGACAAACTGATTTTTACCGAGGAAGAATCCAAGACTGCACAAGCACTTTGGTCCGAGCTGAACGACAAGCTGGAGGGAATGCTCCAAAGCGATGACGGCAAGCGCCTTCGGGCTACTCTCGAGAAAGCTGCCGAGAACGGGAAGCTCGAACGCGATGCCTTCGGGCTCAATCCTATTGTCAATGCCTTGCAGACGGCAAAGATTGCCATCGAGGACATTGGGCTGCGGCGCGACGGCGTTATGGCAATCATGCTCCATGACCTTGTGCAGGGAGGGTATCTGACGCTTGAGGATGTAGAAAAGGAGTATGGTACGGGTGTGAAGACCATCATTCACGGGTTGGTGAAGATACAGGAACTTTACAAGAAGAACCCTAAGATAGAGAGTGAGAACTTCCGGAACCTGCTGCTGAGCTTTGCCGAGGACATGCGTGTTATTCTGATAATGATTGCCGACCGCGTGAACCTCATGAGGCAGATACGTGATACTCCTAACGAGGAGGCACGCCATGAAGTGTCGGAGGAGGCAAGTTATCTCTATGCGCCGCTTGCCCACAAGTTGGGACTGTATCAGCTGAAGAGTGAGCTTGAGGACTTGAGTCTCAAATATTTGGAGCATGACGCTTACTATGAGATAAAGGAGGACCTCAACGCCACCAAGCGTGCACGCGATGCATATATAGAAAGGTTCATAGGACCTGTGAAGGAGCACCTGGAGGCGGCTGGACTGAAGTTCCATATCAAGGGACGCACGAAGAGCATCCATTCCATATGGCAGAAGATGAAGAAGCAGCATTGCGGCTTCAATGGCATCTATGACCTCTTCGCCATAAGGATTATCCTGGATTCGCCACCTGAGAAGGAGAAAATGCAGTGCTGGCAGGTCTATTCCATCATTACTGACATGTACCAGCCAAATCCAAAGCGCCTGCGCGACTGGCTCTCCGTACCGAAATCGAACGGCTATGAGAGCCTTCACATCACTGTGCTTGGTCCTGAGAACAAATGGGTGGAGGTCCAGATACGTACCGAAAGGATGGACGAGATAGCCGAGCACGGACTCGCCGCGCACTGGCGCTACAAAGGAATAAAGGCTGAGGGCGGTCTTGACGATTGGCTTGCAAGCATCCGCTCTGCTCTTGAGGCAGGCAACGACCTTGAGGTTATGGACCAGTTTAAGAGTGAACTCTACGACAAGGAAATCTATGTCTTCACGCCAAAGGGGGATCTGCTGAAGTTCCCGAAGGGAGCCACGGTGCTCGACTTCGCCTATCACATCCATTCCAAGATTGGAAATACATGTGTTGGAGGAAAAATCAATGGAAAGAACGTCAGCCTGAGAACACAGCTTCAGAGTGGCGACACTGTTGAGATAAACACGTCAGCCCATCAGCAGCCAAAGCTCGAATGGCTGAAGATTGTCAAGAGTTCACGTGCCAAAGGGAAGATCCGCCTTGCCTTGAAGGAAGCGCAGGTTAAGAACGGCACCTATGCCAAGGAGATGCTTGAGCGCCGGTTGAAGAACCGGAAGATAGAGATCGAGGATGGCGTGATGGCACATGTCATAAAGCAGATGGGATTCAAGGAGGCTAGCGAGTTCTACCAGAGTCTGGCAGAAGACAAGCTTGACGTCAACAACATCATTGACAAATACCAGGAGGTCTACAACCATGACCACAATCTTGGTGAGACGAAGACAGCCGAAAGCGCGCAGAACTTTGAATATGAGAATCCTGGTGAGGAGATTGCGCGTAACGAGGATGTGCTGGTCATCGACAAGAACCTCAAAGGTATCGACTTCTCGCTTGCCAAGTGCTGTCATCCCATCTATGGCGACCCTGTCTTCGGGTTCGTTACTGTCAACGGCGGAATAAAAATTCATAGGACCGATTGCCCGAATGCACCGGAGCTAAGGAAGCGATTCGGCTATCGCATAGTGAAGGCACGCTGGAGCGGAAAGGGACAGAGCCAGTATGCCATTACGCTGCGCATTATTGGCAATGATGACATAGGCATCGTCAACAACATAACAAATGTCATATCGAAAGAGGAAAAGATTATCATGCGTTCGATAAACATTGACAGTCATGACGGTCTCTTCTCCGGCAACCTTGTAGTACTGTTGGAGGATACCTCTAAGCTCAACTCCTTGATTAAGAAGCTGAGGGTGATAAAGGGTGTCAAGGAGGTCAGAAGGTTGTGAGATGACAAGCCTGCCGTCAGGAAAGCATGTGGCTCCTGTGACTATGCGATAAAGGGAGTATATCGAATGCGCAGAAAGTTACAAATTGTTAGATTGTTACGAAAATAAGAGTTTTTAGAAAAAACTGACGCAAAATAGAAGAAATTTTGTAATTTTGCACCCTACATGGACAAAACAAATAAAATGAAACCAACAGCGATATTGCTTCTGCACTGTCCGGACCAACAGGGCATCATATCGGAAGTAACTAAGTTCATCACAGACAATAACGGTAACATTGTCTATTTGGACCAGTATGTCGACAGAGAGGATGGCATGTTCTTCATGCGCATAGAGTGGGAATTGGAGAATTTCTTGATACCTCGCGAGAAAATCGAGGACTATATCCGTACACTTTATGGACAGCGCTACGACATGACATTTCACCTGTACTTCAGCGACGTGCGTCCACGCATGGCTATATTCGTCAGCAAGATGAGCCACTGCCTTTATGACCTTCTGGCGCGCTGGAAAGCCGGTGAGTGGAATGTGGACATTCCTTGCATTGTCAGCAACCATGAGGACCTGAGGTATGTTGCCGACCAGTTCGGCATACCCTACTATGTGTGGTCTATAAAGAAAGACCACTCGAACAAGAATGAGGTAGAGGAAGCCGAGATGAAGCTGCTGAAGGAGAAGAAGGTTACGTTCATCGTGCTCGCACGCTACATGCAGATAATAAGCGACGAGATGATAAAGGCGTATCCCCACCACATTATTAATATACACCACTCGTTCCTCCCTGCTTTTGTCGGCGCACGGCCTTACCATCAGGCTTGGGAACGTGGCGTGAAGATTATCGGCGCGACAAGCCACTATGTGACGGCCGAACTCGATGCCGGGCCTATCATTGAGCAGGATGTCATGAGGGTGAGCCATAAGGACACGCCTGCCAGCTTGGTGCTGAAAGGCAAGGACCTGGAGAAGATCGTGCTCTCAAGGGCCGTGAAAAAGCATATAGAGAGGAAAATCCTCACTTACAACAATAAAACTATAATCTTTTCATAAGACAAAGCCGTTTGAAGACCTTTCTGAAAGGAGACCAAAGAAGGCGGTCAGAATATTAAGATGAGTGTAGCAATAGTAAAATATAACGCAGGCAACATCCGGTCGGTCGTCAATGCCCTGCATCGCTTGGGAGTAGAGCCGGTCCTTACCGATGATGCCAGTGTGCTTCGCAATGCTGACAAGATACTCTTTCCCGGACAGGGTGAGGCAAGCTCGGCAATGGCTTATCTGCGTGAGCATCGCCTCGACGAGGTTATCAAGGGACTGACACAGCCGGTCCTTGGCATTTGCATTGGACAGCAGTTGCTATGCAGGCACTCTGAGGAAGGCGATACCGGCTGTCTGGGCATCTTCGATGTCGATGTCTACCGCTTCCATCCCACACGTCATGAGGACAAGGTTCCGGCAATGGGGTGGCAGGAAGTACGACCGACGGAAGCTTCTCTTGCGCTATCCAATGAAGACGGAGCCAGTAGGGAAGATGACCTTAACCGACAGGCATGTGCAAGCGGAAACAAGAGTTTGTTCCGTGGAAATGTGCTCAATGCAGAAGGAGGTTGCCAAGCCGATTATTTCTACTTCGTCCACAGCTACTATGTGCCGCTATGCAAGTGGACGATAGCTGAGGCCGACTATATTCTGCCATATTCTGCCGCACTGCATAAGGATAACTTCTGGTCGACACAATTCCACCCTGAGAAAAGTGGCAAGGCAGGTGAACAACTTCTAAAAAACTTCTTAGCACTATGATAGAGATTATTCCAGCCATAGACTTGATTGACGGCAAGTGTGTAAGGCTCACCAAGGGTGATTACAATAGCAAGAAGGTCTATAATGACGACCCTGTGGCTCAGGCTAAGGAGTTTGAGCGGCAGGGATTCCGGCGGCTCCATGTCGTCGACTTGGATGGTGCTAAATCGAAACACATCGTCAACGATGCCGTACTGCGGAAGATAACCGATGCCACGGGACTGAAGGTGGACTTCGGGGGTGGAATAAAGACTGATGAGGATATCAGAAAAGCGTTTGCAGCTGGGGCTTCCATGGTTACCATTGGCAGCATTGCCGTTACCCATCCTGAACTTTTCATCGAATGGCTCAATCGCTATGGGACCGACAGGCTTATTCTAGGAGCTGACGTGAGAAACGGAAAGGTGAGCATCAATGGATGGAAGGAGGATTCCTCCGAGGAGCTGTTGCCATTCTTAAGAAAATATGTTGAGGCAGGGGTGAAAAACGTCCTATGTACAGACATAAGTAAGGATGGAACATTGCAGGGACCTGCCATAGAACTCTACAAGCAGATCATGGAGGAGTATCCTCACCTTAACCTGATAGCCTCAGGGGGCGTGTCGAGCAATGAGGATCTTTCCGGGCTTGAGAAGGATGGTATTCCATCGGCAATCGTTGGCAAGGCATGGTATGAAGGACGTATATCGGCGGAGAAATGCCGCGACCTCATGGGCTTTAAGGCTAACAGGGGACTTGCCAAAAGGATAATACCTTGTCTGGACGTTAAGAATGGGGAAACCGTAAAGGGCACCAACTTTGTTAATCTAAGAAGTGCCGGAGACCCTGTAGAACTGGGTAAATTGTATTCCGACTCGGGGGCTGATGAACTGGTTTTCCTCGACATTACCGCCAGCTTTGAGGGACGCAAGACCTTTACCGACATGGTTGAAAGGGTGGCAAGGGAAATAAACATACCGTTTACCGTAGGTGGAGGCATTAATGAGTTGTCCGATGTCAAACGCCTCCTTGATGCTGGAGCCGACAAGGTCAGTGTCAACTCGGCTGCCATCCGACGCCCTGAACTCATTAATGAAATCGCTGGCGAATATGGCTCCCAGGTCTGCGTTTGCGCTATTGATGCGAGAAATGATGCCGACGGATGGCACTGCTACGTCAAGGGAGGGCGCGAGCGAGTGGAGCTCGGACTCTTTGACTGGGCACGAGAGGTTGCAGACCGTGGTGCAGGAGAAATACTCTTCACGTCAATGGATCATGATGGTGTAAAGAATGGATTTGCCAATGAGGCTCTGGCTCGTTTAGCCGAGGAAGTGCCGATACCTATAATAGCAAGTGGCGGGGCGGGAAAGAAGGAGCATTTCCGCGATGCTTTCGTCAAAGGAAAGGCTGATGCTGCACTGGCTGCAAGCGTCTTCCACTTTGGAGAGGTAAAGATACCGGAGTTGAAGGAGTATCTCCGCAACGAAGGGATAAATGTAAGAATATAATTGTGTCATCAAACATCCTTCCTTGGGGAGGACTTTGTGAGGAATATATATGGAAATAGATTTCAATAAGATGGACGGTCTGGTTCCGGCTATCATACAGGATGCAAAGACAAAAAATGTTCTTATGCTGGGTTTCATGAATGAGGAAGCCTATAAGAAGACGATTGATACGGGGAAGGTTACTTTCTGGAGCCGATCGCGCAAATGCCTGTGGACAAAAGGCGAGACTTCGGGAAACTTCCTCAATCTTGTCAGCATAAAGAATGACTGCGACAATGATACGCTTCTCGTGCGGGTAAATCCTGTCGGACCGGTATGTCATAAGGGCACTGACACGTGTTGGGCTGAAGATAATGTCTATGAGCCTGTGAGTTTCCTTTCGGAATTGCAGGACTTTATTGACAAGCGCAAAAAGGAGATGCCAGAGAACAGCTACACCACAGCTCTCTTTAAGAAAGGTACTAAAAGGATTGCCCAGAAGGTTGGGGAGGAAGCACTTGAAACGGTCATAGAAGCTGTCTCTGGTACTAACGAGAAGGTTATCTATGAAGCCTCCGACCTTATGTATCATCTTATTGTTCTCCTCGCAGACAAGGGTCTCAGCATCAATGATGTGGCTCTGGAACTACTCAAGCGCCATAATCCTGACTGGGATAAGGACCGGCGCATAGCAAAGGCTAACGGAACATACAAGCGATAGGCGGCTTACGTAAAAGCATCTAATATACGTCATAGATGTGTATGGATGTCGCGTCTGGAAAAGTCAATCCAAACATAAAGAAAATAAAAAAATGCTCATCGATTATAAAAAAGTAAACATATACCAGGACGAGAAACTTATCCTTAAGGACATAGACTTGCAAGCCAATGATGGCGATTTCATCTACCTCATCGGAAAGGTTGGGTCTGGAAAGAGTTCTCTGCTCAAAACATTATACTGTGAGCTCGACGTAGACCCGCAGGACCGCGAAAGGGCAATGGTCTTGGACAACGACATCGCTACTATAAAGCGCAAGCAGATCCCGGCTCTGCGCAAGCAGCTGGGAATTATATTCCAGGACTTCCAGCTTCTTCACGACCGCACGGTCTATCAAAATCTGAGGTTCGTGCTAAAGGCGACAGGATGGAAGGACAAGGGCGAGATTGACAAGCGCATAAGTCAGGTCCTCGAAGAGGTGGGAATGACGGACAAACGAGACAAGATGCCCCATGAGCTTTCGGGTGGCGAACAGCAGCGCATAGCCATTGCCAGAGCTATCCTGAACAAGCCAAAGATAATTATCGCAGATGAACCTACGGGGAATCTTGATCCGGAGACGGCATCGATGATTGTCAGCATGTTGCGTAAGCAGTGTGAGACCGGAACGGCGGTTATTATGTCTACACACAACATTACATTGCTTAGCAAGTTCCCGGGAACAGTCTACAGATGTCATAAGGGCTCCTTCACTAATGTTACTGACGAGTTCTTTGGTGAGCCGGACGTTGTCAGCTCAAACCATATTGAAGACGAAGAAGAGGATGACGACAGCATAATCCTTGGGGAAATTGTAGAAGAAAACAATACTGAAGATAAAGAACAATAATAGAAATAATCTAAAAATACGCCATATTATGAAGGTAATGAAATTCGGCGGCACCTCAGTAGGTACTCCGCAACGCATGAAAGAAGTGGCAAAACTCATCACAAAGTCAGGTGAGCCAACATTTGTTGTACTCTCTGCCATGAGCGGTACCACCAACTCGCTGATTGAGATCAGCAATTATCTGTTTAAGAAGAACCCCGAAGGTGCCAACGAGGTTATCAACACTCTTGAGAACAAGTACCTCAAGCACGTGGAGGAACTGTTCTCTACAGATGAATATAAGGAGAAGACACGTCAGTTCCTGACGGAGGAATTCAATTATCTTCGGAGCTTCACAAAGGACCTTTTCACTTCGTTCGAAGCAAAGAGCATAGTGGCACAAGGGGAAATAATCAGCACTAACATGATGGTCAACTATCTGCTTGAAAGTGGGACGAAGGCGATCCTGCTGAACTCGCTCGACTTCATGCGGACTGACAAGAACTCTGAGCCTGACACTCAATATATCAAGGAGAAACTCACGGGCATCCTCAATGACAACAAGGGCTATCAGATTTACATAGCTCAGGGATTTATATGCCGGAATGCCTATGGAGAGGTCGACAACTTAAAGCGTGGAGGAAGCGACTATACTGCTTCTCTGGTTGGTGCGGCTTTTGGAGCTGACGAAATTCAGATATGGACCGACATCGACGGTATGCACAATAACGATCCGAGGGTAGTCGACAAGACTGAGGCTGTGCACCAACTGAATTTCGAGGAGGCTTCTGAGCTGGCTTACTTCGGTGCGAAGATTCTGCATCCTACATGTGTGCAGCCTGCAAAATATGCGGGAATACCCGTGAGGTTGAAGAATACCATGGATCCGGAAGCTGAAGGAACAATAATAGATAATGTGCTGGTTCGCGGAAAAATCAAGGCAGTGGCCGCAAAAGACAATATCACGGCTATAAAGATTAAGTCGAGCCGGATGTTGGGAGCCAGTGGATTCCTACGCAAGGTCTTTGAAATCTTCGAAAGCTATCAGACATCCATTGACATGATTGCCACATCGGAGGTGGGCGTTTCTATGACTATTGATGATGACAGTCATCTGCATGAGATTGTTGACGAACTGAAAAAGTATGGAACGGTTACCGTTGACGTTGACATGTGCATTATTTGTGTCGTGGGCGACCTTGACTGGAGCAATCTCGGCTTTGAGACCCTCGCCACGGATGCTATGAAGGATATTCCGGTGAGAATGATTTCATATGGTGGCAGCAACTATAATATATCTTTCCTCATACGCGGCGCCGACAAGAAACATGCGCTTCAAAGCCTCAGCGACAAACTCTTTAACCAGGAGTCTTAATAGGGTAGAGGGTGATAATACGAGATAGAAGAATGCGTAAAGAAACACAGACACGTAAACAATTCCAAAAAGATGAAAGGTAAATTCCCGATAGATAGATTTCAGGAGGTAGAGACACCATTCTACTACTATGACACGGCTCTGCTGCGCCAGACGCTCCAAACAATTAATGAGGAGGCGGGCAAGCATGATGGATTCGTTGTGCACTACGCCATCAAGGCCAATGCCAATCCCAAGGTCCTGCGCATAATCAGCCAGGCAGGACTTGGTGCCGACTGCGTTAGTGGCGGAGAGATTAGGAGATGTCTCGACAATGGGTTTCAGGCTAAGAAGATAGTCTATGCCGGTGTGGGCAAGGCGGACTGGGAGATAAACCTCGGACTGGACAGGAATATCTTCTGCTTCAACGTTGAAAGTATCGCAGAGCTTGAGGTTATCAACGAACTGGCAAAGAAAAAAGGCAAGGTCGCACGGATTTGCTTCCGCATCAATCCTGACGTAGGAGCTCATACGAATGCGAAAATCACCACGGGCCTGGCTGAGAACAAGTTCGGAATAGCCATGCAGGATATGCTTCCTGCTATTGATGAAGCGGCTAAGATGTCGAACATCGAGTTCATTGGATTGCATTTCCATATAGGCTCACAGATTCTTGACATGGGAGACTTTGAAGCTCTCTGTAACAGGATAAACGACATTCAGGATGAGTTGGAGAAGAAGCACATCCGTGTGGAGAATATAAATGTAGGCGGAGGCTTGGGAATAGACTACCAGCATCCTAACCGTGTGCCAATACCCGATTTTAAGGATTATTTCGACACCTATGCCCGCCATCTGAAGCTTCGCCCTGGACAAAAGCTTCACTTCGAGCTTGGACGCGCTGTAGTAGGACAAATGGGCTCGCTTATTACCCGTTGTCTGTATGTCAAGCAGGGTACCGCGAAACAGTTCGTCATCGTTGATGCGGGAATGACTGACCTCATTCGTCCAGCTCTCTATCAAGCATACCACAAGATAGAGAATATCACAAGCGATGAGAAGACCGCCACCTATGATGTAGTGGGACCAATTTGTGAGTCGAGCGATGTCTTTGCCAAGGCGGTGGATCTTAACACGACTCACCGTGGCGATCTGTTGGCAGTCCGCTCTGCTGGTGCTTATGGAGAAATTATGGCAAGTCAATACAATTGCCGTAAGCTTCCTGAGGGATATATCACTGAAGATTTAATAGAAGAATGATTAGTCTTGACAACACAACATTAGTATTTGGCATCATAGTACTGCTCTTAGCTCTTATAACACCTTGGATAAACATATTTGTTAGGCGTCCGAAAGTTGAATGGAGCGGGCAGCCAGACGATGGGGAAGATGCGCCGGCGGACGACAAGGCAGAAAGTGCTGTTTCTGAGCAGACACTGCCGCCAATAAGCATAGTGATTACGCCACATGAAAACGCCATGGAGTTAGAAGAGAACCTGCCGTTATTCCTCAATCAAGACTATCCCTCAGACTTTAAGGTTATTGTTGTGGCATGGAAAAGCGATTCTGAAGACGAGGACGTGCTAAAGCGTTACAGCTCTAATCCGCATCTGTATACGACATACATACCTGACAGCTCGCGTTATATGAGCAGGAAGAAGCTCGCCATAACCATTGGCGTGAAGGCGGCAAAGACCGAATGGATTGTAATGACCGACATTACTTGTCGTCCGGACAGCGAGCAGTGGCTTCGCACTTTAGCCGGTAAATGCGCAGAAGGCAATAACCTTGTTATTGGCTATACGCGTTATGACAGCGAGACATCCGACTATCGACGGTTCGAACGGTTGGTGGATGCTTTTTATCTCATGCGCGAGACCAAGAGGGGTAAGACCTATCGTTGCGACAGCAGGTGCCTGGCTTTCAGAAAGAGCGATTTCGTTAAGGAAGAAGGCTTCCGTGGCAACTTGAAATATCTTCGTGGAGAATATGACTTCATGGCTAACAAATATGCGAAGCCAATGTCGGTAGCTCTGGTTACTGATCCTAACGCTTGGATGACCGAAGAGGAACCTACCAACAAGCAATGGCGTAACCGCATCCTCTTCTACATAGAGAATCGCAAGCACCTGGAGCATTCTGTCAGACATCGTATACCCGTTGTCATTGATCAGGTCCTTCTGCACATAAACTGGTTGGCGATTATCGCGGCGGCGGTGTTTGCATTGCTAACACAACGCTGGATGTTATTGGCGGCTGCAGGACTGGCTCTGCTCCTATCGATTATAATACGCACTGCCATAGCATCGAGGGCATACGGCGAATGGGATGCTGATGTACCGGCATGGAAGACGGTGTTCTATGAGACAGGTATGTTATGGCACGGCCTTCTTTTCAGGCTGCGCTATGCAATGGCTGATAAAAACGACTTCATTAGTCATAAGATATGAAAATACTTCACTACATATCGCAAATTAAAAACGACGACATCCTGAGTGATTACGTCTGTCATCTGACAGACGCACTCAGGGATGTTGCCGATGTATATGTAGCTACATATGACAACGATATACAGCAGAAAATAGATGAGAGTGCGCCCGACATTGTCCATATTCACGGTGCATGGGATCGCTATGCTTACAGGCTGATGAAAGTTGCGGCAAGCCAGGGCTATGCCGTCGTCATCTCACCTCACGGGGAGATTGGCACCTATCCGATGATGCATGAACAGAGATGGGCCAAATCCATAAAGAATGCAGATTACCAGCGATGGATGATCAAGCATTCGGAGGCTCTCCTGGTTACGAGCGATGACGAGCGCGCTGCTTTGGAGTCCCTTGGCTGGCAAAAGAGGATAGATGTCATCAAGCCTTCTATACTGGACAGTACTGTCTCAGACAGACAGATGGCTGATGAGATGATGATCTTCTACACCAAGGTGATAGACACCCGTTATAGGGCGTTGATGACTGATAGCGAGAAAGAGGCTGTGCGTTCGCTTGTTCACGTCGGAATGGCACACGACGAGACCATGCCACTCCTTGATAGCGACCGCATACTTACCCTTAGGGGACTGAGCCCTACAGAATGGAGGCGCATACTCCTGTATGGTGATGACGAGGATCTGCGCCTGATTATCGATAAGGCTGCGGAGCGGCTGCAACTTGCCATTCCTTCTATTGATACGAGCAAGATAAGCAGATATCCGTCAGACCTTCCAAAGATGATGGGCTATCTGCCGTCTGACCGGATTATAGGTGGTTATAAGATTATGACCAGGAAATTTGGCGAAGTTACCGAAAACGATTCTGAAGAGCTCCAGCAACTGACCGCCATGCTTATAAATGCGCGTACATTGTTGAAGAAGCGGCAGATGAGCATGCGTCATCTTGCCGAACTTTATGATGAGGTAAAGTATGTCGACTATGATGAAACACGCTTTGTTGAGATTACCAAAGAGATGAAGCTTAACAAGTTCTTAAGACGGTTATTACAAGTAATGGCTGATGAGGCTTACCTGGAAGAAGGATTCATGCCCGATAAGCCGTTGGATGATAGCTCATCAAGGAAGATAAGCCGTCAGTTCATCTGACAACTTAACCGTATACTAACGCGTTAATGACATCTCTTGTTCAAGACAAACCTTTTACCAAAAACAAAAACTACAACAGACTACTAAGATGACCAACCAAGACAACAAATTAGGAGAGGAGAAACTGCGGTATCTTGAATTGCTTTCCAAATCCTTTCCGACAATGATGAAGGCAAGTACCGAAATTATCAATCTTAAGGCGATACTGAACCTTCCAAAGGGTACTGAGCATTTCCTTGCTGACATCCATGGCGAATATGAGGCCTTCCAGCATGTATTGAAGAACGCGTCAGGTAATATAAAGCGAAAAGTCAATGAGCTGTTCGGCAATACATTACGTGAGACGGAGAAGCGCGAGCTTTGTACGCTAATCTATTATCCAGAACAGAAGCTGCAACTTGTAAAGGAGACAGAGCCAGACATGGACGATTGGTACCATATAACCATTCATCATTTGGTGCTGGTTTGTCGTGATGTGTCCAGCAAGTACACACGATCAAAAGTAAGAAAGAACCTGCCTGAGGATTTCTCCTATATAATACAGGAGTTGCTTCATGAGCGTACCGACGATAAGGACAAAAGTGATTATGTCAGCGCAATAATAGGGACTATAATCACTACTGGTTGCGCCGACAACTTTATCATCGCAATATGCAAGGTCATTCAGCGGCTGGTCATTGATCAATTGCACATCCTTGGCGACATCTACGACCGAGGGCCAGGGGCACACATAGTCATGGATACGCTTTGCAACTACCATAGCTGGGATATACAATGGGGAAATCATGATATTCTCTGGATGGGAGCTGCCGCCGGAAACAAGGCTTGTATATGCAATGTCATCCGTATCGCCTTGCGATACGGCAATATGGCAACGCTGGAAGATGGATATGGCATAAACCTAATTCCCTTGGCTACTTTCGCTATGGAGGCCTATAAGGATGACCCTTGCCCGGAGTTCATGCCCAAGTCAACTTTTGGAAACGACCTTTCCGACAAGCTGCGGGGGCTTAACGCACAAATGCACAAGGCCATAAGCATTATCCAGTTCAAGCTTGAGGGGCAGCTCTATGAGAAGTACCACAGTTGGAATATGAGGGACAGGGAGTTGTTGAAAGCAATTGATTATGGAGAAGGAACATGCGATATAGAAGGAAAAACATACAGGATGACATCATGCCACTTCCCGACAATTGACCCGTCCAATCCTAACAGCCTTACGAAAGAAGAGAAATTGGTCATTGACAAGTTGTGCCATTCATTCCTGATTAGCGAGAAACTGCAAAACCATATCAAGGCATTATTGGTCCACGGATGTATGTACCGCATTGTCAACAACAACCTTCTGTTCCATGCCTCCGTCCCCCTTAATGCCGATGGAAGCTTGAAGGAGGTAGAGATTGCACCTGGACGTCGATATAAGGGTAAAGAGCTCTTTCACAACATAGGAATGTTAATCCGCACGGCTTTTGCCAATGATGCGAATGAGGAGGAGAGCGACTATGCGCGCGACTTCTTCCTCTATTTGTGGTGCGGTCCTGATTCTCCGTTGTTCGACAAGAGTAAGATGGCTACTTTTGAACGTTATTTCATAAGGGAGAAAGAAACTCATGACGAAAAGAAGGGCAACTACTTCCTGCTTAGGGATAATGAGAATGTTGTCGACAGCATAATGGACGCATTCGGCATGAAAGGCAACAACCGCCACATCATAAACGGTCATGTGCCAGTCAGGGCGGTAAAGGGTGAGAGCCCTATAAAGGCTGACGGCAAGCTCATGGTTATCGATGGCGGTTTCTCTCGCGCATACCACAAGGACACCGGCATAGCCGGCTATACGCTCATCTACCACAGCCGCGGCTTCCAACTTGTCCAACATGAGCCGTTCACGAGTGCGGAAGAGGCCATTCGCAATGGCACTGACATCAAGGGTACCACGCAGATTGTAGAGTTCAACCAACGCCGGCTCCGCGTTGCCGATACTGACAAGGGAGATGAGCTCCGTAAACAGATAGCCGACCTTGAGGAGCTCCTTTACGCTTACCGCCATGGAATTATAACAGAAAAAGAGCAGAAAAAGGATAAATAATGCCAATACTCAAAAGGAAGTGGAAAAATATTTGTATCTTTGCACGTTGAAGAAAAGATAGCAAATGGACAATAAGAAAGCAACTCTCGAACTTGGGACGAAGCCCGTTGGGCAATTGCTGTGTCAATATGCGTTGCCGGCTATCATCGCAATGACTGCCGCCTCTTTATATAACATTATTGACCGTATGTTCATCGGACAGAAAGTAGGCGCGGAGGCTATAGCCGGATTGGCCATCACCTTTCCCTTCATGAACCTTGCAGGAGCCTTTGGAGCTGCTGTGGGAGTAGGAGCGTCAACGGCTATCAGTGTTAAGCTTGGACAGAAGGACTATGTTACTGCCGAGAACATTTTGGGCAATACCGTAACCTTGAATGTTATCATCGGTGTTGGCTTCTCCGTCATTTGCCTTATCTTTCTTGATCCTATTCTGCGCTTCTTCGGTGCCAGCGACACGACACTGCCTTACGCACGCAGCTTCATGCAGGTAATCCTTGCAGGAAATGTTTTTTCCCATATGTATTTCGGAATGAACGCAGTGCTTAGGGCTGCATCCAAACCGCGTAAGGCGATGATTGCAACCATCTTCACGGTCGTCATGAACATCCTGCTTGACGTCGTATTTATCCTTTGGTGGGGGCTGGGCATCCGTGGTGCCGCCTTCGCAACAATTATTTCCCAGATACTCGCCCTTTGCTGGCAGATGAAGCTCTTTAGTAATAAGAAGGAACTCCTCCACTTTAAGAAAGGCATTTACAAGCTAAAGTCCCAGCTTGTAAAGATGATTATATCCGTAGGCATCTCACCATTCCTTATGAATTTTTGCGCCTGCATGGTAGTGATTTTTGTCAACAACCAGCTGGTAAGATATGGCGGTGATATGGCTGTAGGCGGTTACGGCATTTCCAATTCCGTAGCGACTATCTTTGGCATGTTCATTATCGGACTTGACCAGGGCATGCAGCCTATTGCCGGATACAACTATGGCAGCCAGCAGATAGACCGCTTGATGCGAGTGCTTAACCTTGCCATCATCGCGGCTACATGTATTATGACCGTAGGCTGGATTATAGGTGAGTTCTTCCCACAATATATTGCCCGGCTCTTCACTACCGACGATGAGCTTACAAGGATGTCCATTGTCGCTACGAGATTCAATATGCTCGCCTTCCCGATAATTGGCTTTCAGATGGTAGTCACAAACTTCTTCCAGTGTATAGGTAAGGTGAAGATTAGTATTTTTCTCAGCCTTAGCCGCCAACTGCTCATCCTCGTGCCCTTGTTGGCCATCCTTCCCCATTTTTTCCTGATTAACGGTGTGTGGTATGCTTTGCCGCTTTCCGATGCCATTGCGTCAATCATAGCTTTCATCATAATGACCGCTTACGTCCGTAAGTTCAAAAGGCGTGCAGCGGCATCACCCCCAAGTCAATAATACCTATAGTATCTATAGTTTCTATAGTCCCTATAGTATCTATAATAGTCTATCAAAGTCTATAAGAAAGAAATGGATGAAAAGATAATAATCAATGTTGGCAGACAGATTGGCAGCGGAGGCCGTGTCATTGCCAAGATGCTCGCCAGTGAGTTCGGTTGTAAGTTTTACGATAAGGAACTTCTTAACCTGGCCGCAAAGGAAAGCGGATTCAGTGAGAAGTTCTTTGAGCAGAACGATGAGCAGAAAGGTTTCTTCCGAAGCCGGTTCAACATTCACATTCCCCTGCTTGGAGAGTCGAACTTCTACAAGAACAGCTTCTCCGACGAGAGCCTATATAAGTTCCAAAGCGATGCCATCCGTAAGGCCGCCGACGAGGGCAGTTGCGTTTTTGTTGGCAGGACCGCCGATTATGTGCTCCGCGACCATAAGAATGTCGTCAACATATTTATAACTGCCACTATGGATTACCGCATAAAGCAGGTTTGCAAGCGACAAGGATGCACTCGTGCTGAGGCAAGGAAACTTATAACCAAGGGCGAAAACGAGCGTGCCAGCTACTACAACTATTACACTGGCAAGCGCTGGGGGCATTCGGAGAGTTACGACCTATGCATAGACAGTGGGCATCTCGGACTTGAGGAAACCGAGAAACTCATCGCCGAATTCATCAGGAAGTGGTTCAATTTAGAGTAAATAATATATAATAATGCCTGCGTTTCACGTTATACTATATGATATACAGTGTGAAGCGCAATATAAAAGGAAACGATATGAAAACTTACTTAGTAACAGGAGCGGCAGGTTTTATTGGCTCCAATTTCATCAAATACCTGCTTTATAAGAAATACAAGGACGAGGATATCAAGGTTATCATCCTTGATGCACTTACCTATGCCGGGAACCTCGGCACCATCAAGGACGACATCGACAACAAGCGTTGCTTCTTTGTAAAGGGAGACATCCGCGACCGTCAGCTTGCCGACAAGCTCTTTGCTGAGAACGACATCGACTTCGTAGTCAATTTCGCTGCCGAGAGCCATGTGGACCGTTCTATCGAAGACCCGCAACTGTTCCTTAGCGTTAACATCCTTGGCACCCAGAACCTTCTCGATGCTGCCCGCCGTGCGTGGGTAACAGGCAAGGACGAGCAGGGCTATCCTACTTGGAAGGCCGGCAAGCGCTTCCATCAGGTTTCCACCGATGAGGTCTACGGCTCGCTTGGCGCCGACGGCTATTTCACTGAGACCACACCGGTAAGCCCGCACAGCCCTTACTCAGCCAGCAAGACGAGTGCCGACCTCTTCGTCCTGGCTTATCGCGACACCTATCACATGCCAGTAAGTATCACTCGTTGTTCTAACAACTATGGACCATATCACTTCCCGGAAAAACTCATACCGTTGATTATAAACAATATTCTTGAAGGCAAGAAGCTCCCTGTCTATGGCGAGGGCAAGAATGTGCGCGACTGGTTGTATGTGGAAGATCATTGCAAGGCAATCGACATGGTTGTCCGCAACGGCAGAGCAGGAGAAATCTACAATGTTGGCGGACATAATGAGATGCGCAACATCGATATCGTCAAGCTCACCATAAAGACTATTCATGACATGATGGAGAAGGACAAGAACCTTCGCCAGGTGCTCAAGAAAAAGGTTTATGACGCTAACGGCGACATTGATATCTCATGGATTAACGACGATCTGATAACGCATGTCGCAGACCGACTTGGTCACGACCAGCGCTACGCCATCGACCCGACGAAGATAAAGAATGAACTCGGATGGTATCCGGAAACGAAGTTTGCCGACGGCATCGTGAAGACGATTCGATGGAACCTCGACAACCAGAAGTGGATAGAAGAGGTTACTTCAGGCGATTACCAGAAGTATTACGACATAATGTACGGCAAGATTCACGGATAAGCTATGGACGACCTGTCAAAGGAGCTGCAGGATTTCCTTATCCGGCTGGGTAAGGACGAGAAATCGGTAGGCGATAAGCTGGCCGGCTACACCCGTGAGCTTGTCAACATGCTCTACTCTTCCGATGCGCAAATTCTCGAAGAGTATTACGGACTCTTCGGCAATGAGCCGCACACGCTCGGACAGCTCGCGGCCCGTTACAAGACCACACCGGACATCATGGAGAAAGGCATAGAGGCGTGTCTTCGGAAGATAGCTGTTTCTCCAGAATGGCAACAGATAAAGCCGCTGACCAAACTCAGGGCGATAAAGTTGAGATAGTAAATATGAAAAAAATACTTTTATTAGGTTCCGGTGAACTCGGAAAGGAGTTCACGATAGCGGCAAAGCGTGCCGGGCAGTACGTCATTGCCTGTGATCACTATGATGATGCGCCGGCAATGCAGGTTGCCGATGAGCGCGAGGTTGTCGATATGCTCGACGGCAATGCCCTTGAGCAATGCATAAACCGTCATAAGCCTGACATCATCGTTCCGGAGATTGAAGCCATACGTACCGAACGCCTTTTCGATTTTGAGAACCGTGGCATTCAAGTCGTACCATCGGCGCGTGCCGTCAACTACACAATGAACCGCCGTGCAATACGCGATTTGGCTGCTAGGGAGCTCGGTCTGCGCACTGCCAAGTACTTCTACGCAAAGACATTCGATGAGTTCAAGGCGGCAGCTGACGAGATAGGCTTTCCATGTGTCGTGAAGCCGCTTATGAGCTCAAGCGGACACGGTCAGAGCTACGTCCACAATGACGACGAGCTTCAGACCGCCTACAAAGATGCCATGGAAAATGGACGTGGTGATGTGAAGGAAGTCATCATCGAGGAGTTCATCGACTTCGACTCGGAGTTCACGTTGCTGACCATAACCCAGAAGAACGCTCCTACCATTTTCTGCCCGCCAATAGGGCACGTGCAGAAAGGCGGCGACTATCGTGAGAGCTGGATGCCTTATAAAATCAGTGATGAGGCTCTGAAGACAGCTCAGCACATGGCAGATGAAGTGACGAGGGCTCTGACCGGCTACGGCATTTGGGGCGTTGAGTTCTTCCTTACCAAGCAGGGTGAGGTGATCTTCTCGGAGCTCAGTCCACGTCCGCACGACACCGGAATGGTAACACTCTCACACTGCACCAACCTCAGTGAGTTTGAGCTTCATTTCCGCGCAGTCATGGGGTTGCCTATTCCTGCAATCCATTTGGAGCACTATGGCGCATCAGCCGTTGTTCTCTCACCGGTTGAGAGCAAGGAACCTCTCGACTACAACCTGCATGATGTCTGCTCGGAAGACCACGCCCGCGTCCGCATCTTCGGCAAGCCTGTCGCCCATGTGGGCCGTCGTATGGGTGTCGTTGTCTGCTATGATGAGATTGGCTCCGATATGGATGCACTCAGAGACAAGACAAAGCGCCTGGCAAAAACTGTACTGGGAACAGACCCTTACATGAAGAAATAACCGACAAGTACAATTAATCACCCAAGTATCTCCTTTATGGGAGGAACTTGGGTCTTGGATAATCCCATAACGGTAATTCCAAGTAGCCAACTTATATATATACAGTCTTAAAAGAGATAGAAATCAATGTTAGGTAAGCTCATAAAGCTAAGCAAGATAACCGACCGGCGTGGGAACCTGACCGTTGCCGAGCAGTTGAAGGACGTGCCATTCGAGATAAAGCGTGCCTACTGGGTTTATGATGTGCCCGGTGGCGAGAGCCGGGGGGGACACGCCCACAAACAGCTTTGCCAACTATTGGTAGCCATGAGTGGCAGTTTCACCGTTAACCTTGATGATGGCACCAACAGACAGAGCTACCTCCTCAACCATCCATGGGAAGGACTGCTCATAACGCCAGGCATTTGGCGTACTCTCGACGACTTCTCCACGGGAGCCGTGTGCCTTTGCCTTGCATCAGAACTTTATGAGCCTGAGGACTATATATACGATTATGACGATTTTCTCGACTATAAGGGATGTTTGAAGTAAGATCATACACCAGCGACAAGGCGGCAGAGTGGAATGCATTCGTTCATGATTCCCGGCAAGGCACATTCCTCCTGGACCGTAACTACATGGATTACCACAGCGATCGCTTTGCCGACTGCTCCCTGATGGTCTACTATAAGGATAGGCTCTTTGCTCTGCTCCCAGCCAACAGGGTCGGAAAGACTCTTTACTCCCACCAGGGACTCACCTATGGCGGGCTCATAACCGGAGAGAAAGCTACTGCCGACAGCGTGTGCGGAACGTTCATGGCTCTGAACGACTATCTGAAGGACATTGGCATCTCCTCGGTTGTCTATAAGGCAATTCCATGGATATACCACCGCATACCGGCTGAGGAGGACCTTTACGCACTGACTCATGTAGCACGAGCACGGCTCGTCGTCCGTGAGATATCCTCGACGATAAGCCTGGACAACAGACTAAGGTTTACGGAGTTGCGCCGCCGCGGAATAAAAAAAGCCCTCAAGGCTGGTGTAACTGTATCAGAAAGCGACGATCTTGCCGATTTCTGGACGATACTCGACAACAACCTTGAGGGCAAATACCATGTGAGGCCCGTCCACTCGCTGTCAGAGCTGATGCTGCTGAAGTCGCGGTTCCCACAGAGAATACGTCTCTTTATGGCATCCGACATCAGCGGACAGCCCATCGGCGGAACACTCCTATATGAGACGAGATGCGTTGTCCACTCACAGTACATATCGGCATCGCCGGAAGGCAAGGCGTGCGGAGCCCTTGACATGCTCTTTGACCATATAATAAATAATGTGTATGGCGATAGGCAACGCTATTCTCACATAAGGTACTTCGACTTCGGCAAGTCCACCGAGGACCATGGCGACTATCTCAATAAGAACCTTATCTTCCAGAAAGAGGGCTTCGGAGGTCGTGGCGTTTGCTACGACACATATCAATATAACTTGTAACTACAGCATGATACCATATCTTCCTTTAAAGAAAGTAACAGCCTCGCATCTTGAAGAGATTGAGGCGGCAATAGCCAAGGTAGTAGAAAGCGGCTGGTACCTTAAGGGCGAGGCGACCGAACGCTTCGAGAACGACTATGCCGCCTATATCGGCACGCAATATTGCGTGGGGTGTGGCAATGGACTCGATGCTCTCTCACTTATCTTCCGTGCTTATAAGGAGCTCGGCGTCATGGACGACGGCGATGAGGTCATCGTCCCGGCAAATACGTTCATTGCTTCTATACTTTCTATCTCGGAGAACAGGCTCAGACCAGTGCTTGTTGAGCCAAGGATAGACACCCTGGAGATAGACGACTCAAGGATTGAGGAGGCTATAACGCCGCGTACCAGGGCAATACTGCTTGTGCATCTTTACGGACGCTGCGCATATACTGAGAAGATCGGAGAACTGTGCAGGAAGTACCACCTGAAGCTTGTAGAGGACAACGCGCAGGCTCATGGATGCCGGTATAATATACAGCCGTCGATGTTCGGGCCCCAGCGCACGGGCTCTTTAGGCCATGCCGCCGCCCACAGCTTCTATCCCGGTAAGAACTTAGGA
>SAMEA3663053__coassemble_197_pt1 | contig 26067 bp, 14 predicted proteins | sample SAMEA3663053__metabat2_low_PE_016 | metagenome-assembled genome bin SAMEA3663053 (sample SAMEA3663053) | pig gut metagenome | biome: pig gut; feature: pig-associated habitat; material: faeces | place: France | collected 2012 | reverse complement strand
TTGTCGCCGAGGGCCTTTGCTATGCATTCGCCGAGAGCTATCGCAGTATCCTCAATGGTGTGATGCTCGTCAACATATAGGTCTCCCTTGGTATGGATGGTAAGGTCCATCATTCCATGCTTGCCAATTTGCTCAAGCATGTGGTCAAAGAAACCCAGTCCGGTAGAGATGTCGCACTTGCCCGTACCGTCCAGATTGATACGGATGTAGATGTCCGTCTCCTTTGTAGTACGGCGCACTTCGGCTATACGCTCGCCGGCGAAGAGCAGTTCCGCAATCTTTTCCCAAGTCATTCCGTCCTGTCCGAGGATCAGCGACTTGCAACCTATGTTGCGGGCTAACTCAGCATCGCTCTCACGGTCGCCTATAACAAAGCTGCCTGCAAGGTCGTAGCTGTCATTGTGGAGATATTCTTTCTCCAGCATTCCAGTCCCAGGCTTGCGCATTGGCGAGTTGTCTTCCGGGAAATGGCGGTCGATAAGCTGGTCGTCGAAAGTTATCCCCTCGCCTTCCAGCGTTTGCAGAATAAAATTATGCACCGGCCAGAATGTATCTTCAGGGAAAGAATCGGTACCGAGTCCGTCCTGATTGCTCACCATAACGAACCTGAAGTCTAACTTCTTACGTATAAATCCGAGATTCTTAAATACCCCCGGAACAAATTTCAACTTCTCGAAAGAGTCTATCTGCTCGTCTTCCGGCTCTTCAATAAGCGTTCCATCACGGTCGATGAACAATATTTTCTGCCTTTTCATACCAACTTTGTATTTATCAATATATCAATTAATTACAGAACACACAATTCTCGCTTTGCAAAAGCTATCCTTTTAGGGTGTAAATGCTAACCTTTTAGGGTGTAAAAGCTAACCTTTTACAACCCAAAAGCTAACCTTTTGTAAATCGAGAAAATACGCTAAGCTTTTTATATATTTTTAACCGTACGCACCAGGCTTAAGCCTCCATTTGAATTACTGCGGACATCCCCTTTAGTTATTCTTCATTACATCTTCAGAAAGGAAAGACTCTTGTGGCAGCATTTCTTTTTCTCCAGCTTTTAGGAGTTTCCGTGCTTTCTCTTCCCTTGCCGCTTTCTTCTCCTCTGCGCGTCGCAGCTCACGAGTCAGTATTGCTCCATGGGCATAGGCAAAGGCATATGTCTGCCACAACTGGGCAAAGAGGAAGATAAAGGCAGTCAGCAAACCAACGAAGAACAGGATAATGGGGAACGACGCGGGCAGTCCCGACGGGTCTCCAGCCATCATCCCGAGATGGTTGCTTATAAGACCATAGATGCAGATGTATAAAGGTATCGCCAGAACCAGCGACAATGCCATCATTATCAGTCCGCTCATCAACAGCGTCAGAAACAAATACCCCCAATGGCAGAAGCCCGTCTTCAACGCTCTTCCTATTTTGGGATGCTCTTCCAGCATAATTTCCATCATCACGTTTATCAGCGGAATGCCCACAAGTGGCAAGAGGAAGAACAGTATGCCAACGACCAGTGCACGGGCGGCGCGCCATAGCTTGTCCTTAGGAGTACCGCCGTCGATGAGTTGGAACAGACGTCCGTTCCAGAAAACGACCGAGACAAGCAGTGCCACTATCGAGCAGACGAACGCCACTTTATAGTGGAGTGCCATCATCACAAGCGACAGCCCATACAGGAAACTGAACGCCACGGCTTCTATCCATGACTTGTAGAGTATGGTCCTTAAGTTCGAACGGAAAAGCTTATAGCCTGATGCTATGCTTGCCGAGAAACTTCTATATTTATAAATTTGCTCCATAATCTAATAAATGCGAAAAGTGAAAGGAGCCAAGGTCCAAAGGCCTCAGGCAAGTATTTCCTAAAAATAGTTATATATATTCCTCCCACATTATAAACCTACTATTCAACTCTCAAGCCTGCTATCCATTCATCCTCCGTCTGAACTCCGCGCACGTTATAGCTGTAGCTATGGCAACGTTCAAGGAGTCGGCAGTAGGCCTGCCCTTTGGATAGTTGGGTATGAGCAGGGCATTGGTAACACGATCGCGGAGGGCTTCCGAGATGCCGTTTCCCTCATTCCCCATGACGACAAGCCCTCTATCCGACAACTCGCTCTGGTAGATGTCCTTGCCTTCCAGAAGCGTTCCATAGACGGGATAGTCATCAGGCAATGAACCGACCATACTTACAAGATCCGTATAATGGACCCTCACTCTGGCTATGCTGCCCATGGTGGCCTGAACGACTTTGGGGTTCCAGCAGTCAGCAGTCTGGCGCGAGCAGTACAAGTCCTCTATTCCAAACCAGTCGGCTATGCGGATGATGGTACCAACATTGCCCGGATCTTGAACACCGTCAAGAGCAAGCGAGAGCTTAGATGTATCAGGCATGGCATCAGCCTTTACATCAGGGATGCGGAATACTCCGACCACACCTTGCGGATGTTGCAGGAGACTCACCTGCCGCACATCGGCATCATCATCGATGATCATCTCCGCAGTGAATCCGCCTGCCCTCAAATCGCCGACGACCTTTGGTCCCTCAGCCAAGAACAGTCCCGACTTCTCACGACCTTTTCTGGTCTCCAGTGAGCGGATGAGCTTTATCTTGTTCCTTGAAATCATATTGCAAAGATAGTGCAAACCGCAGACAATACAAAGAAAACAAATCATAAAGTTAGTTTATTTGTATTGTTGAGGTGCAGATCATTAAGATTTTAAGATACTGAAATCATTAGCTTTAGATAAAATTGTTTTGTACTTACAACGCACTTGCCGTCCTTAGAGCTTGCAGGCATGTCTGTCATCTCCGTCTCTTCACAAGAACATAAATGATAACAGGGGCTCCGACAAGTGGCGTTACAGCATTGAGCGGCAATATTCCTCCATCACCCGGCAGATGGCAGAGAACATTGCACAACAGGGCAACTGCCGAGCCGCATAGGATGGTCATAGGAAGAAGGCGCCGGTGGTTCTCACTGTCAAGCAGCAACCGCGCTATGTGAGGCGTGGCAAGCCCTATGAAAGCCACAGGACCACAGAAAGCAGTGGTTACCGCGGTAAGCAGTCCGGTGAGGACAAGGAGCATGTTGCGAGTCCGACGGGTATTTATGCCCATGCTTCTGGCATACTCTTCGCCAAGGAGTAATGCATTGAGGGGCTTTATCAGCGTTATGGATAACGACATACATAGAAGAGTAGCAAAGGCGAAGATGGGCATGGACGACATCGTAACCCCACCAAAGTCGCCCATGCCCCAGACGGCATAGCTCTTAACACCCTCCTCGGTGGAAAAGAAGTTTAGTATTTCTATTGCCGAAGAAGATACATAGCCAACCATTATTCCTATTATCAACAACATGACACTATTACGCACCAAGGTAGAGAAAAAGAATATCAGGCCTGTAACCAGCATTGCACCGACAAAAGCTGCCATGAGTACTGCAAAGAAGCCGGACAGAGAGAACAGCTCCGTCGTTACGCTTCCACCAAGCCACAGCATGACTATCGCCACGCCCAGCCCGGCACCACTGCTGATGCCAAACACGTCAGGACCGGCAAGAGGATTGCTGAAAGCAGTCTGAAGCATGAGTCCGGTAACAGCCAGGGCACCGCCACAGAGCATTGCCGTAAGAGCCTGCGGAAGCCTGGTCTCAAGAATAATATACCGCCATGTGGAATTTTGGTTATCACTTGATGAGAAGAGAATACTAAGAATGTCCTTTGCCGGTATACTAACGGAGCCCGAAAAAAGGTTCAAGACAAACAGCAGAACGACAAGCGACAAAAGAAGAACTACGACAAGCGTTCCGCCCGAAGCAGTCCGTCGCAATAGGGAATAGTTGATATGAGCATCTGTCTTATTGGTATTCCTCTGGATATACATTATATATAATATGTATTGGTCGGTTTATGGGGCTTTGAAATTTTGAAAAGATATGGCGATGAGGTCAGAGCTTATGGTAATATCTGAGCTTTCCTTGTCTCATGTCAGGATGGAAAATCTGTATCAGGTCGGATAGAAGCCAGTCAGGACGCCAGCTTACCTCTTCAAAATATGGCACTATATCTACCGGACAGCCATAAATCTCACCGGTCTTGTATGCCTTCAGAACAGAATAGCCACTAAACTCAGCCGGGAGTTTGGCACGTGTCATGTAGCCGTTATAGCTCATCAGCCATACGTCAGCATCGCCCATCTTGTCAAGAACGGTCTCAAAAGGAAGCGGAAGGCTCCCCGTATGGTCATCCGAGCTATAGGCATAATCTCCACCGGCATCCTTATACATAAGCCCTACACTGCTCTGCCCACCAGGGACATACCATACAGAGCCCGTCTTTCGATCTGGCAACACGCTGAGAGTCTTCTTGGCGCGACGAGCCCGAGCTTTCAAATCATTATACCTTTTCTCAACCACGGCAAAAAGACTGTCGGCCTCCGACTCACGTCCTATAAGCATGCCATAGAACTTCATCCATTCTGCCCGACCCAAGGGACCCGTCTCCATATAGTCGGCACACTCTATAATAGGTATATTTATCTCTTCCAGACGACCATAGCCACCGCTGTTCTCAAAAGGAGAGAGAAAGATGGCATCCGCATTCAAGTTTATTATCTTCTCGACATCGGGCTTCATGGAGTTGCCAACATTGGATATTCCATCAGGCTGAGCCAACGCATTACTCCCGGAGCCTGCCAACCGCCTCTGTATATCGGGTATGTGCATGTACTGAGGGTCCGCAACACCGGCAATAGCATCTCCGGCATGGAGCATCTCCATCAGATTGGCATGGGCTGCTGTGAAAACCACTGCTCGATGAATAGGCACATAGACTACTGTTCCGGAAGGAAGATGACTGGAAAGCCGAGCCGAATCCTTATGGTTCACCAGGACATACTGGTGAAGGGTTTTGCCTGGCTTCCACGGATCGGCGAGTTTCACAATCGTGAAGCCATCGCCACGATCCACACTTATGTGCTTCGCATAACGGAAAGTAGAGTCTTCTGATACCTTGTTACCGGAATTCTTGTTGCCACACCCCGACAGGAGAACAGCAATTATGAGCAATGACAAGCTAAGAAACCTATTCATAAATCATGCTTTTATAGTAAAATCTTCTGCAAAGTTACAAAAAACCATCTTTTCTTTTGCCAGTTCACATTAAATTTGTTAATTTTGAAACCGTTTTATGGAGTTTAATTACTGTCAAGTATTGCTTCATTAACACCTATACCCATCACTCAATACCTAAATTATAAGCTATATGGAAGAAAACCAAAGTCGGTTAAGCAGTAAATTCTCGCTAAAGAAGTTTATCGAGTTCGCCGTTATCATCGTCATAACAGCAATCATCTGGAACCTTCCGCAGGAATCGTTCGGAATAGATGGACTGACGGTGATACAGCAAAGAGTAATAGCTATCTTCGTGTTCGCCACACTCTCGTGGCTGACTGAGGCGATACCGTCATGGGCTACGTCGCTGGTCATCATCACAACGATGTGCCTCACCATCAGTAACAACTCTTTGGCAATGTTCAAGGGGGGAGGCGCCGCCATATCGGCAAACGGAACTGAGCTGGCCTTCACCAAAGGACTGAAGTTCACGTCCGGCATCATCGGTGAGAACAAAATCATCATTGATCAGAACGACCGGCAGTTGACACTTAAGGGCAAGGACATTGCCTTCAACATTGACTCTCTGCATAAGGGTCAGACCATCGTAACAACCTATGTTACAGACAAGGAGGACAAGGCTTACATGACCATTTCAAACGCCAATATCAAAGAGGGTAAGCAAAGTGACTCTCTGTCGGTCATCAACTCCGTCGTGACTAAGGATGGAACTGTAACGTTCACTAACAAGGGAGGACTTATCAGCCTGAAATCAATATGTATTAATGAGGCAGGAAAGACCATCAAGAGCTGGAACTTCACAAATATCACCGACAAGGACCTTAAAAGTCTGCAAAGCGATGCCGCCATCTGGAGTGCGGCAAGCGACAAGAGCGGTGTCTACACCAACAGGACTACTCTGAAAGGAGCTGACTTCGGCGCGGAACTGAAGTCGTCCGACATCATGGCTACATTCGCCAATCCTATAATCATACTGTTCCTCGGTGGATTCATTCTGGCTATTGCTGCCACAAAGTCTGGACTTGACATATTGCTGGCACGAACGCTCATAAAGCCGTTCGGGAAAAAGAGCGAGAATGTGCTGCTCGGATTCCTACTTATAACGGGCGTCTTCTCTATGTTCGTAAGCAACACGGCAACAGCTGCTATGATGCTCACATTCCTTACGCCTGTATTCGCCGCCCTGCCTGCAAACGGAAAGGGACGGGTTGCGCTGACAATGAGTATTCCGGTAGCTGCCAACCTCGGCGGAATGGCAACTCCTATAGGGACACCTCCTAACGCCATCGCTCTACAGGCTCTCAACGGTCCAGAGCTCCATATGGGCATTGGCTTTGGACAGTGGATGGCTTTCATGTTTCCACTGGTCATTGTGCTGCTCTTGTTAGGCTGGTTCATACTCAAAAAAGAATTCCCATTCTCACAGAAGACTATTGAACTGAAGATTGAGGGACACGTACATCACGGATGGAGGATGTGGGTCGTCTGCATAACATTTGCAGTCACCATCCTGATGTGGCTCTTCGACCGTGTGACAGGAGTGGATGCCAACACCGTGGCATTAATACCTATCGCAGTGTTTGCCATCACTGGCGTCATCACTGCCAAGGACTTGCAGCAAATAAACTGGAGTGTCATTTGGATGGTGGCCGGAGGATTCGCCCTGGGACTTGGAATGAACGGGTCCGGACTTGCAACAGCAGCCATTGCAAGCATTCCTTTCGGAAGCTGGAGCCCAATAGTCATCCTCATCATCTCTGGACTAATCTGCTACTTCCTGTCGAACTTCATATCAAACACTGCAACGGCGGCACTGCTCGTGCCTATACTGGCCGTTGTCTGCAACGGAATGGGAAACAGTCTCGACGCTATCGGCGGAACATCGACCATACTAATGGGTATCGCCCTGTCGGCTTCTGCCGCCATGTGCCTGCCTATATCGACACCTCCAAACGCAATAGCCTACTCCACAGGACTTATCGACCAGAAGAGTATGCTGAAGGTAGGCATCATTATCGGAGTGCTTACTATGGTTCTTGGATATTCCGTATTGTACTTCGTTGGAAAGATCCACTTCCTCGGATAAGCTACAACATGTAGGTTGAGGTCCGGCAATTGAAACTATCCCAATTGCCGGGCTAAAAAAGCGGCAACGTTAATTGATGTGAAAATTGCAACAAAAGACCAATTCATACGTTATAATCAAGAAACAATAGGTTTTTATAAAAAGGAAAGCAAATGAAAAAGGTTTTATTCATTTCCATTGCAGTTGCCGCTATCACACTGGCAAGCTGCGGAAACAAGACAAACGCAAGTGCTAATGCAGATTCTACAGCGACAGACACAACAGCCCAGATCGCTGACTCGACGGATTCGACAGCCGCGATAGCCAAAGGTGGCAATGCTGGTGCAGCACCGGCAACAGCAGCAGCCCTGACAAAGGAGTTACAAGCTAAGATTGCAGCAAAGGACACAAAGGGCATCACTGTCCTGTTGGCTAATGCTCAGGCAAAGATAGCTCAGCTTGCCAAAGAAGACCCTGCTGCTGCAAAAGCTTATGTATCACAACTCCAGCAGTATGTGAACCAACACGCTTCAGAACTTAAGACCATCGCTGGTGGGGATGCGACTATCTCACAGGCTATCGACGAGGTAAAGAGCCTCAACCCTGAGAAAGTAGTCAACGCTGTAGCCAATGCCGCCACCACTGATGCCAAGAATATAGCAACAGGTGCTGCCGAGACAGCAAAGAGTGCTGCCGAGAATGCTGTAAACAGCAAGGTCAACGAAGCAACGTCAGCAGCAAAAGCCGCAAAGACTGCTGCTGAGACAAAAGCTGCAAATGCTGTGACAAAAGCTCAGAAAAAAGCTAACGACGCTGTAACAAACACTCAGAAAAAAGCTAACGACGCTGTAAACAAGGCAGCAGGCAAAGCTCTTAAAGGACTGGGACTCTAATAGTTGATGAAGCTTATCCGCAAAATCACAAGTTATCTTATATGGACCGTAGTGGCAATTTATTTTGCTATTACGGTCTTTCTTCATATACCTGCATTTCAAAGCCTCATTGGCTCAGAGGTGGCTTCTGCACTTGCTGGGAAGCTTGGTACAAAAGTAGAGATAGGACGTGTCGACATAGGCTTCCTCAATAGAATTATCATAGACGACGTACACATATTCGACCAGAAAGGTAAGCCTATGCTTCAGGCAACAAGACTTTCTGCCAAGGTCGATATACTGCCCATCTTTGATGGGAAAATATCCATTTCTTCCGCACAGCTTTTCGGAATTGATGCAAGGTTCTACCGCACATCACAAAACACTCCACCCAATTTTCAATTTGCCCTCGACTCACTGAAATCTAAGGACACCACAAAGCACACGCCACTTGACTTGCGCATAAGTTCTCTCGTCATAAGAAACGGCAAGGCTAGATGGGACAACTATATACCGCGCAAGGGGGAAGGACTTGACATCAACCATCTGAACATCACCGACCTAAGCGCTCATATTCTTGTTCATCACATTACGGACAACGGCTTTGACGTTTCCGTAAAACGCTTTTCACTTAAAGAAGCATCAGGACTTGATCTCAGACAACTTGCCTTTAAAGCAAAAGCCGACAAGAATCAGGCCACAATAGAGGACTTCACAATTGACTTGCCTTCTACGCACATATTCTTCCCCACTATGCATGCGTCATACAAATTCGGGAAAAGCGGACTAGACAAGCATTCTATACACTATTACTTACAGTTGTCCAAAAGCCATATAGCACCTGTCGACATGGCTTTTCTGGAGCCGACTCTAAGGACATTCCGCAACCGTGTCAACCTCAATGCTGATGTTAGCGGTTCTAACAACTCACTTAAGGTTAGAAGCTTAAATATAGAAGCCGATGACCAAAGCATCATCATTCATGGGAATGGCGAAGTAGACCACCTTGACGGCACGCCAATGTGGATTTTCCGTGCAATGCCATTGAAAACAAGTGCAGATGGCATTCAGTTCTTAGCCAGAAATCTAAGGAAACATAAGATAGAAATACCAAAGCCTGTCATCAGCCTTGGCAACATCTACTTTAAAGGCAGTGCTTCCGGACAAGGAAAGCGCATTGCTGCAAGAGGGGAAATAAGAACCGATGCCGGGAACGTTTCACTGAATGCTAAATTCAACAACGGACATTTCGAGGGATTCGTCAAAACACCTGGATTTCAACTTGGGCATATTCTCGACAACAAAGACCTTGGCATGGTCATTGCCGATATTACAGCAAGAGGGTTCATCCCTACACCATTCCAATTGACAAGGCTCGATGTATCAGCAAAAGGAACGGTCTCACGCTTTGATTTCCATGACTACCCATATAGGAATATAAGTGTTGACGGTACATTCCGGAACTCTACCTTCAACGGAAGGGCTTCCATAGACGACCCTAACGGAAAGGCAAAGATCGAGGGTACAGTCAACAGAAGCAAGGTACTGGCAAGCATAAATGTAAACGACTTCAATCCTTACAGGTTGAAGTTGACAGAGGCTCTTGGCAACAGGACTTTCTCCCTAAATGCCAAAGCAGACCTCACCGGTTCTGACCTCAATCATCTGAATGGAAGTCTTGACGTTACTGACTTCTCTGCCATCGGCGAAGGCAAGAACTATGCAATAAAGATGCTTCATACAAAAGTAAGAAACAACAACCGCATGCGCTCTGCCGATGTCGAAAGTGACTTCGGCGAGTTGCATATTAACGGAGTTTATGATTATAAGACTCTTCCTAACAGCATTCTGAGCATTGCCGGTCATCACATGCCAAGCCTGTTCGCCAAAGGTAACAAGGCAGTAGGCAACACCTTCACCATAAGCGGACGAATGGTAAATGCCGAAATGCTCAGAGAACTATTCGCCATTCCTCTTCAGGTGAACGGTCCCGTGGATATCAACGGCAGGATCAACGACATGGCACACTCCATTGATTTGCAGTTCAGTGCCCCTGACGTTATATATTCTGGGAACCACATTAAGGACTTAAGGCTCTCCTTAGGGACATCGCATAGTTCTGACAACGCATATTCGTCGGCGTCAACGCTTAACGCCTATTTATCAGGTTCCAGGATTTCCGACGGCGGCACACCACTTGCCATTGCATTGAAAGCTTCGGCATGCAATGACGGCATCACCCTATCAGGCAACTGGGACATAAACGGACACACACATAACCACGGGACACTGAATGCCAACGCGCATCTATTCCGCGATGCTGCCAAAGGATTGGGAGTCAGCGTTGACATACTACCGTCAGAGGAGGTCTTCGACACGATTGCCGTTGCTGTCCAGCCTTCCCATCTTACATACCAGCACAACCTTCTCGACATAGACCATTTCGAGGTGTCCAACGGGGAACAGCATGTTATTGTCAATGGACAGACCACCGGTAACGAGCAGGATTCACTTCTTGTCGACTTCAGGAACATTAATCTGAAGTATGTATTAGACCTTGTCAACTTCAAATCTGTAGAATTCACCGGGAACGTCACCGGTAAGGGGTATGTAAAGTCGTTCTTTAAGAATCCTAAGGCATATGCGGATTTTAATGTAGACAATTTCCGCTTCGAAGGTGGTGAGTTCGGAACTCTACATGCCCAAGCCAGATATGACAACAACGAAAAGAAAATCAGCTTCACTTCCGTCGCGGACGATGGTCCCGACTGCTCGACTGATATTAACGGGTATGTATCTATAAAAGACCATTATCTTGACATTCCAATGATATGCCATGGCACAAAGATGCAATTCCTCGAGGGATTCGCAGGAGCCGTCATGGACAATGTTAAAGCCACTGGCGTTGGCAATGTGCGTATCTTCGGCGACCTTTCACGCGTTAATATGGAAGGAGATATGGTTTGCAATGGTAATGTAGACATCATACAAACAAAAACGACATACACCATGCGTAATGCACGGGTACACATGATTCCGGACCACATGATATTCGATAACGACTCCATCTATGACAAAGATGACAATCTGGGCATCGTAAGCGGTTCTCTGGACCATGACAACTTCAAGAATTTCAGATACAACATACATGTCAATGCAGATCACCTGCTATGCTTGAACCGTAAGGAATTCGACGGCAACACATTCCGTGGAGTCATATATGCTGATGGTACATGCGATATCAAAGGCAAAAGCGGTGAGACAATCATAAACGCAGACCTGACGCCTGTTGGTGACTCCTTCATGGAATATAATGCCGGATACTCCGGGACGCCCGATGACAACTCATTCATACACTGGCATGATGTCTCAGCAAATAACCGTAAAGCATCCACCGGCACAGGAAGCGAAAGCGAGAGGAAAGACACCACCGGCACAAGAGAGCATCTGACATCCGGCAACAACATTCAAAGTACGGACTCTATCACGGTAAGCCATCAGCAGAACACTATTCCCGGGTTGACCGAAATGGGACTGGATTTGCCGGACATTCCTGGTGATTTCACGATGAATCTCATTGTCAACACGACGCCGGACTTCACCTTGCGTGTGCTAATGGATCCCACAACAGGCGATCACATGGACTTCCATGGCGACGGCGTAATCCGTTCCACATATTTTAATAAAGGAGCCTTCCAAATGTTCGGCAACTACAATGTAGAGTACGGCAACTACACCATGACAATACAGAATCTTGTAAAGAAGATATTTACATTTCAGCCGGGCTCTTCCGTAACATTCGGTGGCAATCCTTTCGATGCACGCCTGAACCTAAAGGCCCAATACACGGTAAACGGTGTCAGCCTCTCTGACCTGCAGATGGGACGCAGTTTCACCTCATCTAATATTCGTGTCAACTGCCTGATGAATATTATAGGGACACCATTAAAGCCGTCTTTAACATTTGGCATAGACTTCCCCACCCTTTCCACGGATGCCCAGCAAATGGTGCGTTCCGTTATGAACTCAGAGGAAGACATGAACCAGCAAGTGCTGTACCTTCTTGCCGTTGGCCGTTTCTACAATCCAGGCAATAACAATGCAGAGGTCGAGAGCAATGCTTCACAGAGCCGGACATCATTAGCCATGCAGAGCGTACTCTCCGGTGCCTTGTCTCAGCAACTGAGCAATATCATGTCAACTGTACTGCATAATACCAACTGGAATATAGGTGCCAACATCTCAACAGGAGAAGACGGATGGAGCGATGCCGAATATGAGGGACTTCTCTCCGGACGCATGCTCAATAACCGCCTGTTCTTCCAAGGACAGTTCGGATACCGTGACAAGGTAACAACCAACAACTCCTCATTCATCGGCGATTTCGACCTTCGATACCTTCTCACGCCTAACGGCAATATCGCTGTGCGAGTATACAATCAGACCAACGATCGGTATTTCACACGGAACTCCCTCACTACGCAAGGCTTAGGCTTCGTCTTCAAGAAGGACTTCAGCAGCCTCGGCGACTTGTTCCGACGAAACAGCAATGCAAAGAAGGCAAAAGGAAAGGGAAAGAAAAAAAACTCAAAGAAATAACACCTGAGTAAAATGGGCATCACCAAACTGGATAGCTTCTTCCGTGATAGGGCAGTCTCCAAGCCCTTTCGCGGTCTATCCTACATTAAACTACCTGAACTATATCTACACATGTAATATTTTCACAGCACCTATCACATTTCACACACATTCTGATGTGCCAGATCAGTGCCTAACAAAGTGAAGATATAAGTTCAAAGCCTTTTGGTCATACATTGAGAAAGACAGAATCGCTGCATCCTATCCATCAATACAACCAAGCATGCCGTTCCGACAACTGACAAACTATTGAAGAATTTATCCATAATACGGAACCGTCGTTTTTACTAATTTATGATAAAAATGGATAAAATAGGAAAAGGCTATGCATTGTTTCCCTTATCTTTGCATTTAGAAAATAAAAACATATATGAAAATGAAGAGAATAGCAGCATTATTGCTAACACTAATGCCACTCATGGCATTTGCACAAAGCTACGACCAGCTTTGGAAAAGTGTCAAAGATGCACAAGAAAAAGACCTCCCGAAAACGGAGATCAGTACCCTGGGAAAGATTATCTCTAAGGCCACAAAGGAGAAGATGTACGGACACTTGCTTGCCGCAACCCTACAGCGTGCCTCAACACAGGCTGTCATATCTCCAGATTCGGCAAAGGTAGAAATAGAGCGTCTGGAATCAATGGCCACAAAAGAGCCTTCTCCAGAGGTCAAAGCCATCTACTATGCGGTCCTCAGTGATATTTATTCAAATAACACAGAACTCGACAACCATAAGACCAAGCGACAGGAATATGCCGGAAAAGCCATGGCGAATCCCGACGCTCTTGCCAAGGCCAACGCAAGCGGTTACGAGCCGATAGTCGGGAAAGGCTCCGACAGTAAAATCTTCAGCGATGATTTGCTTCATGTGATAGGTTTTCTTACAGGCGACTACGCCTTGCTAAACAAATACTATGACGCTCATGGCAACAGGCCGGCGGCTTGCATATCAGCACTGAAGGACCTTACAGACGGGAAAAACATCCAACTGTCAAGCAATGGCAACGACATCATTGCCAAGCTTGACTCTATAATGAATGTGTATAAAGACATCCCGGAATGCGGCGAGGTGGCATCAGAGCGCTACAACCTCATGCCCCAAAGCAATAATACCGAGGCAAAGGCAAAATATGAGTACGGAGAGGACATACTCAGCCGCTGGCCATCATGGACAAGTATGAGCAAAGTGCGCAATGGGCAGAAAAGCCTTATCCAGCCCATGCTCACCCTAAATGGCGGCAGCGATTTCTCTATCCCTAACAAAGAGCGTACTGCCTATTTCACGGCGCGCAACCTCTCGGAGATAACCGTGAAAATGACCCGCCTGAACATAAACGGCGACACCAAGCTGAATCCTCGGAACAGCACAGACATCAGAAAGCTCCTTGCCGCCAAGACTAACGATGAACGTTCTTTCAGCAAGAAGATCAACATTCAAGGCCCCTACAACACAATTAATGACAGCATTACCATTCCTGGATTACCCGTAGGAATGTGGCTCATAGAGTTCGATTGCAAACAGGCATCAGCCAACACCAGCAAGCCCTCAGCAGTATATGAGCTTTACCACGTCAGCAATCTTGCAATCATCAGCGAAAGCCTCCCCAATAACAATTGCCGTATTGTCGTCGTCAACGCAACTACCGGCAAGCCAGTCAGCGGGGCCCACCTGCGCATATCCCAGTATCGTGGTTACAACAGAGGCGACATCGTAAATGAGCTTACCGCTGACAGCAAGGGCGAAGCCACTTTCCTGCCCTCCAACGACAACGGAATTAACATCTGGGCATACACGGATGACGACAAGGCTTCACTCACAAGCAATCAGTGGAAAGAGTATTACTATACTCAGAACCCGACAGAAGAATCACTGAACGTATTCACCGACCGCAGTATATATCGTCCGGGGCAGACCGTATACGTATCTCTCATAAACTATTCCCAGAACAATAAGGCACACACACGCAAAGCCTTGCAAGACAAGCAGATTACCGTTGTCATTAGCGATGCCAACGGCAAGGAGGTGTCATCAGCAAAGGTAACGACAGACAAGTTTGGCTCAGCATCTACCAGCTTCGCCCTCCCGGCATCGGGGCTGACCGGGAACTTCACCATTCGCGCCTCCTCATCCGTCAGTGCATGGGCAAATATAAAGGTAGAGGAATACAAGCGGCCTACGTTTGACGTCAGTTTCAACGACTATAACAAGGCTTACAGTGCCGGAGACACCATAACCGTAAGCGGAAATGCCAAGACTTACGCGGGAGTACCCGTACAGAACGCCAAAGTAGAGTACACCGTCAAACGCCAGTCGGCTTGGTGGTGGCACTGGTTTGACGATGATGACAATGACGAGAGCTTCTCTTTTACCGGCTCTGCAACGACCGACGAGAATGGAAATTTCAATGTCCGAGTGCCAATTATCCTGCCGTCTTCCGACATCAATGCCCTGAGAAGTGGTGCCAAGGTGTACCATTATTATAATATGTATGTCTCAGCCAAGGTTACCGAACTTGGAGGTGAGAGCCACGAGGGCTTTACCACGCTGCCACTCGGTACCAACCCCACATCGCTTACTTGCGACCTTCCCGATAACATTCTTAGGGACTCTCTCAAGACTGTTACCTTTAAGCGCACCAATATGGCAGGAAAAGAAATCGACGGTACGGTGAACTGGAAGATAGAAAACATTACGGCTACAAAGCCGGCTATGGACAGGCAACCTGTTCTCAGACAGTCATCACCTGCCAACAAGCCTATTGCGCTCAAAGGTCTTCTTTCCGGGAAATACCTGCTGACATCCGTCTGCGGAGGCGACACCATCAAGAAGGAGTTTGTTGTATTCTCAGTATCCGACAAGCATCCAGTGGCTCTGACTCATGACTGGTTCTGGCAGAGCGCACCTCAGTTTCCGTCCGACGGTAAGCCTGTCTACGTCCAGTTCGGCTCATCGGATAACGACCAGCACTTCGTCTATACCCTAATGAATGGTGCCAATAAGGTACTCGAACAAGGCTCCCTCGACCAGAGTGATGCCATCATCACACACGAATTCAAATACAAAGAAGAATATGGCGACGGCCTTGTGCTCAACGTCGCATGGGTCCGTGACGGCATGACCTACACACACCGGGCTGAAATCCGCCGTCCGGAAAGGGACAACAAGCTCCGTCTCACATGGAAGACATTCCGCAATCAGCTCGTCCCAGGACAGAAGGAAGAGTGGACGCTCACCGTTCTCACGCCAGACGGCAAGCCGTCCAATGCCCAGCTCATGGCCACTCTATACGACAAGAGCCTTGACCAGATAGCCAAGCATGATTGGAGATTCCAGCCGGCATATTACTACACTCTGCCTGGAGCCACCTGGAAGGAAGCCTCATTCGGCAATCTCAGTGCCACTGCAATGGGAAGCATAAAGTTTGACAAAGTGAACCTTCTGGACCTCAGAAGTATAAACCGCGACTACTATAGCGATTTGATGAGTACTGACACTAGGCTTCCTCTCCGGATAAGAGGGACGCGTATCATGTACAAGGCACAAGCCAACAACGTAATGCTGGCAAAGGATGAAGTAGCTCGAGAAGATTTAAGCGAAGCCATGGCGTTCTCTTCAACCGGACAGGCACCATCAGGTTCAGCGGCAGGTATGCAAAGGAATTCAGATAACATCTCCGAGTCATCAGAGCCATCCGCCACGTACCGCGAGAATCTCAATGAGCTGGCTTTCTTCTATCCACAGCTCTCAACCGACAAGGACGGAAACATTCTCATTAAGTTCACCCTACCGGAAAGTACCACTACATGGCGGTTCATGGGCCTGGCACACGATGCCGACATCAACTACGGATTGCTCACCGACGATGCTGTAGCTAAGAAGACTGTCATGGTACAGCCGAACATGCCACGCTTCATCCGTCAGGGCGACAAGGCTCAGATAACTGCACGTATCTTCAACACATCAGATAAAGCCGTTCATGGCACGGCTCGCCTTGAGCTCCTCAACCCTGCGACAGAGAAAGTATTGGCAACAGAAGAGACAACATTCAATGCCGACAGCAACTCTACAGCAATCGCAACGTTCAATGTCAACCCATCAGATATGGCAATCGACGGCAACGACCAGACCTTGCTCATCGCCAGAATAACTGCCGAGGGCAATGGCTTCTCCGACGGCGAGCAGCACTACTTGCCGATACTCCCCGACTGTGAGCAGGTTACCAATACCTATCCTTTCACACAGGTAGAAAAGGGAACGAAAGCCATCGACACAAGGACGGTCATTCCCGAGGGCGTAAAGAATGCTAAGGTTAAGTTCGAATACACCAACAACCCATCATGGCTAATGATTCAGGCACTGCCTTACGTCTCGAATCCTAATAACAAGGATGCCATATCACTGTCGACAGCTTACTTTGCCAACAGCATTGCACTGAACATAATGAAATCAAGCCCAAAGATAAAGAATGTCTTCGAGCAATGGAAGCGCGAGACTGGCAGTGAGACATCGCTGATGAGCAATTTGGAGAAAGACCAGGAACTGAAGTCATTGGTACTAAACGAGACACCATGGGTTATGGATGCCGAAAAAGAAAGTACTCAAAAGCGTGCCCTCGCCAACTATTTCGACGAGAACAACCTTAACAGCCATCTCTCTTCCATCCTGGTCCAACTGAAGAATCTCCAGAACCCTGACGGCTCATTCTCTTGGTGGCCAGACATGGACGGCAGTTTCTATATGACTGTCGCCGTTGTAAAGACTATGACACGACTCAAAGCTATGCTTGCTAATAGTCAAGACGCTGGCTCACTCACCTTAGGAGACAGCTGGGGAGAGGCCTCCGCTTGGTCGTTCCTCGACCATGAGGCAGCCAGGCAGGTTGCTGAGATGAAGCGTCTCGAAGCCAAGAAGATAAAGGTTATGCCGTCAGATGCACTTTGCGATTATGTGTACAGCAACGCCCTGGCAAAACGCAAGACCACATCAGACATTAATTATATAGTCGACATACTGGCAAAGATGCCGCGCGACCTCACCATTTACGGGAAGGCGAACAGTGCCGTCATCCTTGCGATGTACGGAAGGACAAAGGTCGCCAGCGAGTACCTGCAGAGTATAAGCGAATACTCTGTCTACAAGGAAGAGATGGGGCGTTACTTCGACACACGGAAGGCACTGTACAGCTGGTTCGACTATAAGATTCCGACCCAGACTGCCGCCATAGAAGCATACCAGTTGCTAAGGCCTGCCGATACCAAGACCATCACCGAGATGCAACGCTGGCTCCTTCAGGAAAAGCGGACGCAGTCGTGGGACACACCGCTCAACTCAGCTAATGCCATTTATGCATTCCTGAAGCAATCCTCTCCAAACCTCTCAAAGGGAGAGAGCATGGTTGATGACTCAAACGCTGACAATTCTCTTGCAGAACGTGAGCCGGTCAAGCTCTATGTAGGTCAAGATGAAGTGAAACTTCCAGAAGGTACCGCCGGAACAGAATATGTAAAGAAGGATATCAGCAATGAAATTATGACCAGAGACGGAAGTGGGAACACTATAAGAATAATCAAGGAATCCGACGGTACAAGCTGGGGAGCCGTTTACGCGCAGTTCTTCCAGCCATCAAGCGACATCAAGTCATTGTCGAGCGGACTGACAGTAAAGAGGGAACTTCTTGACAGCAAGGGAAATGTCATACTTCCTTCGTCAGAGAAGTCAGCATTGGCAATAGGCTCAAAGGTAAAAGTGCGTATTACCATTACCGCCGACCGCGACTACGACTTTGTACAGGTAATCGACAAGCGTGCCTCATGCCTAGAGCCGGTGAGCCAGCTCTCTGGCTACAACTGGGGTTATTACATCACGCCACGCGACTACACCACCAACTATTACTTCGACCGTTTGTCAAAGGGGAAGCATACTGTCGAGACGGAGTATTACATCGACCGAGCTGGAGAATACACCTCAGGAACATGTACAGCCCAATGCGCATACTCTCCGGAGTTCATGGGACGTGAAGGTGGAGTACGGCTCTCGATAAAATAAGAGACTGCTGACAGCCACACATAGACACCCCCTTTCTAAAAGGATAGGTTTTACACGATAAAAGGTTAGCTTTTGCACGCCAAAAGCTAACCTTTTATCGTGTAAAAGCATACCTCTTACGAGACATCTAATAGCCACCTGTTTATCAACACTCTACCACAACGACAAAAGTCACCTTTTCTAATAACGGGAACATGCCTTTCCTTTTCTCTGCTTACCCTATTATATCTCGCCGAAGGAATTATTTTTTCTCACAACATTTGTTTTTTTGAATAATTAAGGAAAAAATATACGACATATCTTTGGCGTTGCGTCATTAATTCTATAACTTTGCATACAACAATCACTCTACGCCCCATCAACAAACAGCACACCTACACAATACGACAACGCCAATGACATACGTTGATTTGAATGAAGAAAAGACACGCCGTCTCAGTTTCTATCTGGCAATGGAGGAATGGGTGGCGCGCCACATGGCGGAGCCCGAATGCTTCTTCATGTGGCAGGTTGAGCCGAGTGTAATCTTTGGCCGCAACCAGGATGTTTATTCCGAAGTGAACCTTGACTACTGCCGGCAGAACGGCATACAAGTCTATAGACGGAAAAGCGGAGGAGGATGCGTCTATGCCGACATGTCGAACGTGATGCTGGCATACATCACTACTGCCAATGAGGCTCAGACGACTTTTGACCATTATCTTCGTATGGTTGTCGACGTGCTCAAGCAAATGGGCATAGCGGCTTCATGGACTGAGCATAACGACATCATGATTGGCGACAGGAAAGTCAGCGGCAACGCTTTCTACCATGTAACCACATCGTTTCCGGCGATACAGGCGATAGACGGCAAGCAGACACCTACCGAAACCACTGTCGGGCGAAGTATAGTGCACGGCACACTGCTCTACGATACAAACATGCGCAACATGGTTGGAGCCATAACGCCTTCTGACAAGAAGATGCTAAAGCATGGGGTACAGAGCGTGCGCCAACGGATATGCCTGCTGAAAGACCACACCAAGATGACACTGCCGGAAGTAAAGGCTTTCATCAGAGGTCACCTGACCAACCAAACGTTAACCCTAACCCCTAAGGAAGTAACCGAAATCGAGCAACTTGAACAAGAATATCTTTCACCCGAATGGATTTTCGGGCATAACCCAAAACATTAATATTATCAACCCTATTATGAAACATACAATCTTACACGACAGGCATGTGGCTCTCGGAGCTCTTATGCAGCCATTCGGCGGGTTCGACATGCCGATACAGTACACCAGTATTATCGAAGAACATAACGCTGTCCGCAAACATGTCGGAGTGTTCGACGTCTCCCACATGGGAGAGATAATAATCAGCGGACGACAGTCCGAGGAATTTGTAAACCATATCTTCACAAACGACGTGAGGAAGATGAAGACCGGTGACGTCATGTATGGCATGATGTGCTATCCTGACGGGGGAACCGTTGACGACACGTGCATCTGCAAGATTGAGCCCAATCGGTATTTCATGACCATAAATGCGGCAAACATTGATAAGGACAACGAATGGGTTCACAAGCAGGCAGAAAACTATGATGTGGTCGTATGCTACAAGAGCGACTACTGGAACCAGCTTGCTATCCAAGGACCGGAGGCTGAGAAGACCGTAACTGAGGTCTTGCATCTGCCATGCTCCGACCTGGGCTTCTACCAGTGCAAGGAGTTGCAGCGGTTCGACAATGGCGTGCTCATCTCACGGACCGGTTACACGGGAGAAGATGGATTTGAGGTCTATGGCGACAAGGATTATATCATCGACGCATGGGACAGGCTGATGAAGGCCGGGGTAGCTCCGTGCGGTCTTGGTTGCCGTGACACTCTCCGCTTTGAGGTTGGACTGCCATTGTATGGCGACGAGTTGTCAAAGGACATCTCACCGGTAATGGCAGGACTGAGCCACTTCGTTGCTTTCGACAAGCCAGAATTCATAGGGCGTGAGTCTCTCCTCAGACAGAAGACAGAGGGTGTGGAGAAACGTCTGCGGGGCATACAACTTGACGCACATGCCGTTCCACGCCACGGGTACAAGGTGCTCTGCAACGGAAACGAGGTCGGAGAGGTAACAACAGGCTATCGGCTTATCTCTGTCGACAAGAGTTGCGCTGTGGCACTCGTTGACAGCTCGTTAAAACTCGGCGACCGTGTGGAAGTCCAGATACGCAAGAAGACGTTCCCCGGAACCATTGTCAAAAAACGGTTTGTAGATACACATTATAAGAAATAATGATTTTCCCCCATAACCGTATAACGGCTTACGGGGGAAAATTCCGATACTTAAAAAGTAAAAACAAAATAATACAACAACAATAGACTTACCAGATTTTTTCGTTCCTGGCATCAACATTCCGGGAAGGAATAATGGGCGGTCTTTCTTTTCTTTCTAATTATGGCAAAAGTTATTGATGGACTCTATTACACAGAGAGTCATGAATTTGTGAAGGTTGATGGAAACATCGGAACAATAGGTATTACCGACTATGCACAAAGCGCACTTGGCAATGTAGTCTATGTCGACATGCCGGATGTAGACGATGAAGTAGAAGCCGGTGAGGAGTTCGGCGCCGTAGAAAGCGTCAAGGCAGCAAGCGACCTCAACTCTCCTGTCAGCGGAAAGGTGGTAGAGATCAATGAGGCCCTTGAGGACAAGCCTGAGCTTATCAACCAGGATGCCTTTGGCAATTGGATAATCAAGGTCGAGCTGTCCGACAAGTCCGAGCTCGATACCCTCATGGACGCAAAGGCTTACGAGGAGTTCTGCGCCAAGCAGCAGCACTAATCCAGCCAATATATAGTCCATTATAGTCTTTAGAAGTCTATTTAAATCCAAGATTATGTTCAAATACTTTCCTCACACTCCCGGGGATATTTCCGACATGCTTGCCAAGTGCGGCGCCGAGTCTATAGACTCCCTCTACACCGACGTACCAAAAGAGGTACGTATGAAAGGCGACTACGACCTTCCTTCTGAAAAGAGCGAAATGGAAGTGCGTGCTTTCTTCGACAAGCTGGGACGCAAGAACAAACAGTTAGTCTGCTTTGCCGGCGCGGGAGTCTATGACCACTATGCTCCTTCGGCAATACCGCAACTCATAGAGCGTTCCGAGTTCCTCACGTCGTATACCCCATACCAGGCGGAGATCTCCCAGGGAACACTGCATTACATCTTCGAGTACCAGTCGATGATGGCTGAGCTGACAGGCATGGACATCTCAAATGCTTCAATGTATGACGGTACCACCGCCACCGCCGAGGCCATGATGCTTGCATACAACAATTCAAGAAAGGCTGACACCGTGCTGTATAGTGAGACCATTGATCCTAAAACCATTGATGTCATGCGCACCTATGCACATTTTCATGGCGTTAAGCTGGAGAAGTTCAATTCCCTTGAGGTTTCTCTTGATGAGTTGAAATCACGTTTGGAGAAAGGCGGCATTGCAGGGGTCATAGTCCAGCAGCCCGATTACTATGGTGTCATCGAGGACTACACAGGGTTTGCAGAGGCATGTCATGAAAGCAAGGCACTGTTCATTATAAACAGTGTTGCAGCCGATTTGGCACTATTGAAGACGCCAGGAGAATGGGGTGCCGACATTGCGGTAGGCGATGTGCAGAGCCTGGGCATTCCAATGTCGTTCGGCGGACCGTATGCAGGCTACATGTGCTCCACTGAGAAACTGATGCGCAAGCTTCCCGGACGTATTGTCGGCGAAACGAAAGACGGCAACGGACAACGGGCATTCGTGTTGACACTACAGGCACGCGAGCAGCACATCCGCCGTCAGAAAGCAACGTCAAACATTTGCTCAAACGAATCGCTCATGGCACTCTATGTTACTATTTACATGTCGCTCATGGGCAAGGAAGGAATTAAAGAAGCAGCTCAGGCATCTTATGACGGTGCACATTATCTCTGTGAGAAGTTGATTGCTACCGGTAAGGCGGCTCTCGTCTACGACCGTCCTTTCTTTAATGAATTCCTCGTAAAGATAGACAATCGCGACAACGTCTATGACCGTGCCATAGCAAAGGGCATACTGCCCGGTGTTAAGGTCGGCGATGACAAGTTGCTGATTGCAGTAACCGAAAAGAGAACCAAGGGAGAGGTTGACGAGCTATTAGCCGAATTCACCTCCGACCCATCTTAAGGCGAAGGTAGACATGAGGAATAAGATTTGGAAAATGTAATAGAACAGGTTACGAAGCAGCTTCCAACTCCCGTCAAAAAACGGAATGGACAGATGTTTCTCATAGACTTTCAATATGAACAACAAACTTTACGGCAATCTTATATTTGAGCTTTCCCACCCCGGCCGCCGCGCTTATTCTCTGCCGAAGAATGAGTTCGGCCATCACGATCTGCCTTCAACACAACGAAGGGGCACGGATGCAAGGCTTCCGGAGTGCGACGAGATGACCGTTGTCCGCCACTACACTAACATGAGCGGCAACAACTTCGGTGTTGACAATGGCTTCTACCCTCTTGGGTCATGCACTATGAAGTACAACCCGCCTATAAATGAGGAAATGGCTTCGCTTCCTGCATTTGGCAATCTGCACCCCCTACAGCCCCAGTCAACTATTCAAGGTGCACTGGAGGTGGAGTACATGCTTCAAAAAGCCCTTTGCGCCATTACCGGCATGAATGACTTCACGCTCAATCCCTGCGCCGGTGCCCACGGCGAGCTGACAGGACTGATGATTATTAGGAGCTATCACCAGTCACGCGGAGATGACAAGCGACGGAAGGTCATTGTCCCTGACTCTGCTCATGGCACCAATCCGGCATCAGCGGCTGTCTGCGGACTTGAGGTCTTGGAAGTGAAGAGCACTGACAACGGTCTTGTAGACCTCGACGACCTACGTACCATCGTGGAGGATAATAAAGACGAGCTTGCCGCGATGATGATGACTAACCCCAACACGCTTGGACTGTTCGAGAAAGACATCCCGGAAATAACTCGTCTTGTACATGCTGCCGGCGGACTGATGTATTATGACGGTGCAAACCTGAACCCTATGCTTGGCATCGCACGCCCTGCTGATATGGGATTCGACGTTATGCACCTCAACCTTCACAAGACTTTCTCAACGCCTCATGGCGGTGGAGGTCCCGGATCAGGTCCCGTAGGGGTAAGGAAAGGATTGGAGGAGTTCCTGCCCAAGCCACACGTGATACTCAAGAATGGAGAGTATGAGGTAGAGCAGCCCTCCGATACAGAACAATATTCTGTCGAGAGCAACCGCGTCGGTGCTTTTCTTGGCAATTTCCTTGTAATTGTCCGTGCCCTTACATACATTCTATCATTGGGCAAGGAGAATATCAAGAACGTCGGACCATTGTCTGTCCTTAACGCCAACTACATAAAGGAATCTCTCAAAGACGATTACGAGCTGCCTATTACCGGTGTTTGCAAACACGAGTTCGTATTCAACGGACTTATAGACAAGTCATCGGGTGTTACCACCATGGACGTGGCAAAGCGCTTGCTCGATTTTGGCTATCACGCTCCTACCATTTACTTCCCGCTTCTCTTCCATGAAGCAATGATGATCGAGCCAACCGAAAACGAGAGCAAAGAGACTATCGACGGATTCATATCGGTCATGCATCGCATTGCCAAGGAAGCCCGGAAGACACCGGATACAGTGAAGTCGGCGCCACACAACGCCCCTATCACACGTGTCGACGATGTTCTGGCTGCAAAGCACCCAATTCTTACATACAGCCAGATGGTATCTAACGATTAGTCTACCAGCAAATGAAAAACAGCGATTTGATAATAATTGGCGCAGGACCCGGCGGATATGACACTGCCGTTTATGCGGCAGAGCGTGGGTTGAGCACCGTCATAGTGGAAAAAGACATTGTTGGTGGCACATGCCTTAATCACGGATGCATTCCTACGAAGTGCCTTGCCCACGATGCAGACCTGCTGAGGAATCCATTGCTTGCCGGTGCCGGCATGGATAACGTTAGCTTTGCGCAAATCCAATCACGAAAGGATGCCGTTGTAAGCCAGCTCCGTGAAGGCATCGAGACTCTTCTGTCAAAACCGGGCATAACTCTTATCAGAGGTAATGCCACGTTTGTTGACACCCACACGATAAGCGTTGGCAATGAGGAATATTCCGCAAAGAATATCATCATAGCAACCGGCTCACATGCCAAGCTTCCGCCATTCGCCGTTGAAGGGATGAAATCGGGAAAGACAAAGATCGTCACTTCTACTGAGCTTCTAAGTATCGACCACGTTCCGGAACGCCTTGCCATTGTTGGCGCAGGAGTAATAGGCATGGAATTCTCCTCGGCTTTCAATGCTTTTGGAAGCCATGTCGAAGTGTACGAGTTTCTGAAGGAATGCCTCCCTACTCTTGACAAGGATATTGCCAAGCGTCTCCGCAAGACGCTGGAGAAGCGCGGTATAGATTTTCACATGAAGTACAGCGTCGGTAATGTCGAGGAACTGAATGCTGATACCGTCCTCATAGCCACAGGCCGTGGTGCCAACACCGACGGGCTTAGTCTTGACAAGCCAGGCATTGCATATGACCGTAAAGGCATAACGGTCAACGACAATATGGAGACTAACGTCAAGGGAGTGTATGCCGTTGGCGATGTCAACGGCAGGTGCATGTTAGCCCATGCCGCCAAATGGCAAGGCAGAAGGGCAGTCAATCACATTCTGGGTCATGAAGACAACATACGCTTCGACATTATGCCGTCCGCAATATTCACTTATCCTGAAGCCGCAAGCGTAGGACCGTCAGAGGAAGCGCTGAAAGAAAAGGGCATGGAATATACTGTAACAAAGAATTTCTTCCGTGCCAACGGCAAAGCCCTTGCCATTGATGAGACTGAAGGAATGATGAAGCTCATTGCCGGCAAGGATGGCAGGATAATCTCTTGTCACATGTATGGTGCCCATTCTGCTGACATCGTCCAGGAAGTTTCCGCCTTGATAAACACAGATATTACCATAGACCAACTGAATGACATTATCCACATACATCCGACACTAGGAGAGATACTCGTCAGATAATATAAGAAGGATCCTCATAAAATCTCCCCAAAGAAATACTCATCAGATAATATAAAAAGAATCCTCACAAAAGCTCCCCAAAGAAAAAGAACATAGCTATATAGCCTATTGCAAGGTTAAACAGCCATGACTCTTTTTCTTTGGGGAGCTTTTTTGAGGATTAGTTGTTTTAGAACGGGAGGTCGTCGGCACTGCCATTGTCTTCCGGTGCAGGAGGGAATGGAGCCTGG